>WLWI01000080.1_pt1 | contig 151432 bp, 100 predicted proteins | sample 6701501 | NCBI WGS metagenome assembly WLWI01 (sample SAMN12718690, study PRJNA515312) | sponge metagenome | isolation source: marine sponge | host: Mycale hentscheli | place: New Zealand: South Island, Marlborough, Capsize Point | collected 2014-11-01 | reverse complement strand
AGCCGTTGCCAAAGAGGTCTTGGGCAAGACGCTGACCTGGGCCATTCAACAAGCAACGGATGCTAAATGGGAGATCGCAAAGATTATGGACCATCTTGCCCTCACCTGATTTTTGCAAAAGTCCAGTTATAAGCTTTCAGTCGAAAACAATGGTCCGGTTGCCGCTGACCATCACCCGCTCCTCAAAAACCAGTTGCAACGCCCGGGCCAGCACCACCTTCTCCACGTCGCGGCCAGCTTGGGTCATGGCCGCGGCGCTGTGGGTGTGATCGACCGGAATCACGCTCTGGGCGATAATCGGCCCTTCGTCGAGGTCGTCGGTGACAAAATGGGCCGTGGCACCGATAATCTTGACCCCCCGCTCAAAAGCCTGGCGGTAGGGATTGGCGCCGATAAAAGCGGGCAGGAAAGAGTGGTGGATATTGACGATGCGGCGGGGATAGGCATCGATGAAATGGGGCGTCAGGATGCGCATATACTTGGCCAACACCAGGTATTCGGGCTCGTAGGCCGCCACCTGCGCCATCACTTCGGCTTCGTGCTCCTGGCGCGGTTTGTCCTGGTGCGGTACGCAGTGGAAGGGCAACTCAAAACGCCGCACCAATTCGCCCAGATCGGGCCGGTTGCTCACCACCGCGGCAATGGCGGCATCGAGTTCGCCGTGGGCGTGGCGCAGCAGTAAATCGCCCAGACAGTGATGCTCACGGGTAGCCAGCAGGACAATCTTTTTGCGCCGCGGCCGGCTCAATTGCAACCGCGCCGCCGCGGGCAAAACAGCCTCCAGCCGAAGCTGCAGATCCTGGTGGTCGCAGTCGCCGGAGAATTCGGTGCGCATAAAGAAATGCCCCAGACGCCCATCGACAAATTCGCCGTTGGCAACAATATTGGCCCCCGCTTCATAGAGCACGCCGGTAATTCGGTATACCAGCCCCTTGGCGTCGGGGCAGTCGATCAGCAGAATATGCCGGTCCATTTTTTTCAACTGCGCCGTGCCTCCACTTCCTCCACAGCTTTGCAGCGGCGCAAATGCACCGATTGCGGCGTTTCCTCATAGCCCTTCCAGGCATAGGGGTCGCGCCCGGCCACCGGCACTACTTTGCGCCGGTCGGCGGTGGCCACCCGTTCGCCCTCCTCAAGACTCCAGGGCAGCAGGCTCCAGGAATTGCAATAGTGGTTGACCAAGACCCGCCGGTAGACCTGGCTGCGGTTTTTGCGGGACCGGTGCAACAGATAGCCGTTGAAAAAGACCAACGCCCCCGCCTTCACCTCCACCGGCACTTCCCGACTCTCATCAAAGCCATAGCTCTCGGGCGTGAAATCGAATTCGTCGGGATTATCGTGTGGCTGCTGCGGGTACAGATAGCCCTGGCGGTGCGATCCGGGAACGACATACAGGCAGCCACTTTCTACCGTGGCGTCGTCGACAGCAATCCAAGCGCCAATCAGCGAGCGATCGCGGGTCGGTATATAGATCTCGTCCTGGTGCCAAGCCTGACCCTGAAAATTGGGCGGTTTGACAAAATACATCGACTGCATGCACTTGACGCTACCGTCCCAAAAGGGCAAATGAGCGGCGGTGATTTGGCTGAGGATGCCGCAAATTTTGGGGTGGCGGACGTATTTCTCCATGACCGGACTGACATAATGGGGCTGGTGGATACAGAGAATGGTCTCGAGGATTTCCTGGTCGGAGGCGTTGGCTGGGATATCTTCGAGGCCCTTACAGGGGTATTGCCCCCGGGCCACGGCCAGCAAATCCTTCTTGAGTTCGGCTACTTCACTGGGCTCCATCAACCCTTCGACCACCAAATAGCCATTATCTACAAAAGACTGGACCTGGTCGTCGTCGATTATTTTCGGCACCTCAATGGCGGGGCCGGATTGCATTTTTATCGCTTCCATAAGTTTCTCCACTATATTCACCTGGCAATTTCGCCGCGGGACTGGAAACAGCAATGGTATAATTTCCGCCAACCCACTCATTTGTCAATGAATCTGTTCCACACCCAACGGGCGAAGAAAGAGAACCAAACTACCCAAATAGGCGACCAGCCGGTGTTAGCAGTGCACGACCTCGCCACTCCAGGAGCGCCATCGCAGGTCCTGGGGGTGTCGGCCGGCGGGCAGTGGGGGGAGGTGGCGGGGCAGCTGGAGGCCGGGTTGGCGGCGCAGCCGGGTGGGACCGGGAAGGCCGCAAGCGGGTCTCACTGCCCGCCAGAGGCCGACACCCCCAGAACCGTTCACCCGCACCAATAGGCATAGAGCCGGGCGTTGCACAAACCAAAGCGGATCTTCACCGGCCGCCCCTGTAACGGGCCCAATCCCCGACCATCACCCCACCGCACCGCCACGGCCACACTGTCTTGATTGACGGCCACGCAATCCTCGGCCCTGTAACCGGGCAGGGGCTTGTCCTCTGCATCGAGCAATTCCACCGTCAACTGGCCGTAATCGGCCTTGGCGTTGACCCACAACGTCTCGCCCCCCAGCACCAGGGGCCGAGTGGTGAGGCACCCTCCGTCAAAACTGGCCCCTATCGAAGCAAAGCCATCCAGACGCAATGTCGCCAGGCCAATGCCCATGCTCCCCGGGTCTTGGTCACGGCTGAGCCGCGGATCGAATTCCCGGGCAATTTTGGCGTGCCGACGCGCCGTGCCGCGATAGTAGATATAGAGCTTGTCCCCTACCGCAATGGGCGGGGCGCCGCTGAGCATAAGTTGAAAGCGGTCCCATTCACCCACGGCACCCAAACTCACCAGGGGGCCGCCGGCCGCCCGCTGCCAGTGGTCGCCGTCGCGGCTGCACAAAAGGCTCAAGTCCTGCGTCTGGGCCAGCGGGTGTTTATTGAAATGGGTGAGAATACCCAGGTAGTGGGCCCCGTAATTGAAACCAGTATTATTGTATAGCGCTTCTTCTTCGTGCAGCGGCGCCAGAAAGGGCGCCGGCCGCGTCCACTCGACAAAATCCTCGCTGACGCTCATCAGGCGTTCGGGCACCCCCCGCAAAAAAGCGACGTAGCGACGCCGCTGACTATCGACCATCAGCGATTGCGCATCGCCCACCGGCCCCAGATCGTCGCTGCCGGGCCGCGGATGGTAGCGAAAGATCGGCGCCGGCGAATGCGACCAGTCGATGCCGTCGGGCGAGGTGGCGCTATAAATACCCGACAGCGGCCCGTGCCAATCGCGACTCGACCAGCCAATGGCCTTGTAGCGCCGCGCCGGGTCGGCATCGAGCGGATCCTTCAACATCGTTTCCCAGTGATCCTGGCCTTCGTGGTAGGTCGCCGGGATGACGATGTTATTGTCCTTGGAACCCAGCGCCTCGTGCCGCCCCAAATTGGGCCTTTCCCAGCGGATGCCGTCTTTAGAAGTGGCCAGGCATTGCACGTGCCCAACACCTTCGGCGTAATGACCGGCCATATACCAAGCCTTGAAGACCCCTTCCTCCTGGTCGTAAATAACCGCGGCCGTCATGCCGCCATTTTTCTCCCACGGCGCCGCCTGTTGCAACACAGGATGGGTGCAGTGCTTTTGCGCCCGGTGGAAAACCCGCTCGATATTCTCCTGCAATTCGATATCGGCCCGGTCGACAAAAAGCCGTTTGCGCTGGTCGAGCTTTTCGTATTCCATGTTTTTACCAACTCGTAGGCTTTAAAGGGTCATTTAGGTGTAGAGCAGGTCACTTTCATTGCGGAGACCACATGGAAAACCTCATCTCACTAGTGGTGCGAGCCCAGAGGGGACACGCCGACGCCCGGGAGGAACTCGTCCGCCGCTTCCAGGATATGGCGGTGGGCTACGCCTATTCCATTCTGGGCGATTTCCACGCCGCCGAGGACGCCAGCCAAGAGGCCTTTGTCGCGGCTCTCGGCGATCTGGGCTCTCTCCGGACCCCCCAAGCCTTCCCCGCCTGGTTCCGCCGCGTTGTCTACAAGCACTGCGACCGGATGCGACGGAAGCAGCGGGAGTCGATCGCTTCTCCAAAATCACTGCCGGAGATCGAATCACCAGACCTGGGGCCGGCGGCGCACTTCGAGCAGCACCAGCGGGAGCACTGGTTGACAACCGCAGTCCGAAGTCTACCCGAGGAAGAACGGATAGTGACCAGCCTGTTCTACATGGGTGAATACACCCACCAGCAGATCTCCGATTTCCTGGAGATGCCGCTGGCCACCGTCAATAACCGGCTGCGCTCGGCGCGCCGGCAGCTCGAGAAAGAGATCATAGAAATGGCGAAGAATACTATGCGTGCCAAGGCACCGTCCCGCGATGACAACTTCCTCAATTTAGTCGGACTGCGCACCGCCATCAACGTCGGCGACGTAGCCCGGGTGCGCACCCTCGTCGACGAGCGACCGGACCTGCTGCGCCAGCACCACGGCGGCCTGCGGCCGCTCAACGACGCAGCCCTGGCCGGACGCCCCGAGATCGTCCATATCCTGCTCGATGCCGGCGCCGATCCCACCTATGACCACTACGTCCCGCGCCCCGAGGAGCAGGCGCGCGAACGCGGTTATGAGGAAGTCGTGCGCGTCTTCGAGCGCTTCAGCCAGCGTCGGCTCGGTGTCGACCCCAAAGCAACGGCCCTCTGCCGGGCAATCCGCGACGGCGACGACGATGGGGTCCGCGCAAGCATCGACGGGGCCCCCTTGGACCGCACCGATGAAGACGGCCGTGCGCCTCTCCACCGGGCCATCGAGGTGGGCCGCCAGAACCTGGTAGGTGAGCTCCTCGACCGTGGGGCCAGTGTCGACTTTGAGACCCCGCTGGCCCCACGGCCGCTGTTGCTGGCCCTCGACCGGCCAGATCCAAATCTGCCGATGGCGCGCCTCCTGATCGAGCACGGGGCCAAATACGACCTGTTCGCCGCCTGTTGTCTGGGCGATTTGGACACGGTGCAGCGCCTTGTCTCGGAAAGCGGTTACCCGACGCCCGCGCCTGTTGCTCCACGACCGGTGCACTTCGTAGCACCGCCCCCCTATCCGATTGTCGGTGCAGTACGTGGCGGCCATGTCGAGATCATTCACTTCCTGGTCGAAAACGCCGAAGGCCCGGCGGTCGAGGTCTTTGGCGAGGAGGCGCTGAGCATCGCCGGCATGTGGGCGGCACGCACAGACGCCATCGAAATCCTCCGGCTGCTGCTGGCCGCCGGTCTCCATCCCGACGGACCGACCCGCCATCTGGGCGCCGACGACGAGCCCATAACCAAACTGGGCGAGCCCCTGCTCTTTGCCGCCGAGAACGGCTACACGGATATATGCCGCCTTCTGATTGAGCACGGCGCCACCCCCGACCACAAAATCGATTCGACCACCACAGCGGTGCAGCGGGCCTACCGCAATGGCCACCGCGAAATCGTCGAGCTGCTCGAATCCCACGGGGCCATGGCACCGGTAGAGACGCTGGCCCTGTACGCCGGCCCCGACAGCCTTGAGCGAATCGCCGAACGACTGCAGACAATCGTCGATACCGAGGGAGGGCTGCCCTTCCAGGGCCCCAACAGCATGCTCTCCCACTGCGCCGAAACGGGCCGGGCCGACGTCGTCAAGCTGATTCTCGATCACCGGCCCGAGATCGACGACTACAATCCGCTCAACGCCGCTTGCAGCCTGGGCACCCCGACCAGCGACCAGGTCGCAGTCGTCCGTCTCCTCCTAGAATACGGCGCCGACCCGCGCGCCGTATCTCCAACCACTTCCTCGTACGGCCACGGAATGACGGTCCTGCACCATCTGGCCCGGGGCTCAATGCGCGGCTGCGATTGTCGCACCGAGGTCGCCGACCTGTTGCTCGAATACGGCGCCGATATCGAGGCCCGCGACGATGATCGCCGCGCAACGCCCCTTTGCTGGGCCGCTGCTGAGGGCGACCACGAAATGGTCGAGTTTCTCTTAAAACGCGGGGCCTCTGTAGAAGGAAGTGACAGCGAATCGGGCTTAACGCCCCTGGCCTGGGCACGACAAAAAGGACACGACGAGATTGCCGAGTTGCTCGTGGCACGAGGGACAACGGAGTAATACCAGATTGACTTCAAAATGTCCGGATGCTCCCCGCCTGTAGCGCAGGGAAACCCGCCTAACATCCGGACATCTTCACAGCAAATGGGTATAAAATGCCTAGACGGGGCCGCTCCGCCCCGTCTAGGCATTCAACCACTCAACGGCCCGATGTCCGGGCGCGGCTCAACGCAACAACAGCAATTTGCGCGTCTCGATATGACCACCGGCCTGCAACCGGTAGATATACACACCGGTGGCCAGAGCCCGGTCGGCATTGTCGCGGCCGTCCCACGCCACCGTATACGAACCGGCCTCGCGCAGACCGTACACCAACCGCGCCACTTCCTGGCCGGCCAAATTGAACACGTCGAGAACTACGGTCGCACGCTGCGGCAGATTGTAGCGGATAACCGTATCGCTGTTGAAGGGATTGGGATGGTTCTGCTCCAGGGCGAATTGGCCGGGCAGGTCGTCGTCGCGGCTTTCCAATACCGCCGTCAGGGTAGGCGGGGCCGCCGGAATGCCGGTGACCAAACGGACGTCGTCCAGGTAAAAAGTACCAGTGGCATTGCCTTCCAGACGTATCGAGCCAATCACGTCGACTGCGTCCAGGACCCCGTCGCCATAGCCAAATTCGAGACTGAAGGCGGCGAAAGGCACCTCCACCACTTGCCATTCTGGCCGCGTCAGATCAATGCGGTATTCCTCGTCGCCCTGCAGCAGATCGATGGCCAGATCGTCGATGAAGAGATTGAGCCGGGAGATATTGGGCTCCTCGACATCGCCCGGGTGAAAGACAAAGCGCAGACCGGCCAGGCCGAAGAGGTCCAGGACATCGGGCGGCTGCAGTTCCAAGGCCCAGGGGGTGAAGAAATTCTCCGGCTCGACGCGCACCGGCGTCGACGATTTGCCGTGGAATACCGGCCCGTCCGCCGCCAGGGCCAGCACCTGGGCGCCCTTGTTCCCGGCCAATTGCCAGCCGGCACCCAAGGCGTCGTCGAGGATGGGCAGATCGGGCGGCAGAATGGCGATGCGCTGGTTCAGTTGAAAACGGTGGGTCCTGTCGCCCGCCTCCTGTTCGAGGAATACGCGCAGACTGTAAACCCCGGGCTCTATACCGCCCAGGTCCAGCCGCGTATCGAGCTGGAAAGTGGTCTCGTCCACCGCCGTCAACGGCAACGCCGCCGGTCCACCCAGATCACTCAAATCCGCGATCAGTCGGGGGGCGCCGCCGCTTTCGTCCAGGCGTTCGATCTGCACCGTCGCCTGGGCCCGGAGGACACCGCCGGCCCCCAAAGCATCGGGCAGGTCGTGCTCCCACGAGCCGCTGACAGGGCTGTGCGTCACCTTCAAAATGACGGGCGCGCGCGCATCACTGCCCACATACAGGCTCCCCTCGGCGTCGGTGGTCAGGCCCACCGGAAAACCCCAGACCGAATTCTGCGTCGTGCCGGTCTGGAAGCCGGTGATGAAATCGGCCATGCGGGCATTACTGCCGTCCGATTCGCTGAACAGCGCCGAGACATTGTAACCAGGATGCGAAGACAGCTTGGCCTGGCCGGCGCGAAAGGCGACAAAAGCCATATTCTTGTAGCGCTCGGGGAATTGGTCGTGGGTATAAAAATGAATCCCCATAGGCGCGTAGTGGGCCGGCACCAAGGCCACTGGCTTTTTCTGTTTGGCCGCCAGCAGGCTGTCTTCGCGCGAAATAGGCAACAGCCGTTCGTAGCGCTCAATGCCGAAGTCGTTCCAAACCTGGTGGCTGTGGACAAAGGGATGGCCCATGAAATCGCCCTCGCGGATAACATCGACCCACTCGGGCGGGGCGGTGCGACCCTCCAGGTCGTGGCCGTTGTTATTGCCCCACAATTCGTTGGACACCGGGTGCAGGGTCAAACCGACCGTATTGCGCACTCCGGTAGCAAAAACGCGCCGCCCCGTGCCGTCTGTATTGTATTCGACAATGGCGCCCCACTCGGGGTTGGGCGGCAGCGGATCGGTGCCCCCGGCCTTGGTCGGGGCCGAGGATCGGCACAGATCGCAGGGCGAGCCGATGCCGACATAGATCTTCTCGTTGGCCTCGTCGATGACGATGGTGCGCGTCGTATGCCAGCCGTTGCGGCAGCAGCGCCCCGGCGAGGTCAGCTCGGCCAGTATGCGACTCTCCTCGTACTCCAGGTCGCCGTCGCCGTCGCGCATGACGACGATTTCGGCGGTGTCGGCCACATACATCTCGCCCCGGTAAAAAGCCATGCTATGGACCTCTGCGAAACCGGAAGCGGCGACAATACGTTCGTCGGCCACGCCGTCGCCGTCGCGGTCGGGCAGAGCGATGATCTGGCCGGCGTTCATATCGGCCACGTGCAACACGCCATTGGCATCAAAGGCCATAAAGCGGGGGCGCTCAAAACCGGCGGCAAAGACACTGACGGCAAAGCCCGGCGGCACGTTGAGGGTGAGCCCTTCGGGCACGGACCCGGCCAGTTGCGGCGGCACCTGGACAGCGACCGGCTGCAGATCCAGATCGGCACTGGGGACCAGGGTGCCGGGCGGATAGCCTTCCTGGGCCTCGACGGCCCCGACAACAGCCAATAACGCGCAAAGCCAAACACAGTTCCTCATAAATAATATACTCCATGGTGAAGGGGCGTCCCGTCTTCCCGGCGGGTCTGACGCGCAGCTCCCAGTGCCTTCGTAAGGCACCTGCCGGCCCAGAATTCGCGCCCCGTTCCCATATGTAGTACCATATGGGCCAATAGGGGATCTTTCCCCAAATATAAACAACAGCCCATCCCTTACATAATTCGGCCCCACAGCAGAGCCACAGGTTTCTGTCCCTCAGCCCCGGTCTGCCGCCGTTTTTATTCTGAGCAGTTGGATTCAAGGGAGAAATAATGCAGCCAACAGACGCCCCGCCAACCACCTCCGACGAGGTCCGCCCGCTCCGGGCCCTGGCGGTGGGAACGGTGCTGAGTGTATTAGTGGCCTTCTGGGGGCCCTACAACAGCCTGGTGGTACGGGGGTCCTACCTGACCATCGACTTCACCACAGCGGCCGCCGTTTTCCTGCTGTTTTTCATCGCCCTTTTCCTCAACAGTTTCCTACGTCGCGTCCTGCCTTACCTGGCCCTGTCCTCGGGGGAATTATTCATCGCCTATGTGATGGCGGCCATCTCCTGTTCCATTTGCACCATGGGCTTGACGCTGTACCTAATCCCCATCCTGCCGGCCATATCCTATCTGGCCTCACCCGAAAACCAATGGGCCGAGCTCATCCATCCCTTCGTTCCGCACTGGCTGGTGCCCCAGGGCGAGGAAGTGATCCGCGGCTTTTACGAGGGCATTTCCCGCGATCAACCCATTCCCTGGATGGCCTGGATCAGCCCCCTGTTGAATTGGCTGCCGGTGCTATTGGGCCTGTATATGGTGATGATCGCCCTGGCCATTCTCTTTCGCCGCCAGTGGATCGAATACGAGCGCCTGGCCTATCCCCTGGCGCAATTGCCGCTGATGATGGGCGCCCAGGAGCCGGGCCGCGCCCTCAACGCCTTTTTCCGCAGCCCGGTGATGTGGGTCGGCTTCAGCCTGCCCTTTATCATTACCTCCCTCAACGGCCTCAACGCCTATTTCCACTTTATCCCCCGCGTCCTCCTCAGCACCAGCATTCCCGTTTTTCAAGGGATGGAAAGCCTCACTATCAACCTCAGTTTTCCGATGATGGGTTTTGCCTATCTGGTGCACCAGGAAGTAGCCCTCAGCATCTGGTTCTTCTACCTGGTGGGCTACCTGTTCAAGGGCTATTTCAGCATTATTGGCCTCAGCCGCACCCTCAACCTCGACATCTACTCCCAGAGCGACGGCGGATCGATTATGGCCTTCGTGCAGTTCGGCGCCCTAATGACCCTGGTGGGCCATACCCTGTGGATTGCCCGCAGTCACTTGCGCCAAAGTTGGCGCACGGCCCTGCGGCCGCAAGCCGGCGCCAGCGACGACTTCTCGGCCCGGGCGGTCTATTTGCAGTTATTCATTGGCCTGGGGCTGATGATCGGCTGGTTTATCGCCATTGGCGTGCCCTGGTGGGCCGCTCTCACTTTTGTCCTGATCGCCACCCTCACCTTTCTGGGCATCACTCGCATTCTCTGCGAATCAGGTCTGGCCGCCACCCGGGCCCAATTGATCACTCCCACGGTGGTGCGCAGTCTGTTCGGCACGCAGGTGCTGGGCACCCCCGGTGCCATTGGCGTGCTGTCATTTGGCCAGGTGTGGATGAGCGACGTGCGCACCTTTGTCATGGCGGCGGCAGCCAACGGGCTCAAACTGACCGAATCGGTGCGCAATAAAAGCCTTGTCTTGGGCGGCATGATTCTGGCCGTAATCCTCGCTCTGGGCGTTTCGGTATGGGCGACACTGTACTACGCCTATGAAAGCGGCGCCAATAACGCCAATACCTGGTTTTTCCTCAACGGCCCCCGCTATACCATTGACTTTGCCGCTAACTACCTGCGCAACCCCGCCGGCCCCGATTACAGCGGTCTGGGTCTGATGGCCCTAGGCGGAACAGTGATGGCTATTCTCTATTGGATCCGCAGCCACCTGCTGGCCTTCCCCATCCACCCCATAGGCTGGGCCGTTTCGCAGATGATGTTGACCCGCCATATGTGGTTCAGTGTCTTTCTCGTATGGCTGTTCAAATCGGTGCTGATGCGCTACGGCGGCCCCCGAGTGCTAAAGGCTGTGCGGCCCTTTTTCCTGGGCTTTATCCTGGGCCAATTCGCCGTTATCGCCTTCTGGCTGGTGATAGACGTGATTACCGGGGAGCAAGGGCACGGGCTGTATTGGGTATAAGGGATACTCGATCCCATCAAACCAAACCAGCCGTATCGGCCTGAAAGCAAAGAAAAGGGGAATTTTTAATTTCTCTAATAAACCAAAAAACCCTCCTGGAGGGCATCAGGAGGGTTTTTCATGGTAGCCCCTACGGGATTCGAACCCGTGTTACCGGCGTGAGAGGCCGGCGTCCTAGGCCTCTAGACGAAGGGGCCAGAGCCATTCCAGAGGGGTCTTTAAATTAAGCTGATATATTAGTATTTGTCAACCTAATCGCTTGCCCTTTTGGCCGCGCTGTGCCATCTTTGTGGCCAACGAGTCTGGAGCTTATTCCCAGGCCTCTTAAAACCATCTGCACAGGACCCAACAGGGAGGGAACTATGCCTATTGTCCGCTTGATTCTGGCCATTATTTTGCCGCCTGTAGGTGCGTATCTGCAGGTCCGTTTGACGACGCATTTCTGGATCAACCTAGTTCTGACCATCATCGGCTACGTGCCGGGGATTATTCACGCCCTGTGGCTTATTTTGACCGATAAGAAGGAATGACCACCGTCCCGGGTGCCCGAGTGGGGTACCCGGGCTACAAAGTCAGCAGGATCAACGCCCCCAGGCCAATGCGATAAAAGGCGAATAGGTCGGTGCGGCGACGCTCGAGGAAGCGCAGCAGGAAACCAATCGATAGGTAGCCGCTCAAGGCCGCCACGCCAATCCCCAGCCCCAAATGCAGCAACCCCTCTCCCCCCAGCCCGCCCTGCAGCAAATCGACCAATTCCAGCAAACCGCTGGCAGCAATGGCCGGCAGCCCCAACAAAAAGGAAAAGCGCGCTGCCTCGCCGCGCTTGAGCCCCAGCAGCAGGCCACCCGAAATAGTCGAGCCCGAGCGCGAACAACCCGGGATGAGGGCCAGGGCCTGGAAAACCCCGATCAACTGAATCTCCCAAAAACCCAGCTCTGCCACCGTCCGATTCTGGCGCCCCAGACGCTCAGAGGCCAGCAACACCAACGCCAAGGCAATCAACGCCACCCCAATCAGCGCTGGAGTCCGCGCTTCGGTCTCAATAAATTCCTTGAAACTGAGCCCCAGTATGGCAATGGGCAGAGTACCGGCGGCTATCGACCAGGCCAGGCGGCTGTCTGGGCTGTAGCCCAGATCGCGGCGTCCCAGGCCGATCAGGGCGGCACGCCCCAGGCGCCCGACATCGCCAGCAAAATACGTAAAAACCGCCGCCAGCGTACCCAAGTGGATCACCGCCGAAAATGCCGCCCCCGGATCGTCCCAGCCGAGAAAATAGGGCACGATACGCAGATGGGCCGTGCTGCTGATGGGCAAAAATTCGGTGAGGCCCTGCACAAGCCCCAACACCAGGGCCTGGAACCAGTCCATGGGCAATCCTTGTAGGTGGGAAAGAAGGAGCTAAACTAAGCTCCTCTCGCTTACTTGACAAGGCGGGCAGGAGGGGCGTATCCTTGAAAATCGCCCCCTTTTAACGGAAGGAATCAGCCCGTCATGCCCGTCACTGTAAAAGACGTCCAGACCATCCTCACCCAACCGGCCGGCTCACGCCTGGTGATCGTCAAAATCACCACCTCCGAAGACGGCCTCTACGGCCTCGGTTGCGCCACCTTCACGCAGCGCTTCCACGCCGTCCACGCCGCCCTTGAGCACCACCTCAAACCGTTCCTCATTGGCCGCGATGTCGACCGTATTGAGGAAATCTGGCAAATGGCCATGGTCAGCGGCTACTGGCGCAACGGCCCCGTATTGTCCAACGCCATTTCCGGCATTGACCAGGCCCTGTGGGATATTAAAGGTAAACGCGCCGGCATGCCGGTATACCAACTGCTGGGCGGCAAATGCCGCGAGGCAGCCGCCTGCTACGCCCACGCCGGTGGCCGCACAAAAGAGGAAATAGTCGACAGCATCCGCTCCTTTATGGACCAGGGCTACCGCCATATCCGCGTCCAGATGGGCGGCTACGGCGGTATTCCCGCCGAAGATGTCAAGCCCGAAAACGCCCCGGACGGCGCCTATTTCGACCCGCGCGAATACATGAGACAGCATTTAAGACTGTTCGAATACGCGCGCACACAAGTCGGCGACGAAATTGAATTGCTGCACGATATCCACGAGCGCTTAGTGCCCATCGACGCGGTGCAATTTGCCAAGGATATGGAGCAATTCAAGCTGTTTTTCCTCGAGGACGCCCTGGCCCCCGAGGATATCAAATGGTTCGAGAATATTCGCTCGCAGTCCGCCACGCCCTTGGCCATGGGCGAATTATTCAATAATCCACGCGAATGGCAGCCCCTTATCAGCGGCCGACTGATCGATTTTATCCGCATGCACGTCAGCCAGATGGGCGGCATTACCCCGGCCCGCAACGTCGCTGCCTTTGCCAATATGTACGGGGTCCGCACTGCCTGGCACGGCCCGGGCGATACCTCGCCGGTGGGCCATGCGGCCAATCTGCATCTCGACTTGTGGGCCCCCAATTTCGGCATCCAGGAATGGTGCCGCTTTCCCGAACACGTCTACGAGCTATTCCCCGGTCTGCCCGAAGTGCGCAAGGGCTATATGTACCCCAACGACCAACCCGGCCTGGGGATTGATATCGACGAAGCGTTGGCGGCCAAATACCCCTGCAAAGACCAAGTCGAGAAGTGGACCCAGACCCGCCTGCCAGACGGCAGTCCCACCCGGCCCTAAAGGAGCACGCCCGTGAAAGTCCTGGTCGCCAATCTGGGCAGCACGTCCTTCAAGTACAAACTTTTCGAGATGCCCAGTGGGCTCGTCCTGGGGCGCGGTGGCATGGACCGCATTGGCGGCCAGGGCTCGGTCCACACCTATCAATTGGGCCAAAACGACGAAGTGGAACAACCTTGCGCCCTACCCGACCACGCCAGCGCCATTGACGAAGCCCTGGCCCGTCTGACCGGGCCGGCGGGGCCCCTCGACGACCTCGACGACCTCGACGCGGTGGGCTTTAAGGCCGTCCACGCCCGCAGTATTTCGGGCGTGGTCGCCCTGGACGAGGACGTCATTGGCCGCATGGAGGATTATTTTCCCCTGGCCCCGGCCCACAACCCGGCGTATGTGGCGGCCATTCGCCAATTTGGCCGCGTCGCCCCCCAGGTGCCGCTGATCGGCTGTTTTGAAAGCGCCTTCCACGGCCAAATGCCGCTGCGCCGCCAGCTCTACGCCGTACCCTACGAATGGTATGAGCGCTACGGCGTCAAACGCTATGGCTTTCACGGGGCCTCGCACCGCTTTGCTGCCGAAAAAGTGCTCGAACTGGAAGACGCCGTGCAATTGCGCCATATCAATTGCCACCTGGGCGGCTCCTCCTCCCTGTGCGCGGTCAAAGACGGGGTCTCGCAGGGGGCTTCGCACGGCCTCTCTCCCCAGGGCGGGGTGCCGCAGAACAACCGCATTGGCGATCTCGACCCCTATGCCCTCGATCTGATCATGCGCGAAGAGGGCATCTCCTTTGCGCAGGCCCTGGAGATTTGCGCCTCGCAAAGCGGCTTGCTAGGCCTGTGCGGCTACAACGACCAGCGCGATATCGAGGAAAGAGCCGCCGCCGGCGACCAACGATGTGCTCTGGCCATTGAAGTGTATACCTCGGCCATCCGCGATTATCTGGGCGCCTTTGTCGTTGAAATGGGCGGGCTCGATGCTATCAGCTTTACCGGCGGCATCGGCGAACACTCGGCCATCGTGCGCGACCAGGTGCTGCAGGGCCTCGACTTCCTCGGCGTTGAATTCGATCCCACTCTCAACGAAACCACCCACGGCGAAGGCACCTTGCACACCGCCGACAGCCGCGTGCGGATCTACGTCCTGCGCACCGACGAGGAGCTTATAGTAGCGCGCCAGTCCTGCCAATTCCTCCAGGACGCATGAACGACGGCCTGGTTCTGGTCGGGGTTTCTTTTTTCTCCTCGATGCTCACCGCCGTCATTGGCATGGGCGGGGGCATCCTGCTCATTTCGGCCATGCCCGGCTTTGTCCCCCCCGGGGCCATCGTGCCCTTACACGGGGTCGTGCAACTGGCCAGCAATGCCTCGCGCACCCTCTTTGGCTTGCGCCATATCCAGTGGCGCCTGTTCTGGCCCTTTGTCGGCGGTGCCGTCGTCGGCGCCGCCTTGGGCTCGCAGATTGTAGCGCGGCTGCCGCCCGACTATTTGCCGCTACTGCTGGGCCTGTTCATTTTGCTGGCCACCTGGGGCCCGACCTTATCCCTGGAAAAACTACCGGGCAAATACGTCTCCTTGGGCGCGGCCCAGACCTTGCTATCGATGGTTTTTGGCGTCGCCGGCCCCCTATCGGCGCCCTTCCTGTCACGGGAGGGCTTGAGCCGCGACCGCCTGGTCGTAACCCACGGCACCTTGATGACCGCTGTCCACGGCCTCAAAGTGGCCGCATTTGGTCTGCTGGGATTTTCCTTCCTGCCCCATGCCAAACTGCTTATCGGCATGGTCCTAGCCGTGACATTGGGCTCCTACGTGGGCACCCGCCTGCGTCACCGTCTGTCCGAGGCCTTTTTCAAGCGCTTGTTCAAATGGGTCGTTACCGCCCTGGCTTTGCGGATGATTTTGCGCGTATTTTTGTAGTATGACTACCCACCAGGATATTATCGTCATAGGCGCCGGTATCAGCGGCCTGTCGCTGGCCCATTACGCCGCCCGGGCCGGCCTGCAGAGCCTGGTGCTCGAATCGTCAGACCGCCCCGGCGGCACCCTCAGTTCGCACCGTTTTGACGACTTTTGGCTCGAATTGGGCGCCCATACCTGCTATAATTCCTACCAGAGCCTACTGGGCCTGCTCGACGATTGCCAACTCACCGGCAAACTGCAAGGCCGCGCCAAAGCGCCCTTCCGCCTGTGGTCCGGCCAGCAAGTGAAATCCATTCCATCCCAGCTCGGTTTTATCGAGTTGCTGCTGCACGCACCGCGCCTGTTGACAGAAAAAAAAAGCGGCCAGACTGTGGCTTCTTACTACAGTCGAATTGTCGGCCGCAACAATTACCGTCGTCTTTTCGCCCACGCCTTTAGCGCCGTGCCCTCGCAGGAGGCCGACGACTTTCCCGCAGAGATGCTGTTTAAAAAGCGCGCCCGGCGCAAAGACGTGGCCCGCAGCTTTACTCTGGAAGGCGGTCTGCAGACCATTACCGATACCCTCGCCGCCCAGCAGGGCGTGCAGGTACTGACCGGCCAGCGGGTGAGTAGCCTGCAACGCAACGGCGACCTGTTCCAAGTAGACACAGCCGCCGGCGACCGCTATACCGCCCCACGCCTGGGGCTAGCGGTACCACCACCCGTAGCGGCTGATTTACTGGCCGCTATCGCGCCCCAAGTGACTCGCCCGCTACGCCAGATCGCTCTGGCCGAGGTAGACTCGCTGGGCGTAGTAGTAGAAAAGGACCAACTCAGTATGGACGCCGTCGCCGCTCTCATCGCCACCGACGACGCCTTTTTCTCGGCGGTATCCCGCGATATAGCGCCCCACGGCCGCTACCGCGGATTCACCTTCCACTTTAAACCCGATGCCCTAGACCCCGACCAGCAGCGGCAACGAGCCGGGGCCGTGCTCGGAGTGGAACCGGCGGCTTTCGCAGAAGTCGCCCAGCGGCGCAATCAGGTCCCCTCGCCGCGCCTGGGACATGCCGATCTGGTGGCGGAAATTGACGCTGGACTGACGGGCCAACCTTTGCTGTTGAGCGGCAATTATTTCGCCGGCTTGTCCATTGAAGACTGCGTCCAGCGCTCGGCGGCCGAATGGAAGCGTTTGCTGGAGAAAAAAGCCTGAGGAGGAGCCCATGGCGATACCCCCTACGCCCCTCGCCCTTACCCCCGAGCAACGCCAACAGTTTGACGAAGACGGCTTTTTCCTGGTCGAAAACGCGCTCCCAAACAAGCGCATCGACTGCCTGTTGGAAAGACTGGACGTACTCTACGAGCACTATCTGAAAGAGCGCAATCTGGATCCTGGACAACCCTTTCAGATGCGCAATATAGCCGCCGACCCCCTCTTTCGGGAATTGGTCGATTACCCGCCTATCCTGCCTCTGGTGGTGGATCTGATGGGCTATAATATCCAGTTGCGCACCTCGCACCTAGATGTGCGACCGCCCCAGGACCCCGCCGACGGAAGACGCGAATTGGGCGCGTCCGACAGTTTTTTCCCCTGGCACGCCGACGGCCCCGACTACGGCTGGCCCCAGGTAGACGGCGTATTGCCTTTTATGGAGATGAAGATCGGGTACTATCTCACCGATTTGACGCGTCCCTACAGCGGCGCCATTTGCGTGGTCCGCGGCAGCCATCGCCAGACGCCCTGGATTGAAGTCGACGGTCAACGCCGGATAGACCCCGACCGCATCGTCGAAGTCAACGTCGAACCCGGCACCGCGCTGGTATGGCGGACAGCCCTCTACCACTGCCTGACACCGAACCTGTCGCAACAACCCCGCAAATGCCTCTATTACGGCTATCAGCACCGCTGGATCCGCCCCTCCGACTACGAGCACCAGTCCCCCCAAGTCCTACAAGGCTGCGACCCGGTGCAACTGCAGTTGCTGGGCGAGTTGGGCACGGGCAGCACCGCCTACGCCGGCGACGATCCCCTGATGCACCCCGTATCGCGCTACTGGCGCCCCAAGGACGAGGATATTCCCCTCAAGGCCTGGGCCGAAAATTATCGGGCTTAGCGCCTTTTGATTTACCGCAAACGCTTGGCTATGTTTTAACGGTATTGGTTATAACCCTTTGCCGAACTATTCACTATGCCTTCTTCCCCCTCCAAACGCCCCCGCCCCTCGCGCCTGAACAAAACCCAGCAGCGCTTCCTGTTGCTGGTGGTGGCCCTGGGTGTATTCATGCTGGCCGATACCCTGTATCTGCTCAGCAACCGCCTGGGCAACGCCCTGCACATCGGCTATTTCGCCGCCACCGAAGTCTCCATGCCAAAATTCTACCAGGGCATGGTATTGTCGCATACCGGCGTCGGCCTGGTCCTGGTGGCCCTGGCCGCTGTCTTTGTCCTGTGGCACTTGCCCCGGGTATGGCGCAAGACCAAAAAGCGGGCCATCTATACCGGCCTGGCCACTGTCGGCCTGGGCTTGGCCCTGGTGCTGACCGGCCTGTTCATCCTCAGCGCCGCCCAGAGCCGCGACAATGCCTGGGCCTACTGGATCCACGTCGGGGCCGCCCTTCTAATACCCATCTATTATCTGCTGCATCGGCGTGCATCGCTGTGGAAACCCTCCCGCCAGAGCTACCGGCTGGTGCCCGGTGCCGTGCTTGTTGTACTGGCTGTGGCCATTGGCCTACACGGTTTTACCTATGATCGGGAGCAATACACCCAAGAGGCCGAAATCGCCTTCGCCCAGGGCACCCATTTGGGACCTGGATCGAAAACGCGCGATCCAGCCCAATATGCCGACAGCGATTTCGTCCCGGCCAATTTTGTCCCGGCCGCCAGTCCTTTCTTCCCGGCGGCCACCACCACCACTACCGGCACGTATCTGCCCTCGCGCATCATCACCCGCGGCGACCAGGGTCAGGCCGAAGCTTTCAAACGCGATCTAGACCAATACGGCTTTGTCGTCAGCCAGACCATCGGCGCCGAATCGTGCGTTTCCTGCCACGCCGCCATCACCGCGCAATGGTCGAGCTCGGCGCACCGTTTCGCCTCCTTCAACAATCCTTTTTACGAGGCGACCATTAACCATATGCGGCAAAACGCCACCACCAGCAACCCGGAGGTGGCCGGCCATATCGCCCACTTCGCCGAACTGGCCGCCAAAGAGGGCAAGGTCAAATCCAAATGGTGTTCGGGCTGCCACGATCCGGCCCTGATGCTGGCCGGCAAAATGACCGAAGATATCGACCGCACCTCGCCCCAGGCCCAGGCCGGTCTCACCTGCCTGGCCTGCCATGCCATTGACCAGATCCACGACCAGACCGGCAACGGCAATTACAATATCGCCGATGTCCAGGAAGACCCCTATCTCTTTGCCCAGGCGCGCCAGGGGTTGGGCCGTTTCATTCACGATACCGCCCTTAAAGCCCGCCCCCAGGTGCACCAACGGCAAATGCTGAAGCCTTTTTTCCGTACTTCGGAATACTGCGCCACTTGCCACAAGGTCAGTCTCGATACCCGCGTCAACGATTACCGCTGGCTGCGCGGCCAAAACGAATACGACAATTGGCACGACAGCGGCGTGGCCCTCAACGCCTCGCGCACCTTTTATTTGCCGCCGACAAAGCGGTTGTGCCAGGATTGCCATATGCCGCTCGAAGAGGCGGTTCAGGGAGACGCCTCAGCCAAAGACGGTTATGTGCGCTCGCACCGCTTTCTGGGCGCCAATACCGCCCTTCCCTATCTGCGCGGCGACCAGGAGACCATCGACCGCACCGAGGCGTTTCTCCAGACCGGCAAATTGCGCCTAGATATTTTCGCCCTCCGCCGCCCTGGGGAGGAAACGCAGTACGCCCTGGACCTGACCCAGCCGCTTCTACAACCAGGGGACTCTTTTGAATTCGATATAATCGTCCGCAATCTCGGCGTTGGCCATACCTTTCCCGGCGGCACCAACGATTCCAACGAGGGCTGGCTGGAAATTGAAATAGTCGACGCCCAAGGCCAGGTCCTGGCTGCCAGCGGCTATCTGCAGCAAGACGGCCACGTAGACCCGGCCGGGCATTTCTACAAAGCCCTGCTGGTCGACAAAGAAGGCCAGCCCATCCACCGCCGCAACGCCCAGGATATAGTCACCAAGGTCTACACCCGCACCATCGGTCCCGGCACCGCCGATGCGGCCCACTATAGCTTCCAGCTACCCACCGACTACGACGGCGCCCAATTGACCTTGCGGGCGCGGTTGTTATGGCGCAAATTCGACCGCCGCTATACCGAATTCGCCTACCGCAATAACCCCCAGGGCTTTGCCGCCTTCGACCAGGTGCCCGACCTGCCCATAACCCAGATCGCCAGCGCCGAGGTCGCCCTGCCTGTAGGCGCGGCCGCTTCCCGTTCTCAGCCTCTTACTGCAAACCACTGGATGCGTTTCAACGACTACGGCATCGGCCTGCTTTTGCAAGACGATACCCAGGGCGCCGCCCAAGCCTTCGCCCGCGTCGCCGAGCTGGCCCCCCAACGCCTCGACGGGCCGCGCAATCTGGCCCGCACCGCCCTGCGCGACGGCAATCTGGAAGAAGCCTATACCCATTTGCGGCGCTGCGAAGAGCTAGAGGCCGGCAACGCCCAGACCGCCTGGGTTTGGGGGGTGGTTTTGCAGGAGGACGGCCGCTACCCCGAAGCGGCAGCGGCCTACCGCCGGGTGTTGCACGATTTTCCCGAAGACAGGGCCGCCTGGCGCAACCTGGGCCGTGTGCTCTATCTCGACGGCCAATTCGAGGAAGCGTTAGAAGCCCTGGGTGAAACCCTCGCAATTGACCCGGAGGACCGCATCGCCCACTACCACCGCATGCTGGCTCTCAGAGCCCTCGACCGCGAGGACGAGGCCCTCGTCGCCGAGCAGGCTTATCAGTACTATCAGATTGACGAATCGGCCCAGGAATTAACCCGGCGCTACCGCCTCGACCGCCCGCATGACAATCGGGAGACGCAGGCGATTCACGTGCATGCGTTGGGGATGGGGCAAGATGATTAAGGAATACGACCGAATTATTCTCACAAAAGCCATTAAAGAGCATGGACTTGAGCCCGGAGATATTGGAGCTGTAGTTTACGGTGAGGGAAGGCTTTTAAAGTGGAATTTGTCACATTGGACGGAAAAACCGCTGCTGTCTTGGAATTGGAATCTAATCAGGTAAGGGCTACCGGAGCCCACGAGATTCCACACGCACGGAGTCTCAACGCAGCATAGAGCAACACTCGACAAAGATTGGAATCGCCCAGAAGAGGATCAAGCGTGGGAGCATCTGCAATAAATAAAATCGTCCCCGTCCCCTCACTGCGTCAAAGTCCACTATCAGGAAAGCGAGACAAACAATAACCTTGCCTACCATCGACCTAGACCAAACCGTCAAAACCATCGACCAGCGCGGCTTTGCCCTGATCCCCGACGTCATCCCGACCGATCTGGCCGACCAGGCCCGCCAACTGATCCACGGCTACCTCCAGGACGAAGCCACCGACGCCACCCGCCAGGCCAAAACCCAACGCGTCGGCCAACTGGCCGTCAAGCACCAGCTCTTCCGCGACTTGATGTGTCATCCCACCGTCCTGGCCGTCTGGAAGCGCTTCCTCGGCGCCGACTTCTACTGTTCCACCTGGTCGGCCAATACATCCTATCCCGGTTTCGACGGCTTCGGCTGGCACGTCGACTATCCGTACTGGAGCGTGCAACAACCCTGGCCGCCGGGCAATATAACCGGCCAGACCGTCTGGCTATTAGACGATTTAACCGAGGAAAACGGCGCCACCGGCGCGGTCCCGTACTCGCACCGGCTGGGCCAACCGCCGCAACCGCCCACCGACCAGTGGCGCGACGACGGCGAAATCCTCACCGGCCGCCGCGGTTCCGTCGTCTTTGCCCACGGGGCCTGGTACCACACCGCCCGCCCCAATCTTTCCGATCAATCGCGCACCGTGCTGTTGGGCATGTATCTCAAACCCTGCTTTATCCCGCAAGAGGATATGCACGGCCAATTGGCGCAAATTGACCAGCCCTCCGAACTGGTGCAAAAAATAATGGGCGGCAACCAACACCGCCCTGGCAACGTCGGCGCCTGAGCGCCCTAAAAGATTCTTGGAACTATCTATGAGACGGCTCTCCGCCTTGTTTTTATCCGGTTTTGTCCTCGTCTTTAGCCACTGCGAAAAAAAGGAAGAGCCCGACGCCCCAACACCCGAAGCCTATACCAAGGCCCCACCTGCCGACTATACCACTCTGGGGAAACAGCGCCAGGCTCCGGCCCTGAATTTTAGCGAGATCACCCAGCAAGCCGGCCTATCTTTTAGCCACCAAAACGGCATGGCCGGTGACAAATGGCTGCCCGAAACCATGGGCAGCGGCTGCGCCCTTTTCGACTACGACGGCGACGACCGCCTCGATATCCTGCTGGTCAATTCGTCCCATTGGCCCGGCAAGGAATCGGGGGCGGCCCCCACCAGCAAACTCTACCGCAACCAGGGCGACGGCACCTTTGCCGATATCACTCAACAGGCCGGCCTCGATTTTTCCGTTTACGCTATGGGCGTGGCCATTGCCGACTACGACGCCGACGGCGATCCCGACCTCTACTTGACCACGGTAGGCGCCAATTTGCTGCTGCGCAACGACAACGGCCGTTTCGTCGATCAAACGGCGACAGCGGCTGTGGCCGGCGGGACCTGGCAGGACGATCAAGCACGCCCGCACCCCGAATGGTCCACCGGCGCGCTATGGGCCGATGTCGATGGCGACGGCTGGTTGGACCTGTTCACCACCAATTACGTGCGCTGGTCGGCAGCAACCGATATCTTCACGACCCTTGACGGCACCAATAAATCCTACGCCACGCCGCAGCAATACCCGGGCACCACCCCCCGCCTGTACCGCAACCAGGGCGATGGCACCTTTGCCGATATCACCGAAGCCGCCGGCCTCTATCTGCCCGAGGCCAAATCGATGGGCGTGGTGGCGACCGACTTCAACGGCGACCATCGAGTAGACCTGGTGGTCACCAACGATACCCAGCCCAATTTCCTGCTGCGCAACCAGGGCGATGGTCGCTTTGTCGAAAGCGGTCTGGCCGCCGGTATCGGCTACGACGAATCGGGCCGGGCTCGCGCCGGCATGGGCGTCGATATCGCTTCTCTCGACAACGACGGCGTCCGCGCCATTGCCATTGGCAATTTCAGCCGCGAGGCCCTCTCCCTGTACCGCCAGCAGGGCGCCACGGCTTTTCTAGATGTTGCCGGCAAAAGCCGCCTGGTGCAGGCCACCCTGCCGGTGCTCACCTTTGGCCTGCGCTTTTTCGACTACGACCTAGACGGTTTCCAGGACCTGGTGCTGGCCAACGGCCATATCGAACCCGAGATCAACCAGGTACAAAAAGACATCGAGTACGCCCAACCGCCGCAATTATTCTGGAACGACGGACAAGGCCATTTGTTGGATGTCTCCTCAAGCGCCGGCCCCGCCTTTAGCCATCCCATTGTCGGCCGCGGCCTGGCTACCGGCGACATAGACGGCGACGGCGATCTCGACGTCCTCTTTACCAGCAACGGCGGTCCAGCCTACTTGCTGCGCAACGACGGCCCCACGGGTCAATCGCTGCAAATCCACCTGCGCGGCAACCCGCCCAACCTGGACGCCCTGGGCGCCTCGGTCACCGCCGTGGTCGGCCAACAGCGCCAGCAAGGTATGGTCCGCACGGGCTCATCGTATCTGAGCCACAGCCCAACGAGCCTAACATTTGGCCTGGGAGATAAAGCACAGGTGGATCGCCTAGAGATCCGCTGGCCCGACGGCAGCGAGGAAGTGGTGGAAAGACTGGCGGCCGGATCGGCCTATTGGATTGAACAGGGCAAAGGCGTGGCGCGCAGCCAGACTTTTAAGTAGCCGGTAGCCGGCGGTATGTGGGAGCGGGGTGGTGGAGAAGCCGGAGGCCGGGCGGGCGGCGTCTTATTATAGCCCACTGATTCCCCCCTCTTCCCAGGTGCCGCCAAGGGTCTGGGGGCTGTCGGCCGGCGGCGCTGTGTGGGGGCAGGGAGCGGGGAAACTGAAGGCCGGGCGGGCGGCGCAGCCGGGCGGCGGGGGGAAGGCCGCAAGTGGGCGTCACACAGCGCCAGAGGCCGGCAGCTCCCAGACCCGCCCTCGACAGCTAGACACCGCCTCCTCCCCGCACCCGTACAGCACCCTATAGCGCTGCGCCGGAGCCCGGATCTTAACCGTTGGCGTTCCTATCACCGTGGAGCATATTGTCGATCATCTCGCGCAAATCGCCCGCCCCTCGGACCGCGACAACCGCCACGACCAGGTAGAACAGCCCGACCGCAACGAAAAATATATAAAACCAAATTTCCTTCCAGATCGTAGATTCCATGCTAGTGCTCCATATCCGCAAAGTCGAGTTGCCGGGGCGGATGGCTCTTTTGCGTCAACAGCGACCCCACAATCATACCACCCCCGCCCAGAATCAGACTCAACAGGCCCGGCCAGGTGGAACTTTCCACCAGCGGCGCCAGAAATTGGGGGACGTGCTCGGGAAACGAACTCATGACCAGAAAGTTGATCGGCGCCGAAGCCCCCAGGATCAGGGCGCAATAGGCCCCCACTTTATTGGCTTTCTTCCAATACAGACCCAGGGCAATAGTGCCCACAGCCCCGGCAAAATAGATAGTGCCGGTGATATACATAAACTTGAAAGCCGTTTCGGGCATTTCGTAATACATGCCGAAAACAACGAGAAATATCGCCAGGATCACCACCAGGACCCGGGTCCAAAAGATCTCCTCGGCGCTACTGAGCCCGCCCCAAGTACCGTCTTCCTGTTTCTCGCCCGCACTGCCGGCGCGCATGGCCTTAATCGGCGAAATCACGTCGCGTACAATGACCCCACTCCAAGCCAGCAGATAACTATCGTGGGTCGACATAAAGGCAGCGAACATGCCGGCCATAAGCAATCCCGCAATGCCAATGGGCAAGACCTGGCTCAGCATTTCGGGCATGGCGAACATATCCTGCTCGGGGTGGTTGGCGTAGAGGCCGGTATAATGGGGCGAATTGATAAAGGCGAAAGCCGCGGCGCCAAAAAACATAGGCACCACCGCCCGACCCACCGTGGTAGCGCTGGAAATCCAGAAAATGCGCCGCGCTACCCTGGGGCTTTCGGTGCTTAAGGGCCGCGACATTTCGGGCTGCCAGATAATGCTCATAAGGCCAACGCTGAGAAAATAGATGATGAAAACCCAACCAAAATCGGGGTTTAGCACCGGGTCGAAGCCCTTGGCCCCTTTATGGGTCTCGATGGCGTTGACGATATTGGTCCAGCCCAGATGGGGATGGTCGAGAATAAAGTAAATGCCAAAAAGGAAACCCAGCGACAGCAACAAAAACTGGGCGAAATCGGTCAATACCACCGATACCATACCGCCCATCAGGGTATAAAATACGACAATGGCCACCATGATAATCATGACCGTATTGACGTAGGCCGGATCCATGCCGGTGAAGCCGACGACAAAACGGCTGCCCATTATCGGGAACAAGCCCATATTCAAGATGCCGGCCAGAGCCAGGATAAGGCCGCCCAGCAAGCGCACCCCGCGGCTGAATTTTATTTCGTAGAATTCGGGCACGGTCATTACCTGCAAATGGCGCAGACGACTGACAATAAAGCCGGTGCGGCCGATAATCATGGTCGTCACCATCGCCATAACGCCAATAAGGAAGGGGGCAAAGCCGTTTTTAAACCCCTCCTGGGCGAAGTACATCACCGTCACCAGGCCCAAGCCGGTGGAAACCATGGTGGCCACGGCCATATTGGTCTTGAGCTGGCGCCCGGCCACGAGAAAGTCGGAAATGCCCTTAATGGCGCTGCGTGCCAGCGTCCCGGCCAGAATAGTGGCGCCGATATAGACCACTACAATCGCGATATCAATCCAGTGAATATTCATCGCCCCTCCTCAAATAGAATGCGTCTCGGATCGGGCTAATATAAGCAATTGGATGCGGTTGGACGATTTCATTTGTTTGGCCGCGTGACAGTCATTTGCCCAGCCGGGTAGATCGGCGCGGATGATTTACCCCGACAATCTGCCTATATTATTGAACGCCGCCCTAAACCCCAACAGGACCGACCCTATGGGCCCACTCTCTCTGCAGCAAAAAGAAAAATTCGACCGCGAGGGCTACCTGATGGTGCCCGATGTTTTTAGCGCCGCTGATCTGCAGCCTCTGTGCGACGAATTCACCCAGGTGATCCACGCAGAAGCGCTTAAATTGCAGGCCGCCGGTAAGCTCTCCCACTTGTACGAAGAGGAGCCCTTTGAGCGCCGTCTAAGCTGCATTTTTGCCGAAACAGAAGAAATCCTCAACCCCATTACCGGCCGCGGCGGCGGCGGCTACAGCGGCCCGGCGCTTTTCGGCGTCATCACCCATCCCAATCTGGTCGCCCTGGTCGAAGCCCTCGTCGGCCCCGAAATCGTCGGCTCTTCGGTCTACCGCGTGCGGCCCAAAATACCGCATATGGACCGCGGCGTCGTGCCCTGGCACCAGGATTCGGGCTATTTCAGTCCCCACTGCGACCAGGATTTGGTCCTCACCTGCTGGATCCCCCTGGTCGACGCCACCCTGGCCAACGGCTGCCTACAGGTATTGCCCCGGGCCCATAAGCAGGGCGTGGTGCGGCATTATACCGGCGGCCCCAACGGCTATCTGGCCATCGACGACCCCGACTTGCCACAAAGCGCCGACCCAGTAGCCGTCCCCGTGCCCTTGGGCGGCGTCCTCCTGCTGACCAACCGCACGCCCCATTGCTCCACGCCCAATACTACGGATGTGGTGCGCTGGAGCCTCGATTTGCGCTACCAGGACGCCCGCGTCCCCAACAACCTGAACGAGGCGCCCCAGGACTTTACCTGGGACCGACCCGAAAGCGAAATCGCCTGCTATCCACCCGAGGCCGACTTTGTCGTCCAGAGCGCCCAAGCACCCGAATCGGTGGTGCGCTCGGCGGCCGCATTCAACCGCATCCGCCAGCGCTACGAACAAGTGCGCCCTCCCGGCCCGCAGCGCGGCTGGACGCCCTATGACCAGCGCCGGGGAACCGCATGAACCGCCCTGCGATATTTTGCCATATTTCCGGTTGGCTACTGGCCCTTCTGCTGCTGGCTGCTCCCCTCCAAGGTCAATCCCAAGCGCCTACCGAGCAGATCCTGACCCAGAGCCGCCAGACCCTGAAACGCATCCTCTTCGACAATATCCTCCCCTTCTGGTATCCGGCCACCCTGGATAGCAGTCACGGCGGCTACCGCCTCAACCACGATTTGCAGGGACACTGGCAGGGCCCGGCCGACAAGACGCTTCTGACCCAAGCCCGCCTGGTATGGTTCTATGCCCGACTCTACAACAGCGGCCTGGGCGATCAGCGCCACCTGGAAGCGGCGCGCCACGGCTATATCTTTATTCGCGACCACTTGTGGGACCCCGAGCACGGCGGCTTCTACTGGGCCGTGGACCACACCGGCGCCCAGGCTACCATTCCCGGCAAGCATCTCTACGGCCAGGCCTTTGGTCTTTACGCTCTAGCCGAATACACCCGGGCCACCAACGATACACAGGCCGGCCAATTGGCCGACGAATTATTCGCCCTGCTCGAAGAAAAAGCCCACGACCCGGAACACGGCGGCTACAGCGAATATTTCCAGCCTGATTGGAGCCTGGTGCCGCCCGACAGCACGACTTTTTTTACCTATAATTTTTCCGCCCCTACCACCAAACTGATGAATACTCACCTCCATTTGATGGAGGCCTTTACCAATTACTACCGACTCGACCCCAAGCCCTTGGTCAAAGAACGACTGGTCGAGCTGATCGGCATTTTAAGCAGCAAAGTAGTGCGCCAGCAAGGGGCCTGCACAGACGCCTATGCCCGCGATTGGACTCCTTTGCAGGGCCGCTGGTACGACCTGGTCTACTACGGCCATGATTTGGAAAATGTCTGGTTGCTGATGGAAGCCTGCCGAGCCGCCGAAATACCCTTGGAGCCACTGCTCGGTCTATTCCACGGTTTGTGGGATTATACCCTGGAGCACGGCTTTGACCAGATCGAGGGCGGCGTTTTCAACACCGGGCCGCTGGGCCAGAGCGCCCCGGAACAAGGTCGTGGCAAAATATTCTGGGTCCAGGGAGAAAGCATGCTCAGCGCCCTGCATATGTACCGGCTTACCGGCCAGACGCGCTATTTCGACTACTTCACTAAAATCCTGCAGTGGGTCGTCGAACGCCAGATCGACTGGCGCCACGGCGAATGGTACGAGGAAATCGGCGCCGACGGGCTGCCCAAAGGGGTCAAAGCCGGCGAGTGGAAGGCGGCCTACCATCACGGCCGGGCGACCCTCGAATCGCTGCTCCTGCTCGACCAACTGGCGACGCCGGATTAGCGCGCCGGTCGGTTGTGAAGGGTGGTAGCCTCGGTTATATTTTGTCCATAGGCTATCCCAACTAAACGGCATCCCCAATCGCCCTTATCCCAATTCGCCCATGCGCTTCGGCTCTTTTTCCGGCTCGTCTATTTTCCGGCCACTCCAATTTCTCGGCCTGTGGCTGTTAGCAGGTTGCGGTCCCGTCCCCGAGGCGCGGGTGGCCGTGCACGAGGCTTGGATTAAGGAAGGACCACCGGTACACAAAATGGCCGCCGCCTATATGCGGCTGGAAAACCTGGGCGCGAAAGCCGTAGCCCTAATCGCCATTGAACTTGAACAAGGACGGGCCGAATTGCACTATATGCGGCACCAGGACGGAGTTATGCAGATGGGCACGCTGGAGCGCCTCGATCTGGCCCCGGGTCAAAGCGTCTCTTTGCAGCCGAGCGGCACCCATATCATGCTCCTGGATCTGCCGCAAGCACCCCGAGCCGGTCAACAGCTGCCGCTAAAATTGATTTTTGCGGGCGGCTATACGCGCCGCTGTACGGCCCTGGTGAAACGCCCCGAAGGCTTACACCAATGAAAGACGCTATTGCCGCCATCGCCGGTCTTCTACGCCGGAGCCCGCTGCTGGGGCTGGCGATCGGCCTCTGGGCCTGTCAAGCCGAAGCCCCACCGCCGCAGCCCAGCGCCGACTTGGCCAAGACCCCGCCCCTGCAGCACTACGGCTCCCTGGGGGGCGATTTCACCCTCACCGACCAACGCGACCGCCCCTTTCGCCTAGGCCAGGAGCCCCCCCCGGCGACCTTGCTTTTCTTCGGCTTCACCTTCTGCCCCGATGTCTGTCCCACCACCTTGGCCCGCCTGGCCCAAGTCTACAAGGAATTGGGTTCGGGCGCCGACAGTCTGCGCACCGTTTTCATCTCGGTCGACTCCCAACGCGATACACCGCAAATACTGGGCGAATACCTCAACTATTTCGCCATTGATGCCGTGGGCCTGACCGGGGCCCAAGAGGATATCGACCGCGTCGTCTCGGCCTACGGGGCGACCTATTCCCTGGACCAACCCGATTCTGCCGGCGCCTACCAGGTCAACCACAGCACCTTCACCTATCTCATCGATCGGCGCAATACGGTCCGCTTCCTCTTCCGCCAGGCCGATCCCCCCGATAAGATCGCCGCCGTAGTGCGACAATTGCTCGACGAGCCGGATACCGCCTCCCAGGGCGCCACCGGCGATCCTGGAGACGATTCGGCTTGGCTGGTCCAGCGTCTGTCGCCCAGTCCGGGATGCGGCGTGCTGCGCCAGGCGGCCGACCACCCTTACGAGCAAATCTGGTTTGTCGCTTCCGACAAAGCCGCGCTCACCGAGCCGCTGCAGCCAGCCTTCCCGTTAGATCTGGAATCGACCTCTACCGCCCCTTAAAAGCCCCAGGGAGTTGCCCCTATGCGCCTAGCCCTTTTACCAATCCTGCTACTGGCCGTGCTGTGGTCACCGCCCCAGACCCCGGCGGACCAAGTGCGCATTGCCAGCCCGAGTGAATGGGCCCGTTGGGACTTGCCCGGAGACGCGGTCGAGATCGACCCGCTCGGAGTCCGGCCCCGTTTTGTCCGCCGCGACATTGACGCGGTGGCCAATGCCCCCGATTTTGGCGGCGGCATCCGCTTGGTCGGCACCGATGCAGCCAACGCGTTGCGCCTTATAGACGGCGATGCTTCCACCTTCTGGACCCCCGACGAAGACGACGACCTCGACACCTGGTTCATCGAAGTCAACCTGGGCCGGGCCGTCTCCGCCCGCACTCTCCGACTGCATTTCGACCCGCAGTCGCCGCCGCTCGAATTTTTTAAAATCCTCACCTCGGACGGCGAGCCTTTCTTCAACAACGCCAATTCAGTCATCCCCGGCACTCTGCGCTACAACAAACGCCAGCGCTACAGTTTTAACGAGAGTCACCTGATCGAAATAGACTTCGGTCTCAAACCGTTGCAGTATATCCGCATTGAAGCCGACCTCAAAACCGCCGGGGCGCGCCTGAGCGAATTGGCGGTGGAAAGCGTCGGCGACAATCTCTCCCTGCGCATAAAAGAGAGAGGCGGCAATGTCGGCATCATCAGCGAAATCGGCTCTAAAACCAGGGAGCTGGTCGAATCCACCGGGATTAGCGGCACCCTGACCGACGGCGATATCAATACCTACTGGGGCACGGTCCACCGCGGCGGTTCGGGGGTGCAGGCCGAGCAACAATTCGGCCAGTTTGAAATTGACCTGGGGGCCCTCTTCTGGGTCGACCGGGTGCGCCTTTTGGGGGATGGCAGCGGCGTGGCCCCGGGGAAAGGCAGTGGCCGCCACCGAGGCGGGGTTTTCAACTATCTATGGTACCAGATGTCGGGCTCGGACGGCTCGCTGGCCCCCGACGGCTCGCTGCGCTGGGAAATGCTGGGTGAATTACCCTCCTCGCGCGACAATCTCCAAGGTATCGTCCACTTCGAGGAGCGCTTCCCGCTGCGCAAAATGCGCCACGTCCGCCTCTTTTTCCCCATGTCCGACGGTTTCCAGGCCTTCAACGGCCGCATTGGCACCACCGCCGAAATCCAGGTTTTTGGCGAGGGCTATCCGGCCGAGGCGGTGATGCGGTCGCCGCTATTCGATCTGGGCCGCAATATGAACCTCTCCGCCCTTTCCTGGATCGCCGACCTGCCCGCGGCCACCCGGATCGAATTGCGCAGTCGCACCGGCAATCTGCTGGCCGAGGAATACGCCTTTTACGACAAGAACGGCAAGGAAGTCACCCAGAAGAAATGGGATAGGCTCATTCCCAGTTTTCGCGGCCCAGTCGATACCGTCCGCACCGCCGGGTCCGACTGGAGCCCCTGGAGCCGCACCTACCGCCAGTCCGGCCAGGTCTTTTTGTCGCCTACCCCCCGGCGTTACGCCCAGTTGGAAGCCCGCTTTTTTTCCGACGATCCGCACCAGGCCGCCACCTTAAACGAAGTCGCCCTAGAATTTGGCACGCCGCTGGCCAGTCGGACCCAAGGCGAAATCCATCCCACCCAGGTCCCCCCGGGCCAGGCCAGCCTGTTCACCTATTTCCTCCGCTCCACCCTGTCGAGCTCCGACGGCGGCTTCGACCGGCTCGAATTGGTCTCGTCGGCCGGCGTCGATTTCAGGCAAATGCGCGTCGACGGGGTCGTCGTGTCCGCCCGCCTGGAGATATTGGAGGACGGCATTGCCGTGCAGCTAGACACCCCGGTGCGGCGCACCAGCCTGGTGGAAATAGATTTCGAAAGCACCCTCTTCCTCAACCAGACCCGCTTTGACGCCTTCCTCTTCAATACCGGCCAGGACGGCCAGGTGCGACAGCGCGTCGACCCGGGCGATGCCACCGACCAGATCGACAGCCAGGTAAATTTCGTCTCGCTGCCCAACAGCGGCCGCCTCATCGGCGCAATGGCCCTCTCCAGCCCCGTCTTCACTCCCAACGGAGACGGGATCAACGACCGCCTGCAACTCACCTTCGACCTGCTCAAGGTCCTGGTCCCGCGCCCGCTCGACGTATCGCTGCACGATCTGGCCGGCCGCCTCATTCGGCGCCTCAGCACCGACCGGACCACGGCCGGGCATATCGTCCTGGAATGGGACGGCCTGGACCACAACAGCGGCCAGGTGCCCCCAGGCCTGTATATGCTGCGCATTGAAGTAGAGGGCGACGACCATACCGACAGCCACAGCCGCCTGGTCGGCGTGGCCTATTGAAATAGCGGCCGTCCAGTATCCAGACACCAATAAGCCGAGGAGCAAATAGTGCAAAAAAGCAAATTGAGCGCATGCATCGCCCAAACCCTGGGTATGGTCCTGGCTGGGGCCTTTTGGCTCGGCTGCGGTGAGGAGGCCCCGCAGCCCGAGGAACCCCAACGCACCAAAATAGCCGGCATCGTCTTCCAAGAGGACCAGTTTTTCCGCCTGATCCAATTTGGCATGCAGGATGTGGCCGACCGCGCCGATATAGAATTGCTCCTGGCCAATAGCTCGAATAAACCCGATAAAGAAATCCAACTGGTCAATACCTATATCGCCCGCCAGGTGGACGCCATCGTCATCTCGCCGCTCAGCGCCAAAGCCTCGGCCACGGCTCTGAAGAAAGCGCGCGACAAAGGTATTGCCGTCATCACCTACAATTCCACCGTCGAAGACGATATCGCCACCACCTATATCCAAAGCGATCAGACCGATCTGGGGGCCCAGACCGGTCTCGCCGCCCGGCAGTATATTGAAGATCACCTCAATGGCCAGGCCAAAATAGCTACCCTCGCCTTCAAGACCCTATTGCCCGAACAGAGCAACCAGCGCAGTGGCGGATTTATCGACCAAGTGAGCCAATTGCCCGGTGTTGAAATAGTCTCCCAGCAGGACGCCTGGTTGCCCGAAACGGCGATAAAAAAAGCGGGCGATATGCTCACCGCCCACCCCGATATCGATATAATCTGGGCCGCCAACGAAGGCGGTACCACCGGAGCGGTGCTGGCGGTAAAAAATGCCGGCCACCAGGGCGAGGTGGCCGTCTTCGGCACCGACGCCAACGAACAGCTGATTGGCTTTTTGCTCTCTGAAGACAATATTCTCCAGGCCGTTTCGACCCAACAGCCCTTTGATATTGGTTCCAAAGCCGTCGATTTCGCCATCCGCGCGCTGGGCGGCGAGGCGGTGGAAAAAATGGTCTCGGTACCCGGTATCTTGTTATCGCGCCAGGAGCCCGATAAAGTCAACGCCTTTCGCGACGAGCTGCAAAAACTGATCGGCCGCGCCACGCCTTAGGGGAGGCGAAACAGGTGCACTGAAATCCATGTTTGCAGTAGACCCCAAAGACTATATCCCCTTGGCGGATTATACCTTCGCCTGGCGCTGGAGAGACGCCGACCGCGTCGATATCCCGGTGGCTGCCCTGCGTCGCATCCGCCCCCTATCGACGCCAAAAGCCGGCCAGGCCTGGGAGTACGTCAAACGTTTCCAAGGCGACGCCTATTGGTCCCGCTTTCGCGAAGTAGGCGAATTCGCCGTCGATGGCCAAAGTGCCGGGGCCCGCTCCTGGCTGGCTGGCCATTTGCCCGGCCAAACCGCAAAGATTTACATTTCCTGGACCCAGCGCATGGCCCTGGAGACAGATAGCGCATTATTCATCGAATACTGGGATACATTTTGCTTTCCGGTCGAAGATGTGGTAATCTGGCCCCCTAGCGAAAACTGGGTCTTGCTATTCGATTATAAAGAGCGATTCTATTACGCGGTTGAAAAAACAGCTGCACCAATCGACACCGACTAGAGCGGAATTGAGGCATCGATGAAAGGCGTAGTCTATCTGGGCGAAAGCCAAGTGGAAGTGCGCGACTTCCCCCAACCCGAACCAGGCCCGGGGCAAGTGGTCATCGCCCTAAAAGTCGCCGGCCTGTGCGGCAGCGATCTGCACAAATACCACAGCAGCCGCGCCTGGGCCACCGCCCGCAACGGCATGATCTCCGGGCACGAGCCGGCCGGTATCGTCGCCGAGGTTGGCCCCCATGTCGATCATCTCTGTGTCGGCGACCGGGTCTGCGTTTACCACCGGGTGGGTTGTGGGCACTGTATGGACTGCCGCTCGGGCAATGCCGCCTTTTGCGACGACGAGAGAGGGGCATTCGGACGCACCCAGGACGGCTCGCACGCCGATTATATGCTAACCGACGCGCGCTATTGCCTGCCTCTGCCCGATGGGCTCTCCTTTGCCGTGGCCACGCAACTGGCCTGCACCGCGGGTACGTCCTTTGCAGCCCTGCGCAAAGTACCGGCGCATGCCGACGCCACGTTAGTGGTTTTCGGCCTGGGACCGGTCGGTCTGTCTGGCCTATTGCTGGGTATGGGCATGGGGTATCACGGCATTGGCGTCGATATCCACCCTTACCGCATTGAATTGGCCCGCAAGGTGGGCCAAGGGCTGGTCATAGACGCCCGCCAGGACGACCCCGTCGCGGCGCTGGCCGATATCACCGCAGACAAAGGGGCCGGTGCCGTACTCGAATGTTCGGGCAACCCCCTGGCGCGCCGACAGGCGGCAGAAGTGGCGGGCCGCGGTGCCACCCTCGTCTACGTCGGCGGTGGTTCCAGCCCCGACCTCACCGTCGATTTTGGCGCCATCCTGCAAAAGGATCTCACCATCCGGGGCAATTCGGTCTTTACTATGGCGTCTTATTACGACGCCGTCGAGTTCCTCCGCCAACACCCGGTCCCCCTCGACGAGATGGTCACCCACCGCTTTGGTATAGAACAGGCGGTCGAAGCCTTTTCTCTTTTCGCTTCGGGACAGACCGGCAAGGTGATTTTCACCTGGGATTAGTAGCCTGCAATAGACGCCCTCTACCAACCCTTGCGACGCCGGCCCCAAACTCAATACAGCACCGAAACCAGACCTTGCCGTTTAGTAGTTCCCGCATCGGTTTCCATTCTAATCCGGTACAAGTAAAGGCCGGGCGACACTTTCTGGCCATTGCTTCCGCGCCCGTCCCAGAGACGAACGAATTGCCCCTGGCTGTGCTCGGCCGCCCCGTGCGCGACCCTGTTCCCCGCCAGGTCGAAAATTTCGAACAGGACGATCCCCGGCCGGGTCAGCTTGAAGATATTGATTTCCAAGCTGAAGACATCGTTGACGCCGTCGCCGTTGGGGGTGAGCACGGAATTGGGCGGCGTCAAGACATCCAGCAATGGGACCTGCCCGGATCGCAACCACACCACAAGGGGAATGCCCGTGCTCTCCGGTCCCGTTCCTTCCTCTTCGGCGAATTGGGAGACGGTTTCTTCGTGCCCCTGGACAAAGCGGCGATCAAAGACGCGCACGACGAACGGGGTCGCCGCCGCGTAAACCCGGCCCCTGAAGACTATCCGCACCACGCCGTCTTGATCCACCCGTCGCCACAGGTGGACCGCGAACCCTCCCTCTTTTATATCAGGGGTAAAAATACTGGCCCGATCGTTCACCAGCACACTGTCCACGGCCAATATCTCGGCCGGGGTGACTAATTCGATATGGCGAAATCCCGTGTCGCCGCGCCCCCGGTTGAGGTCGACACGCATGGAAAGTGTAAAAAGAGTCTCAATCCCGGGATCGATAAGGGCGGGTCTGATCTCCGCCGCCAATCTATCTACCAGCGGCTGCACGTCGTATTCAAAAACCAGGCGACGTACTAGCACCCCTGGTTTCAGGGTCCGCAGCTCGAATTGGATATACCGGTGTTCGTGAGAGGCTTGGACCACGCCGTCGTTGAGCACCTGCCAGGTAGTCCAAAGAGGGTTCGGTTTCACCGGTCCGCGCCCGTCCGACCGCTCCCAGAACTGCCGGCTCACCCGCTCCACATCGCCCCCGACCCCAGTCTTGGCAAAATAGTGCAAGGGAACGGAATCGGGCCCGGTTCGGGCGCGGACCTCTATCGGCAGAGCGGCGATAGCCCCGTCCTCGTAGCGCACCCTGCCCCATATCGGCGACCCTCGGTGCACCAGCAAAGGCTGCGATAAGAACGTGCCCTCAGGGGCCTTGCCGTCGGTATAGATCTCCAATTCGGCAATTTCCCACGGTAGGCCGCTCAACGGCCGCAAACGGATATAACGGGCGTCCCGGATACCTGTCACTTGTCGCTGACCAGGCCAGTCTACCACACTTTTCTCATTGGGCAAATTGAGGGAGAAATACATCAGCGAACGGTAGGCCAGGGACTGAATCCCCTCTAAGGCCTCCAAGGGGCGTTTGCCGTTGTGGATACCCAGATCAAAGGATTGCAGGAACAGCGATTGGTGGTCGCTGTCCAAACGGGGAAAGAGTCGCACCCATACGATACGGAAAGGAGCACCCAGATCAATGTAGATCTCCGCGTCTCGGGACACACCCGCCTCGTCGGGATTGAACGCCGTGCCTCGATTCCCGTCCAGCATACGGGCCAGCTCGGGTATTTCGACGAAAGACGACGCGCCGCCGGCATTGCGGGGTGCAGCGGCCAACAAGACACGACCGCCACGCTCCATGATATCTAAGCCCAAATTCTGCCCTTCAGATGCTCCTTGCAGCCAGATGGAATCGGCTGTAACGGAGAAAAAAGCCGACTCTTCCACGACCTGGGTCCACGGCAGCCCTCCCTGACCCACGATCAATTCTTCCACAGCTTCCACAATCGCCGCTGAGGCGAAAAGACCCAGAAGCAGAAAATGGCCGAGGGCATCCGCCATTGACAAAATCCTTCTATTCATCCTCCTCTTCCCATACATCAAAACCGCACTTTTACCCCTTTTTCTTTGAGCGCGGCAATGCCTTCCGAACGCGCCACGCCGCTGAGCGGATTGCCCGTCAACCCTACTGATTCGAGGTTTTTCAGTCCCAATAGCGGCGCTATATCTTCGACCTGATTATGGTCCAGATGGACATATTTCAATGCCTGGAGCCCGGCCAAGGGGGTCAAGTCCTTTATCTGGTTGCTGGAAAAGTGGACATCCTCCAGGCGGGTCAACTGCGCCAGCGCGGTTATATCTTCGACCTGATTGCGCGCGAAACCGACCTTTTCCAAAGCTCTGAGATTGGCCAGCGGCGCAATACTCTGCACCTGGTTGCCGACAAACTGCAATCTTCTTAGTGCGGTAAGCCCGGTCAAAGGAGATAAATCGGCAATCTGGTTATCGTTGAATTGCAGCACCGACAAGCCCCTGAGTCCAGTCAAAGGAGCCAGGTCGCGGATCTGGTTGCCGGAAAAGTACAGTTCCTCCAATGCCCTCAAAGTCGCCAATGGCGTCAGCTCCTGGACGCGGTTGCGACTGAGATTCATCTGCCGCAGACGGGCCAATCCGGCCAGCGGCCCCAAATTCTCGACTTGATTGTTGTTGAAGTTGAATATCTGCAAATTCTCGATATGCTCTATCCCGCCCAGACGCAGCAATTTACCCGCTCTTCCGGTCGACAGCACCACGTCCATGCGCCGGACACCCACTATCTCGGCAAGCGTAATTTTGCCCTCGGGCTTTTTCAGCGCCCGCCGCAACGCTCCTTCCAACAGCGGGTCGGCAAAGGCAAAATTGAACGGCGGTTCGTAGAAATGCACCTGCACACCTCTGCCGCGTATCGTCATCAGATGCACATCAACCGATTCCCGATCCAGAGGGTTGCCCGATAGCTCGACGCTGCGCAACCTGCCCAGCCTGTCCAATACCGCGATATCCTGCACCCGGTTATTGACCAGGCTGAGCAGGCGCAGGTCTTGCAACTCCTGCAAAGGGGCCAGGTCCTCTACGCGGTTGTCGTCGCAGTTGAAATGGGTCAGCCGCCTGAGATCTGCCAGGGCGGCCAGATCCTCAACGCGATTCTTACTCACGTCGAGAATCTGCAGGCGGCCCAGATCGGTCAATGGCCCAAGATCGCGGATCTGATTGCCGGTTAGAATCAGTTCTTTTAAGCCGACCAAGCGCCTCAAACCGCTCAACTCAGTAATATGCCTGTGCCCCGCCTGCAAATATTCCAGCCCCGCCAGATCGTCCTGGGCCAGGGGTCCTGTCCATTGGCCCAAGGCCTGTCGAATAGCCGCTTCCAAGTCAGCATCGGCAAATTCGCTATGGGCGATCTCGACTGCTCCAGGCTGGACAATAGTTTCCCTGCCGCCCTCTGCGCATCCTGCCGCAGTGTATAAACTCACCGCGAACAGGAAATATTTGCCCAAGGACGCCAATCTGCTAGGCCCCCGCACCTTCGACTTGCTGCAGAAAATCCCGGTCCCGGTGCACACCGGCAAAATCCTCGCTGCCAAAAAACCAGCGCCTGAAATGCCCGCTCTGCACCCACTTTGGCCAAACTCGCCGCAAATGGGCCAATATCTCCAGGCTGCCGGAGCGATCCCCTTTTATCAGCTTTAATTCCGCTAAATAAAAACAGAAGGCCGCCGCATCCCGCACTCGCCGCGCCCGCTCCAGCACTTCGATGGCGGTATCGATACAATGGGCCTGCTTGCAGGCCCAACCAAAGGAATGGAGCGCGTGGAAATAGCCGTCCTGGTATTTCTGGCGTAACTCCCCCCCTTCTTCCTTCGCCTCCCCTTCTTCTCTATACACGACGAGATTAGCCTTGGCCGCTGCCAAGGCTTTTGCCACTCCTTCCTCATTGCCTAGCCTTTCCTGACAGATAAGGATATTGCCCCACATATCGTTTATCCACCACCCAAGCTCTGCCGGTTCATCGACCTCTGCTGATTCCATCTCGTCGAGAAAAGCCCGGCAGATTTTCAATCCCTCTCGGTACTCCCCCAAGTCGATCAACAGGGCCCCTCTTATGCGATGGTAGCGGTAATGGGCCCGGGAGAGGGGTCGTCCAAGCCGGTTATATATCGTCTTGGTCTCATTCGCCCAGCGCTCTGCCTGGCCCGTCTCGATATAACTCAGATATAAATTGCAACAGTACGAAAGCAGGCGCTCGTCGTCGCCGATTTCTTCCAATTGCAGCGCCCTTCCATGCAATACCACGGCCGGTCCGTACTCTTTCAGAGCGTACGTTTTCAACCGCGCCGCATGGCACAGGGCCCGAAACGCCTGCCCGGCCTCGTCGGTCTCCTGGGCGTATTGCTCCAACAGCCTCCCTTCATCTTCCCAGCGATCAAAGCTCTCGTGCAATTGCGCCAGGGCCCATACCGTCTCCCCGTCGCGAGCCCCCAGCCGCCAAGCCTCTTCCAGGGCGGCGAAGGCTTCTGCCAATAGACGGGCGTCAATCTCCATCTCGGACAGTTCGACCCTGTCGTCTACTTCCCCTTTGAGGGCCAGCCCCAGCCCCTTCTGAGCCGCTATATAGCGGGGAACCGTTCTGGCCACCCGGCGAAATTGCGTCTGCGCTTCCCGCCAACGCCGCTCGTTCAATAAGCATTGGCCCCGCACCAGGGCGGCGGCCAGGACCCGCTCGGTAAAATCGTCGGACATTTCTTGGATTTCCAAGGTCTTTTCCACCATCCCCAGCATAATCTCCTGCAGGCGCTTTCGGGACCGGTAGAGCCGCTGCTTGACACTGGCTATGGACAGACCTAGCACGGTGGCCACTTGTTCGAGTGATCTATCTTCCAAGTAGAATAGAAGGACCACTTCCCGCTGCGCCTCGGGCAACTCGACGATCGCCTCCAATACTAATCGTCGGGTCTCTATAGAACCCAGCGATTCATCTACAGCAATCGATACGGCCGGTATGGTCTCTACATCGGCCTCCTGCAGCGGCACGCAATGCCCTTGTTGGCGCATCCAGAGCCGGCAAGCATTGGCCGCAATGCTCTTCAGCCAGGTGCCGAATTTCTCCGGGGCGGACAGATCCCGCAGCTTCAGAAAAGCGGCTATGAATGCTTCCTGGGCGGCATCCTCCGCCGCGTCAAAATCCCGGGTATAGCCCAGACAAAGACCGTAGACGGAATAGCGATAGCGGTCCACCAGCAGGGCGAACGCCTGCATATCGCCCTGGAGGCTGGCCTCCACCAGGCGGGCATCGTCTTGCAAATTGGTCTCCTTGCGCTCGGGTCCGCCTGTTATACTAGCTTGACTTCAAGATGGCCGGATGTTTTTGCTCTGTTCCGGAGAGCCGCGCACAAAACATCAGGACATCAGTGCTTCATATGAGTATTAGATACAGGAAGGACGCAAAAAGTAACGCAGACCAGCAGCTGGATTCACTGTGTTTTGGAAATTTATCGGAAGGTCTTCTTCGGGGGGTTCAGTACGCCACCCCCACCACCCCTTGCCGCGCCGCCGTGCCCTCATCGGCCTCGACTTCGACGCGGTAGAGATACATGCCCGGCGGCACCAGTTGGCCCCCGTCGGTACGGCCGTCCCACAGACGCACAAAATGGCCGCTGCTGCTTTCGACCTGCCCCTGCCGCAGCAGGTGCCCCGACAAGTCGCGTATCTGGAAGGCCATCCGCGCCGTACGGGTCAATTTGAGCAGATTGAACTCGACTTCAAAGACGTCGTTGATACCGTCCCCATCGGGGGTGAACAGGCTGTTGCGGGGCCGCAGCGAGCCGACCAAATTGCCGTCTAATTGATCCAATCGCACCGCCAGGCTGGCCCCTACCGAAAAGGGATCGACGTCGCCGGTACGGGCAAATTGGTATACCGTTTCCTCGCTGCCGGCCGTTGACCGGCGGTCGAGGGCCCGCACCTGAAACGCCGTGCCATCGACAAAAATCTGGGCACGGAAGAAAACCTGGACAAAAAGGCCGTCCCGGGCGATACGGCGCCACATATTGACCGTAAAACCGGCGTCTGGATCGATCTCGGCGGTGTATACAGCGTGCTCGTCGTCGATCAGCACACTGTCGACGGCGACAATACCGGCCGAGCTGAGGACCTCGATAAAGCGGAACCCCGTATCGCTCTCGTCGTTGCTGTCTACGTGCTCCACCACGATGGACAGGACAAACGGCGTTTCCTGGGCCGCCGCTACCACCGTCGGGGAAATCTCGGCCTCCAGCCGGTGCGCCAGGGGCTGGGTAGTATATTCAAAGATCAGCTGCTCCAGGCGCGTCCCTGGCTCGAGCAAACGCAGACGAAACTGGATAAAGCGGTTGGGCGAGGGCGAGCGCACAATGCCGTCCTCCACCCCCTCCCAGGTACTCCAGACCGGATTGGGCACCACCGGCCCCTGTTCCACTGCGCCCAACTGGCCGGCGCCATCGGCCAAACTCTCCCATACGGTGCGATCAATCTGCTGCAGTTCCCCTTCTTCGCCGCCCACGCGCATAAAATACAGCAGGGGCTCCTCGTCGGCCCCGCTCCGGGTCTGCAGCACGATAGGCAGGTCGTCCAAATCGCCGGCCCGATTGCGCACCCGCCCCCAGACCGGGTTGCCCCCACGCCCTGGCAGCGGCCGCGAAATATACTCACCCGTGGGCACACTGCCTTCGGCATCTATTTCCAATTCGGCAATTTCCCACGGCAAATTCTCCAACGCCCGCAACTGCACGTAGCGGGTCTGACGCACGTCGCTAAAATCGATGGTGCGGGGCCACTGGACTATGACTTCGTTGTTGGGGCGGCTGATGGACGAGCGCAACAGGGTGCTATAGGACAATGCAGTGAGATTGATGGCGAATATTTGCGGCGCGCTGCCATCGTTGATTGACAGATCAAATGTCTGCATGAACAACTGGCGGTGGTCGCTGTCCAGGCGCGGAAAAAAGCGCAAGCCGTCTATGCGAAAGGGCGCGCCCAGGTCGATAAAAATGGGCATTTGTCGCGGCAATCCCTGTTCATCGGGATTGAAGGCGGTACTCTGGTCCCCGTCGATCATAAAAGCCAGTTGCGGCACTTCGATCAGTTGCGGTGCCGCCTCTGGATCGCCTTCGGGGGTAAACAGGCCAAAAATGCGACCGCCGCGCCCCAGGGCGGTCGGGGCCAGATTCTCCCTTGGATCGGCCGGCCACAGCCACACCGAGTCGGGCGCCACATCTATCAACGCGACCTCTTCTGCGGCTTCCCCCCAGCCCAATCCGCCCCGTCCCACGATCAATTCCTCAAAAGCCAGGGCAGGTAGCGCAAATATCCATGCAAACAGGACCCCGGCCCGTAGCCACGACCAAGTGCCCATTATTGTGTCACTCCAATACCCAGATCCTTGAGGGTCGGTATTTGCTCGTCAATAGCAGTCTGGCTGAGAGGATTCTCCCGCACATTGACGGTACGCAGTTCGTCCAGACCGGCCAGTCCCGTCAGGTCCTCGATCAAATTGCCCTTTAGGCGCAACCGGGTCAGCTGGCCCAAATCAGCCAGTGGCCGCAAATCGACGATGCGGTTGTCTTCGCCGCTGAGGATTCGCAGGGCAGCCAGACCGCGCAAGGGTTCGAGCGAGGCGACGGCGTTGTCGTTGAAGGTGATATCTTCCAGGCGCACCAGCCGCGTCAGCGGCGCCAAGTTCTCGACTTGATTTTCGGATATATCGAGATCCTCCAGCCGCGTCAGACTGGCCAGCGGCCCCAGATCGCGCACCTGATTTTCGTGGCAATTAAGCTCGACCAGACGAAACAGCCCCGCCAGCGCCGACAAATCTTCAACCTGCTCGTTGCGCCCGATATCGAGCAATTCCAACCGGGTCAGCGCGGCCACAGGACTTATATCGACTATCTGGTTGGCTCCCAGCTTGAGACTTTGCAGGCGCCTCAGATTGGCCAAAGCGCTTATATCGACTATCTGGTTAGAGACCAGATTGAGGTCTTCCAGGCCCGTTAGATTGGCCAGCGGAGTAATATCGCGCACCAACGTATTGCTGATTTGCAACAGGCGCAGATTCTCCAGCTGGGCTAACGGCTCGATATCGTCCAGCCGGTCGTCCCCTCCGGTAGAGGTCGAGAGAATGCGCAACTCCTGCAGATTCTGCAACCGGCCTACCCCCCGTAGGGAACGCACCACACCCGAAATATTGAGCTTCTCAATGGTGAGCAAGTCGGACAGGCGCAATGTGCCCGTATTTTTGCGCAGCGCACGGCGCACGGCGCTGTCGATCTGGATATCGGCAAAGAGGATCGGTTCCTCATAATAATTCACCGCCACGCCCCTCTCCTGCATCGCCACGATCTGACCCAGATTTGTTTCGTCTAGAGGATTGCCGGATAATTCGACAAATTCCAAGCGCGGCATCTGGTCCAATACGCCGATATCCCGGATCTGGTTATTATCGAGATTGAGCAGTACCAGTTGCCTGAGGGTCCGCAGGGCCCGCAGGTCGGCCACCGCGTTATCGTCGAGGTTCAAATGGGTTAAACCGACCAGGCGACTCAAGGGCGCCAAATCCTCGACCTGGTTGCCCGACAAATCCAATACTTCCAGACCTCGCATTTGGCCCAAGGGCGCCAGGTCGGCCAAGCGGTTGGTTCCCAGCAGAAGCTGGCGCACATTGGTCAGGCGTTCAATCCCCTGCAGATCGGCGATATCCAGCCCTACCCCCTCCAATCGTTGCAGGCTTTGCAGCCCAGCCGGTTCCAATTCGCCCTGGAGTTGGCCCAGGGCCTGACGCACGGCTTTCTCCAGGCCGGCATCGGCAAACGTCGTATGCGCCACAACCTGAGAATCGGCGGCAGGTGCCAGTGGTGCCGGTTGCCGACCGGTCTGATCGGTGCAAGCCGTCCAGCCTAGAGCCCACCCCACCAGGCAGCTATATAACAGGCCTTTTCTCATGACTCTCTCCTACAGCTCTATCCCGGCGTAAACGGTTAAGAATCCCCGCGTCCGGGTCCGCGTTCCCTCCACCTCCAGATTCCGGCGGGTCGAATCAAAACCCAGTACGGTGGTGAGACGGTAGCCCTGATAATCGGAGGTATTGGTCAACTGAAAAATGGTCGTCAATTCGGTAAAATCGTCTTCGCCCCCCGGCGGGGTAGGATCGCGCAACTGGGAGAAGATATGGTATTCGAAGCCCGTTTGAATATAGCTGTTGCGCATGATGGGCAAACGCCCCATAACAAAGAATAACTCGCTCAATTCGCGCCGCTTCGGCTCTCGGGTCAGCACCGGCGTCTGGCGGCGGAATTCACTTTTCCAGGCCGGTACCAGGGTCAGGTTCCAAAGCTGCAGGCGGTATTCGGCTTTGTTGATTAGGCCAAAAAAGGAGGCCTCCTCGCGCACCCCCCGCAGCGACAGGTCGAGATCGCTTGCCAACTGCTGGTGCAATTGCCATTTGACCGTATGGCGGCTCAACAGACCGGGGATGCCGTCGTATTCCAGCCCTAGCCAGGTGGTATTGATCCAGGTATCGCGGGCCGGCAAACTATCGCGCACCGGCTGCAGTTCGCCGCGCGAATTGGGCGCCTGGACCCACTGCAACAAATCGTCCTCGATCGTATCGCGCACCTTGCGCACATCCTGGAACAAACGCACCCGCCCCCAACTCGAACTGGAGCGGTCCCCGGTCAACAACAAGTACAGGGCCCGATTGCGGCGGTCGTCGGAGATTTGCTTGACGTCCTGCCGCCCCACCAGCGCCCGCATCGTCGGCCCGAGATTAAATCCACCGTATATATTGTAACCCCGCCGATCTACCTGATAGGGATAATCGGCCGCTTCGTCGTTTTCAAACCGGTCGATGGTACCGTTGTGGTTCATATCCACGCCGTAGAGAAATTCGGGCCGGTCGGTGTAGAAGCGCAGGAAAGGCTCCTCGTAATCGGGCAATAGATTGGGGCTGTCGGGACTGTCGTTTTGGTTGAAGTCGGAAATGAAATCGTTGTTCTCGTCCCAGCCGGGGAAAACCTCGCGGTCAATTGAGGTAGTGCCCAGGCGGCTCCAGTCGGCAACGCGGTCCTGGTCGTCGTTGTCATCGACAAATTCGTAGCGCCGGTTGTTGCTGTCATAATCGACCACGCCGAATTGATCGACCACGGCCAGCCCTGTGCTGTAGCCCGGATCGACGTCAAAGGCCTCAAGAAAAACGAAATAGGGGTAGGAGACTTTCGACAGATTGCCCACCCAGGCCTCGGAGCGGGCGCTGGCACTGTGGTGCTTTTCGACATTGGGATTGGGGAAGTGGCGGTAGCGCTGGTTGATATCCACTTCGAGATAGCCGTCAATGCCCTCCAGATCGGTCAATTCCAGGGTGAAACCGGTGACTTGGTTGGCCGTGGGCAGGCCGTAATCAAAAGATAGGACGCGCTGGTTGGAACCGTCTTTGACATTGCCGTTGGCACGGGCGACGGGCAAAAAGATCTTGCGCGTCTGGGCGTCTATCTGCCGGTCCGAGGAGATTTCGACCAGATAGTCGTTGGCCAGCACCAATTCAATGCGTATACTGCGAATTTCACTGGGGTCGGGCCCAGTATAGCTGCGATCGAAAAAATCGTAGCGCAAAGTGATCACTTCATTGCCGTCGGCGGCGAGAAAACCCCGGCGCTGGAACCCCCCTTCAGTGGCAGGGCGAAAACCAATTTCGCTGCCGCGGCTCTCGACCCCGTCCAGATCGGTAATGAGGATATCGCTGGCGAACAGGGCCCCCCCGGCCTCGTCGTCGGCCGGCGAGTCGTCCTTGATCAACACCTCGACCAGCGAAACATTGCCCAGATTCTGCAGACCGGTCAGATTGCCCTTGAAAATGCTGCCCGAAAAGGCCTCGTTCTGCGTCTGCACGTGGTGGGCGTTGACCAGGGTACCGCCGATCTTGATGAAATCGCCTATCTGGGCCTCTATACGGCCGCCGAAAAGATTGGTATTATCGGTGCGGGCGCCGCGAAATTCGACCAGTCCACCGGAAGCAAAGTTGGGCTCGCTGATACGCGACAACAACATGGTGGCGCGGTATTTGTCCGATGACCAATCCAATTGGATTCCATTGAAGACGGGCTTGGAAAAGGTCATTGGCGTCAGGGTCGTGCGAATCTCGTTGCCCACCGTGACGGCATAGTGATACTGGCCCTTGTGGTCAGAGGCCACCAGCAAATTATTAAACCAGCCTCTGAATTCGCTCGATTTGAACAGCGTGCTGCCAAAGGGCTGGGGGTTTTGCTGGCGCCAATCGAAAATGAGCCAGCCGCGGGTGAGGAAATTGCCGTAGACGTCGTAGTAGTAATCGCCCTCGATCGAGGTGCTGACGTAGCGCTGGTAATTGCTGCGGGCATAGTTGGAATACTCCCATTGGCGCCAGCCGTATTCGGCGTATAGCTCCTGCGGGACATACCATTTGCGCACCACCGGATCGAGCGCATCGAAGATCACACCCGGACCAGTCGGCTCAAAACTGACCTTGCCGCCGCGCTTGACAGTGCCCAGCCGGGTGCCGTATTGCTGGGCCCAGCTCTCCTGCACTAAGAGGCAGGCGCCCAGCAGCAGCAACCTGAGAAAACGCGAAAAATTTTTATCTAAAAAGCGTCCCATACCCTGTCTTTTGGTTAGCTTCTCTCCGGCCTGTTCAATAGACTACCGCCAATACGCCGCTGTGGCGTTCGGCAAAGGAATTGGCCCTGACCTGTAAAACCCAGATATACGTCCCCGGCGGCACCAGGCCGCCGGAATCGCTGCGCCCGCCCCAACTAACCTGCACCGGACCGATACCGCGTTCCTGGTCGAGTACGGTGCTCACCTTGCGGCCGCTCAAATCGAAAATTTCCAGACTCACGGGGGCGGGTCGGAGCAACTGAAGTACGTTGAAAGAAATCGGCCAGCGATCGTTGGCGCCGTCGTCGTTGGGGCTAAAAATGGACCTATCGAGGACAATTTCACCGATCAGCTTGCCAATTTGCGGGCGCGGGATCTGCACCGACAGATCCGACAGCTCGTCTAAATCGCCCGGTCCGAAAGCCACCGCATTGCCCGCCGCCAACACGTGAGGCACCCCGCCCGCCCCACTGTTGTAAGCCCGCCCCGAAAACGTCGTGCCAAAGCGGAAAATGGGTAGATCAAAGGTAAATTCGAGCAAATCACCGTCCCCCTTGATCAGCGGGAAACTGATACTGAAGACGCCGGGACGGATGAAATCTACCTCAAACCCCATTGGCTCGCCGTTGAGCGATACTTGGCGGATACCCTCTACCTGCACGTTGGTATCCACCTCCAGGCGGTCGTAACCGCGAATTTCCCCCTCGTTATCGAGGCGAACCGCATAGCGGAAGGTGGCCGCCTCGTCGGCCCGGGCCAGGCGCGGGAATACCTCGGCGCGCAGCGTGTCGGCGATGGGCGGCTGCACGTAGTCAAAGGACAATTCGTCCAGTTCACGCGTGGCGAACAGATCGCCGCGGAAATCGAGGCGGAACTGAATATAGCGCCGCGAACCCGGCGCCGAACTCAAACCGCCGTTTTCCAGGGAAGTCCACGGACTCCAATTGACCACGTCTTCCTTGAGGCTGACCCGGTCCTGCCGCTCCAGGGCGAAGTATTCTTCTGCAGTCACTTCGGCTTCGCCGATTTTCTCCGGCGTCCCGTCCATACCAAAGGAGTACACGTTCCTGCTGTATAATATCGGCGTATCGTCGACCCCAGTCCTCACCTTCAGACCCACCGCCGAAAACGCTCTATTGCCCACCGCTCCTTCGGCCCACTGCACCGCCCCCACCGTTGAACGGGCACCCAGGTCGATCAGATCGGACAGATAGGCTGCATTGGCCAGATAGCCCGTGCCGTAGACTTCGATTTCGTCAATTTCAAAGGGTACCTCGGCCAGCGATTTGATGGTCAGGAAACGGACGTACTGATCCGGCACGGCGATCTCGACGACCGGTTCCTCGTTGGCCAGGCTGCGGGCCACCAGGGCGTCGGGGGTGGCCGGACTGTCGCGGGCGACGTTGACCCATACTTCGTAACCGCGCAGAAAATCGTTGTGAAAAGGGGCCGACGCCGTCGGCTCCACCGTATTGCGCGGATAAAAGCGTACCCGCTGCACCCCCACCGGCACGGCAAAATCCATGATGATCTTGATCCCGCGGATAATCACGTTGGGTTCAAATAAGGTAGGTTTGCGCTCAAAAGCGACCAGGTGGTCACCGTTGACCGTACCGGCCAGTTGCTCCTCGTTGCCACGACCAGCATTGGGCGCGGTGATAAAACCGCTGGTCAAAACGCGCCCGGCGATATTCTCCTGGCCGGAGAAAAACAGGGGCGAAATCCATCCGGGCTTGTGCCTGAACTCAATGGCATCACCGGGTGTATTGGTCGTATCGACGAGGCCCGCCGCGGCATTGACGATTGACGGCGGGTCGATCCCCTCGCCCCCATTCAGCCAGGGATTGAATCGGTCCCCCAGCACATAGGTCTGAACGGGTTGGGCGGCGGCCATTGCGGCCACCAACCACAACGCGCACGCCAGGACGCATGCGTTCCACCTATTGACGGGATATCCCACAAAATCGACGATATTGGCTATTCTATGTGAGCGCATCAGTCCAACCCCGCTAGAATGCTCAAAAACAATCGACTAGTCCCCTGCGAGGGGCGTCCGTCGAAATGTCGGCGGGTGAATTGCAGGCCGCCGCGGGTAGTCAGGCGGTAACCTTCGTACGCGGTGCGGTTGCTCAACTGTACCACCCCCGTCCAGGCGGAAAAATCCTGGTCGATCTCTTCGTAGCGGCCCTCTAGCAACCAGAAACGGGACAACTCCAGACCAACCTGGATCTCCGTATTGAACAACTGGCGGCCGTAGCGCGGAAAATAACTGACGCCCACCTGTTCGGCCATCAGCGGCTGGGTCCACAAGATGAATAGGGTCTGTTCCAGGCTGGTAGCCACCGGCAAACGGGTACTGAAGGGGCGTTGGCGACGGTATTCACTCTTCCAGCGCGGCTCCAGGACCCCCAGACCAATGGGCAGACTCCATTCGGCCTTGTCGATAAGACCGACCAGCCCCGAACGCTGACGCCCCTCTCTACCACGCAAAAAATCGGCTTCCTGTTGCTGCCACCAGCCCTCCCACTTGAGCCGGTGCAACAGGCGAATATCTGGCCCCAGGCGATGCTGCAAATCGGTGTAGAAGACATTTTTCCAGGTATCCTGTGCCGGCAGCAAATCGCGCACTTGGCGCATGCTTCCTGGAGACCCCACGGGCTGAAACCACTGGATTAGATCGTCGGCAATGGTGTCCTCGACCCGGGCGATATGGTCGAATATCCGCAGCCGCGCCCGGCCCAGGGCCCGCTCCCAGGTGACCAGCCCGTACCAGGCGCGGGTATGCCCGTCGCCGGCGATAAGGCGCATGTCCTGACGGCCCAGCAACAAACGCGCGTCGGGTCCCACCCGGCCCTGGACATAGGCGTTAAAACCGCGGTGATCGCGACGGTAGGGATAATCGGGGCGGTCATCGTTCTCAAAGCGGTCGATGGTACCGTTGTGGTTGAGATCTATGCCAAAAAGAAATTCAGGGCGGTCCGAGCGGTAGCGCAGGAACGGCTCGTCGTAATCGGGAATGAGATTGGGGCTGTTGGGGCCGTTGTTCTGGTTGAAATCGTTGATGAAATCGCCGTTTTCGTCGTACCCCGGCCAGGCATTCCGCTGCCAGCCCTGGAAGGGTCGCTGCCATTCGGGCCAACTGTCGCGGTCGTCGTCGTCGTCGACGAATTCGAAGACCTGGGGAATAGGACTTTTGTAGGCCAGCCGGCCGTTGCTGTCGGTAAGCCAGTAGCTGGTGGAATAATCGTCGGCCATGGAAAAGGTTTCGGCGTAAATCAGATAAGGATCGGCCTTCCAGGCCAGTTGCAGATAACCGGCCCGGGCCTGCTGCACGCTCTGGTGGTGCTTGGAAATATTGGGGTTGGGGTAACGACTAAAGCGGCGATTGACGGCCACCTCCCCCTGACCATAGAGGCCGTGCCAGTCGACGACTTCCCAGTCGAGACCGAAAATCTCATTGGCCACCGGCAGCCCGTAGTCCACCCGCACCACCTGAGTATTGCTGTTGTCCTGGACATTGCCCGAAGCCCGGCGCACCGGCAAAAAGACAATTTCGGGATTGAAATCCTCGCCATCGGTCTGCAGATTGGAGGCCAGTTCAATACGAAAATCGTTGGCCACCGCCAGTTCTACACCGACCTGGCGCAAATCCTCGGACTGGATATCCTCGAAATCGAGACTGGCCAGATCGTACTCGATCAGAATGACTTCGGCATCGCGGGCCTCCAACCGTCCTCCTTGATTGAGGCCGCCTTCGATGCTGGGCAACAGACCGATTTCACTGCCGCGCAGCTGCCGCCCACTGGTATCGACCAGGACAATATCAAAGTCCGCCAGACGCGGCCCCACGGTCCCTTTTCCGGGCGAATCGTCGCGGATCCGCACCCAGAGTTTTTCCAGTGGCTGATTCTGCTCGGGACTCAAAATGCCGTACAGCGGATTGCCCTCGTCAAATTCGACCTGGGTCTGCACGGTATGAGCGTTGACATAGCTGAAACCCAATCCGGCCCAATCGGCCAATTGCACAACCGCATGTCCGCCTAAAAAACTGGTGACATTGGTGCGTTCATTGTCGTTGGGATCGCTGGGGCGCGACAGCGCCAGACTGGCCCCCACCCGATCGGCGGCATAATCGAGACGCACCCCGTTAAAGCGCGGCTTGTAAAAAACTAGCGGCGAAAACAACGTCCAGATCTCATCGCCGACCATCAGCCGATAGGACTGGTCGCCGCTTTGGTCCGAGGCAATGATCAGGCGTTTGAAGAAATTGTCGTAAGCCCTAAAACCCAGGTTGCCCGCCCCGGCGCTGCTGGCCAGGTTGCGGTCCTTGTCGATAAGGCTGCCGCGGGACTGAGGTTGTTGCTGGGTCCAGCTGTATATCTGCCAGCCGCGACCGAGGGAATTGCCCAGGATATCGTAGAGCTCACGCCCCTCTAACTGACGGCTGACATAGCGGGTATAACTCTCCTGGGCATAGGAGGTTCTACTCCCGTACCAGGCTTGATCGTAAGTCTCGGGCAAATGCCGCGCCCCATACCACTGGTGCAGGACCGGCACAGCGTATTCGGGGTCAAAGCGCAGGGCAACAGGCGAATGCCCCACCAGCCCCTGGGCCGTCGACTGGACTGGTCCCCAAAGCAGCGCACAGACCAGGCCCAACAGCCAGGCATCGCCAAGTCGGCGAAGTATGGAGGAAAAGCGCCGCATGGTCTAATAAACCAGATGCACCAGGCGCACAGCCCTGGTGCCGTCGGCCTGAGTATGGGTGGAAAAGCCGGCACGCACGATATACGTGCCCGGCGGCACCAGGCTCCCATGTTCGTCGCGACCGTCCCAGGAAAAGAAATGCTCGCCACTGGGGCGGGTCTGAGAGGCACCCAAATCGCGCACCCGGCGCCCGGCCAGATCGCGAATCTCCACTTCCAGCCGCTTGTCCCCTTCCAAATGGAAAACCGTCAGTTTCACCACCGTCTCGTCGTTGATGCCGTCGCCGTTGGGCGTAAATACCCGGGGCTCCAAACTCAATTCATCCAACAATTGGCTCCCCTTCAGTTCCGATACCACCACCAGCGATTGGGTGGGTATCGCCCGACTGGCATCGCCGGCGCTAATGGGTTGCACACTCCCCGGACGCGTCTGGCGGGTCAATTCGGCTCGAAAAGTGGTGCTTTGCAGAAATACCTTGGTGCGAAAAGCAATGGCATAGGTCTCCCCCTGGCGCACCACTGGGTCAGGGAAATTCAAGACCACGTCGCCTTCGGGCTGCGGTTCCACTTCCATTGGACCGGGCCACAAATTGCGCGCCGGCCCGGACGCCGGCAGGGCCCGCACCGAAGTCAATTCAATGGGCGCCACCGACGAGGAAACCAGGCGCACCCGGTCAAAACCGGGATTACCCGGTCCAAAAATGGGACGCATATACAAGGTGAAGTCGCGCTCTTCCCCCGGATCTATGCCCCGGGCAGGCCAGATCTCGCCCACAACCTTATCGACCAGCGGCGGCCCAAACCGCAACCGCAGACGCTGGATGCTGGCCGAGCGCAGCGGCTCGTCGCTCAACAATTTCACTTCGACCAGGGCCAATGAGCGCGGGCTGGGCGATTTAAAAACCTGCCCCGATTCCAGATAGGGCTCGCTCCAGTTGCTCCAATCGGTCCCCGGCACTTCCTCAATGACCACTTCGGGACGGATATTGGCGGGTATCCGCTCCCACAGCGAACGCGAAATCTCGCGCCCCGTAATGGCAAAGTAGTGGGGAATTTCGATAATCTCGTCGCCGCTGCGGGTGCGCACTTCAATGCGCGTATTGGGCGGTGCCTCGCCCTCCCATTCCACCGTGTTAAAGAGACGCGGCCGATCCAAGCGGATAAAGGGGGATTGCATCACCACTTCCGATACAAAGCCTTCGCCATAGGCCTGGATCTCACTGAGATTGCCCTCCTCCTGGGCCGAACCGCTAAATTCCAGCCGACGCGCCTCGATATAGCGCACTTCCTGCACCGGGAAAGCCTCTTCGACATGCTGGTACCCGGCCTGGTTGCGGCGCTCGTCAAACGTAGTCCAGATAAACTCCCCATCGGGATTGAGCGCACCGTCCGAAACGCGTATCTGAAATACCGGCGGCGGTCCGGCCGGGCTGAGTAATTTGATCCGCTCCAGCCAGTACTTGGCCCCTAGATCGATAGAGACCTGGTTGCGATCTGTGAAAGGATTGTACGTCCGCATGGGCAATTGGGAACTGTAGAGCCCGTCGGTAAATATCTGGAAGAGGACGAAATTCGAGCCCGATTCGTCCAGCCCTCGCTCCCGGCCGCGCTGGGTCAGACTGACGATATTCTCGCCCAGGGCGTAGACCTCCACTTCGGCCAGACGGGGCCGCTCGCGCCGATAGTGCACCACTGGCCCCTGCTCGTCGGCGGGCAATAATTGGTACGTTTCCTGACCGACCAGAATCTGGCGCCGCCCCGAAGTCAGGCGGAAATAATCAATGACGCCCCGATCCTCTTCCGGCAGAGCCTCGTAGGTGGCCTGATCAATCGCCTCAGCCCGGTCGCCATCCGAATCGAGGACATCAATGCGGATAAATTGGGCGATTTCCCCGGTAATATCAGCGGCTACCGGACGCTGCGGCTCCACGTCAAAGACAAATGTGCGCTGATCCTTATTGGGCTTGGTGACCAGGCCCACCCGATAAAATTGGCGCCGCCGGCCCTCTTCGCCGCGACCAAATTCGAGCCCGTCGGAAATGAGGACACGGAATTTGAGAAAGGGATCACCGGCTCCCTCCTCGGCAAAGCGCACCACCACGCGGTCGATAACCAGGGTCCGGGCCAAGTCGATCTCCAGCGACCAATCGTCCACCGGCGCCTGCGGATCCGGTTCCCAGTAGGTGCTCATATCCCCGTCCAGAATCAACGGCGCTGTCTCAAGATTGGTGCCGGCCGTGCGAATCCCCCCCTGCAGGGTATCCTCTTGGGCCGAAGCGCCCCCCAGATTGATGCTGGCCACGTATTCGAATTGGTGGGCGTTGCGCGCCGCATTGAAGGTACGGCGCAAAAAACGAGGCTCGACCTGGCCGGCCTCATCGATGAGACGCACCCCATCGGGCGCCTGCCAGGCACCCCAGTGGCCGGCTTCCTCGACCAGGATCTGGTTGGACAACAGGCGATAACCCTCTTGTTGTTGGGCCTCAATTGCGGCAGGCAGCAAGAGGAGAGAGAGAAGGATTAAACGAAAAGGCAAAGGCAGGACGGGGGTTGAAGTATTAGTTACCGGCTTGAAAGGGTGCGGCCAAAAAATGGCTGGCCGTGCAAAGGCAGACATTCAATGCATCTTATTATACTATTAGATTACATATACAAAAACAAACCCGGCTGTCGATTGCTAGTTTTCCGTTGCCAGCGAGATTGGGCAAAATAGCCCAGATATGCGCGACGCTAGCTCGGGCATTCTCAGGTAATAGATTGAATTGATCGGTTGATCTCAGATTAAAAGACGATATTCGACACGGCTTTGGAAATAAGTGCCACCGCAATCGAACTCATCCCCACCAGACCGATCCCACAGGAATAACCAGCCAGCAGAATGGGCGTGTACACCCGCCAGCGCTTCTCGCCGAAACGGCGCTGGAAATAATAGCGCCCCAGCATGGCCCCGGCGAAATTGAGCAGGAAAAAATGCGGCCAGCCGTTAATGCCGCCAATAAAACCGTAGAATGCGGCCACCGGCACTTTGAGCACGGTCAGCAGCCCCAACACCCCGAAACTGCTGATAAAACCGGTGAGAATATATTCCCAGCGAATAATGCTGGTGACGAGTAAATTGCCCGCCCCCTCGGGCAAGGTCGACTTGGCCCAAAAAGCCTGCATTGTGGCGTGGTAAGGCCAGAATTTCTGCACATAGGGAAAGGCCGCCGAGGGAATAGGTCCCAGCTTCCAGATAAAGGACCAGAACAGGAAGGAACACACGAACATAATCAACAAGGTCACGGCAGCCAGCTTGACGATGCTGCCGAAGTTGGTTTTGGTCAGCTCCAGCTGCTTAAAGGCCGCCGCTTCAAAGCCCCACTGAAACAGCGGCACCGGCGCAAACCATACCGCCGCCCCCTGATAACCCGACAAATAAAACGATCCCTCGCGCAAGAAGGGGAACGAGACGCCCTGCGGACTGCCCGTCAGGCCGATCATGCGCGCCCCGATATAGGAATTGATCGGAGTCCATACAAAACCGAAAAATGCGCTGATCCACCAGGGGAACCCGGGCACCAGCCAGTAGACCAGGACGACGAAACCAGCGGTGCTCACCGCCCAGATCAGCAAAGCCAGGGGAATCGGCATATCGCCCCGGCCAGGGGGCGGGGCGGTACTTTGGGACGTTCCTTCACGTTTGGCTCCGCGCAACCGGTACATGATGCTGCCTACCATCCAGAAACCCATCAGGGCTACCAGTCCGGCGCCGCCGATAGAAAAACTGAGCCAGAAATCAAACGTATTGGCCAACTGGGTCGGCAGGGTAGACATACCCGGATCCCAGGTGTGTAGAATACCGAAATTGTACAGGATAGGGTTGGCCACCAGATTGACCAACATGGAAGCGGCAAAGCCGCCTACTACCACCCAGAAAGGCAATACAAAGCCCATAAGTAAGTGGCCCAAATCCGTTCCCACCCCCATAATACCGGCCGGGATCAGCTCCTTCATCGACACCGTCAAATCGATAAAAGGGATAGGCAACAGTGTTACGGTCTGAGTCAGGAAAATGCCCGAAACAGTCGGTATGACCACATAGATAAGCCCCCAGATAATACCGATGAAGGCCCCTACACTGAACACTTCCCAACGCCAACCTTCGCGCTGCCCCGAACTTTCGGCCAGGGCCGTGGCGCCGCCGGCCTGCACCCCAGCCAGCGGATAGGGCAGTTTCTCTATATCGTTGGTGATGCGAAAAAGAACATAACCCAACGACAGACTGTTGATCTTGGATAAGACGATAACGCTCAACAGCAAGGTAATGGGTTTGATCCAGGCCTCGTGCAGAAAACTGCGCTGCAGCAAAGCATCGGACCCCCGCGGCGGCACCAGCCAATCGGGTATGTACCGGTGTAGTCCATCGGCTTGGGGCGACTGTATGAGATACTGGTCCCAGATCAAACCGCCAAAGGGCCCGCCAAACAAATCGGCGCCTGTGCCCAATTTGCCGCCCATGGTCACCAGACCGGCGGCCACCCAGTAGAGGATAATGACCTCCTGGGTGCGCAGACGCACAAAGGAACGCTTGGCGATCTCGATAAACAGGATCAGCGTCACCCACTCGGCCCCGCCGGCCATACTCTGTCCGGTGACCAGCCCCAAATAGATGGCCCCCGGCAGCATGACGAAACCGACAAAGAGGGCCGCCCACACCGTCTTCATATTGAAGCCGGGTTCGAAGGACAGATTCTCGGGAATGAGGCTTAAATCCTCGTCGGCCGCTTTTTTTTCTGTCGCGCTCATGGCGTGCAAATCCCGGCTAATTGCCGTACAGTGGATGCCCCTGGCCGGGGAACCAGATCATATCGACCACGAAGGACAGGCCGATACCGGTAAAATGGCCCAGGATAATGCCGATGAAAAAAGGCTGGGCCTTGTGGTAGAGCTGGATCCCCCCCGTGCGCAGAATAATCCATTTGGCGAGCCAGGCGATGAAAATGGAAAAAATGATAATATTGACCGGATAAGAGCACACGCCCACAGGCATGCCTATCGGATGGATAGGCCACCAGGAAAAGCGGTAGCGCATAAAGGTCAACAGGGCCATTACCGCCCCGCCGATACCGGCGTGGCCCAAGCGTGTCCAATCGGGGCCGGTGGTATCAATCTTGCGCAGCACCTCGACATAGGGCACCTGTGAGCCGTAGCCAAATATCCAACCGCCGTAATTATAGGCACCAAAGGAATACCCCATATAGAGGATAAAGACCATGGAAACGACAATGGCGACAAAGGCAGCCAGCAGGATATAAACGGTTACAGAGCGCCGATGCCCGCCCTGCAGACGGTCGGCAATTTTGCTGCTATTGGCCGCCGCGGTCATAAAAAAACCCTTCAGCTCGTGATGCCAGCCGTAGGATAGCCCCAGCGAGACATGGCTGGTCAGGGACATATTGGGACCGCCCAAGGCATAGCCGGCAAATGTCTGGGCCACCAAGGGCCCGCGCACAAAGAGTAACCCCCCCTCCATGACCACCCGGGTGATGCCCGTATAGAGAATAACCGTAGCCAGAATGAACAGGGTCAGGGCCGGGAAGGACATGCCCGAACGCCACAACCAGAAAACGATATAGAGCATCGATAGAGCGGCGCCCACGACAATACCCCGATAGGACATAAGCTCGCCGCTGTCGTCTATATCGGGGTCGCCGGTACGGGCTTTGCGCCAGATTTGAGCGAAGTGGCTGCGAGCCATCCAGAACAGGTTGAGGACCAGTACCACCATGGCTCCGAAGGATTGCCAGCCAATAGCCGGATGACCGTGGGTATATACATCGCGCCCGGCAATGGCATAGCCGAATTTATTGAATAAGCCCTCCTGGAACATGGTAATCAGGGTGAAGAACCACAGACTGAAAGAGACGTCGAGGTTAACAAAAAAAGTAAAGCCGACAATGGCGAAATTGATCGCCGTGGAAATGGAGGGGAATTCCCGGCCAATGCGGACGGCACCGGACAATTCAGTGGGGATGGGGGGGAAAGCCGGGGTGAAATAGGTCACCATATTCCAGCAGACGACGAAAAAAGGAATGGCGAACCCGGCCCAGAATACTTTGCGCCGCACAAAACCGGGCAACGCCGAGCCCTTGGGCGTATCGATCAGTTGCTGGGGCACTTCCATCAGGGGGAACGGCAGGCGCTCGTATTCGATCCACTGGCGGCGAAAGGCGGCCACCAGGCAGTGGCAGAAGAAGAATACCGCCATCACCAGGCTGATCCACCAGAACAACGGCACGACCCAGGCGCCCCAGGGGATACCCTGGCCCGCCGGCAGGCCGTTGTAAAACCATTTGAGGGCCTGGGGGTCCTGCGGCACCAGCCAGGTGTGGATATGCTGCACGACCTTTTCGGCCCAAGCGTTTTCCGGCGAAGCGAAAAACTGCGGCGCCGCGATCACCGCAATTAGGTAGGTCGAAGTCCCCCAGGTCGGCACCGAAGCCCCAACCAGAGCCATGACGAAGATCAGGATCATCTCCGTGGAGCTAAACCCCGATCCTTTGGCGATTCCCTTCCACAGGGCGTTGAGCAGGACCAGCATAGTAAATAGGAAGACTACACTCAAAGGCAGATAGCTAATAGACCACTGCGAAGACTTGAGGATAAACATGCTGTAGGGCGCACCGATATTGATCAGCACGACCAGCCCCAATCCGACCAGCAACGCCCGCAGCGGAAAAGGGGTCCGTCCGTTTATCTTCGGTGAATCCGACATATCCCTACCCTTTTGCCAACGCGTATTCGGCCTCGGCGCGCTGCCGATATTCGTCCCGCAAGCCGCCGGGCAGAGTGCGCCATACCAGAAAGCGCTTGCGCAAGACATTGAGAAAATTTCGGTTCATCCGCTGCCAGGAAGCCACATCGCCACTGCGCCGCTGCAACAGCGTCTCCACTTTGTAAATATTGTGTTCGCCCGTGGGCACGGCCCGCAGGCTCACTGCCTGGCTGATGCCCAGATCGTAAGGGGCCAGCCAGGCCATCATGGAAACTTCGTAGATCTGCTCGTCGGCGTCTTCGTCGATCCGCAACTCCACATTCTGGGCGATAAAATCGCCGATGGATCCCTCGCCGTAGGCGTCGAATACCGATTTGAGGTATACGTACATACTGGGCACTTCGGCCCCGCCCACGGTAAAGGGAAAGTCGAAAGCCCACTGGTCGCCTTCCGGGTCGGGAAAGGACCACTGGCGGGTGACATCCGGCACGGCCATATTGGCAGCCATGCGCGCCGGGTACAGAGTGGACATATAGACCGTAACAATGACAATCACAGTCGCCCATACCGCCGACAGCGACGAATAATTGAGCGTCAAACCGCCGAGCAATTCGTATTGCAGGATAAAGACGTAGGAGATTTGCCCCAGCAGATACCCGGCTACCGCCCCAAAGGTGGCAAAGACTGTAGCTTCGGCCAAAAAGAGCAGACTGATATGGCTGGGGGCCAGCCCGACAACGCTGTAAATGCCAATTTCTGGGGCCCGCTCGTATACCGCGCCCATCATGGTATTGAGCACGATCAGAGCCGCGATCAACACCGGAATAAACAACTGACCGGCCCCGGCCACCTGGGTCGAGCCGATGGAGCTGTAGGCCACCACCCGATCCCCCTCGCTGACAAAGAGGGTCAGGGCCACCCGGCTCATAAAGCCCTCGATGGTTTCGATAAACGTTTCGCTGTCCCCAGTTTGCAGTACCGCAATAGAGCGGATGCGCCCTTCCATTTCCAGCACCCGATCGTAGGGCAGGTAAAGCGCGTTTTCGGCTGCCAGATGGTTCAGCGTCTCAATGGCGGTGGCCGCCTGGGTGCGCGGATCCTGAGTGACCTCCGCACTCAATTTGCCTGCTTCGTTGACCGTGTCGACCGGGGTCAACTGCTCGCCGTCGAGATCGCGCACGGCGTTGAGGGCCTGGGAATCGAGAATGCCCACCACCCGGTAGCTACGGCCGAATAATTCTATATCGGCGCGACCCACATCACTCGCCGCAATGCCCACCAGTTGCGCCATCTTATCGGGCAGAATACAGGCGTAGCGGTCGTCGTGGGTAAAAAAGCGCCCGGCCACCAAATGCTGGTCGATACCGCTAATTTGGCTCTCCTCGGGTCGAAAGCCCACCAAACCGTTGACAAAGGCCTGCTTGCCGGTGGAGGGTGCCTCAAAGTCGATATAGGCCCATTCCGTCTGCACCTGCGATAGATACCAGGCTCTGGGTACCACTAGGGCACGGTCGCCAAAGGCGCTTTCGACATACTCCAAGGTCGATTGCTGTAGGCCCCGCCAGGCGCGGTCGCGCAACATCGCCCCCTCGTACAGCGGCTGGTTATCGCGCGGCAACCGATAAAAATCGAGCTGGGACTTAACCGAACTGAAGGAAGATACGGTAAAAGTCAGCAGGGTCAGGGTAACCGCCGTCAGTCCGGTGCGCAATTTGCGCTTGCGCAGATTGGAAATGCCCAGTAAAACGGCGGCCATGCCGGCGCTGAGGCGACCCACATCGGTTTCGTGCATGCTGGAGGCGGCCCGGCGGCGCTGCATCAGGAATTCCTTGAAGCGCCCGACGATAATCCATATCACCAGTACCCCCAACGCCAGAATGACAAAAGCCAGAAAAATAACGTACGGGGAGGTGCTCAATTTGAAAGCGGGATGGACCCAACGCAAGACGAGGAAAATGCCGACAAAAATGCCTGCGAAAGCCATGATCTGCTGGCGGATTTGGGCGAAACCAAAGAAAAAACGCTCGCAGAAAAAGGCGAAGGGCAATAGTAGGGCAAAGTAAAAAATAACCGCCCGCACCGTGTCGTTGGCCGTCGACTTCACATCCGGATAAATGCGCGCCTCCAACCCCAGTGCCTTGCGGGTAGCCGCCAAATAACCCGTATAATCGAGGGCCCGCAGCTTCTGTCTGGCCTCCTCCAGAGCCAGGCGCGCCTCCTCGTGCATGCGCTCGATATTTTCCAGCACAATGCCGTAGCGCCCCAATTGTTTGATCCGCGCCTCGTCGACGATCCACATATCCCGGGCCGCCTGGTAGGAAGGGTGGAAGACCGTGCCCTGGTCTACCGGATAACCTGCCCCCTGGGCCCGCTCCACGGTGGCCATATCCACCTGATCGGGCTCGAGGCGCTGATGCAAAAAGGTCGAATCGGCGCCACTGAGCAGATAGCGCACATTGGACAACACGCCGCTGCTGCCAAAAGCGCTTTCGCCGGCAAGAATCTTCACCCGCGTGCCGGGCTCGGCAAAGACCACCCCGGCCTGCACTACCCGATCCTCCTGGGCGCTTTGGTTCTCGATGTAATTATAGCCAAAGGATTGCGGCGGGGCATCGTTGCTCCCCAATACGGCGATCTGGTCCAGGGCCGACAGATAACGCGGGTCAACCACCTCCAAAAAGTCCAGCGCCCGACATTTGAAGAGCACCTGCAACATACGGTTTTCCCACCAACCGTAGGCCTGCAAAGTCGGATAGGTACCATCCCCTTCAGACCCCAAGTCGGGAGCCGAAATTATGCGCCCTGCCGCATCCAATTCGAAGGCCTGGATGCGGTTGCTGAAACGGTTGCGCATAATATTGAATTTAAAATGGCCCTTCTCTTCTCCTTCGGTTGCTGCTTGGGTGGTGATCAAAGTCCGCACCCCACCGACCGAATTGGGCCCAGGCTGCAGATAAGTCACCCAGGCACCCGCTACCGGCGCCTTGGGAACGGCAAAATTGACCTCCCGATCGAACCAATAGATAGAGCCTTCGAGGCTGTGTCCCCAATCGCGCAGGCCCAATTTGGAATCGTTGAAAAAATCGGCATCGCCCGCCGCTTTCACCAGCAACCCGGCCACCGTGCGCGTCTGTTGAGTCAGGCCCTCCAGATCGACCTGGTCAAGCCGGTCCATGGGTGTATCGACCCGTTCGCGCAATTGGTTGGGCGTGACGAAGGACAGGCCTTCCTTGCCGACAAAAGCCACCGCTTCGCTGTCTAAGGCCAGACGCACAGGCATATAATTCTTCCAGGTGCGCTTGGACGGGGCTATCGCGTCCTGATAGCGGGTGGAATCGCCAAATAATTCGTAATTATAAGCGCCGAATTTAGTGGCGTAATGGGCCATCAGATTCTTCTGGTAATCGTTGGTGGCCCAGGCCGAATTGTAGAAGGTCCCCAACGTGAAAGCCCCCACCCTGGAACTCTGGCTAGACAGATCCAAACCGAGAAAAAGTCGAAAATCGATCAATTGCTCGGGATCTATGCGCTCGCGAAAATAGGAACTCTGGCGGGCGTGGCGGTAGAGGAAATCGTTGATGCCGGCCAACCCCTCAAAATGCCCGGGCGTGGCCAGGAACAAAACCGTATAGCGCGTACCTCGCTCCTTGAGGAAACGGGCTATTTCCAGCAGGGCGGCTATACCGGCGGCGTTTTCGGCGCCCGGGGCCAGGGCCGGTACCACCGAAATGGCATCGTAGTAGGCATGCAGGACAATGACCTGATCCTTCCAGACCTGATCCTGTTGTCGCTGCCCAAGGGGCATTTTCTCGTCAGTCCCCCCAAGATATCCCAGTATATTGCGCGCCTCGACCTGCTGCCAATCCATGCGCGCCCGTAAATAGACGGACGCCGGCCCCTGCCTGGCCTCCTGCAGCAGGACCTGGGCGGCGTCGGCCTGGATCCAAAAACGGGGAATATCGACCGGCACCTGGAGGAATTTATCGGCTGCCTGCCCGCGCGTAGTGCCCCCATCGTCGTAAAACAAGATTGCCTGGGCCCCGAGCATGCGGGCTTCTATATAACGGTCGCCGCTGCCAAAACCCATCAATACCACGGCCCCTTCCACCACCTGGCCGTCCAACTCGGCCACCGCTCCCTGCCCTGCGTCGATCAAATGCCCCTGAATGCCGTCTTCGGGCAAGGAGGGCGTGCGCAGATGGTTAGGCCACAAGCCAAATAAAGCGAATTCTCGCCCTGAAACCTGCAGACGGATGCGGCCGCCCCGATCCATGGGCACGGGCACTTTGAACGTTTCGCTCTGAACCCGCTGCAACCCCAAAAGACGGAATTGATCGGCAATATAATCGGCCGCCCGTTCGGCGCCCTCATACCCGGTGACCCGCGAAGGATAGGCCGTGAACTGTTCGAGATGGCTCTTCAAAGAAGCCGAGTTTATGGCATCCAGCCCTTCAATCTCTCCCGCCCCGGCGGCGGACGGGGCAGCTTGAGCCACCGGTTGCCAGCCAATGAGTCGCTCGATCCCGATAGACAGATAAGCCGGATCGAATACGACCACCGACAGCAGCATTAAAGCGGCGAGAGCTAACACCAAGTAGGACTTCAAGCTGGACATATGGACTTTGCCGTATCTTGGGTATGCCTAGAAAACCGCTTTGCGGCCCAAGCCCGGATCGAGTGCAGGCAGGCCCTAAGTAAAAGGGGCGGTCCACCCGCTACCGCCCCTCTTCGTTTCTAAATTTATGAATGGGCCGCCTGGCCCCACGCCACCGCCCTATTCGACGGCCAGTTCTTCATAGGTGCGCACTTTTATCAATTCGCGCTGGAAGCGAAAAGCCAGGTCTTTGGTCTCCACCGGCTCGTTGCGAAAATTGTAGCGTAGACCCAATTCCGACAGCTGGAAGGTAACTTCCTCGACGTCGTCGTGAATTCTGGGGAAGATTACATAACCCTCCACTTCCTGACCGGAAAAGCAGAATTCGTCGTCCGGGTACTGGCCCCTCCGGGCCATGCCCAAACGCTCCTCCAAACGCCGGTAGCCCAGACCGTTGAAGGCTCGGGGGAAACGACGAAAATATTCTTCGAAATCGAACGAACCCCAGGGATAGTAAGTACGCCCATTAGCCGATTCTATCGTCACGTTTAAGGGATCGAATTTCACCTTGGGCAATTCGTAATTCTTGACTATCACCTTGAAAATAGAGAAACGCTGGGGCGGTTTGCCCGTCTTTTTATCGACCCAATCGCCGTAAGTAAAGGCATTGGTGGGCAATTCGTCGGCCGGCCCCTTGCCATCCTGGGACAAGGCGGCAAACTGGCGATTGAGTTCCTCATCGACCATAGGGCGGACGGAAATCTCCAGGCGATTCTGCACGTAGGTGACCGTGCCATCATCGGCCACTTCCATATAGGTTTCGCTATCGGGCGCCTGCTGATTTTCTTTGGCCAAAGGCTGAAAAGGCCCCGGCACCAGATAGTGACCGCAGCCCATGGGCAGCATTATAGCCGCCAATAAAACCGCAAAGACCAAATACCCCGATCGGGTTAGCGTTACACGCATCGCGCTTCTCCTGTCAAGAGCGTATCGCATTGCATCAAATCCACTGTCTCCCTGGGCCCGCTCTTATCTCAAAGCGGACTCTTATTGCACCGACGCGGGGTTTTCGGCCCGCCGCCGCCGGGCGACAAAAGTCTGAAAATTCTCTTCTTCCACGGCGACCAACCCCTCGTCCCGGCGCCGCAATTCGGTCAGATATTCCTCAAAAAGGGGGGCGGCCTTCTCTTCGCGCAAATCCTGGACCACCTGGGCCCGCAGGGCCGCCGATTGAGGACTCCCCGTGTAGCGGCTTCGATGGGCCTCAAAATAGGCCGCTGCCTCGGCTTCAGTAAGCGAAACCCGGCTGAGAGTCTGGTGCTGCCATAAAGCTTCAATAGCCTGCTGCTTATGCATTTGCAGCCGCTGCCGGTCCCACTTTTCCCGCAGCCCTTTCTCTTCGGTCTCCAGTCCCAACAATTGATCGACGATATAGACTCTGGTTATATGCAGCCCCAGAGCACCGGCAGTCTTTTGCCCGGTCTGCGACGGCAGACCTTCCAGTGTCCGGCGGTAATCGGCCAATGTCCAATTGCCCAATTTGCTGCGTACCAACCGGAGGTTGGGATCCTCTTGCGCCAATAACGGCGCCTGCACCAGGCGCTGTAGCGCCGTCGTATCCAAGGCGACTTCATACTTGCCCGTCAAATATTCCAGATAGGCCATATTGGCCAGGGTCTGTTTCTTGCGCTCAAGGGCGACAATGGCCATATCCCGCCGTTGGTCCAATTCGACTCGCCGCTGAGCCACCACCTTGACCAGGACGAATTGGCCGGCAGCCTCGATCAATTCCACCGCTCCTACTTCCTGCAAAAACAAGGCACTCAGTCGCGGATCCCTTATCGACAGAGCATTGAGCCAATCCGTCTCGCCAACAGCCAGGCCCAATTCCGCCGCCAATTCACCCAAGCCGTTGCCGCTCTGGGCCCGGGCCAGTGCAGCAACGGCCTGTTGACGGTCCCTCAAAGGCAGACGGGCCAAACGGATTTCCCTGTCGGCGCCGCTGTCGGCAAAATACGTGGCCAGCTCGTTTTCGTCCCAACCGAGACGGTCGCCCATTTCGGCCTGCAATAAGGCCTGGGTCAACTGCGCCCTTTCCCACGAGCGCAACCGCCGGAGCACTTCCGGGCTTTTATCCAGCCCTTGACCCTGGGCTTCGCGCCACAATAATTCCCGATCTATGAGTAGCTGAAACTGTTCACGCCACTCCGCCGCCGACCGCACCGCATCTTCAGACGGCCCTTCGAGCTTGGCCAGGGCACGCTCAAAATCGATATCAGTTATAGTCGCCGTATCGACCTGCGCCAAAACTACCGGCACCCTTTTCTGGGGGCCGGGCGCTTGGCCACATCCCCCCAGTAAGGCAATAAATAGCAGCGGCAGCAATACCCGTCGGGTCAACTCCAAAGACCTAGAAACCCCGACGGTCGGACGGACGGCCACCCAGACGTTCGTCTTCGAGACCGGCAAAGAGTTCGATAAAGGCGATGGTATTGCTCACGTCGAGATCTTCCAGATTGCCAAAATTGATATCGTTGACCTGGAAACCGACATTGGCCGTAATGCTATACCCCTGGTATTGGACGCGGTTGGTATATTGCGCCGTAAATACCTTGCCGATAAAATCATCGACGTATTCGGGGGGCAATACCTCGGGGATGGGTTCGGCGTTGGAGAACCATACACCCTCGACGCCGACTTCGACCCGGCTCTTGGTCAGCACGGGTACGATGGCGCTGACCGAAAGAATCCGAGTCCACTCGTTGACTTCGCTTTGGTTGGCCCGGGCTTGGGTTTGTTTGCGCCACAGGCTCTTCATACGCGGGACCACGGTGATATTGGTGCCCAGATCTATGGGATAATCGGCCTTGTTGATCAAACCGACAAAAGAGCTATTGCTCAAACGGTCGGCCTGGTCGCCTTGCTGGTTGTAGTGATCAAAACGCAATTTGTTGCGGAAGGTCAGATCACCCTGGGCCAGGGTATACCCCAGAAAGCTCTGCTGCACCATGGTATCCTGGGTGATCAGAGGGTCGTCGAAAGGCTGCAAACCACCGACGGTACCCGGCCGTTGGACCCACTGCAGCAAATTGTCGGGAATATCATCCTTGACGAATTTGACCATATAAAACAAATCAAAGACGCCGACCTGGGCGACATCGCGCTGAGCCGACAACAAACCGTACCACATCTTGGACCGTTCGTTGCCCGAAATAAGCCATTCGCGCGAACGTCCCACACTGAGGGAAAGGCCCGGATAGATCTCACCGCCGACATAGCCGTTATAACCCCGATGGCCCTTTTTATAGGGATAATCGGCCTCGTCGTCGTTCTCAAAACGATCGACGACGGAATTATTATTCATGTCGACACCGAAGAGAAAATCGGGCGGATCGACGTAGTGACGCAAGAAAGGCTCTTCAAAGTCTGGCGTGCGATTGCTGTTCTCATTAAAATCCGACACCAGATCGTTGTTCTCGTCAAATCCCGGAAATACTGACGCGTCGCCGCCGCCACCGCCAAAACGGGCCCAGTCCACGGCGCGGTCCTGGTCGTCGTTGTCGTCGATATACTCGAACCAGTTCTGACGCTCGTTCTCGTAATCGACAAAATCATTGACATCGGGAATATACCCACGCGTGGCATAGTCGTGGTCCATGCTGAAGACCTCGCCGTAGCCGAAAAGACGCCCCTCGAGCTTGGTAGCGTTGGCGTAAAAGGCATCGGCAGTGGTCTCGCCTTTCTTGAGGTTGCTCAGCTTTTCGATATTGATATTGGGATAGCGCTGGAATTGGGTATTGCGGGCAAATTCGCCCCGCACTTCAAAGCCCAACACGTCCTCCATTTCGATATTGATACTGGCAATCTGGTTGGCCGAAGGCAGGCCGTAGTCAAAGCTGACTACCCGCTGGTTGGTATTGTCTCGGACATTGTCCTTGGCCCGAGCCACCAGCAAAAAAATCGGCTGACCGTTGATATTGGTCTGCAGATTGGAAGTAACCTCAACGCGGTAGTCGTTGGAGAGGACCAGATCGAAGCGAATCTTCTGCACCACCAAGGGGTCGGGGACACTAAAGCGGAGGACGATGGGGGCTTCCTCCAGGGCTTCGAGGAACCCCTCGCGCTGGCGACCGCCCTCAATAGTAGGTCTGACGTTGGTGGGTTCGCCATCGACTATCATCACCGAAGAGAAGTACAGAGCCCCCGAGGCGTCGCCGGGCGAATCGTCGGCGATACGGATGACAATTTCGGTGACATTGCCCGAATTCTGGCTGCTGGTCAACAGACCGCTGAGAGATGTTTCGGAAAAATTGCTGCGGCTGGAGCCGAAGTGGTTATTGACCAGGGTAGCGCCCAAGTTAATGAAATCGCCGATCTGGGCGGTGCCGTGCAGACCGATAAAGTTGGTATAATCGCTGCGCTGATCGCGATCGGACCCCTGAATAGCGCGCACCGGCTCGCTAACCCGGGACAACAGCACGGTACCGCCGTATTTGTCAGAGAGAAAATCCCACTGCACACCGTTGAAGCTCGAACGACTAAAAGTCAGCGGAGTGAGGGTGGTGCGCAGATCGTCGCCCACGGTGAGGGAGGAATAATACTGCCCCTTGGAGTCGGCCGCGACAATCAGATTACTGAAAAAACTGCTGAAGCGCCCGTCTTTGAATACCGTACTGCCAAAGGCCAGCGGCTGTTCCTGGCGCCATTCGTACATGCGCCAACCGCGCGTAATCCAATTGCCGAAAATATCGTATTGGCCCCGCCCTTCCAGTTCGGTACTGACGTAACGCTGGTAAGTGTCCTTGGCGTAGTTGGTGTATTTAAAGCCGCCCCAATCATAGATATAGTACAGATCTTGGGGGACATACCATTTGCGCATGGTGGGGACAAGGGGATCGAAGCCTTCGATTCGCACCTGGGCCGTGGCCCCCCGCTCCCTGCCGGGCGTTGCCCCCGAAGCGGCAGAGGTCCATCCCACCGCCACCAACAAGGCCACAAACCAAAACGCGGATTTCTGCATAATTTCCTCCCTGAAGGAACATATACGGACTACAATTTAAAATTTCGTTGAACCCGGGACTTAGGTCGAGCCAACTAACCTTCCCCTTGGTTCAAATCAATAAGCCACCGCAATCGGCCGCACCTGAGCTGTCTCACCGCCATCGGTATCGGCCACCAGCCGAATCACGTAGATCCCGGGCGGCACTAAACTGTCCTGGTCGTCACGGCCGTCCCAACTGACCGCATTGGGACCGCTCAAATCGCGCTGATCGTAGAGCCGCCGCACGACCCGACCGCCCAAGTCGTATACGGTCACGGCTACCTGGACCTCGTCGGTGGCCTTAAGCAAAATATAGTTGAGCCGCATTTCGTCGTTGCGGCCATCGCCGTTGGGAGTAATGACCGGAGCCGAGAAATTCACCTCGGTAAACAGGCGCGACTCGATATGGCCCCCCACAATCAAGGTATTGGAATCGACCTCCTCGTCGGCGTCACCACCCACCACCCGTTGCGGGAACGTATCGGATTGACTGTCGTCCACCCAACCGCGAAACTCGGTACCAGAAACAGTCATTAAATTGTCGAAGCGCACGGTGACAGTCTGGCCACTCTGTTCAACGCGGTCGTCGGGGAAACTGATTTTCAATTCGTTGCGGCTAACCTCCTCACTGAAATCGACCGTTTGTCCGTCTATTTCCACAGCCGAGATTTCGCCCTGGAAAGGCGTCGCAATGATCACCGTATCAAAACCCCGGTTGTCGCGCGAAAATACCGAGCGAAGATGGTAGCTAAAAGAATTGACCCCGCCGATTTCCGCCAGCGGCGGATCGATTTCGGCCACGACTGAATCGGCGATAGCTGGCACAGTATAATCGAGAGTAAGGGAATCGATCACGACCTTGTCGGTCAACCCATTGGAGATAAAGCGCACGTCAAATTGGACAAAGCGCCGGTTGTCGGGCGAATTGACGGCTCCCTCAATGGCCTTGTTGGCGTCCTTGGCATAGGGCGGACTCCAAGCGCTCCAATCGCGTGTATTTTCTTCGACGATGCCGGCGTAGGAGGGGTCGAGTGTGCGATCAAACTGGTTTTCCGGGACTTCCTCGAATTCGCCCGGAATACCGGTCTGACCAAAAAAGAGCGAGTCGTTCTCGACGATGCCCGTCTTGGTGCTAAAGAGTATATCGGCTTTCTCATCGAAGGTGCTCATATGCACTGTCAAAGGGCCGAAATTGGCCGGTCCGCCCAAGTCGATAACTTCGGAGGTATAGCGTGCAAAGGGCGTCACCCCGGCACCGAAAATCTCCATATCCCCCATTTGAAAAGACCGTTCACCGGTGCTGCGCAATTTCAAGAAGCGAACAGCCTGAGGCGCAATATCTATATCAAATTGGGGTTCGCCGTGGGAGCGGTCCTGGGCGATGAGGGAGTAGACGGGCAGACCGTTGGAGAAATTGAGCGAATCGCCGTCGTTGACGTATAATTCGTAGCCGCGCAAGCCGCGTTCTGCAGAACATTCGCCGTTGACGAATACGCCGCAGAGCAAGCGGATGCGCTGGAGGATGAATACGGCCCCCATATCCAATTCCAGTTCGGCGCCATTGGTATTGGTATATACGCGCCAACCTGTGCGAAAATCGCCGTCGGTCAACTGGGTTAGGATCCGGTTGGACCGCGCCGACGCCGTCGTCACCGAAGTAGTGGCTTCGCCGCCCAATTCGCGCACCCGGGGCATGAGATTTTCCGTGGTATCGGCCTCCAGCGGCGCTAACGTCCCGTCCAACTCCTCAAGGGCTGTGAAAATTAGGGAATTATCCGACCAGGATAATCCCGATCCGCCAATAACCAGGCGTTCGGCGGCATTACTTGAAACAACCCCCAGCACCCCTGTCAACAGCAGGCAAATGACAAACATAATCTCCTCCACTGGCGCAATCGCTGCGCGTGCAAATGACTTCATTGGCCTCAATCCTTCATTCAATAGGCCACAGGCACGACGCGCTGGGCGATCTCGGTTTGAGCATCGCCTTCGACCTCAATGCGCAACAAATAACTGCCCGGAGGGACCAGATTGCCCCTCGCATCCCGGCCGTCCCAAGACAATTGGTAGTGCTGGGCCAGACTGATTCCATCGGCCAATTGGGCCATCTGGCGCCCCGCCAGATCCAGGATAAGGACTTTGACCGGACGCGGATTGACCAGTTTGAGGGCGTCAAATTCGAGGGCCAGCAAATCACCTACCCCGTCGCCATTGGGGGTCAGGACCACCGGGTTCACGGCCACATTGGCCAATAGTTCACCGGTAATGGGCAGACTCACCGAAATAGATTCGCTCTCTATCAATTCGTTGGCATTGCCTTCATCTACCCGTTGCCGCGCATTTTCGCCCAGGCGGCTATTACCCAGGAAAAGGTCGAAGCGAGTGCGATTTTGCAAAATAGTTGAACGGAAGGACAGAGCCACCATTTCCTCGGCGCGGATTTCGTCTGGCAAATCGACGACAAATCCCTTCTCCATAGCCTTCACTTCCCCTACTACATTCTCTTCACCGATGCGCAAACCGGCAAACTCCACCGGCACCGAAGCCTGCAGATCCAGTCGATCATAGCCTTGGGAAAGCCCGCCGAATGTAGGCTGAACGAAGTAAGTGAATTCCTCGTTCACCCCTGGCTCGACTTGATCCGGATAAACTTCGGCCAGGGCCTGCAAAGCAATGGGATTCTCCAGATTCAAATGGAGCTCAGAGACCGTCGGTGCCACCTCCGGATCCTCTGAAATTAGCCGTATCCGCAACTGCGCATAACGTCTTGGCGAAGGCGACCTGAACAACTGGCCCGAGCTGGTATAGGGGTCGCTCCAGATGCTCCAATTGTCGCTGGGGGATATAGCGGTCTCGACCGGGCCGCGCAGACTTGAGGGCGTTTTCTCCCATTTGCGTTGGGTAATCTCCTTACCCGTTTTGTCGTAATAATGCACTTCCTCGTCAACATCGTCGCCGGTACGCGAAAAGATCTCAACGCGGCTATTGGCAGGCTGTTCGCCGGCCCACTCAATTGAAGTGAGATTGCTGGTGCCGCCCAGATCGATAATGGGGGAGACCATCTCCACCTCGCCCGGGAAACCCTCCCCGAACATCTGATACTCGCTAATCAGTGCGAACAGACGGAAACTGCCGTGCGTACCTGAGCGTTCGCCACTGTCATCCGAGGAGGCGAAAAAATGCTGGATATAGCGCACTTTCTGCAGCGGAAAGCTGTGATCGAAATTGCGCGTTTCAATCAGGTTTTGCGGCAGGCTCGGCTGAAAGGCGACCTCGTGCCAACGTAGACTGCCATCAGGCGCCCGGGAGCCGTCCGAAGCCAAAACCTGGTACCAGAAGAAATTGGCGTACGAACTCCGCAGGCGTACCGGCACCCCGGCTGGCTCGCCGACTATGCGCACCTGATCGAGCCAGTAATGGGCCCCGAGATCGAAAACCATGCGGTTGAGCACGGTCTCACCGGTCTGCGTCTGGTGGTAGGTCTGCATGCCCCAATTGGTGACAATATCGCCATCGACCATGCGCTCGGCTCCGGACAACACCGCCTGCAAGTCGGTTATCATCTCGATGCTACCGCCCCGTTCCACCAAACCCAAGGCGACATTATCACCTATGGTATCTACTTCAATTCCGGTTATGCGCGCGCCTTCGGTCAACTGCGATACCTCAATGCGGATAATGCGCAGTGAACGGTGGCGGAAATCCAGTTCGACCACGTGTTCCTGGTTAAAACCAAAGCGCTGAGAAAAACCGTAGCTCAGGGTATTTTCGAGCGGTACCAAGGCATTGGAGAAAAACGGTTCGCCGATAGAAAGCAGCACGTTGAAAAAGCCCATAGGAGGACCGTCTTCAGCAAAGTGAATGCGGACCCTTTCGGCCGTTACCAGGCGCCCCAGATCCACTTCGACCCAACTGGATTCGATACCGTCTTCGGGTATGGGGAACCATCCTGTCGTCGGGTCGCCGTCGACAATGAGCGGAGCGGCCGACACATTTGATCCGGCGCCGCGGATGCCACCGCCAAATCGCGCCGCATCGGCCATCGCATCGACTGACTTGCGCACGACGACGGGACTGATATTGCCGCTCTCCTGGACTTCTACCGCCCCCAGAGGGATAGACCAACTTTGCCAATCCTCCGCCGTAGTGAAGGACAACCGGTCGCCGTGGGCACTCGCAGCAGTCAACAAAAAAGCGAGGGCCCATTGGGGTATATATGGCTTTATTCTCATAACCGTCTACTCCTGGCTTAGGGCAATCTACAGATGTCTTTGGACAATGCGATATGCCCTCCCTTACTACAAGTCCCACCCAGTGGCGGGGCCATCTTTCAATAGGCGACGCCCACTACCCGGGTGCGCGTCTCCACGCCTGTATCCGAATCGGCTGTCAGCCCCAACAGGTAAACGCCCGGAGGCACCAGGTTTCCCTGTTCGTCGCGCCCGTCCCAACCGACGCGCTGGGGTCCGTTGACCTCTTTGGAGTCCTGAATCCGCGCAATCGGCGTCCCGGCCAGGTCGTAGAGAGTCAAGTCCACCGGCACCGGATTGAGCGCGCGAAGCAGGATATACTCGACCACCAGCTCATCGTTGACCTGGTCTCCGTTGGGCGTAAAAACAGGAGTTAAGACGGCAAAATCCTGCAATAACTGGTCGCGCAGTTCCCCCTGTACGGCAAGTTGGTCGCTGTCGCTTAGCGGTGTCGCATCGCCCGGCACGACATCCTGGCCCAATTCCTCGCTGAGGCTGTTGAAAATCTTGCCGAAAAAAGTCGTCCCATAGACGGTGACCAACGATTCAAAGGTCACCCGTACGACCTGTCCAGAAGTAGCTACCCGGTCTTGGGTCAATTGGACGGTCAGGCTGCGCTCGTTGTCCTGATCGACTTCGGCGAAATCCACTGCCACTCCGTCTATTTCCACCCCTTGCAAATCAGCCTTGAAAGGGGTGCGAATCTCAATTTGGTCAAAACCCGGATTCCCCGGGTCAAAATTCGAACGGATATAGTAGTTGAAAACCTGACGCTGGCCCAAAATTACGGTCGGCGGATCAATTTCCGACAGGGCCACGGTCGATAGAGCGGGGGTTGAATGTTCAAAGGCGAAGCCCTCAACACCGGCCCCTAGACGGGCATCCTGAGAGGAAAAGACCAGCCGAAATTGGACATAGCGACGATTGCCTGGGGATAGAAAATCGCCGTTGAAATCCTCGTACGGGGCCGACCAGGGACTCCATTCGTCTACATTATCAAGAATATCACCTTTATCGGCGTTGACCAGATCGTCATAGGCTTCGGCCGCATCGGGGGATCCTACCGGCAAGAGAGGCTCCTGCGACCGATCCTCCCCCTCAAAAACGTCGGTCTTCTTGTAGTAGACGAGGGGATCGGAGACAATACCCGAACGCGTCTGCAGCACCACATTGGTCAGGGAATCCAACTGTACCGGCAGTTGAATGTGGCCAAAATTAGCGGGTTCGCCCAGGTCGATAACCTGGGAGACAAACTCACCGGTAGGCGCGAAACCGTCGCCAAAGACTTCGGCTTCGGAAATGGTGAATTCCTGGGTCGAACGGCTTATCAGGCGTATAAAACGAACGAACTGCAGGGGAATCTCTACATTGATGATCGGGTCGTCTTGTTCCAGGTTCGTCCGCACCAAGTTGGTATAGGCTATAGGCCGGTCATTGCGCAGTGAACTAGGGTTGCCATCGTGGACAAAAAGCTCGTAGGCGCGCAGGAAAACATCCTCGTCCCCGACAACGCGGATGCGATTGATGGGCAGGATGGCCCCCAGATCGATCACCATGGAAGTACCGTCGGGGCGCCGTTCCCGCGTCACCCGCCAGGAAGTATCCAGGTTATCGTCGGTCAATAGAGCGGTCAGATTTTCGCGCGATTCCTGAGGCGAACTGATTTCGCCGCCACGACTGTTTAAATTGGCGAGGGCATTGGTAGCGGGATCGACCGCAGCCGGTTGCAGCGTATCGCTTTGGGTCGTAAGACCGTCCAGGGTCCCTATCGAGCGCCAGCTAATCCCGTCCACTCCGGCCTGCCAGAGATCGACCGCCGTCGCTCGGCCCATCGCAGTCGCAATCAGCGCCAGGGCGTACCATAGGACCTTTGTCGTTGTAGAAAATCTAGCCATCGCTTTTACCTGTTTCGAACTGATTTACGACGAAGGTTGACAAGAGGCGCCCAAGCGGGTCCCCGTCCTCTCCTGGTCTACCCTTGGTCAATTCCGCGCGGGGTGCCTACCCCAGGAATTCAACTTAACATAAATAAATTAAGAAGGGGAGGGGAATATTCCCCCCCCCCTTCGGACAGCTTATACAAGCTGGATGATCCAGCCCGTCTTAACTGCTAAAGCTCTTCCTGAGCAAGGGCCTTGAGCTGGCCCCAAGAGGTAGCTTCGACGGCCGTGACATCGGGATCGACCGGCGTGAGGAAGATATCGGGCATACCGCCCGAGTTCATGAACTGTTCGGCCATGCTGAACTGAGCCTGCCAGAAGAAGCCGTCGGGGCAGCATTCGGTGTCTTCTTCGCCCAGGACGCCATTGGCGTTGACACCGGGGTCGGCGTCGTCAACGGAGATCGACATACCAATTTGAGACTCAGCGGTCAGGGTCCAGACGCTGCTGGCGTCAGGGCCGCCACCGATGGAAATCGGGTCCAACAGGATGGCGCTGAACTCGTAATAGTATTCTTCGCCCTGATTGACATGCCCGGCCTGGACGAAGTCGCCCGAGTGGGTCCACCAGAAATCCAACGCGTCCTGCTCGAAATTACCCAGGGCGCCATTGTACATCTGCACGCGGGGGAATTGCTCGGAGAAGCTCAGGCACATCTGGTAGGCCGGCTGCAGATCCTGGTCGTTGGGAGCCGAGTAGGGGCCGCCGCCGCCGTTGTCCGGGTCGAAGTGCACTTCGCAGTTGTCATCGCGGAAGGTGCAGGTCGGGTTTTTATCGACGATCAGAGCATCGTCGTGGACGTGCACCATGGCGTTGATGGTATTATTGGCCGCGGACCAACCGATGACCAAGTCGATAAACAAATCGTCAGCGTCGTCGGCGCCACCGGTGAGGGGGTTCATATCCTCAATGGTGACCTCAAAGCTGCGATCGACCCAAGCCCAGTCGCTGTTATCGCCGTCGACATTAGGCGTGAAGCTATCGGGCATACCCACGGCAAAGAACAGAGGCACTTCGGCCGGTTCTTGAGCCAGGACGTTGCCGACTGTTACAAGCATCAAAGCTAGCGTAAGAGCCAGTACTTTCCGCATTGCTAAATCCTCCTTGGATTGCGCGTCTCCTTTGCATAAGGAGACTGAAAGAACCGCCAGATGGCGGATTATTTAGTTTATATCAAATCAAGTTGCTGCTGAAAACAAAACCCAATTTATCGACTTGGGACAATATCCTCCTTTCTCTCATTCAATTTGCACTATTTTAAGTGCTGTAGTTTAAAAAAACCTATTGTGACTGTCAAGCAAATTGTAAATACATACTTAATATACCACCGAGATCACCCGCCGAGAGCCGCGTTCCTGGGAATCGCCATCGACATTGAGTTCGACGATATAAATGCCGGGCGGCACCAATTCGCCACCGGGATCGCGGCCATTCCAGGTAAAAACCTGCTGCCCCGCGGTGCTCTCCTGATCCACCACCTGCACCAATCGCCCCGAAAGATCGTACAGGCGCAACTGCAGCGACCTGGGCTCTATTACATTGACCAGGTCCAGTTCTACCTGTAAGGCGTCGTTACGCCCGTCGCCGTTGGGCGTGATAATGGGGGCGGACAATTCGAGATTGGCCAGCAGATCCCGCGTCACCGGCAAACTCACTATATTCGTGCTGCTTTCCACTTGGGGCGCGGCGTCACCTGGATCGACGCGCTGCCGCACGCCCAAATCCTCGCTATCCTGGAGAAACACGTCAAATCGGGTCGACTGTAGGAAAACAGCCGATTCAAAACGCATTTCCACCAATTGATCGCTGCTGATAGACTGGGGAAATGTTACTTGGAAGCCCCGCTCAATGGAGGTCTCTTCGGCCTCAATGGCTTCACCCTCTACGTAAGCAGCCATAAATTGGAGGGGCGCAGAAGCCTCCATACTAATGCTGTCAAAGCCGCCGCGCTGGGTCTGGCTGGGACGCAAAAAATAGGAAAATTCGATTTCGTCGCCCGGATTGACCTCTAACGGGTAAACTTCCCCGATGACCTGCTGGGCCAAGGGCGGGGTAAAATTGACCGTTAGCTGGTCGAGACTGGCCGCCGCTTCACGCGATTCGGTAACCAATTGGACGTCGATTTCCATAAAACGGCGTGGCGAGGGCGACTGAAAGGCTTCACCGGAAGATCCGTAAATATTGCTCCAGGGGCTCCAATCGCCTCCAGCCACCAAAGAAGTATCGATGGGGCCGCGAAAACTCTTGATAAGTTTGTTGTAACGGGTCTCGGTGACTTCCTTGCCGTTTTTGTCGCGAAATGTATAGCTCTCCACCACTTCGTTGCCGGTGCGGGAGCGAATTTCAATGCGCGTCCCGGGCGGCGTATCTCCGACCCATTCGATGGAATTGATATTCTTGGAATTGTCGAGATCGATCAGCGGCGAACTAAAACTCACTTCGCGTGGAAAGCCCTCGCCAAAAACCTGGATTTCGTCGGTGGCCCCGCCAGCCGCACAACCGGCGGCCTGAGCACGCCCCCCCACTTCGCCCAGAGTAAAGGACGAAGAGCAGGCCGTATCCCAAAATTTCCACAAAACGCGCACGTAGCGGGTGGGAACCAGGTCATAATGATGATCGACCAAGCCTTTGCTGGTCTCGGAACCGGGCGAGATGCCCGAGAAATGCTTGGTCCAGATGCGCGTCCCGTCGGGCGATAACGAACCGTCGGAGGTCATGAACTCGTAGACTCGAAATCCCCACCGGCGGCGCTGTACGTAATGACGCGTGGTAATACCGCCGCCAAAGCCCGAACGAACCACTACACCGCCGATAATGCGAGTCAAATCGGTCCAGTATACAGCCCCTAAATCGAGGACTATATGGGCGTTGATATCGTTGGGCGCCCGGGATGCGGTGCCGGCGTTCCAACGTTCGTATAAATCGCCGTCGACAAGGGCGCGGGCCTTGCCCAGGGGCTGGGGAGCGTTGCTGTCGAGGTTGATATTGACGTCGACTATGCCGCCCCGATCGAGCAGCCCCAAGGACAGATTGTCACCAATGGCCTCCACTTCGACTTCAACTAGCTTGGCACCGGGCACGTGAAGCAGGGGCTCGAAACGGATAAACTGGATGGGCATGAAGTCGATCTGTTCAATTTCGTAGGTAACCCGGTGGCGTCTGTTCTCTTTGAAACGCTCTTTAAGGCGGTAGACCAGAGAGCCCTCGATAGGGGCGGCAATATTATCGGTCTCTGGTTCGCCGGTAGACAGAAATAGATCGAATAGTTCAAAGGGCGGGGCCGCTTCGTCAAAGACTAGGGTCACCGAATAGGCCGATACGCCCCGTCCCAGATTGACTTCGATAAACCAATCCCTGGGCCTGTCGTCGGGATCGGGACTCCAGCCCGTAGTCAGATCGCCGTCTATGATCAGAGGCGCGTCGGCCAGATTCGAACCAGCATTGCGGATACCCCCGGCAAAAGCGGCGACATTTTTAACCGGATCAATATTCTTCTCTATGCGGATGGGCTCGATCACCCCCTGAGGTGTCAAAGTGACCGCGCCCAGCGGCAAATTCCATTCCCCCCATTGGCGTGCCGTGTCAAAGCGCAGCTGTTGGGCCCCGGCGTCCGTCAGCGCCAATCCGGCCAAGCTCAGCAACAGCGCCGGTAACCACCGACGTTGGAGAGCAATTAATCCTGGGGGCCATAAAGACAAACGACTTTGAGATTGTAGTAATTTCATTGAGTATTAGTTGGGTATGAATGAGGAAAGATTACAGGAGACAATAACCGGACTTGGTTTGCCGACAAAATTCATGGCCGACCAAAGACCGAATGCACAGCTTCAATTTTTAGATTAGTTTCAGTAATATAGACTTTGACAAATCGTCATACAATTCTTTTTTCATACTTGTAGATATTTCCGCTCAGTAGCAGATTCCGTATAGCCCAGTCCAAACGGTGACCTTTTGCCAGCTTTTTATTTTTCGGGACCAAAACCGTGTATAAATATCTAAACCTTTGTGTAATATCTCTGATGCTGGCCTTTTCCAGCCCCGCATCACCTCAGCAAGAAGACCCCCGCGCCGGACTCCAACGGACCGTGGAGCTGCCCACTGGCTTTCCCACTTCTATGGTGCTCATACCGGAGGGTTCTTTCCCCCGGGGCGCCGAGTCGGAGGAGTTCGACGAACGTCCGGTGCGCGAAATTTACCTGGACGCCTACCTGATCGACCAGTTCGAAGTAACGGTAGCCCAATGGGGCGAATATCAGCGGGCGACCGGCAACCAAATTCAAGAGTGGATCCTACAAGATACGAAGAGCCGCCAGGTCCATCCCATCACCTTTGTCACCTGGTACGATGCCGACTCCTTTTGCTCCTGGGCCGGCAAAAGACTGCCCAGCGAAGCCGAGTGGGAACGGGCCGCCCGCTGCGACGACGGCCGCAAATACCCCTGGGGAGACGGCCTGGATTCTTACCGCACCAATTATTTCCAGAGCAACGACCCCTTCGAGCGCGGTTTTGGCACCATTCTGGCGACCAATCCCGTCGGTTTTTTCGATGGCCGTCTACACGAAGGTTACCAGACCCGCTCTGGCGCCAGTCCTTTCGGGGTCTTGGACATGGTCGGCAATGTCTGGGAATGGACCAACGATTGGTATCATTCGTCCTATTACGTCGATGGCCCTGACCTCAACCCCCCGGGGCCGGAAGAAGGCGTGGTCAAATCCGTCCGCGGCGGCTCCTACGCCGTCGACGCCAGCCATATTCGCCCCACCTATAGAGCCCGCGACGACCCCATACTCAAAGGCCCCGATGTCGGTTTCCGCTGTGCCCAGAGCGTAGCCAACACCAGCGTCGAACTACAATCCTGGGGCGCCATCAAACAAGCGCACCCTTTACCCGTCGTCAACGACCAAGCCACTACTGAGAACAACCAATGATGCGCGCGCCCAAGATCCTCCTATGCCTGCTGGCGCTCCTGGCCCTCGAACTGGGGGCCCAGGACCTGCCCAGCGACCAAGATATCCGCAGCCGTTTCGACCTTCAGGCCCTGCCACCAATACCCTACCCGAGCAATAACCAATTCAACCCGGACCGGGTAGAATTGGGGCGCCTGCTCTTTTTCGACCCTTTGCTCAGCGGCGAGAAAGATACCGCCTGCGGCACCTGCCACCTGCCCCAATTCGGCCTGGCCGACGGTCGCCAGTTGGGCGCCGGCACCTCGGGAAAAGGCCTAGGACCGGATCGCCGCCTGGGCTTTTCGGCCATCACCGGTGATACCGTCATTGCCGAAGCCCGCCATACCATGACCATATTCAACACCGGCTACAACGGCGACGAATCGGGTCTGCCCTCGGCAAAGGGATTTATGCTCTGGGACGGCAAAGATCGGGGCCTTGAGGCCCAAGCTTTGCGCCCCATCATTGTCCGCGTCGAGCTGCGCGGCGACGCCTATGCCCGCGAAATGGCCGTCGACAGCGTCCTGGCGCGCTTGCGAGCCAACGCCGAATACACCGAATTATTCGAAAAAGCCTTCCCGGCCGAAGCCGATTCGGTGGCCCAACAGATTCCGCGCCACGATTGCGAATGGGACCCGACCCCGCTTCAATCGGTCATCACCCGTTCGACTCTGAGCCGGGCCCTCTCCGCCTTCGAACGCGAACAAGTCACAACCAATGCCCCCTACGACCACTACGTCGCCGGCGACGACCAGGCCCTCAACGAAGCGCAAAAACGCGGTCTGGTGCTCTTTCACACCAAAGCCAATTGTTCTGCCTGCCACAGCGGCCCTCTTTTTTCCGATTCGCAATTCCGGGTCCAGGGCGTCGAGCAAATCGGCCCGGGCCAGAGCCTGTCCACCACCAATACCGGTACCCCACGGCCTTCGGGACGGGATCGGGGCCGCTTCTTAACCTCGGGCAATACCTTTGAGTTATTCGCCTTTCGCACCGTAACCTTGCGCCAGATAGAATTAACCGCCCCTTATATGCACGACGGCGCCTTGGCCGCCCTGGAAGACGTGATAGAATTCTACGACCGGGGCGGCGGCGACGAAACCACCATAGACCCCGAACGTATCGATCCCGATATATTTCCGCTGGGCTTAAGCGACGAGGAAAAAGCCGACCTGTTGGCTTTTATGACCGCCCTTACCGACCGCTCGGTCGTCGTCGAGATACCCGAACGTGTCCCTTCCGGGCTGCCCCCACCCGGCCAGCGCGAGGGTGACGAATTACCGCCCGCCCTGCAAGTGGCCCCCCGACCCGCCAGCACAGTCGACAGTCCGCTCCAGGCGCTGGGTAATAGTCCCAACCCCTTCAACGCCGAAACGGTCATTTCCTATCGCCTGGAGCGCAGCGCCCACGTCGCCCTGACCCTATACAATAGCGCCGGGCAGCCACTGCGCCGCCTGTTCGACCGCAGACAACGGGCCGGGTTGCACCGGCTGAGCTGGGATGGCCTCGACGACGATGGACGACCCGCGGCCACGGGCATATACCTGGCGGTCCTGCAAGCAGAGGGCAAGACCCACACCCATCGCCTGTTACTGCTGCGTTAAAAGATCGGCGGGATTAAGGCAAACGACAGAGGCCCTGACTCGTATCTCGAGCCAGGGCCTCTGTCGTTTGCCGGATACTTTGATCCTTCAGCCGGCCAGGGCCTGCAAACGATCCTGGTAAACCTCAATGCGGTCGGCATAGCGCTCGGTCAGGCGCTGCAGCAATTCATCGAGCCCCTCCTGAATCAATTCCTGCCGCAGATGCCCCTCGGCGCGGATTTTGTCCTCGGCAAAGGTTTGCTGATAAGCCGGAATTTTCTTCAACACTTTGATAATGGAAAAACCCTGGTTCGACTTGACTGGCCCCACCACTTCGCCCACTTGTGCGTCCTTGGCCTCCCACCCCACCCGGCCGTACTTGTCCGGACGCATCAATTGCATACGCCCCCCGGCGCGGCGGACACGAGTGCTGCGCTTGGAATAGCGCCTGGCCAATTGGTCCAGGTCGCCCCCTTTTTCAATCTCGACCAGCAATTCCTCGGCCTGGTCCCGGGTGTCGACTAGAATCTCGAGGATACTGATCCGTTCGGGCCGAATATAAACTTCCCGGTTGGCCTCGTAATAGGCGCGAACTTCGTCCTCCTCTATATCGATACGCTCTTCCACTTCCAGCGCCCGCAACCGCTCCATCAGTTCGGCGCGCTCGACCCTTTCCCGACCCTGACGCACGTATTCGGTCTGGTCTATCCCCAATTCGGCGGCGCGGCGGGGCAGCAAAATCTTGAGGGCGAACAGCCGCCGGGCGTACAGCCGCAGGTCCTCGGCGCTTTTGATTTCGGCTGGATCCCGTTCGCTGCGCATGGCATTCATGAAATGGCCGAGGGTCCAGTCCATATCGTCGATGCGCAACAAGACCCGGGCTCCTTCGTCCTCGCGTAATTCGGGCATTTCCATGCCCGCTTCACTGAGCCGACGCAACAGCAAATGCAAATTGTCTGCCTCCTCCCGCACCTGCCCCCGGTCGGCCAGATCCTCGAGAAATTTCAAGGTTGTCAAAGTCTGCTTCTGTTCAACCACGGCCAGTCGAACCGCAGCCGCCGAACTGTCGAAAGGAACCTGGCGGATATCGACCACCTGGATCACCGAAAAACCATCCGGTTCCTGCAAGGGACCAATAAGATCGCCGACCTGGGCACCGAATATCTGCCGCCGCAAGACGTGACTTCTAAAGCCCAACCGGCTCTTCCAGCCCAGATCGCCGCCCTGGCCTGCAGTGCGGGGATCGTGCGAGATCTCCTGGGCCAGGACGGCAAAATCCTCGCCTCCTTTAAGCTGGGAAAAAACCATCCCCACTGTCTCCGGGCTATCGACCAGAATTCGCCGCAAACGGCGCTCTTCACCAATGTGGTAGCGTTTGAAATAATCGCGCGCCTCGGCCTCATCGACTCCTTCGGCAGCCTCCAGGATGCCGCGGCGGAACAATTCCTCCAAGATCAGCTCCTGGGCCTTTTGTTGGACGGCGTTTTGCACCCGCCAGTCGCGATCGAGATTTTGCGTCCGCGCCTCAATAATGAGCAATTCCGATTCGATAAGACGCTGGAGCACCTTGCGCTCGACCCCTTCGGGCCGCTCGTCGACGTCGGGATAGAGCCTATCCAAGGCCCGCTTGAGGCGCTCTATGCCTATCTCTTTATCGCCCACTCGGGCGACAATATTGGGGTCCTGGGGTTTTTCGGCGGGCGGAGCTTCGCAGGCGGCCCAGAAAAGAGCCAAAACAAGCCCCAGGCAAAGCCCAAAACGACGACCTAATTCGGCATGCGGGTTAATAGTATAACGCATGTATCCTTACCCTCGTTCTCTGTAATCAATTTCTCTGCGGAGACGATGATCAACTCCGTCCATATACCTATTCGGCGGATCTCCCAAAGGACGGCCAGGGATCGCTAAAAATTTCCAATCGCTATCAAATAGAATATGGATCACCCCTCTATCCGGCAAGCTTCCCTCTTCCCTCCTTGACGCCAACAGCCGGGCAAAGTAGAATGGATTCATGCGTTTGCCATCCCTCCTGTATGCTATCCTGCCAGCGCTGGTAATTCTGCCCGGTTGCGCCGAAGACCCACCGCCCGAGCTACCGTCTGCGCCACTGTCTGCCAGCGTGCGTTTCACCGATGTGACAACGGCCGCCGGAATTGATTTCGTCCACACCAGTGGCCGCTCTGGGCGCAAATACGGTATCGAGACCATTGGCTCGGGCGCGGTATTCTTCGACTACGACAACGACGGCTATATCGACCTCTATCTGGTCAACGGCGGCGACTTGCCGGGCCATGTCTCAACCACCTCCCCGCGCAACACCCTCTACCACAACGAGGGCGACGGCACCTTCGCCGCAACGGCACACCGACAGGGCCTGGCCGATTCGAGCTACGGCATGGGGGCCAGCGCCGGCGACTACGACAACGACGGCAATGCCGATCTCTTTGTCGCCAACTTCGGTGTCAACGCCCTCTACCGCAACGGCGGCGAGGATGCGGCCTGGCAATTCAGCGAAATAGGCGCCACCACGATCATTGCCCAGGATACCAGTTGGTCGACCGGCAGTGCCTTTGTCGACTACGATCTGGACGGTGACCTCGATCTCTATGTGGCCAATTATCTCGACTATGGTTTTGAGGCCGATCTAGTCGACCCCAGCGGCGGCCTGAAACGCCCCCGACGCCATCTGGCTCCCACCGAATATCCGGGACGCCGCGACTTCCTCTACCGCAACGAGGGCGACGACCGCTTTACCGACGTGACCGCAGCGGCCGGTTTGCTCAATACGGCCTGCCGCGAATTGGGCGCGGTATTCTTCGATTTCGACGAAGACGGCGATCCCGACCTGTTTCAGGGCAACGACGCCACTCCCAATTTCCTCTATCGCAACCAGGGCGACGGCACCTTCGCCGAAATGGGTCTGCTGGCCGGGGTCGCCTACAACGAAGCCGGCAAGCCCGAGGGCACCATGGGGGTCGATATTGGGGATATCGACGGCGACGGCCTGCAGGACCTGGTCATGACCAATTTTCAGTGGGAAAGCAATACCCTTTACCGCAACCTAGGCGACGGTCTCTTTCGCGACGAATCCATGCAGCGCAATATCGGCGCCGACAGTTTCGCCCGCCTCGCCTTTGGGATCAATTTGTTCGACGCCGACAACGACAGCGACCTCGACCTGTACGTGGCCAACGGCCATATAGACGAGGATATAGACGCCTTCGACCCCCAGGCCACCTACGCCCAGGTCGACCACTTCTATCTCAACGACGGCCACGGCCGCTTCGACGAAATCACCCCCCAGATCGGGCCCGACTTTGCCCGCCCAGGCGTGGGCCGTGGTTCGGCCGTGGCCGATTACGACAACGACGGCGACCTCGACCTAATCGTCCTCAATACCCACCAGGCCGCTGTTCTATTGCGCAACGACACACCACCCCGCAACAACTGGATCGCCCTTGATCTGGAAGGCACCCACAGCAACCGCGACGGCTTTGGCGCCCGCCTCGCCGTGGTCGCCGGAAAGCGGGTTTTGCGGGCCCACTCGCGCAGCAGCTCAAGCTATCTGTCACAGAGCGACCCGCGTCTCTTTTTTGGCCTGGGGGACCACGACCAGGCCGACCGTATAGAAATAGACTGGCCTTCGGGACAACATCAGGAACTGGGGCCGACTCAGGCCAATCAGGTGGTGCATATCGTCGAACCGCGGCAACAAAAAGCCCCCACCGTCCGTTCTGACCGAACCGACAAAATCGAGACGGAAATAGCCGCAAATCTAGCCCAATTCTGGGAAATGGCCCCTGCCGTACTGCCGCAAACCATTTTGACACCGGTAGCCGTTCCCACCCAGGCCGACCTCGATAGCCTCCAGGCGGCGACTCGGGCTGTCCCCGACAGCCCCAATCTCCAGGTGGAATTGGGCGACGCCCTGCGCCCCCTGCGTCGCTATTCAGAAGCCGCCGATCACTACGACCAGGCCCTGAAACTAGACCCCGCTTACGCACCGGCCTATACAGCCCTGGGGCAATTGCGCAGCGCCCAGGGCAACTACGACCAGGCCGTGACCGCTTTTAAACGCGCCGCCGAGCTCGACCCAACCGCGGCCCAACCGCATTACTTCCTGGGCAATACGGCTTTGCGCCGCAACCGACTCGAAGCCGCTGCGGCCCACTACGAGCAGGCCCTGAACCGCGACCCGACCTATCTCCAGGCCTACATCAATCTTTCCGGCCTGCACACCCGACAGACCGATTACGGCCCGGCCGTGGAAGTCTTTGAACGCGGTCTGAGCCATCTGCCCGGCCACCCCGAATTGACCTTTCTGTTGGCCCGTCTTCTCTTCGTCCAGACCCATTACCAAGCCGCTCTGGAACGCCTGGAAGAAGTCGCCCGCCTAGAACCGGAGAGCAGCCGATCCTGGGAACTGGCGGCCCAGGCACATCTGCAAATGGGCGCGAGCCAGCAAGCCCTGACCGCCCTAAACCAAGGCCTGGCGCGGGATTCGACCAACGCCGCCCTGCGCGCCCGCCTGGGAGTCGCCCTCCTCGAAGACGGCCAGACCGACCGCGCCATTAGCCATCTGGATTTTGCCGTACGGGCCGACCCCGACCACGCCGAAGCCTACTACAATCTGGGCCAGGCCCGCAACCGCCGGGGCCAGACAGCCCAGGGGGCTGAATTGCTGCAGTATTTTCAGCGCCTGCAGGATAATTATCAAAGCTTGCTCGATTACAAAACCGCCATTTCGATTAATCCCGACGACCCCGAAGCCTATTACGACCTGGGCGCGGTCTACTCGCGCATGGGCCGCTGGGAAGCGGCCCGACAGATGTATGCCGTCTGCTTGCGCCTGGCTCCGCAACACCTAGACGCCCTCAACAATCTGGGCAATATCTATTTGCGCCGCCGTCAGCTGAACCAGGCCATCGCCGCCTACCAACAGGTGCTGGCGGGCGATTCGACCTATGCCCGGGCCTGCAATAACCTGGGCAATGCTTATTTGCTGACTGGGCGCCAGAGAGAAGCCATCGAAGTCTTAGAACGGGCCGTCCGCCTGCAGCCCGATTACGCCTCCCCCCATCGCACCCTGGCCCGCATCTACCGCCACCAGGGGCTCCAAGATCGGGCCGACAGTCATTTGCGCGTCCTGCGACAACTCCAACAGGCTCCTTAACGGGCATCACCACCAGCTTGCCACAACGCCCTGGTATGTTGTTCTTTTCCCTTGTACTTCTCGAAAGGAAAGGACATGGGCGCAAAGGCGAAATGGACGGTTCCCGTCCTCACCGGACTGCTGTTGGCCGGTGCCTGGTTGGCCCTGCCCGAGCCGCACGTCCTCGACCTGGAAGGCAATCGGGTCGACCCGCTGGCCAGACCCCGCCCTCGAGCCACAGTCCTGCTCTTTCTACGCACCGATTGCCCCATATCCAATCGCTACGCCCCGGAGATACTCCGCCTTTACCAACGCTTTGGCGCTAGCCGGGTCAATTTCTGGTTGGTCTATCTGGACCAGGGCGAAACCACAGCCGACATCGAGGCCCACCTGCGCGCCTACAATCTGCCCCGCCGCGCCCTGCGCGACCCCAACCACGCCCTGGTCGAATTGACCGGCGCCACCATCACCCCCGAAGCGGCCGTATTCACCGCCGACCGAACCATGATTTATCGGGGCCGCATAGACGACCGCTATATCGCCCTGGGGAAAGCGCGCGCCGCCCCTACCCAACGCGATCTCGAAGAAGCCCTGACCGATATCCTGGCCGGTCAGAATCTGCCTCCCAGGACGACACCGGCGGTGGGCTGTTTCATCGCCGATTTACAATGACAAAAACCAGCCTTTTTGGCGGACTTGCCGCCTTCTTACTAAGCGCCTGCACCGATTCGACCGTCGATCTCGAAGAAGCCGGGTCGCCGACTTTCAATCGCGATATCGCCCCCATTGTCTTCACCCATTGCGCCCCCTGCCATCGCCCCGGCGAAATCGCCCCGTTTCCCCTGCTCAGCTACACCGATGTCAGCCAGCGGGCCGGTCAGATCGTCCTGGTTACTGAAAGTCGCTTCATGCCACCGTGGAAACCCGCCCCAGGGCATGGACGCTTTATCGGCGAAAGGGGCCTTTCGCAGCAGCAAATAGACCTTATTCAGCGCTGGTACGAAGCCGGCGAACCGGAAGGCGATCCAGCAGATCTGCCTCCAGCGCCTACCTGGACTCCAGGCTGGCAATTGGGACAACCCGATCTGGTTGTCCAGATGCCCCATTCGTATACCTTACCGGCCGAAGGCGTCGATATCTTCCGCAATTTCGTCATCCCCGTGCCCTTGGAAAAGCGGCGCTACGTCAAAGCGGTCGAATTCAGGCCCGGCAACGCCCGCGTCGTCCACCACGCCACTATGATGATCGATCGCACCGGCTCTTCCCGGGCCCGCGAACAACTCGATCCGGAGCCCGGTTTCGACGGCATGAGTTTTGGCCAGGCCCAAGACGCCGACGGTCACTTTCTTGGCTGGACGCCGGGCCGGACCCCCTACGCCGGCAGCGATAGCCTGGCGTGGGCCCTAGATCCGGGCACCGATCTGGTCGCACAATTACATATGCTGCCCACCGGCAAACCCGAACCTCTGCAAGCCAGCGTCGGTTTATTTTTCGCCCGCCAGCCTCCCACCCGCACCCCGGCCATGCTGCGTCTGGGCCGCAAAGATATCGATATCCCCGCCGGCATCAGCGACTACCGCATCACCGACAGCTACCAACTCCCCGTGGACCTGGAAGTCATCACCATCTACCCCCACGCCCACTACTTGGGCAGCGAAACCAAGGCCTACGCCACCTTGCCCGACGGCCGGCGGGAATGGCTTATCTGGATCCGCCAATGGGATTTTAACTGGCAGGACGACTACCGCTTTGCCAAGCCGGTTTTCCTGCCGCGCGGCAGCACCCTGCACATGGAGTATACCTACGACAATTCGGCGGCCAACCCCCTCAACCCCAATACACCGCCCCAGCGCGTCCTCTACGGCCTGCAATCGGCCGACGAAATGGGCGATTTGACCCTGCAGGTTCTGCCCCGCCGCCCCTCGGACTTGCCCCTCCTGAGACGCGATTTCCACCGCAAATGGGTCTCCCAGGAAATCCAGGGCTACCAAAAAATTATCCAAGTTCACCCCGGCGATTTCGATATGCACCACACCCTCGCTATGTTCCACCAACAGGCCGGCCAGGCCGATTCGGCCCTGGTTCATTTTGAGACAGCGCTGCAATTGCAACCCGACTATACCGAAGCGCGGGTGAACCTGGGGATCGCCCTGGCCAGCCGGAGACAGTTCGACCAGGCCATAAAACACTTTCGCAGCGCTCTGGAAAGCGACCCGAATTTCATCCAGGCCCACTTCAATCTGGGCTTAGCCCTGCATTTGCAGGGACGCCCCCATGAAGCCCGCCCCCACCTCGACGCCGTCATCGCCCAACGCCCCGCTATGGCGCCACTGATCGAGCAGCGCCTGCAGCAATTGCGCCAACGCCAATGAAGGCTGAAACAACTGCCCCCATGCAACACCAAGACCCGACCTACCCGATCCCCCGCCCATACAGGCTCCACTCATGAGCGCCATCCGCACAGGCCTATCCCTGGCCCTGGTATCGGCCTCGGTCCTCTGTTTTGAAATCGGCCTGACTCGACTATTCTCTTTTTTTCTGCACTACCACTTCACTTTTCTGGTGGTTTCGGGCGCCGTCTGCGGTCTAGGTCTGGGGGCTGTACTGGCTGCCCGGCTCAAGCTGCCCGCCGACGCCCCACACCGCCGCCTGGCCCTGTGGGCTTTTGCCCTGGCCATCGTCCTGTGGGGCGCCACGGCCCTGCTAGTGCGCTTCCCCCGCAGTCAGGTACTGCTGGTGCTAGCGGCAGCGGTACCCTTTATCTTGGCCGGTATTTTCCTCTCTCTGGTGTTCCGGGCCCGGGCCCAGGACAGCCAACGGCTCTATTTCTACGATCTCACCGGAGCTGCCCTGGGCACCCTATGGATAATCCCGGCGCTGCAATGGCTAGGCGGCGTCGACGCCCTACTCAGCGCTGGTTGCCTGGCGGCCCTGGGCGGCGGCCTACTGGCGGCCACGCGCCTGGGTCTGGCCACGGCTATTCTATTCCCCTTGCTGCTAATCCTGCACAGCCAATTTCCCCTGGCTAGCATCAATATGGAGGCACTCCAGGAAGCCGCCGACAAGCCCCTTTTCAAAGCCCTGGGTGCCTCTCGCCACCCCGGCCAGTTGCAGCAGACCCGGTGGAGCGCCTACGCCCGCACCGATCTGGTCGACCGCACCGGCGATACCGGCCTCAATATCTATATGGACGGCGGCGCCGGCTCCTATATGTTTCGCTTTGGCGGGGATTTCCGCCGCTTGTCGTTCCTGCGCGGCGAAGCCGCATTTTTCCCCTACTACTTTGGCGCCCGCCAGCGGGCCCTGATCCTGGGCCCCGGCGGCGGCGCCGATGTGCTCTACGCCCTCATGACCGGCTGGCGTCAGATAGACGGTGTGGAGATCAACCCGCAAATCGTCGACCTGGTGCGCGCCCACGGCGATTATAACGGTCAGCTCTACGATCTGGCCAATGTCGATATCCACGTCGGCGACGGACGCAACTATCTCCAACGCACCCAGCATCGCTACGACCTGATCGCCTTGCCCCTGGTCTACGCCGAAGCCGCCGATCTGGTGGGCTACGCACTGCAGGAGAATTACCTGTTCACCGGCCCCGCCATGGCCGCCTATATCGATCATCTCACGCCGGACGGACGCCTGGGCCTAGTCGTCCACAACCACCTGCTCATGTTGCGGGTAATCACCACCCTGGCCGAGACCTGGCGCCGGGACGGACGCAACCCAGCCACCCTGCTCGACCATCTGGTGGTGCTCAACGGCACCCGAGCGCCCCCGGGCGCCAGCCAAGCCTACCGCCCCCTGATCCTGGTGCAAAAGCAGCCCTATACGGCGGCGCAACTGCGTGCAATGGACGCGGTGGCCAGCGAAGTCGGCCTCAACTTCTATTTCCAGCCCGGACAGCGGGAACCGGCAGCTATCACCAATCTGCGCACCCTGGGCCTGGACGCCTTTATCGCGGCTGACAAACGCGATATTAGCCCACTCACCGACGAAAAACCCTTTTTCTACCGCACCCGAGCCGGCCTCGACCCACGTTTGCAGCGCCTATTGTGGGGCTCGGGTCTGGCCCTGGCCTTATGTCTGCTACTACCCATCTTTATCCGCTCAACCCGCCAGGTTTTGCCCGGAGCTCCGGCCCCTATCTTCTTTGCCCTATTTGCAGCTTTCTTGGGCATGGCCTATATGCTGGTGGAGATCTACCTGTTACAACGGCTGGGCCTATTCCTGGGCTATCCGACCCTGAGTCTGGCCGTCACTCTGTTCGCCCTCCTTCTCTCCAGTGCCGCCGGCAGCCTGCTGGGCGGCCGTCTACCCGCTCTCACCCATGCCCGCGGAATTGGTTTGGCGGCCCTGGTCGCCGCCGCCGCTGCTGCGCTGTTTGGCCTGGGGCAAGCCCTTCTTTTGCCGCATACCCTCTACTTGGATATTGGTTGGCGCGTCCTTATCACGGCCTTGGCAATTATGCCTTTGGGCGGCCTTATGGGCCTGTGCTTTCCAGCCAGTTTGCGGCTGCTGGGCACCCGGGCGGCCCAGCGCGTCCCCTGGCTTTGGGGCCTCAACGGCATTGCCTCGGTGCTGGGATCGGTGCTAGCCGTGGTACTGTCCATGCACTGGGGCTCAAACTGGGTCCTGGCCGCCGGCGTCGGCGCCTACCTGCTGGCAGGAAGTACCTTATTGCTGGGCTCAGTATCTAACCCTTCTTCCCCCGAAACCTTGCCGCTGCCCCCTTTTTCCCGCCGCCGAGCCCTGTTTTTTCTCGTTGCAGTTGGCCTAATTTGGTACGGTGTTTTCACTTTTATTGCCGCCGATTATTGGCGCGCCCACCCCGCCGCCGACCGCCCATCACCGCCGCCCATACACCCGTCGGTATGGCCCCAAGCACTCAAATCCGCCGCCCAGACCAGACCCGGCCATTTTTGATCTGGGGGCCCCGCAAACTATATTTTTTACCAATTCGCTGTGAAGATGCCCGGATATTCGGCAGGCGGTACCTGCGATAGCGGCGGGAAACATCCGGACATTTTGAAGTCAATCTGGTATTTTTCTACATTTAGACGGCCCTATTTACTCGGCCGACCGCTGTGTGGGAAACTGCTCAAGTCGGTACAGCGTCTAGGGATGTCAGCCGACGACCGGTTCCAACGAGCGCACCCCAAAGGCCGCTCAGGGCCGCTAACAGCCTTTATCCAACGATTCGATTCATCATGATACCCCCTATTCTGGCCCGCGCCCTCTGGTTGCCCTGCATTATCCTGGCCGTTGCGCCGACCTGGGCAACGCCCCAATTCACCGACGTTACGCAGACGGCAGGCATCGACTTCGTCCATGTCAACGGCGCCGGCGGCGCTAAATACGTGGTAGAAACAGTGGGGCCCGGCGCCGCCTTTCTCGACTACGACGACGACGGCGACCTCGATGCCTATCTGATCAACGGCGCCGCCGTGCCGGGCACCACCCTGGACACGCCCCCCAGCAACGCCCTTTATCGCAACCAGGGCGACGGTACTTTCGTCGATATCACCCAGGCCACCGGCACCGGTGACACCGGCTACGGCATGGGCGTGGCCGCCGCCGACTACGACAACGACGGCGATCTCGATTTCTATCTGGCCAACTTCGGCCCCAACGCCCTCTACCGCAACGACGGCGACCGCTTTGCCCAAGTCGCCCCCCAGGCCGGGGTAGACGACGACAAATGGGGTTCCAGCTGCGCCTTTGCCGATATCGACAACGACGGCGCCGTCGACCTCTACGTGGCCAATTACCACGATTTTTCCTATACCAACCACAAAATCTGCGCCGAAGGTGGTTCCGGATTGCAGCTCTACTGCGGCCCCGAAACCTTCGATGGCGTCCCCGACTTGCTCTACCGCAACCAGGGCAATGGCACCTTCGCCGATATTACTCAAGCGGCGGGCTTGGTCCATTCGGCCGGCAAAGAATTGGGTGTGGTCTTCGGCGACGTCGACCTAGACGGCGACCAGGACCTCTACCTGGCCAGCGACAAAACGCTCAATTTCCTCTTCGTCAACGACGGCCAGGGCCACTTCGCCGAAACAGGCCTTTTGGCCGGGGCCGCCTATAACGAGGACGGCGAAGTGGAAGCCGGCATGGGCGTCGATATGGGCGATTACGACAACGACGGCCAGCCCGATCTTTTTGTCACCAATTTCCAATGGGAAACCAATACGCTCTATCGCAACCTGGGCGGCGGCGACTTCGTCGACGATACCTTCATCAGCGGCCTGGGCAAATCGAGCATTCCCTATCTAAGCTGGGGCACCCGCTTTTTCGATGTCGATTTAGACGGCGATCGCGACCTGTTCATTGCCAACGGCCACCTCGAAAGCGACGTCGAGCACTACGAGAATACCACCTTCGCCCAGCGCAACCAGCTATTCCTCAACCAGGGGGACGGGCGCTTCGACGAATTCACCCCTCCCGCCAATTCGGGCCTGGCCATTCGCCAGGTGAGCCGCGGCGCCGCCTTCGGCGATTACGACGGGGACGGCGACGTCGATATACTGGTGGCCAATTGCGCCTCAACCCCAACCCTGCTGCGCAACGACACTCCATCCGTGGGCCATTGGCTGCGCCTGCGCCTGCAGGGCACCCAAAGCAATCGCTCGGCTATTGGCGCCCGAGTCACCGTCATAAACGGCGATAAACGTCAAGTCGATCAGGTGCGTAGCGGTGCTAGCTACCTGTCACAAAGCGATTTGCGCCTTTCCTTCGGTCTTGGCCATCAAGACCGGGTCGACCGCATCGAGATCGACTGGCCCAGCGGCCTGCACCAGATAGTAGAGAACCCGCCGGTGGACCAGGACCTCACCTTAATAGAAGGCCAACCGTGAACCGCGCTATCGCAACCGGCCTGCTGGCCCTGCCCCTGCTTCTCACCGCTTGCACCGAGACCTCCCAGAGCGACCCCAAAGAAGCCTCGGTCGAGCTGGTCCCCATGAGCATAACCCAAGCCCGGACTCACTTTCACCAGGGCGTCGAACTGGCCGCCCAGGGACGCCAGACCGAAGCCATCCAGGCCTACCTCGAAGCCGCCCGCCTCGATCCCGAATATATTGAAACGCACTACAACTTGGGCAATTCCTACGCCCGCCAACTCGACTATCCCAAAGCCATAGCTGCTTACCAGCAGGTATTGCGGCGCGATTCGACCCACGTCTCGGCACGCCACAACCTGGCCGCCATGTACGTACGCCAACTCAATTACGCCCAGGCCATTACCGAACACCAGTACGTCCTGGCCCAAGACCCCGAACACGCCTCGACCTATTACGATCTGGCCTATATCCACTTTATCCGCGGCGAATACGAGCGCGCCGAAGAGCTGGTCGTGGAAGGCCTTAAACGCCGCCCCGGCGAGGCCGATTATTTTCGCCTACGCGGTCGCATGCGCTTCAAGGAACTCGACTTCGACGGCGCCCGCCAAGCCTATACCCAAGCCGTGCGTCTGGACAGCAACCACGCCGAAACATTCGTCGAATGGGCTCAGGTAGAGCTCAAAGCCGGTGGCTACCAGGAAGCCGCTGACCTGTGCCAACGCAGCATCACACTGGAGACAGACCAGAAAGAGGCCTATTTCGTCCTGGCCAACGCCTATCGCCGGCTCGGCCGGACCGATGACAGCCGCCAATTGCTGGAAAAATTCCGCCAACTCGACGAGGAAGAGGCGGAAATAGATAAAAATTTGCGCATCTTGGGCAACGACCCAGCCGACCACGAAGCCCGGGCCATGCTGGGGCTGCTCTACGGCCGCCAGAACCGGCTCGAAGAAGCACTGGAGGCCTATCGCCTGGCCGTGCAATTGGCCCCCGACAGCGCCCGCTACCACAATAATCTGGGCAATCTACACCTGCGCCTGCAGGACTACCAACAGGCAGTGGAAGCCTACGAGGCGGCGCTACGCATCGATTCGCACTACGGTCGAGCCCTGTACAATCTGGGCCTGGCCCATCTCCACCAGCAGCATTTCGACCAAGCCCTTAAGGCCCTCACTGCGGCCTTAGCGCAGCGCCCCAAAGATGCAGATATAAATTATTATCTAGGCCTGCTATACGCCCGCCAAGGTGATTTTGCCCGGGCCGCCCAGGTGCTGGAACAAGCGGTGCAGAGCCGCCCCGACTATCTCGACGCGCGCCAGAAATTGGCGGTCTCCTATCTCAAAACAGGCCACCTGGAAGAAAGCAAGCGCCAAATGCGCATCCTGCAACAAATGCAAGCCGAAACCGAACAGACTGATGAAGCCTCAACTCCTTAGCCGTACAAAACTGGGCGCGATCCTGCTCATTTTCCTGGCCGCCTGTCAAAACGACCCCGAACCGCCCGTGCCCCAGGCACAGCCGCAGGACGACCTGGTCCTGGCGCAAGTAGGCCAACGTCCCATTACCCTGGCCGTCTACCGCCAGCACCTGGAGAAAATCCCCCCCCAACTCCAGGGCCAACTAGACTCCGAGCGTTACCTGCAGGCCATCATCGACGAGGAGCTGCTATTTCAGGAGGCCCGACGACGCGGCCTGGACCAATCAATCCCAGTCCAGCAGGCCCTGCAGCAAGAAGCCCGCAGTCTTGCCTTGGGCCAACTCTACAAACACCACAATATTAGTTCCGACGACCCCACCGAAGAGGAATTGCGCACTTATTTCGAACGCAGTCCCTACAATCGCCAGGTGCGTTTCAGCCTGCTGATGGTGCGCGAAAGAGGGAAAATTCCGCCGCTGGTGCAACAATTGAAAGACGGCGCCGATTTCGAAGAGTTATCCATGCAGCACTCCCAGGACGTACGCATCCTGCAGCGCAACGCCGATATGGGCTACCACCGCTGGGGCGAGACTATGCCCTCCCATAAAGCCCTTACCGAACAGGCCTTCAGCATGCGTCCCGGGCAGATGGCCGGACCCATGCAAGTGGCCGACGGCTATTTTCTCATCAAGGTCACCGACGTCCATCCCATCAGTTTTGACGAAGAGCGCGAGACCATTGCCCGCCTGGTCACCCAGAACCGTCTGGCCGACCAACTAGACAGCCTCTATACCCAGTTGCACCGACACTATAACGTCCAACTGACACCCGAAGCCCTACCGCAACTGGCGGCCCACCTGTCCAAACCTGGGCAAACGTCGGTGGCCACCGCCCCGCTGGTCACCTACGACGGCGGCAGCCTTACTCTGATCCAGTGCAGCCAGCTGATGCAGAACGGCGGCCAGGCCGCCAATAGCGACCCAGAAAAATTGCACTCGACGCTAGTGCGCCAAATTGGCAAGCAGGTGTTAGTGCCGCTGGAAATTGAGCGTCTCAAACTCACCGCCCAGGGTGTTTTGCAAGAAAGCCTGAATCGCACCCTGCGCGAACGGGTAGTGCGCCAGTTGCGCCAACAGGTCACCGCCCAGACCACAGCCCCCAATGACAATGTCTTCAAACTCTTTTTCGAGGATAATAAACAACGCTATGCCCAGCCCGAACTGGTCGAAGTGCGCCGTCTGCCCGTATCCGACCCGGAAGAGGGCCAACGTATTCTCCAACGCCTGCACAGCGGCCAGGATACCACTGCTCTGGTCCAGGGTTTTGTCAATATCACCTATGGGACGGCCGCCATGGCCGGCGACAACCCCGTGAGCCGCGCCTTGCAAGCGCCGGTGGGGACCTTCCACGGCCCCTTCTCCACCGAACGCGGCTACGTCGTATTGCATATTTTCGCCCGCCATGCGGCGCATACCCCCGCCCTAGATGAAATCCGCGACCAAGTGGTGGAAGATTTCTATCAGACGCAGAAAAACCAGCTGTTCCAGGCTTTTCTCGAAGAATTGCGCACCAGCCAAGCCGAACAAATCCAACTATACGACCAAAACCTGCACCAGTTGGCCCTGATCGCACCGGCGGAAACTACAACGCCATGACCACACTTACGCCGACCTTTAGCCGCGGCTATATAGTCGACCGCAAACACGACCTGATCTGGTTTTTGGGGTTGCCCTTTGTCGCTGTGGCCGCCGCTTTCCTGTCCCAGCGCCACCTACCGGGAGGCGCCCTGGCCGCCATTGCCCTGTGGGTCACGGTGCCGCACCACTTTGTCACCTGGCTGCGGGTCTACGGCTCGCCGGCTGAATTCAGCCGCTGGCGCGAACGCTTTGTATTGGCACCCATAGCACTGATAGTGTTGACCTACGCGTTGCTGTACTGGGCCCCGTTGAGCCTGGTCCTGGTCGTCACCTTGTGGGACCACCAGCACAGCCTTATGCAACAGTACGGCTTTGCCCGCGTTTACGACTTCAAAGCTAAGGCCGGGGCCCCCAATACCGGCAAATTCGATCTCTATTTCAACTGGATTTTGTTCGCCAATATGCTGGTGGTATCGCCTCTTTTTTCCACCATCTGGGTACGTATGCTGCACGAATGGCACCTGCCCATTGGGGCCGATACCGTGCTCTGGGTCCACCGCGTCTCGTGGACTATTACCCTGGTTTACCTGGCCATATATATCGGCCACATCCTGTGGTGCGTGCGCCGGGGCTATCCGCTCAATCCACTCAAATATCTCTTTCTCGGGGCCAGTTATTTTCTCTGGTATTTTACCAGTTTCACCACCCACTACTTACTAGTCTACGCCGTGGCCCACCGCATTATGCACGGCCTGCAGTATATCGTTATGGTCTATTTCTACAACCGCAACAAAGTCGAGCGCAGCGGCGGCGATTCCAGCCTGCTGGCCTTTCTAGGCCAAGCCGGCAATGCTAAAGCCTTCCTTCTTATGTGCGCCGCCTACGCCCTGGTTTTCCACGCTTTAACCGAGGGTGTGGTGCGCGACTTCGGCTTTGGCATGGTGGGCTTCAATAGCAATTTTGATTTGTTCAGTTATTCGCTGCTCAGCTCTTTTGCCCTGCTGCATTACTACTACGATTCGTTTATCTGGAAAGTGCGCAAAAAGGAAGTGCAACAAGGCCTTTAAACAACTTTGTGTCACTGATGTCTGCTGCCGGCTATTTGGTCCCATACAGCAACTCAAATTGCATCTACAGGTATTAAAACCATGCGCCCAATCGACGCTCTGCGCTCCTTGTGGCTCCTGGTCGCCGTGGCCTTTATCGGTGGCGGCCTAGCCCTGTTCGAATACCACCAGACCCGGACTCACCAACACCTGCAAAGCCGCCTCAATCCCCGTGGCCATCCCCAGCTCCAAGGGCATTCGCTCAAAGAACTGGCCGACGTCCTGCTCGAACTGTACCCGGAAAGGGCCCAGGCCAATATCCTGATGGGGACTACGCTGGCCCAACAGGGTCGCCTGCAAGAAGCCCGTCAACACTTGGAACTGGCCCTGAAGATCGAGCGCCGCAATCAGAATTTGCTCTTCCTTTACGCCCGCCTGCTGCTGGATATGGGCGAGGACCCGGCCAAGGTGAAACCCATCGTCGACGATTTACGCCGCTATTTCCCCCGCTCGCGCCCCGTGATGGAAGCCTATTTCACCAAGGCGTCTAAGGGGCAACTGCGCTTCGAGGACGATTCCATCTATTGAGTTATTTCTCGACAACGGCACATACCGCACTTACATGCGGCCGACTGCTACGCCGATTAGCTCCAGCGGCACTGCTGGCCGGCCTGACCTCGTGCGGTGGGGTCGGGGGCCCGACCGAGGTGCCCGCTCCGCCGCAACCGGCCACGGACTTAGTCCCGGTAGTGGCCCAATTGCCCGGCGGCCCGGAAATGGAATTCGTCTGGATAGACCCCGGCTCCTTCGCCATGGGTTCAGCCGCTGTCGACCCCGATCGCTCCAGCGACGAGGAACCCCAACGCCAGGTCACCATCAGCCGCGGATTCTATCTGAGTAAATCCGAAGTGACCCAGGTGCAATGGGAAGCCCTGATGGGCGACAACCCCAGCAGCTACCCCGACGCCAAACGGCCGGTGGAAAGCGTTTCCTGGGATCAGGTACAAGATTTTATCCGACGACTAAATAATTGGGCTGGCCAACAGATCTACCGCTTGCCCACCGAAGCCGAATGGGAATACGCCTGCCGCGGCGGCACGACGAGCCGCTGGTCCTTTGGCAATAGCGAGGGCGACCTGCACTCCTACGCCTGGTACAACGGCAATAACAGCCAGACCGATACCAAGGCGGCCGGCACCAAACTGGCCAATCCCTTCGGATTATTCGATATGCACGGCAATGTATGGGAGTGGACCCAGGACTGGTACCAGGCCGATTATTACAGCCGCGCCCCGGCCGCAGACCCGCCCGGCCCGGCCACTGGCAGCCAGCGCGTCATCCGCGGCGGCGATTTCGCCAGTCTGGCCGCCGACCTGCGCTCGGCCGGTCGCGGCCGCCAAGTGCCCGAGCGCGGTTTTGGCTTTATCGGTTTCCGCCTGTTGCGCACCAAATAAAACCGCACTCGCCTGGCAGAACAAGCCTAATTATTAAACGAAAAGACGATCCGCGCCAGTTCGTTGGCCGTCTTGCGGTCCTCGACCTCGACGATAAAATTCTCGCGCACCTGCAGACTGTCCCCGGCCGGTATCAACAGTCGGCTGACCGGGGTTTCGGGCACGTGCCACACCCCGTCGCCCCCCAGCAGGCGGACCAACACGGCCACTTCCAGATCGGCCGCCGGTTCGGTATTGACCAGGGTGATGCGGAAAGTGCCAATAACTGAGATTGAACGGGCCAGGCGGCGCGATGAATTCATCCGCCAACTGATATTGCGGCCCAGCAGACTTTCGCCCCAGGCGATATCCTCCTCTACCCGGGTCTGGATATCGAGCGCTATCTGCTCGCCCTCCGGCTCCTGGCTTTGCAGTGGCCCATCGGAACCGCCGCAAGCCAGGAGGAATAAACCCAACCCCGCCCAATAGCCCCGCCAACGGGGCGTCCTCGGCTTTTTCACTCGGCGAATAAATCGCCCACTTGCAGCACCAGATTGCGCTCGGGGCTACCGCCCCGCTCGGTCAGGGTCAGGGCGCCGTCGGTGTAGGTAAGGGTCGCTACACCTTGGTAATCGTCGGGAATTTCAACAAGGAAATTGGCGTAGGAAAATACCTGGGTCTCGTCGGCGTCGATATAGTTGAAAATCTTGCGGCCGAAAATGCGGCCCTTTTCCACCAATACGGGGAAAGGCTGATGCAGGCCCGAAGTGCCAAATTCCAGGCCGCGGGCAAAAGGCTTGCCGTCGCGCACATTGCGCCAGGCGTCGAACCAGGGATAGTCCGCCGTTTTCCATATATAACCGATAAGCAGCCCCTGCCCGGCGTTGCTGGCCGTGGTCCAGCCGTATTCGTCATCTATCACATAGGACACCACTCCTGGATCGGCACTGTCGGTCAAGTAGCGAATACTGACGCTCGTGCCTTCACCATCCAGGGCCCGGGGCCAAAATACAGACGGCTCCTCCGGATTGGGCAGGGTACCGCCCTGCACAAAGCCTTTGCGGGCATTGGCATCTACCACGGTGGTCTCGTCGAGAAAAGGCGGGCCGATAGTGGGGTGCTGGACGATATTGTAGACCCGGCCCAACGGGTTGGTATTGGTCACTTCTTCGCGCACGGTGAAGAAGGCCCCTTTCTGGGCTAGGCGAATGCTCCGCTCCACCTGCAGCCCCGCCATCGGCAAGGATGCGCTCATCACCCCGCGGACAAACCCCCCTTCGGTCCAGGCCTCCTGGTCCAGACTCCAATTGACGCGGGTGGCCTCGCCGTGCCATCCCATGCCATGGGCAATTTCCGCTTCGGAAGCCGGCCCCCAGCGATCGAGGCAGAGAAAATGCCCCATCGAGCGGGGATCGGGCGGCGGCGGCTCGTCGGGCGTTTCGCTAAACGACCAGGAATCCCATTGCAGGGGATTGAGGCCGTGCTGCAGCAAATGAAAATCGGCAATAGAACCGCCGCCCAGATCAATCGCCACCTGGGCCGCCTCGCCTTTGAGCACCAGAGTCGGCCGTCCCTCCATCCAATTCTGGGCCGCAGCTATTGAAGCCGTTAACAGAAGCCCTACCAACAGTAGACCTGTCCTCGACATAATTCTTTCACCCTCCGCTTGAAAAGCCATATGTAAGCACTGCAAAAGTAACGGCCTGCTTGGCCGCTCCTTGGCTGGGCCGGCTGGAAGGCGGACCCAGCCAAGGAGCTCAGACGACGACATTCTTTTCAATTTGCAGGACACAATAAAGCCCCGCAAAAACAAGGCCAATGTACGACAATCCAGCACCGCAGCAAAGGAGAGTCTTGACAAATAAAAGGCCGACCTTGAGGTTTTTTGCCATGCTATCCCACCTGCTAAACAGGCTCCGGCATAAGAGTCCGATCTACCTTTTGGCCCTGGCCCTGGGCGCCTGCTCGGCGACGCCCGAGACAGGCTTGCCGGCCCGTTCGGACGCCTTCTTGCAGTCCTACCACCACGGTCTGGACCTGCTCGAACGCTTTCGTCTGGCCGAAGCCGAAGCCGCTTTTGCCCGCTGCGTCCAGTTGGCCCCTGAAGCCCATGAGGGGCACTGGCAATTGGGCCGTCTGCAATTGCTCCAGGGCCGTCTGCCCGAAGGCCTCCAAACCCTGCGTCATACCCTGGAACTGCAACCCGATCTGGAAGAAGTGCGCCAGCTGATCCTGGAGACCTACCTGGGCCGGGGCCGCGAAGCCCTGGAGGAAGGCCATTTCGTCCGCGCCAGGGACTATTTCGCCCAGGCCTTAGAAACCCACCCGCACGAGTACGCCCCTCTTTACCAGGCCGCCATCACCGCGTTGTGGCTGCAAGACTGGGCCACCGCCGACAGTCTTTTCCGGCGCACGGTAGACCACCACCCCGACGCTCTCGAAGCCCGCTGGCACCTCACCTGGTTGGACCGCGACTACCAGCAACAAGCCCTCGACCCGGGCTACCGCTTTCCCGACCAAATCCCGCTGGCACCTGGCCCCAAGGGCGGTTTCGTCGAAATAGGCGCGGACGCCGGGGTCGCCAAAGTCGACGGCGGTCGCGCCAGCGCCTGGGCCGATTACGACGACGACGGCGATTTGGACCTGGCCGTCATCGGTCATCCAGGGCTGGCCTACTACCGCAACGACGGCAGCGGCTTTAGCGAGCGGACGCAGCAATCCGGTCTGTCCCTGCCCCCCGGCGGCATCGGCATCCAAACCGCCGACTACGACAACGACGGAGCCGCCGATCTCTACATAACCCGCGACGGCTGGTTCGGCGGGGCGCCCAATGTCCTCTACCGCAACAGCGGCGATGGCACCTTCACCGACCGCACCGACCAGTCGGGCACCCAGGCGCCCGGTTCCAGCTTTTGCGCCGCCTGGGCCGATTACGACCGCGACGGCTGGCTCGACCTGTATGTGGCCAACGGCACCGGCGCCACCGGCGATTCGACCAATGTGCTGTACCGCAATAGAGGAGACGGTACTTTTGCCGACCAAGCGCCCCGGGCCGGCGTGGCCCACAAAGGGCAAAGCCTGAGCGCCGCCTGGGGCGACTACGACAACGATGGAGCCGCCGATCTCTATGTCTGCAATTTTACCGAGACCAACGCCCTGTATCGCAATAAAGGCGACGGCACCTTTGCCGATGTCACTCGGTACAGCGGCACCGGCGCCGGCCATGTAGACGGCTTTATCACCTTTTTCTTCGACTACGACAACGACGGCCAACTCGACCTATTCGTCGGCAACTGGAGTACCTTTGACGCCGTCCTGCAGAATCGCGCCGAAGGTCGCCCCCCCAGTCCCCGGGACCGCCCCGTGCTCTATCGCAACCAGGGCGACGGGACCTTCGCCGACATAACCCAACAGGCCGGCCTGGCCCGGGCCCTGGGCACCATGAGCGGAGTTCCCGCCGATATCGACAACGACGGCCACGTCGATCTCTACCTGGGCAACGGCGGCCCCCGCATGGGGCGCCGCGAACCCGATACCCTCTACCGCAATCAGGGCGACGGGACCTTCGCCGATATCACCCAACAAGTCGGTCTGGGGCACATGGGCAAATCACACGGGGTCACCTTCGCCGATTTCGACCGCGACGGCGATCTCGACCTCTACACTCCCGTGGGCGGGGCCCAACCCGGCGATCAGTGGGCCAACGCGTTCTACCGCAACGAAGGCTTCGGCAATCACTGGATCGTCCTCCGCCTGCAAGGCAACCAGAGCAACCGCGACGGCATCGGCGCCCGGGTGCGCCTGCAAAGCGGCGATCTAGTGCAATACGCCGAGGTTGCCTCAGGCTATAGCTTTGGCTGCTCGTCCAGCCTCGAACTGGAATTTGGCCTGGGCCCCAGAACCCAGGTGGACGAAATTGAAATCCGCTGGCCCAGCGGCCAAACCGACCGCTACCGCAACCTATCCGCCGACCGCTTCTTGCGCCTGACGGAAGGGGCCCCCAGGCCGCAAACTCTACCATGAGCCGCATACCTCCACTGGTCCCCATAAAGCACAGACTATTGCCAGGCCCAAAGCAGTGGATAAAAGGAATCTTCGCGCTTTTATCGTTGTTTGTCCTGGGTTGCACCCCCGAACGCGATGCCGCCGGCTGGTACGAGCACGCCCGCACCCTCATCGCCGCATCGAATAACCCACAAAAACCGGATGCCCCTGCCCTGCGCACCCTTCCCATAGCCCAGCGCGCCGAGGCCATCCGCAGTCTGCAGCAGGCCCTGGCAAAAGATTCCACTTTAGTCGAAGCCACCCTGTTGCTGGCCCGCTTGCACACCAGCGACGGCCGTTATGAAACAGCGGCCCAGCACTACCGCCAGCTCATAGAGACCCAACCCGATCTGGCCGCCGCCTACGAAGGGCTGGGTCTCAGCCTCGCCGCCCAAGGCCGCTATAGCGCCGCCATGCGGGCCTATCAGGACGCTCTGCGCCGCGGTGCTCTCAGCGCCCAACTCTACACCCGACTGGGCCATGTCTACCAGGCCCTGGGACACGTGCCGGCCCATTTGCGATCCGCCGAAGCCTCGTACCAGGCCGCCCTGCAACTAGCTCCGGATCAGGCCGACATCCACTTGCACCTGGGCCGCGTGCAAGAACGCCTGGACAAACGACAAGCCGCACGCACCCAGTACCGCCAGGCCTACGACCTAGCCCCCCGGGACATTGGTATCCGCCTTAGTTTGGCCACCTTCCTGCGCAGCCAAAATCTGCTCCCCCAGGCGCGCCAATTATTGCTCGACGGCCTTCAAGAAGACCCCGACTCAGGCATCCTGCACCTGGAATTGGGCCGCCTCCTCTGGGAAAGCGGCGAAACGGCCCAGGCCCTGCCGCATTTCCAAGCGGCTCTGGCCGCCGATTCCACCCTGGCCCCGGCCTACCGTTATCTGGGTTTAAGCCTCAGTTCCCAGGGCCAACTCGACCAGGCCCTAAAAATCTTCCAGCGCCTGGAGACCTTGCACCCCTTTGACCCAGTCGCCAAAATCAGCAGCGGCATCATCCACACCCAACAGGGCGATCTCGAGCGCGCCGAAGCCCAATTCAAAGCGGCCCTGGAATTGGCCGCAGACGACGGCGATGCCGCCCTTAAACTGGGCGGCCTGTATATTCACCAGGAGCGCTACCAGGTCGCCATCCGCACCTTTAAAAAAGGCCTTGAGGCCCACCCCGAACACGCCGAATTGCACGCTTCCCTGGGCGACGCCTACCGTCGCTTAGGAATGTTGGGTACGGCGCTGCAAGCCTGCCGCCAGGCGGTAGAATTGGAACCCGAACGAGCCCTGTGGCATTTCCACTTGGCTTCGACCCTGGAACGGTTAGACGCGGAACAGGCCCGCCTGGCCTGGCGTCAATATCTACAACTGGCCGCCGCCGATGACGGCGAAAAAGTCCGTATGGCCCAGGCCCGACAGCATCTGCAAGACCTGGACCAAGCCCCTTGACAACGACGACCACCGCTGCTGCATTTACCACAGAAATACCGCTATGAAATTTGCCTCTTTAACCCCCCCCAAGCGTTTCTTCTCCATTTTATTGGTAGCCACTACGGCCACCCTACTGCTGGCCCAGGAGGCCCTGATCTCGGAAGAAAAAACCACCGATGACGGCATGGCAACCATTGCCGGAGGCCCTCTCCGCATGGACCGCCACGAGGTCACCAACGCCGATTACGCTCACTTTCTCAACGACCAGGGCAACCAGTTGGGTTGGATAGAATTGGCCAGCAAATACGCCCTGATCGAAGAACGGGCGGGACGCTTTGTCGCCAAAGAGGGCTTTGCCGACCATCCTGCCATCGAAGTCTCCTGGTACGGCGCCCGGGCCTATTGCCAGTGGAGCGGCAAACGCCTGCCCACAGAAACAGAGTGGTTCCAGGCCTGTGGCGGCCCCGACAAATTTCGCTTCCCTTGGGGGGATATATATCGGAAAGGACGCTCCAATACCTTTGGCGACAAGGACGGCTACCTGCGTACCGCCCCGGTGGGTAGCTTTCCCGAGGGCGCCACCTTAGACGGGCTTATGGATATGGCCGGCAACGTCTGGGAATGGACCGCCGCCGATACGGCTTCCAAGGCCGCTTTGCGCGGCGGCTCGTGGGTCAATGGCAACACTATGGGCCGCTGCAATAATCGCGCCGCCGATGCCGCCGCCCACGCCTATATAAAGGGCAACAGCACCGGATTTCGCTGCGCCCGATGAGCCGCACCGCCCTCTTGCCGCTACTGGTCAGCACCCTGCTGACCGGGCCGCTTGCCGCCCAACCCCATTTTATTGACGCCACCCAAGAGGCCGGCCTGGCCGCCACACCGATTATCTCCGGCAGCCCCGACAAAGGCTATATCCTCGAATCCACCGGCAGCGGCGCCGGGTTCTTCGACTACGACAACGACGGCGACCTCGATCTATACCTGGTCAACGGCACCACCGCCCAGGCCCGCAGCGACTCTTCGGGGCCGGGCAACGCCTTGTACCGCAACGACGGCAAGGGCGTCTTTACCGATATCGCCGCAACAGCCGGGGTTGCCCACCGTGGCTGGGGGGCCGGCTTGGCGGTGGGCGATATCGACGCCGACGCCGACGTCGATATCTACCTCACCAACTACGGGGCCAATGTCCTGTATCGCAACGACGGCAAAGACACCTTCACCGATATTGCCCAAACCAACGCCACTGCCGGCGACCAATACAGCGCTGGAGCCGCCTTTTTCGACTACGACAACGACGGCGACCTCGATCTATACGTGGCCAATTATGTCGTCTTCGACGCCGCCCTGCTGGCGCAAAAGCCCGATATCGGCGATCTGTGCATGTATCTGGGCGGCATCCGCGTCTACTGCGGTCCCCAAGGCATGGAAGGAGCCAGGGATATTCTCTACCGCAACGACGGCAAAGGCGCCTTCACCGATATCACCCAACAAGCCGGCATTGCTGCGGCCAACGCCCACTACGGCCTGGGCGTAGTGCCGGCCGACTACAATGTCGATGGCCATATCGACCTGTTCGTGGCCAACGACGAAACGCCCAATGTGCTTTTCCGCAACAGCGGCGACGGCACTTTCACCGACGTTGCCGCAACCGCCGGAGTCGCCTACAACGGCGACGGCCAGGCCGAATCGGGCATGGGCGTAGATGCGGCCGATTACGACGGCGACGGCGATGTCGATTTTTACGTCACCAATTTCTACCGCGAGACCAATACCCTCTACCGCAACGACGGCGGCGCCTTTGTCGACGCCACCCAAGAAGCGGGCCTGGCCGCCCCCACCCTAAATCTATTGGGCTGGGGCACCCGCTTTTTCGATTACGACAGCGACGGCCGTCTCGACCTATTCGTCGCCAACGGCCACGTCTATCCCCAGGTCGACCAAACCGCCGCCGGCACCGGTTATGCCCAGCGCAACCAGTTATTCGCCAATGTGGGAGGCGGCCGCTTCGCCGAAGTAGGCTCCCAGGCCGGACCGGGCCTGCAACTGCTCCGCTCCAGCCGCGGCCTGGCCGCCGGCGACTACGACAACGACGGCGATACCGACCTGCTGGTGGTTAATTTGGACGACCGCCCCGATCTGCTGCGCAACGATACCCCCCGTCAGCACCACTGGCTGGCGGTGCAATTGGAGGGCCCACCGCACAATCGCCAGGGGGTTGGCGCCACCCTCCAACTGCACACCCCCGACGGGCTCCAGTGGCGCCAGATAAACGGCGCCTCGGGCTATCTGGGGCACAGCGATATTCGCGCCTATTTCGGCCTGGGTCTGCATAAAGAGGGACACCTGGAAGTCCATTGGCCCGACGGTACAACGCAAAACGTAGCCGCCACCCCGGCCGATAGCCTGCTGCTGGTCCGCTACCAAAAGCCGGCCCTGGTCCGCCCGCTCGGCGGCTATTGAACCGCCCCCTACCTTCGGACCTTGGTTTCCCTATGCCTTCGGTCTATCTTCACTAAAGCCAAAGAAAGAAATATACCGGCCACCGCACCACCCAACGGGAGTCTCTGCAATGGCCCGAGTCCTGCTCCTGCTAGTACCTCTCCTGACCACCGCCCTGGTCGCTGAGCAATTGGTCTTTAGCCGCGCCGACGACTGGACCCAATGGACCCACCCCGCCGGCGCCCTGCAGGTAGAGGACGGTCGCCTCAGCCCGCGTTTTTTCCGCAAACAAATCAACGCCTCCCTACAGGCCACCATCCGCGCCGCCGGCACCAACGCCAACGCCGCCGCCGCCATCATTGACGGCGACGCCCAAACCGGCTGGAGTCCCGACCCCGACGCGCCTCTGGAGCGCTGGTGGGTCGAAATCGACCTGGGCCAGGTTTTGCCCATTCAACGGCTCTCTATCCACTTTGACGAAAACGTCGACCCCTTCGCCTTTTTCAAAGTATCCCTGTCCGACGGCGAGCGCTTCATCAACAACGCCAACGTCGTGGTCGACGGCACCCTGCTCTACAACGATACCAAGCTATTTTCCTTTAACGAGCAGCACCGACTGCAAATCGACCTGGACGAAGCCCCTATTCGCGTCATACGCTTTGAGGTCAGTCGCCGCCAGGCCGGCCCTATTCTCAGCGAAATAGGCGTGGAAGCCTACGGCGACAATATCGCCTTCGATCTGTTGCAGCGAGGCGGCAATGTCGATGTCGAAGCCGCCGTCGTCGCCCTGGCCGGCACCCCCATAGTCATGTTCGACGGCGACTTGGTCACCGCCTGGCGCGTCAACCCCCTGGCCAAGGGCTCCACCGGCGGCGGCGAGACCTTCGGCGACTACCGCATAGATCTGGGGGCCTCGTATTGGATAGATACCATCTGGCTATTGGGCGACCCCATCGGCATCCCGCCGCGGGTGCGCCACAACTACGCCAATTTCCTCTCCTATCAGCTGCTCTACTCCGACGGCTCGCGGGCCCCTGACGGCACCTTGTCCTGGAACCAATTGGTGACGGTTCCCTCCGACCCGCGCAATTTGCTCGACCGGCGCAACGTACACCACCAATTTGCCCCGGTAGCGGCACGCTACCTGCGTCTGTTCTATCCCACCAGCCAGGGAGAAGCTATTATCGGCGGCGGCATCGACGGCGGCGGCGCCCGCTACGACGGCTTGGGATTGGTGGGCGAATTCCAAGTCTACGGCCAAGGACATCCCCAGCGCGCGGTCCTGCAATCGCCGGTTATCGACCTGGGGACCGACTGGAATATCACCGCCCTGCAGTGGCAAGCCCAGACCCCGCCCGGCAGCACCATCCGCTTTCGCTCTCGCAGCGGCAACGAAGTGGTCGAAGAAATCCACTACTTTGACAAAAACGGCAAGGAACTTACCCAGCGACGCTGGGAAAAACTCATTAAATCCTTCCGCGGCCCGGTCGAAAGTATCCTCACACCCGGGGCCGAATGGAGCCCGTGGAGCGAATCCTATACACGCCCAGGCACGCCCTTTGGCTCGCCGTCGCCACGCCGTTATTTCCAACTCGAAGCCGAATTCACCGCCACCGATCCTATGGCTGCGGCCATCCTCGAAGCCCTCACAGTCGAATATACCCGCCCCCTGGCCAGCCAGGCCTTGGGCGAGATCGCCCCCCAGCAAGTGCAACCCGGGTTGAACCAGACTTTCTCCTATTTTCTGCGCCCCTCCTTTACCAGCCAAAGCCTCAATTTCGACCAGATCGCCTTGCGTTCGTCGGTGCCCATGGATTTTCGCGATCTCCTGGTCGATGGCAACCTGCTGGCCGCAGACCACCAGCCTATAGACCGAGGTTTCCGTCTGCAATTGGCCGAGCCTATAACCCGAGAAAGCCTGCTCGAACTGCGCTTTGACGCAGTGGTGCTGCAAAACAATACCCGCTTCCTGGCGACCCTGGAAAGAGCCCAGCAAAGCACCGGAGATACCCTGCGCCAACAAGTAGACCCCGGCGACGCGGCTTTCGATCTGGAGGGGACCGACGACGTGGTTTCCCTGCCCATCACTGACAATCTCTTCGCCCATCTACACCTGCAACCGCGTCTGTTCACGCCCAACGGCGACAGCCGCAACGACCATTTGTCGATCAGCGTCGATATCCTCAAATTGCGCACCGAGCGGCCCATACGGGCCCGGATCTACGATTTGCAGGGCCGCCTGATACGCCAACTCAGTGACACTGAGGGCCGCGCCGGCCACCGCGCCTGGCAGTGGGACGGGCGCGACCAGCAAGATCGCGCCGTCCCCCCGGGTCTGTACCTGTTCCACCTCGAAATCAAAGGCGACGCCCAGACCCAGACCATTACGCGGACGGTCGGCCTGAGTTATTAGCCCGGCGGATCTGTCCCTCTATGAGAGATAGATCCGCTGGCGTCGGCTAATAGAAGTCTTCGAGACTGTACTAGACTCTGTCTGAAAAATAGCGGTGTGGCCCAAGGGCAGCCCGCTTTGCAGCCGCCCGACGCCCGACGGGATTTTTCAGACAGAGCCTAACATATTTGACAGATACTGGCCCTCTCGATACTTTAGGTTCTCTTTAGAAACGGCTTTTTAGCACCGTTCCGCGCACTGTCTTTGACTCCTGGTCACTCTATGAGCAAATCTTTTATCGCCCGACGTTTTGGCGTTTTCCTCCTGGTCGTCTGGGCGGCGGCCACCGTCAATTTTTTCATCCCTCGTCTGGGAACCGGCAGAGACCCCATCCGCGAAAAACTGGGGCAATTGGCCGCCAGTGGCGGCCTGCGCCAAGAGGGCGTCGAGGCCATGGTCAAAGCCTACCAGGCCAAATTCGGCCTCGACAAACCGCTCTACATCCAATATTTCAACTATCTGACCGATACGTTGACCCTGGACCTGGGCTACTCGCTGGCCAATTACCCGGCCCGTGTCGGCCAGATGATCGGCAACGCCATGCCCTGGACCATTGGCCTGCTGTTGGTGGCTACCCTCATGGGGTTTGCCGCCGGTACCCTGATGGGCGCCCTGGCCGCCTGGCCCGGGGCCCCGCGCATGGTGCGCCGCTCGGTCTTTCCACTAATGACCCTATCGGCCATCCCGCCCTACCTGCTGGGCCTGGTCGTCCTCTACCTACTGGGCCTCAAGCTGGAACTGTTCCCCCTCTCAGGAGGCTATTCACCCGGCACCCTGGCCAGTCACAGCCTATCCTTTTATCTCGATGTCCTGCACCATTCCATGCTGCCAGCCCTGGCCATTGTCCTACAAGCGGTCGGTTTTTGGGCCATTGGCATGCGCGGCATGATGGTCAGTACCGTCGGTGAGGATTTTATCACCTTGGCCGAGGCCAACGGCCTGCGCGGCCGCACCATCTTTTTACGTTTTGCCCTGCGCAACGCCTTCCTGCCCCAGTTTACCGCCCTAGGCCTGTCGCTGGCCTTTGCCGTGACCGGCCAGATCATTGTCGAAGTGATCTTCGCCTATCCGGGCATCGGCACCCTGCTCTTCCAGGCCATTCAGGCCTCCGACTATACCGTCATTAACGGCGTCGTCTTCATCACCATTCTCTCCATTGGTCTGGTGACTATGATCATGGATTTCGCCTACCCCCTCATCGACCCGCGCATCAGCCACCAGGGCTCGTGATACGTATGAACGGACTGGCGCAAAAACTGTACTATTTTCGCGAGAGCCCGATGCTGTCGGTGGGCTTGGGAATGCTCCTTTTCCTGCTGCTTTTCAGCGCCTTGGGCCGCCTCTTCATCGACGCCGATATGGCCCAACCCCTGTCGGCCATGCCGCGCCAGGCCCCCTCTCTCGAATACCCCTTTGGCACCGACGATTCGGGCCGCAATCTGTTGGCGGTTATGGTCGTCGGGGTGCCACTAACCCTGCAAGTGGGCTTTATCGCCGGCGGCGTCGGCCTGGGGGTGGGCACCCTGCTGGGTTTCCTCAGCGGCTATCTAGGCGGCAAATTAGACGTTGCAGTCCGCGGCGTCGTCGATACCCTGTTGACCGTGCCCGGGCTAGTCGTCCTGATCTCCATTGCCTCGACCATCCGCGAGGAGATCAGTATCTCCATTATGGCTCTGGTAGTCGCCTCGCTGGCCTGGATGTGGCCCACCCGCACCATTCGTTCACAGGTTTTGACCATGCGCGAACGGGCCTATGTGCAAATGGCCAAGCTCAACGGCATGAATACCATGGAGATCATCTGGAAGGAACTCTTCCCCAATTTGCTGCCCTACCTGGCGGCCAATTTCGCCGGCGCCGTATCGGCGGCGGTGCTGGCCACCATCGGCCTGGAGGCCTTGGGTTTGGGGCCCCAGAACGAGCCGACAGTCGGCATGACCCTGTACTGGGCCATCACTTTTAGTTCACTCATCCGCGGCATGTGGTGGTGGTGGGCCATCCCCATCCTCTTCATCATCCTGCTCTTTGTCGGCCTCATCCTGATAGCCGCCGGGCTCGATGAATTGGCCAATCCCAAACAGCGGAAGGCCGTATGAGAGACACGCTGCTGCAAATAAAGGGCCTGGAGGTGCAATTCGAGACCCGCCGCGGCGTCGCCCGGGCGGTCAATAAAGTCGATCTCGACCTGTTCGCCGGTGAGCGCTTCGGTCTGGTCGGCGAATCGGGCAGCGGCAAAAGCACCATGATTCTGGCCCTCTTGCGCATGATTAAGCCGCCCGGCCGCATTGTCGGTGGCAGCGCCTTGATGCAAGGCGACGATCTGACCCAACTCGACAACGAGCAGGTACGGCAGACACGCCTGGCCCGCATCGCTATGGTGCCCCAGGGGGCAATGAATTCGCTCAACCCGGTAATGCGCATCAAGGACCAGCTAATCCTGACCATGCGCGAACACGGCGAACAAGGCGATAACGCCCAACTGGAGGCCCGTGTCCTCGAACTAATGGAAATGGTCGGCCTCAAGCCCCACGCCGCCGGGCTTTATCCGCACGAATTGAGCGGCGGCATGAAACAGCGCGTCTGCATCGCTCAGGCCATTTCGCTACAACCCCAGCTCATTCTCGCCGACGAGCCCACTAGTGCCCTCGACGTAGTGGTGCAACGCCAGATCATGCAGACCCTGCGCGATTTGCAGCAGCGCCTCGACGCCACCGTATTGCTGGTGGGCCACGATATGGGCCTAATGGCCCAATTCGCCGAACGCATCGGCATTATGTACGGCGGCCAACTGGTGGAAGTGGGTCCGGTAGAGCAAATTTTTCACGAGCCCAAGCACCCCTATACGCGACTGCTCATCTCCAGTATTCCGTCCTTTGCCACCAAGGGATCCTTCAAGGGCATCCCCGGTGTCGCCCTGTCGCTGTTGGACCCACCCTCAGGCTGCCTGTTCCACCCACGCTGCCCCCAGGCCACCCAGCGCTGCAGCATCACTTCCCCCACGCTGCAGGAGGTCGCCCCGGGTCAGGACGCCACCTGCCTGCTCTACGAGGAGGAGGAACATGCCCCCACTGCTTGAAGCCCGCCAAGTGCGCAAAGTCTTCCACAGCGGCGGCGGCCTCTTTGGTAGCCGCAGCGAAACCGTGGCGGTGGACGGTTTCTCCATGACCATCAACGACGACGAACCGGCCTTTATCACCATTGCCGGTGAAAGCGGTTCGGGCAAAACCACTATTGCCCGGATGCTGCTGGGCGTCACCGATGCCACCGGCGGCCAGGTTCTCTATCGTGGCCAGGATCTGGTAACCATGAACGGCGACCAGCGCCGCGCTTTCCGCCAGGAAGTGCAGGCCATTTTCCAGGACCCGTTTGAAGTATACAATCCGTTTTACAAGATCGACCATATCCTCACCACGCCGATTGAAAAATTCGGCCTGGCCGCCTCCAAAGACGAGGCCCGCGATAAAATAATCGAAGCCCTGGAAACCGTCGGCCTACACCACGAGGATACCCTGGGCCGCTACCCGCACCAACTCAGTGGCGGCCAGCGCCAGCGCATTACCATTGCCCGTGCCCTGCTGCTCAAGCCGCGCCTGATTATCGCCGACGAACCGGTATCGATGGTCGACGCCTCACTCCGGGCGACCATCCTGGAAAGCCTGCACAAGCTCTATCGCGATTTTAATATCTCCTTCCTCTACATTACCCACGATTTGACCACCGCCTATCAGGTGAGTCAGAATATCGTCATTCTCTACCACGGCTCAGTAGTCGAAGCCGGCCATGTAGATCAGGTGATTAAGGACCCCAAGCACCCCTATACGCAGGAATTGATCCACTCCATTCCCGTACCCGAGCCCGGTAGCCAGTGGATTGAGGAAGCCGTCGAGGAAAAGGACGAGAGCGAAGCGTCCGCCATCACCGCCAACGGCTGCCCCTACGCGCCGCGCTGCGCCCGCGCTATGGCCCGCTGCCAAGAGGCCAAGCCGCCCCTCTACCAGACCGATTCGGGACGGGCCGCCGCCTGCTACCTGTACGATAGCGATCCCGTCCTAGAGGGCGAAGACCTGACCACCGTATTGGCTGCAGCGGCTTCCGAAAAGGCCTGAGCGCCCCTTGGGGAAGGCGGGGTTCATTGCCCACTTTTTTACGCCCCCCCTACTCCGCTATAAGCAGCACGCCAGATATTTCCTATAAAAGGGAGGACGATATCGTGTCATACAGACGAATAAGTCTGCTATTGGTCGGCCTGTTTTGGCTGGCCTCCTGCGGCGAAAGCCCCGTTCCCGAAACCACCAGCCCCAGCGCCGAAACAGCGACTGCTGCGGCCTCCGACGACGGCACCACCCTCAAAGAGGTACCGCGCAACCGCACCCTTATCCTCGACTGCGGTGAATTCAATACCTGTTCGGGCCAAATTCAGGACTACGCCTCTTTCAACCCCTATCTGCCGGGGGGCGTCTCGCGCATCGGCTATAATTTCCTCTACGAGCCGCTCTATTTTTACAACGCCTACAAAGAGACCGACAATCTCATCCCCTGGATCGCCGAGAGCCACCACTTCAACGACGACTATACCGAAGTAACGGTAAAAATTCGCCCCGGCGTCGAGTGGTCCGACGGCACCCCCTGGACCGCCCACGACCTGGTCTTCACCATCAATATGCTCAGGGCCAATGCCCCCATCCTCACCTTTTCCACCGATATGGAAACCTGGGTGAGCAGCGCCGAGGCCGTCGACGATCTGACCGCCCGCATCACCCTGACGGCGCCCAATCCGCGCTTCATCTTCTCCTATTTCACCCACAATTTCGACAACGGCGTGCCCATTGTTCCCAAGCATATCTGGGAGGGCAAGGAGCCAGCTGATCAATTCGCCAATTTCGATCCCGCCCAGAATTGGCCCGTAGTCAGCGGCCCCTACAAGATGGTCCTCTCCGTACCCACCCAGCGCATTTGGGACCGACGCGACGATTGGTGGGCCGCCAAAACCGGTTTTCACGATCTGCCCAAAGTCGAACGCTTAATCTATCTGACCTATATGGAAGGCACCAAGCGGGTCCAGAATGTCATTGGCAATGTGATGGATTCCAGCCTCGATCTCAGGCCGCCCAATATCAAATCCGCCGTCGACGGCAACCCCAATGTCACCACCTGGTCCGGTCGCAAACCGCCCTACGGCTATCTCGACTGGTGGCCTATCTGTCTGGGTTTTAACGACCTGGAAGAGCCCTTTTCCAATCCGCAAATCCGCTGGGCCATCAACCACGCCATCAATCGCGACCAGCTGGTGGAAGTGGGCTGGCAGGGCAGCGGCTCAAAAACCCTGCTGCCCTTTCCCGAATTCCCCTCGCTCAAGGGATTTACTGGCCAGATCCAGGATTTGCTCGACAAATACCCCGTGGAAGCCTACGATCTGGAAGCCAGCGCCCGAATCATGGAGGCGGAGGGCTGGAGCCGCGACGACGACGACTTTTGGGTCAAAGACGGCCAACGTCTCAAGGTGACCATAGATATCGCCGAGATCTTCAAGGACCTCACCCCGGTGCTGGCTGCCCAACTGAAAAAAGCCGGCTTTGACGCCGGTTTCCGCATGACCTCTGACTCTTACACCCGCCAGACCCAAGGTGAGGCCATGGCCTATCTCTTTGGCAACGGCGGTTCGGTCCGCGACCCCTATTTCACCTTGCGTCTGTACCACAGCCGCTTTATCCAACCCACCGGCACGTCCACCCCCGTATTCTGGCGCTGGAAAAACGAGGAATTTGACCGTCTAGTCGACGAAATGGGCCAGACCGCCCACGACGACCCGGCTCTGGTTGGGCTCTTCCACCAGGCCATGGATATCTGGCTGGCCGAATTGCCCTCCATCCCGCTGGTGCAATGGTATCACCGCATCCCGCACAACCAGACCTACTGGAAAAACTGGCCCTCGGCCGAAAACCCCTATATCAACAGCGCCTACTGGCACCGCACCTGGTTGTTGGTGCTACTGGGCCTGGAACCGGCGCAGGGATAGAATCATGCAAATTGCAAAACAAATCGTACTAGCGCCCAACCGGTCCGGCCTATGGCCCGTGCTCGCCCTTCTGGCTCTGGGCTGGTTGAGCTGCGGCAGCTCCGAGGAAAGCCAGACCAACACGCCCGTAGCCGGCCTTAAAGACGTGCCGCGCAACCGCACCCTTATCCTCGACTGCGTCGACCCGGGCAATTGCGCCGGCCAGCTCAAGGATTACGACTCGTTTAACCCCTACGTACCCGGCAATATTTCGCGTACTGGCTACCAATTTCTCTACGAGCCGCTCTATTTTTACAACGCCTACAAAGAGTCGGACAATCTCATCCCCTGGATCGCCGAGAGCCACCAATTCAACGACGACTATACCGAAGTCACCGTTAATATCCGCCCTGGCGTCGAGTGGTCCGACGGCACCCCCTGGACCGCCCACGATCTGGTCTTCACCATCAATATGCTCAGGGCCAACGCCCCCACCCTCACCTTTTCCACCGATATGCAGACCTGGGTCGAAAACGCCGAGGCCGTCGACGATCTGACCGCCCGCATCACCCTGACGGCCCCCAACCCACGCTTCGTCTTCACCTATTTTACCCACAATTTCGACAACGGCGTACCCATCGTTCCCAAGCATGTCTGGGCCCAGGCGGATTCGGTAGACCAATTTGCCAATTTCGATAGGACTAAAGGTTGGCCCGTGGTCAGCGGTCCCTATAGCCTGGCCCTTTCCACCACCGCCCAGCGCATTTGGGACCGGCGCAACGACTGGTGGGCCGCCAAGACCGGTTTCCACGCTCTACCCAAGGTCGAACGCCTGATCTTCCTGCCTTATTTCGAAGAAACCAAACGCGTCCAAAATATCATTGGCAACGTAATGGATTCCAGCGTCGATCTCAGGCCGCCCAATATCAAATCGACCGTCGACGGCAATCCCAACGTCACCACCTGGTCCGGCCGCCAGGCCCCCTACGGTTATCTCGACTGGTGGCCCATTTCACTGGGTTTCAACAACCAGGAAGAGCCCTTTTCCGACCCCAAGATCCGCTGGGCCATCAACCACGCCATCGACCGCGACCAGATCGTCGAAGTGGGCTGGCAGGGCAGCGGCTCAAAAAGCCTGCTGCCCTTTCCCGAATTCCCGACCATCAAGCGCTTTACCGACCAATTGGCCGATCTAATGGTCAAATACCCCGTCGGTGTCCACGATCTCGAACGCTCGGCCGAATTGATGGAAGAGGCCGGCTGGAGTCGCAACAGCGGGGGCGAATGGACAAAAAACGGTGACACCCTGCCCATTGTCATCAATATTTTCGGCGGCCACGCCGACTACGGCCCGGTGCTGGTGGCGCAACTCAAGCAAGCCGGTTTCGACGCCAGTTTCCGCATGCTCTCCGACACCTACGATATGATGGCCCAGGGCGAGGCCCGCGCCTTCCTCAACGGCCACGCCGGCTCGGTGCGCGACCCCTATTTCACTCTGCGCCTGTACCACAGCCGCTTCGTCAAACCCACCGGCGAACCGGCCGAGCACTTCTGGCGCTGGGAGAACGCAGAATTCGACCGCCTTGTCGACGAAATGGGCCAGACCGCCCACGACGACCCGGCCCTGCTGCCGCTGTTCCGCCAGGCCATGACCATTTGGCTGGCCGAATTGCCGTCTATCCCCATTCTGCAGTGGTACCACCGCATCCCGCACAACCAGACTTATTGGAAAAACTGGCCCTCGGCCGAGGACCCCTATATCAATAGTGCCTACTGGCACCGCACTTTCCTCTTGGTCCTGCTGGGTCTGCAACCGGCACAGGGATAATAATGAGCAAAGCAATCTCTGCCCTCTTCGCCGCCCTCTTGCTGGCCGCCTGCGGCGGCAATCCGTCGGAACAAACCGGCCCATCTTCCAGCGACGGACAGCCGACCGGCCTCAAAGACGTGGCCCGCAACCGCACCCTGATCCTCGACTGCGCCGAAATGGGGGTCTGCGCCGGGCAGATCAAAGACCACAATACCTTCAATCCCTTCCTGCCCGGGACCACCTCGCGCACCGGCTACAATTTCCTCTACGAGCCGCTCTACTACTACAACGCCTTCAAGGAGCAGGACAACCTGATCCCCTGGATGGCGCTGGGGCATCAATTCAACGAAGACTATACCGAGGTCACCGTAAACCTGCGCCAGGACGGCCGCTGGAGCGACGGCACCCCCTGGACCGCCCACGATCTGGTCTTCACCATCGACTTGCTCAAAAACAACGCCCCCACCCTGACCTATTCCACCGATATCGCCACCTGGGTGGACACAGCCCAAGCCCTGGACGATTATACCGCCCATATAAAGCTGACGGCGCCCAATCCCCGCTTCCTGTTCACCTATTTCACCTACAATTTCGGCATTGGCATCACCATTGTGCCCAAGCATATCTGGACCGGACAGGACCCGGAGACCTTTGCCAATTTCGATATGTCCAAGGACTGGCCCGTAGTTAGCGGCCCCTACAAAATGGTCCTGTCCAACCCCCAGCAGCGCATTTGGGACCGGCGCGACAATTGGTGGGCCGCCGAATCGGCCTTTAAGGATCTGCCCCAGGTCGAGCGCCTGATCTACCTGACCTATATGGACGAGACCAAAAGGGTGCAGAATCTGCTCACCGACCACATCGATATCGCCCTCGATTTGCGCCCGCCCAATATTTCCTCGGTGGTCGAGGGCAACCCCAATATCACCACTTGGTCGGGCCGCCAACCGCCTTACGGCTATCTCGATTTCTGGCCTATCTCGCTGGGCTTTAACAATCTCGAAGCCCCCTTCTCCGACCCCCAGATCCGCCGCGCCATTAACCACGTTATCGACCGCGACCAATTGGTGGCTATTGGCTGGCAGGGCTCGGGTTCCAAAACCGTGCTGCCCTTCCCCGATTTTCCGCCCATGCGCAAATTCACCGGGCCCGTCCAGGACTTGCTGAAAAAATACCCGGTGGACGATTACGACCTGGCCGCCAGCGCCCAGATCATGGAAGAAAAAGGCTGGAGCCGCGACGACAAAGGCTTTTGGATCCAGAACGGCGAACGCCTGAAAATCAATATCGATATCGCCCAAATCTTCCAGGATATCACCCCAGTCCTGGTGGCCCAGCTGCAAAAGGGCGGTTTCGACGCCAGTCTGCGCATGACCTCCGATTTCTATACCCGCCAGACTCAGGGCGACGCCCGGGCCTATCTCACCGGTCACGGCGGCTCGGTGCGCGACCCCCACTATACACTGACCTTTTACCACAGCCGCCACATCCTGCCCACCGGCGAGCCGGCGCAGTATTACTGGCGCTGGAAAAACGAGGAATTCGACCGTATAGTCGATCAGATGGGGCAAACCGCAGTGGACGACCCGGCCTTGGCTGAGTTATTCCACCAGGCCATGGAAATCTGGCTGGCCGAATTGCCCTCCATCCCGCTGGTACAGTGGTATCACCGCATCCCGCACAACCAGACCTACTGGAAAAACTGGCCCACCGCTGACAACCCCTATATCCACAGCGCCTACTGGCACCGCACCTGGCTGCTGGTATTGTTGGGGCTGGAACCGGCGCAGGGCTGAGCAGGCCGCCTGTGCCGGCGGCTTAGCGGTACAAGGAGGACACTCCCGTGCAAATCACTCGCATCGACGTCAACCGCGTCCATGTGCCCGTACGAATAGGCCCAGCCGATCCCGTCACCCCAGTCAAAGACGGCTACGTAGCGACTGAGGGGCTGCACAAACATATTATCCAGCTGCACACCGACGATGGGATCACCGGACTGGGCGAAACCTGGAAAGGCACGCCCGATGCCGCCGTCCGCGCCGCCGCCGAATCGCTGCTGGGCAAGGACCCAACGCGGTTACCGCTGTTGCACCTGGGGCTGCCCCACGACCCTGGACAGGTAAATGCCCGCGACCTGGGTCAATTGGTGGCCGTGCGACCGGTCGACCACAACCCCTCCGTCCACGCTTTTGAGGTAGCCCTAGCCGACGCGACTGGGCAGTTCCACGGCGTGCCCATCCACCAGCTTTTGGGCGGCGCCGTGCGCGACCGCGTCCTGGTGCATTACTGGTCCGGCCGCCGCACGCCCGAAGACCTGGCCCAAGTAGCCCGCCATGGTCAACAATTGGGCTTTGGCGGCATTAAAATAAAGTGCATTCTCGAAGACCCCAATCTCGAACGCGTGCAGGCCATTTACGAGGCCTGCGGCCCCGACTTCCGCATTAGCCTGGACCCCAACCAGCGCTTCCGCACCATAGACGCCACGCTGGACCTGGCCCAATCCATGGCCGGCTACCCCGTCGAAGTATTCGAAGATCCCTTGCCCAAAGACGACCTGACCGCCTATGCCCGCCTGCGCGAGGATCTCGACATTCCCCTCGCCCTGCACTTGGAACGCCCCGACGACGTCCTGGCGGCCATCCGCCTGGGCGCTGCCGACGTCTTCAACCTGCGCGGCACCATGGCCACGGTCAATCGCCTCGGTTATATGGCCGAAACCGCCGGCATGGCCATCTGGCGCGGCTCGGGCCTGGATCTTGGAATTCTCGACGCCTCCTACGCCCACGTCGGCGCCGCCACCCCCGCCTGCACCCTGGGCAGCGATATCGTCGGCCAGTTCATGCGCGAGGACGATTTGATTGTAGAGCCGCTGGTCTACGAAAACGGCCACGTGCTAGTGCCAGAGGGACCGGGCCTGGACGTGCAGTTGGACCACGACGCGCTGGCCCGCTATACCGTTGAAAAGGCCGACAGTGGCATGCCCGGCCAGTGGAGCGTTACCTGACCAAACAGTCCACCAAGCGGAAACGGAAAGAGAGAGAATCATTGTTTGCATGCTATTATGTCTCTCATACATAATGCTTGATAGACATATTAAAGTGGCCGACATATAGATTCATCCTTATCGGCTAAACCCGCTTGGAATTCCGATTTTCCCCGCCATTTGAACATCGCCCTTCAAGAAAATATATTGTCTCTATCAGTAATAGTGTTCTTATAGTAAAACGCTATCCCAAGAGGCAAAATGCCCGATATCCTCATCAAAAAAGTACCCGACGCTCTCCATCGCCGCCTCAAAGAGGACGCCGCCAAAAACCACCGTTCTATGGCGCGTCACGCCTTGGCCCTATTAGAGGCCAGTCTCACCGAGCCTACCCCATTGCGCTTTCCATCGCCGCTTAAAACCGCCCAACCCCTAACCCAAAAAATAGTGGCCAAAGGGATTAAAGAAGGGCGCCGTTGATCGTCGTCGATACAAATATCATTGTCCAAAACCTGGACATTCCCTGTATTTCAGAAGGCAAGCGTTTGTTGAGGACCTTTCCCGATACTGCCTTTTCCATGGCAGCGTTTGCCGAATTGCACGAATAAAGTTTAATCAGCGCGGGCTGAAAATAGAGCAATTTCTCCCTATTTCAATAGTGAGTTTTATATACTTGCTCTACAAGTTCCCGGCCTAGCGGCGTTCCGTCGTAACTCCAGCCATAAGTTTGATTATTGGTCATGCGATGATCCAATACACAGAATAGATAGCCTGTCTGAGTATCGAATTTAAATGTGAATTGCCAAGGAGTGGTTTTACACTTCTTGTTGTCTGGCCTATCAGTGACAAAGAAACCTTCGTTTTCATTACCCTTATATCCATAACAGGCCATGCCTATGGTTTCTTTACCTTTATACGGATAGCCGGCCACCGATAGAAAGAGCTGCTTTTGCTTTTCTGACATAACTAGAATTGCTCATTTAGTCCTTCTTCTATTTTATACATAGCCACAAGCCTTGGCGGCGTCCCGGAGGAGGATACGCTCCTCCTCTAGCAAACGACAAAGCCAGCGCCCCTCCCGGGCGCCGGCTTTGTCGCACTACCAAACTACTGCTCTTACTTATTTATTTTCAATCAACTGGTCCACCACCGCCGGCTCGGCCAGGGTCGAAGTATCGCCGATATCGTCGGTCTCACCGGTGGATATCTTGCGCAAGATACGCCGCATAATCTTACCTGAGCGCGTCTTGGGCAAACCCGGCGCCCAGTGTATCACATCCGGCGTGGCAATAGGCCCAATCACCTGCCGCACCTGCTTCTTCAATTCGGCCTTCAACTCGTCGGTATATTCCTCGCCCACGTTCAAAGTCACATAGGCGTAAATGCCCTGGCCCTTGACCTCGTGCGGGAAACCCACCACCGCCGCCTCAGCCACTTGGGCGTGCAGCACCAGGGCGCTTTCGACCTCGGCCGTACCCATGCGGTGGCCCGAAACATTGATCACATCGTCGACCCGGCCAGTAATCCAGTAGTAACCGTCTTCGTCGCGGCGGCAGCCGTCGCCGGTAAAATAATAGCCCTTGTACTGCTGAAAATAGGTCGTCTCAAAACGCTCGTGGTCGCCGTATATCGTGCGCATCTGCCCCGGCCACGGCGCCCGTATGGCCAGCACCCCACTGACATCATTGCCCTCAATCTCTTTGCCCGACTCCGGCTCTAAAATCACCGGATCGATGCCAAAGAAGGGAAACGTCGCCGAGCCCGGTTTGGTCGGCGTGGCCCCGGGCAAGGGGGTAATGAGAATGCCGCCGGTCTCGGTCTGCCACCAGGTATCGACAATGGGGCAGCGCTCCTTGCCGACATTTCTGTGGTACCAACGCCAGGCCTCCGGATTGATCGGCTCGCCCACCGTGCCCAACAAACGCAAACTGGACATTTCGTATTTGCTGGGCCACTCTTCGCCCGCAGCAGCAATGGCGCGAATGGCCGTGGGCGCGGTATAAAATTGGTTCACCTTCCACTTCTCAATAAGCTGCCAAAAGCGGTCGGGATTGGGATAGGTCGGGATGCCCTCGAACATCACCGTAGTAGCCCCGTTGGCCAACGGCCCGTAAACGATATACGAATGCCCTGTAACCCAGCCGATATCGGCGGCACAGCAGTAAATATCGCCGGGATGGTAATCAAATACGTTTTTGTGGGTCGCGCCCGTATAGACCATATACCCGCCAACATTGTGCTGCACGCCCTTGGGCTTGCCCGTCGAGCCGGAGGTATAGAGCAAAAAGAGCATATCTTCGGCGTCCATGGGTTCGCAAGGGCAATCGGCGCTGGCCGTACCCATCAAATCGTGCCACCAAAAATCGCGGCCCTCTTGCATAGAGCAATCGAAATCGCCACCGGTAGCCCGCTGCACGACAATGCAATTTTTCACCGGCTGCCCCATCTGCTCCTCGGCCGATTCCATGGCCTGGTCGGCGATGGGCTTCATTAAAACAGGTTTATCGCCTCGGTGCGTGCCGTTACAGGTGATCAGCGTCGTACAAGTCGAATCGGCAATGCGGTCGGCCAGGGCATCGGCCGAAAAACCGCCGAAAACAATCGAATGCACCGCGCCAATGCGGGCGCAGGCCAACATCGCCACGGCCAATTCGGGCACCATGGGCATATAAATGGAGACCCGGTCGCCCTTTTGCACGCCTTTGCTCTTGAGCACATTGGCGAATTTGCATACCTGCTCGTGCAATTCGTTATAGCTCAGGGTGCGGTCTTCGCCCGGCTCATTGCCCTCCCAGATAATCGCCGTCTGCTCGCCGCGATCGGCCAAATGTCGGTCAATACAATTGTAGACGATATTGGTCTGGCCGCCCTCAAACCACTTAATAGAAACGGGGCCTTCGTCCATATTATAGTTGTATGAACACACCGTATCCCACGGTTTAAACCAGTGGAATTCCGCCGCTTTTTCGGCCCAATAAGCCTCTGGGTCGGCAATGGAGCGCGCATATTCTTGCTGGTAGGCCTCCATGCTGCCGACATGGGCTTTTTCCTGGGCGGAAGCGGCGGGCGGGAATACCTCAGACATGGTGAATCTCCTGTATTGGACAAGTGTACTGCACTATTTTTTGCGGGCCTGGCCAGACAATAGTTCTACCTAATAATATAGAGAACTAAAGAGCCCGAAAGAAAGCACCCGCCCCCACTTCAATCGCCTTTTACCGACCAGACTGACCGCCGCCAGGCCCACCACGACAGTAGCGTGCCCAACCCAACTCCGGCGGCATCGGCCCACCAGTCGTACCAATCGCCGTTGCGATTAAAATAAGGCTGAGTCAATTCGTCCAGCGCCCCCAGGACCAAACCGGCGGCAATCCAGCGCCAATCCACCCCCCGGCGCCGTTGCGCCAACCAGGCCCACAGACCGTAGGCGGTTATATGCTCGAGCTTATCGCCCCAACCCAACGCCAATTTCGGCATATGCTCGGACGGCCAATGGGTTGCCGCCAATAGCACCGCAGTATAGCCTACTATGGCGTACAGCCACTGTCTGCGACCAAAGCTCAACGCCATCCAGGCTCTACTCCAAACTCCTCCCCAGCTTCCTCCAGACTGGCCAGATCCTCCAGATCAATAGGGATGCCGTCGCGCTCGTATTCGACCTGATTGCGGTATTCCAGTGTCCCCGGCAAAGTCGCCTCTGGATAGTCCCCCACTGGACTCATGGTCTCCCTAACGCCTCGCACCAATTGATCGACGCCTTGGCGAAATTCGTCGGGCGGGGCAAACAGGCCATTATCCATGACCCAAATGAGCCCCCCCTGTCGGGCCCGCGGCCAACGCTGCGTCACCTCCCGAGCCCGCCGATTATTCATACCGACGAACGCCCCGCCCCAACCAACACCCACCCCGGTATAGCCCATGGACTTGAAAAAGGCGGCCGGGATCATGCTTTGCAGGGCGTCAAATTGGGGCCCACGCTGGTAGTCGGCCAAAATGCAGGTAGCCGCATCGAGGACCAAAGGTGGCTCTTCCTCGGTGGGCAGTCCAAAACAAATGGGCGGATTGCCCCAGTAGGCGGCCTGCTGTCCTTTATTGCCGCCTCCTTCGCCAAAGCGGTCGGGCTGACTGCCCTGCACCGAAAAGGCGGTGCAACCCGCCTCCATGGCGCGGCGCACATAGTGGCCGGCCGAGCCGTAATGGCCAATATGGCACGCCGCCCCCACGCCCACGCCCCGCTCCTTGGCCCGCTCAATAGCCATTTCAGTGGCCTGCATCATCGGCGCGTAGCCCAAACCGCCGTCGCCGTCGACCAATACCGCCGCCTCGGTCTCTTTGAGCATCTTGAGCTCGGGCTGGGGGTTCATCTGACCTTCGCGCAGGCTGCGGCAATAGCGCGGCATGGCCCGAGTTCCGTGAGAGCGTACCCCGCGTAAATCCGAATTGGTCAGTAGTTGGGCCAATTGCTCGGCGTGGTCGGCCCGCAGCCCAGCGGCCTTGAAACAGGCTGCGGAAAAAGCGGCCAACTGGCCGGCTTCAATACGTTTGAATTCTCCAGGTGGTTGGTTCACGATCCATGCACCTCCCCAATAATCTGCACCTCGACTTCATCTCCGGCCGCTGCCTGAGCATCGGGCCCCAACACTACCACGCCATTGGCCCCCACCAACGAACTGAGCATATGCGACCCCTGACCGCCGTGCGGGTCGGCCCACAATTGGCCATCTTCCCAGTGCAACCGGGCGCGCACGTACTGCCGCCGGTCGCCGTCGTTGTCTACCGCTCCTTTGAGCCGGGCCCGGGCCACGGGCAATAGCCAGGCCTCAGGACGCAACCCTGAAGCTTTGCCAATAGCCGGCCGCACAAACTGCAAAAAGGACATAAAACTGGAAACGGGGTTGCCCGGCAAGCCAAAATACGGCGTCCCCTGGATCAGACAGAAAAAGAGCGGTTTGCCCGGCTTCATCGCCACCCGCCACAAAACAGTCTGAGCCCCCATATCATCCAGCACCGTCTTTATATAATCGTATTCACCCACCGATACCCCACCCGAGGAGAGGATGATATCGGCCTGTAAAGCCGCTTCCACCGCCGTCCGCACCGCCGCTTCGCTGTCGCGCACAATGGGGTGCATTACCGGAATCGCCCCGTGCTTTTGCGCCAGGGCCGCCAACGCATAGGTATTGCTATCGACGATCTGCCCCGGCTCCAGCGGCTGCCCTATCTCCACCAATTCGTCCCCCGTGGAAAGAATGGCCACCGTAGGCCTCCGGCCGACCTCGACAAAAGACTGCTGCACCGCCGCCAGCACGGCCACTTCCCCCGGCCCGCACCGGGTACCGGCCTCCAGGACAACCTCGCCCTGGCGCAAATCCTCACCCTGGCGACGGATATGCGCGCCTATCTCCTCCACCTCGAGGATCTCAATACGGCTCCCATCGGCCCGAGTATCCTCTACCGGCACAATAGTATCGGCTCCCTCCGGCACCGATGCCCCAGTCATTATGCGGCTGGCCTGGCCGGCTTCCACCCGCCTTTCACCGACATAGCCGGCTGGAATATCCTCAATCATATCCAGCACCACCCCCGCCTCTGGCGTGGCCTGGGCAACATCGGCCCAGCGCACCGCATAGCCGTCCATGGCCGAATTATCGTGGGGCGGATTGTCGCGCCGGGCCCGCACCGGCTGGGCCAGGGCCCGACCAGCGGCCTCCAGCAGGGAGACCCGCTCTGTCCCCAGCGGCTCTATACAGTCGAGGACCGCCTGTTGGGCTTGTTCGGGTGTAAGCATATCGTTCATTTACAATAACACCTCTTTCTGGCAAAAACGGTGGGCTTGGAATACTGTTCTAAAATAACAGGGATCGATACCGATTCAAGTTTACCCACTCTCCCCTCAGGTGCGAAAACGCTGATAATCGATCTCCAGATTATCGAGTTTCATATACAGATTCTTGCGCGATATGCCCATATCCTGGGCCACTCGGGCAATAACACCGTTGCGGCGCTCCAGGGCCTGACAGAGATAGCCACGCTCCCAAGAGAGGCGCGCCTCGCGCAGGGACGAAGCGCCCCCATCCAAAGATTTAATCGGTCTGTTTTCGGCCACTTCCAAAGGCAGATCGCCCACTTGCAGATAGTCGCCACGGGCGAATACCACCATACGTTCGACGATATTTTCCAGCTGGCGAATATTGCCCGGCCAGCCGTATTTCTGCAGCCGTTCCATCACCGCACCGGCAAATCCCTGCACCGGCCGCTGGTTGTCCCGGCAGGAGCGGCGCAAAAACAGTTCGGCCAGCAGCGGAATATCCTCGGGCCGCTCGCGCAGCGAGGGCAAACGCAGGGGCAGGACGTTGAGACGGTAAAACAAATCCTCGCGGAACTCGCCGGCTTCTATCTGGGCCTGCAAATCGACGTTGGTGGCGGCTATCACCCGCACATCCACCTGCACCGTGCCGGAGCCGCCGACGCGCTCGAATTCGCGTTCCTGCAAAACCCGCAACAAACGCAATTGCACCTGGGCCGAGGCGGTGCCGATCTCGTCGAGAAACAGTGTGCCCCCATCGGCCTGTTCAAAACGGCCACGGTGCTGTTGTACAGCCCCGGTAAAAGCCCCTTTTTCGTGGCCGAATAATTCACTCTCCAGTATTCCTTCCGAAGTTGAGGCGCAATTGAGCGAGATGAAAGGTCCGCCCTGCCGGGGACTAGTCCGATGAATGAGCCGGGCAAATACGCCTTTGCCCGTACCGCTCTCACCGTGAATCAGCACCGTGGCCCGGGCCCGGGCGTAACATTCCAATTGATCCACCAACCGCCGCATAAGCGGATTGCAGGTTTGCAAAGATTCCCCTGTAACCCCGGAAGTTGCCGGGTCATTCGAGTTAGCCCCCCATCCCGAGGATACCAAGGAACGCGCCTGGATAAAACCATTACCCCGCTGGGGCTGTGATTGCCGTTGCATATATACCCTCCTGGCTCAATAGAGATTAGTGGAAAAGACCTCAGCGTCTCCTAATAGCTGTCTGTGGCCTATTAGCGCAAATCTCGTACCAGGACCTAAATAGTCGTCAGGAAATTTTTTTAATTTACTGTTTTTAAAAAGCTTATTTAAATTTAATCCGGGCCTATACAAATTTCCGTAAAAAAGAAGAAAAAGACTTACATTTCACTGCTAGAAAATGCAAAAAAAGAATAACTTCCTGTTTTTTCTCATGTTCGAGAAAAATAGAGCAAGGTGTTATATATCACCCCTAAAGCTAATTCTTACCCCCAGGCCGCCGAATTGCCAATTTTCTCATACGGCTGCGCAGCGTTGCCTCGTGCATATCGAGCAGGGCAGCGGCCCCTCGCGGTCCTTTTATCACCCAATTAGTATGCTCCAGCACCTGCAGTATATAGCGTCGGCTATATTCGTCAAAAGGAAGGATATCAACGCTTTCACGGCCCCCCAGGGCCCGGCTGTCCAAACCTAGATCATCGGCCTGAATCTGGGCACCACCAGATAGGATGACAGCCCGCTGGAGCATGTGTTCCAGCTCGCGCACATTGCCCGGCCAGGCATAGGCCCTAAGCAGTTCGAGGGCAGCAACCGTCAAACCCGTTACAGCCTTGTGCAGGTGGGAAGCGGCCCGGCGGACAAAGTAGACGGCCAGCAAATCAATATCTTCACGGCGTTGGCGCAGCGGCGGGACCATTATTTCCAACGCCTGCAGGCGAAAATAAAAATCTTCCCTAAAAGCTCCATCCTGGACCATCTGCCACAGATCCCTATTGGTGGCGGCCACCACCCGGACTTCGGCCGTCAGGGTCTGAGTGCCGCCTACCCGCTCAAACGTCTGCTCCTCGAGCAGGCGCAGCAATTTCACCTGCGCCTCCAGCGCCATATCGCCAATCTCGTCGAGGAATAAGGTCCCGCCCGCCGCCAATTCGACCTTGCCTAAACGACGGGCATGGGCGCCGGTGAAAGCGCCCCGCTCATGGCCGAATAATTCGCTCTCGACCAGATTGCCCGGTAGCGCACCGCAATTGACCTGGATAAAGGGACCTTGCCGCCGCAGGCTTTGGACATGCAACGTCCTGGCCGCCATCCCCTTGCCACTACCCGTCTCCCCCAACACCAGGACGGTAAGATCGGTGACGGCAGCCCCGGCCAGCTGTTTTTGCATCTGACGCAAGACCGAGCTCTGACCGACAAATTCGTCGGCCGATTGGCTCAATACCCTGTTCAACCCCTCGAGCCGGGGATCGGGCACAACGGTCAGTTCCACAACCTTGGTGGGGGAATAATTCAAATCCCGGTCTACAGCCCGCACCTGGAACGTATAGGAACCGGACGGCAGATTATTGTAGTATACCCGCCCCTCGCCACCAACCGAGCGCCAATGGGTCTCGTGCCCTTGGAGCCGACAGATATAGCGCATATCGCGCGGATGGGTACGCCTGGACATGCCCTTAAATTCGAAAATGACCGGTCGATCCGAACGCGGCGATTCAACCGCTTCATGGCCCCGATATATCCGATCTGCAACCACCTGCACCATACGCAACCCCGGCGGCTGGGTGCCAGGCGCGTAGCGCACCAGCCCCTTGAGCGTAGCCAGCCAGAAGACACCCTGGCGATCTTCGACAATTTGCCCAACCGCCCCCAGAGCCGGGGACCGGACAGTCTGGAAAACTCGTCCGTCGTAGCGCACCACACCGCCGTCGGTGCACAACCAGAAATGGCCGGCCCGATCCTCGTACAAACCCAGCACACAATCGCTGGGCAAGCCGTCGGCCAAGGTAAAACTGCGCCAGCCCGCCCCATCGAAACAACTGAGCCCGCCGCGCGTAGCCGCCCACAGTCGCCCCTGCCTGTCCTCGAGCAAATCCTCGACGCGATTGTCTACCAGTCCCTCGGCAAGACCGACATAAGTCGTCGCTCCCTCCGGGCCCAGGCGCCCCAGACCTGCACCGCTATCGTCCAGACCGCCCAAACCAAACCAAATTTCGCCCGGCCCCGATTCGAGGAGACAGGCGATATATATATCGTCTTCTGCACTGTCGCGGTCGAATAATAACTGGAAAGACTGCCCGTCGTAACGACTCAGCTGCAAACGGTGGCGCTCCCGGTCCAAATGCCCTACCAAAATCCGGCCCTGGCGGTCCTCGGCCAAGGCGGTAACAGCGGTACCCGAAAAACCGGCACGAGCCCCCAGTACCTGCCATTGTCGACCATCGTAGCGGGCCAGACCACCGACCCCACCCCACCATAAGTCGCCTCTGCCGATCGAACACAGTACCTGACACGGGCCCATATCCGTAGGCAGCCTGTGCTCGGGCTCTACCAGTCGCCCGTCCACCAAGCGACCGACGCCGACCTCACTGGCCAAACCCACCCACAACCCCGCCCCACCATCCCGGCTCACAGCGGCGACGGCCCGGTTGGGCCCAGACCGATCCGCCGCCAATAAACGAATACTGTCGGCATCGTAACGACTGACCCCGCCGCCCCAGGTGGCCAACCAATACAATCCCTCGCGGTCCTGCAAAAAACCATTGACCACCGTATGGGCCAACCCGTCCTCCACCCCCAGCGGGGTCCCTTCCGAGCCGTGACAGCAAAGCACCCCGTTTTGCGTACAGACCCAGACCCGTCCCTGGCGGTCGCACTGAATTTTGCGCACGGCGCCCGGGGGCTGCACCGGGGCCGGCAGAAAATCCGCCTGCCGACGCCGCCACAAACGCTGCCCGCCCCCCACCCACAATGTCCCTTCGCCATCGCAGGCCAAGGCGTATACTGGCTCGGGAGGGCCCAGACCGGATTCTGTTCCGTAGCGATAAAAGCGCTCGCCGTCGTAGCGCAATAGCTGAGCAAAACCGAACCACATATCGCCGGTCGAATCCTGGGCAATACCCCAACAACTGTAGCGGGCCTGTCGTTCGGGCTCAGGGGTTAAATCGCAAAAGCGGTCGCCGTCCCAATAACCCAGCAAACCGCTGCCCCCCAACCAGATCCACCCCTGGCGGTCCTCGGCAATAAACTGCACCGGACGGTGCGCCGCCACGCAGCCATCGGGGAAGCGATGAAAGGCCTCGTCCTGAAACCAGCACGCCCCCGTCCAGGTACCAAACCAGAGGCGCCCACGCCGATCCGCATGCAGGGCGAAAACCTGTTCACCGGATAAATTGTCGCGTCGAGTAAAGGTATGGAATTGGTCGCCGTCAAAGCGGCTGGCGCCCCCTGTACAAGTGGCAAACCAGAGATACCCCGCCTCGTCTTCGGCAATGTGTTCTATTTGCAGGCCGGCCAGCCCATCGGCCGTCGTATAGGTCTGCCAGGTGCCCAGCCGGCCGGGGCCCGGCACCAGCTGCGGCACGCTCATGGCCTTTTCCGGGATTGGCCTCGGCTCTCAGGCACCGAGCCGGGACTGGATAGTGCTCAGGAGGCCAGGGCGACGCGGCTGCCCTGCCCTACTTCGGCGGCCAGGTCGGTATAATTCTCGGCCCCGATGGACAGCGCGTCGTAGAGGATGACCGGCCGACCGTGACCAGGTGCCTCGGCCAAGCTGATATTGCGCTTGATGACCGTATTGTAGACTTTGTCGCCAAAATAGGAACGCGCCTCGGCCGCCACCCGACGGGATAATTGCAGACGCTCGTCATACATAGTCATCAGGACCCCTTCAATATCCAGCTCGGGCTTGAGATAGCGCCGCACCCGATGGACGGAATTGAGTAGCAACCCCAGACCTTCCAAGGCATAATACTCGCATTGCAGCGGCACCAGCACCGAATCGGCGGCACATAGGGCATTAACCGTGAGCAGGCCCAATGACGGCGGACAGTCGATAAGGATATAATCATATTCCTGGCGGGCAGCCCCCAAAGCGGTGGCCAATTTCTTCTCGCGCCCAGGAATGGAGGCCATTTCCATCTCGGCGCCCGCCAAATTGATATGCGAGGGGACTAAGTGCAAAAACGGCAGGATGGTGGGAAAGACAGCATCAGCCAAATCAATCTGCCCGAGAAGGATCTCGTAGACCGATCGGGTCAGGCTGTTAGTGGAGGCCCCGCAGCCACTGGTGGCATTGGCTTGGGGATCCATATCGATCAGCAGCGTATTGTGCTGATCAGCCGCCAGACAGGCGGCCAAATTGACGGCCGTAGTGGTTTTGCCCACGCCGCCTTTCTGATTGGCGACTGCGATGATTTTGCCCATAGCTCGCTTGGTTGCAAAGTAGGGTATTATCTTTGGGTACAGTTGTGCCCAAAGATGCAAACCAGCAATAAAAACAAAGGGATAGGACATGCCCACAAATACAGCAAAAAGAGTACTTGTTGTGTTGGACACTCGCAGAGTGGGGAGACTCTGCAGACCTAAATCACCGCCTCGGAAAGCCAATATAGGACACTAAAAATGGCCCGTCAAGACACTTGTGTCACAAGACTAAAAAAAAGGACTTGGAGGGCCATTCAACCGCTTGTAAAATCTGCAAATGTTAAAAGTAAATTAAATTTTGAGGACGGGCGAAATCGACACAATTGAGCCCCAAACCTGGCCCGTCGCCGTTAACTAACAGCCTTTTTGCCCCGCCCAAATAGCCTAATTTCAGGCATCGACATAAGCTCGCAAACGACTGTAGAAACGCGGATGGCGCAATTTGCTAAGGGCAATTTCCTTGATCTGCCGCACCCGCTCGCGGGTCAGTTTAAAGTGCAGACCAATCTGGTCCAGCGTCAGCGGCCGTTCCTGGCCCAAACCGAAGTAGAGACGCAAAATCTCGGCTTCCCGCGCGTTGAGGTCGCCCAGAGCCTGATCGATATCTTCCAGCATAAAATCGGCCAGGATCTCCTCTTCGGGCGAAAGCTGGCTAGCATCGGAAAAATTATCGAGCAGACAACGATCCTCGCCCTCTTCAAAAGGCGCATCGAGCGAGCGGATAGGCTGACTGTCGATCAGGGTCTGTTCGACCTTCTCCTCGCTAAAGCCCAGTGTCCGGGCCACTGTCTGCAGCGAAGGCTTGCTGCCGGTGCGCTGCAATTCCTCTATTGTGCGGGATATTTTCGCCAGCATATCGATCCGATTGACCGGCATACGCACCGTCGATTGCTCCATTAGCGTCTGCAAAATGGACTGCCGGATCCACCACACTGCATAGGAGATGAATTTGAACCCCTTGGTCTCGTCAAAGCGCTCGGCAGCCGTAATCAAGCCCACGTTGCCGGCACTGATGAGTTCGGTCAGGGATAACCCCCGATTCTGATATTCTTTGGAGACGGCCACGACAAAGCGCAAATTGGCCTCGACCAGCTCGTTGCGCGCCTCTTCGTCGCCGGCGCGGATGCGGGCGGCCAATTCGGCCTCTTGGCGGGCGGCCAACGGATGGGAATCGGCAATATCGCTCAAATAGCTGGCCAGCACAGGATCGCCTTCGCCCCCACGCCGGGGTCGAGCAGCTTTTTCTCCCTCTTGCTTTTGCAGCATATATCTCCTCCTATGGCGCTCCAATACCAATATGAAGCACTAATGTCCTCTTGTTTGGCGCGCTACTCTGCGGGACAAGCCCAAGACCGCCGGACAACTTGAGGTCAATCTGATATAATAGGCTAAGTGCTTCTATCAGTTATCATTATATGCACGAAAAGGCAAATGGTTCCCCAGCGGTCTTTCTAGTTGACAGCCCCAGCTCCAATGGTCTTATTGCCCGACATGATCTACGGCGCAACTATCTTTTGTCTGCTCCTCCTTGGCACCGGGCCCGACCTGGCGGCCGACGGGCTGGACCTGGTCGATCAGGTGCAGATTCAGGCCCCGCCCCAGGCTCTCCCTGTGAGCCCGCCTCAAATCGTGGATCTGGATCAAACCCCGGACGCCCCCAGCATGGGTGTGGGCCGCGTATTGCTACACCGCAAGGGATGCATCACCTGCCACCAGATGGTCGCCCCGTCCCAGGCCGGCCCACGGGGTCCACGTCTCGATCTGCTCGCCTACAAAGTATCGCCCGCCTGGCTCGAAGCCTGGCTGCAGGAGCCCACCGCCTATCTGCCCGCCAGCACTATGCCCCACGTCCCCCTGCAGGCGGAGACGCGCCGGCGCCTAATCGCCTTTCTGTTGAGTCGCGCCTCCGACCATCTGGCCCCGCCCCTGCCGCAGCGCCAGGCCGAGCCCTACAACGGCGCCGATCTCTTTCACGAGCTGGCCTGCGAGCACTGCCACGTGGCCAGCGGCTCGGGCGGCCAAACCGGACCGGCGCTGGATCTACTGGGCCGCAAAGTCAGCCGCCACTGGCTCTACGCCTTTCTCAAGGCCCCCCGCTTTATCCAACCAGGCAGCGATAGCCACGACTTTCACCTGGTCGACCAAGATGCCTGGGATCTGACCGCTTTCCTGGCCCGACGCTTTGCCGCCGGCGGCGAAATGCCCCTGCGCTTTACCCCTTTAGACACCGACAGCACAGCCGCCGCCCAGGGACTGTCCGCCGCCATTGCCAAAGGCTGCTTCCAATGCCACGCCATTGGCCCTTTGCTGGGTCCGCCCTTGCAGATACCCACCAGCCCCCAGGAGGCGGCGACCTGGGCCAATTTCCACCGCAGCCCGCACTCCGGCCTGCCCGCCATTGACCTGACGCCCCCCCAGCGCGACGCCCTCGCCAACGCCCTGCAATTGCCCCCCCCCCAGCCCGTAGCCCTATCCACCAATTTCTGGGATTTTCCCGTCCCCACCCAAGGCCCGGCCCCAGCGGCCTTCTCCACCGATGCCCAAACCCTGTCCCCCCGCGCCTGCGGCACCTGTCATACCCAGCAATTAAAAGAATGGCAAAGCAGCCGCCACGCCCGCGCCCTCAGCCCCGGCCTGCTGGGCCAGCTGGTCGATTTTAGGCAGGACGACCCGGCCTTTGTGCGCTTGTGCCTGTCCTGCCACGCACCGCTGACCGAGCAATACCAGGCCGTCGAGCAAAACCCTCAGCCCGGTGTCGGCATCACTTGCACCGCCTGCCACGTACGCGCCCACCAGTACTTTACCGGCCCCGCACCCAGCCAACGCCTACCCGCCGATCGCTTTACCGGCGGCTACCACGCCCCGGCCCAACGCAGTCCGGAAATGGCCCAATCGGACTTTTGCAGCCCCTGCCACCAATTCGCCCCCGACGGTCTGGCCTTTGCCGGCAAATTGCTGCAGAATACCCACGCCGAATGGGCCCGTTCGCCCCAGGCCCACCAGGGCCAGACCTGCCAGTCCTGTCATATGCCGGCAGGGGCCCACACCTGGCTGGGCATCCACGACCGGACTCTGATGAGCGCGGCGCTGGAGCTGGAAATCGCCTGGGACTGGCAGGAGGCCGCCCAGCGCGCCGGCCACTATCAGATCACCCTCCACAACCGCGGGGCCGGGCACCACCTGCCCACCTATACCACCCCGGCTCTCTTCGTCCAAGTGGCCCTCACCGACGCCGAGGGCATTATCATCGACGGCACCCAGCAAACCCGGACAATCAGACGCTACGTGCAACTGGAGCGCCAACGCGAGGTCTACGATAGCCGCATTCCCGCCGGCGGCGCCTGGCTATTCTCCCGCGACCAGGCCGTCCCCAAGCAGGCCCGTTTCCTCAATGTCCTGGTCGAGGTCGATCCCGATTATTTCTACCGCGACTTTTTCGAGCGCCTCTCCGTCAGCGAACAGGCCTACCAGCTCATTGACCAGGCCCACGCCGAAATCCGCGATTCGCCCTATATTCTTTTCAACCGCAGCCTGCCTCTGTACCCCCAATGAGCCCACCCCAATGAGCGAGCCGACTTTAAGCCAACTTACCGCCGATATCCGCCATTTTGTCCAAGAGCGCGACTGGGCCCAATTCAACACCCCCAAAGACCTGGCCATTGGCCTGTCGACCGAGGCCGCCGAGGTACTGGAACATTTCCGCTTTCGCCCAGACGACGAAATCGCCCAGCGCCTAGAAGACGAAAGCTTCCGCCGCGAGGTCGGGCACGAATTGGCCGACGCGCTCTACTTTGTCCTGCTCATGTGCGACCGCTTTGGCCTCGACGCGGCCCAGATGCTAAAAGAGAAAATGGCCATTTCGGCGCAGCGCTATCCGGTGGACCAGGCCCGCGGCAAAAACCTCAAATACACCGAATACCAGAATCCCCCAGAAAGCCACGACTCATGAAGACCAGCTTTGCCGAATTAGTCGACGTTATGGCCCGCCTGCGCGCCCCTGACGGCTGCCCCTGGGACCGCGAGCAAACACACGAAACCCTCAAACCCTATTTATTGGAAGAAGCCTACGAAGTCCTCGAAGCCATCGACGAGGCCGACGATACCGAATTGTGCGCCGAGCTGGGCGATGTGCTCTTACAGGTGGTTTTCCACGCCCAGGTCGCCTCGGAAGAGGGCCGCTTTACGGTCGAGGACGTGGGCCGCGCCATCGTCGACAAACTTATCCGCCGCCATCCCCACGTCTTTGGCGATGTAAAAGTGGACGGGGCCGACCAGGTGGTACAAAATTGGGAACAGATCAAAAAGACCGAGCGCCAGGAAAAGGACCGCCCCGACTCGCTCCTGGACGGCATCCCCAAGCAATTGCCCGCCCTGCTGCGGGCCCAGCGCGCCCAATCTAAAGTATCACGCCAGGGCTTCGACTGGGACAAAATTGACGGCCCCCTCGACAAGGTGGAAGAGGAATTCGCCGAGGTCCGCCAAGCCTGGAAAGAAGGCACCTCCCAGCAAGTCGAAGAAGAGGTCGGCGACCTGCTCTTTGCCCTGGTCAACAGCGCCCGCTTTCTCGACGTCAACCCGGAGGACGCCCTGCGTCGCTCGGTGGCCAAATTCGAGCGCCGCTTTCGCGCTATCGAGGCCGAACTGGAAAAACGCGGCAAAAGTGTGGAAGAAGCGTCGATAGAGGAGATGGACGCCATCTGGGACGCGGTGAAAGCCGAAGAATGAGGGGGCGACGCGCCCCGCCCCAGCTCCCATCACAGCATCCGCCAACGCGACTCCAAAGGCTTGGCCTGCTTAAAGGCACTATAACGCTTGCAGATATAGAACAGCGGTACCAGTCCAACATCCCATACGACATATAATACGCCGTAGCCAGTACCCTGACGGAACAGCAGACCGACCAAAGCGAATAACCAGATATGCGCCAGGTAGCAGCACAGGGGTGCTTTGCCGTATATCACCAGTACATTGCGCAGGGCGGCCGGAAGCCGCGGCAGCAGCCCCAACAGCATCAGGTTGATGCCCAGGGTAAGCGCCAGAAACGCCATACTCGGCGGATATTTGGTCATATTGAGAAAATCGATAAGCGTTGGGCCGGGGATGGCGTGGTGGTTGCCAAAGCCGCCCTTGGCACGCAGGCCCGCAAAGACAGCGATCAGCACGACGCCCAGGATTAGGCCAATAGCACCGATGGACCGGGGAAGCTTGCCCATCCACCGGCCCAGCGCCACCCCGCACAAAGTGACGCCCAACCACGGCAGGACCGCATAGAGGATATAAACGCGCCCTGTCACTCCAGGCGCGTTCAGCAAGCGCGCCCAAAAGCCGTGCGACCCCGAATCGGCCAGCAGTAACTGACTCGCCCCAATAGCGGCCAGTCCACTGACCAGAAGCACGGCTGTTGGCAAGCGGAGCATCAGGCCGGCAATAGCCATAGACAGGCCCAGCCCCGTCAACACCCCCGCAATGAAAACGACATCGGCCGTAGTGCCGCTCATTGCCGCCGGCGGCCAAAAGGCTCCGGGGGCAGTCGTAAAAAATCCGATGGCCCAGGCCGGATTCTCGATGAGCTGATTAATCGCCACCAATACCAGCCCCCGCACCGCAAAGTAACGGACCAGGCGGCCCTGCGACCATCCCAGCTCGGTGCGCGATCGATAGAATAAGGCCATACCCGCCCCCATCAGCAAAAAGAAGCCGGGGGCGCTTAAGTGGGTAATAGCCCGGGTGAAAAAGGCCAGGGCATGGGGGTACTGGGGCAGCGGCACATTCCAGAATTCGGCTGGATGGCGTTTGGCCACGAAAAAAGCGACGTGGTCGAGCGCCATGATCACTACGACCAAACCGCGCAAAAGGTCGAGTTGGACAATGCGGCTGCCAGCAGTCAAAGCACTACCCCTACGATAGGGTCCGGGGCCCATTCCGGCCCGCCCGCCCCACGACAAATTCAACCAGTTCCCGACACTGAAACCATCCCTCCCACATCGTATGCCCGCCGCCCTCGACTACCTGTAGAGTGATTTCCCCGCCCAATTTCTCGTAGCGCTGGGCCAGGGCCCCGGAATTATCTTCCAGCGGCACCACCTCGTCGCAATCGCCGTGAATGTGGAAGATGGACACGCCGGCCTGCGCCAAGGGCGCCAACCGATCGAGTGGATTGTGCTGACTCAGGCGAGCCACCAATTCCTCAGCGGTCATCTCATACGCTGGGCAGGCGCGCTCAATACCGGGATAAGACCGCAGATTGCACACCGGATAAATCCCGGCAATACCGCCGACCTTCTCCGCATTTTCAACCACCCAATTATACAGCATCAAGCCGCCCCGACTGCGCGCCAGTAAGCACGGCCTGGATGCCATGCCGCGCCGCTGGGTCATCTCCTTATACAATGCCGTATACAGCGCCCGCCCTTTCGGGCTGCCGTACGATTCGCCCACGTCGATGCCGGCCACCGCCAGACCGGCGGCGCCAAAGCGCTCCAGCATCCACACCTCTTCCGGTCCCGGCAAATTGGCCAACGTCGGGGCGTACCAAACCCACGACGTCGGCGCGTCGGTCGTAGTCGGCGGGATGAAAAAGGCGGTGCAACCCGCCAGGCTGAATACCTCACCGGGAAGGGGTAATTCTTTGGAAGGTTGCGTCATTATTTTCCTCCTTCGGCAGCGACACCAACTAGCAAAAGATATACGACAACAACGTCGGCAACGACCTCATCGACAATTCTACCCCCAACCCGGGGGCAAGCCTCTCGGCGACTGAAAAAAACCGTTTTTGCGACACCCCGGCACAAACGCCGTACCACTTGTACCAATCTAGTACAATTCACCGCCGCTGATCAAAACAACCTCTTTTCTCCTTATCCCTTTACAAGCAATAAGTTAGAACAAATAAAATTATATTGGCACACCCCTTGCTATCTCCCAACCAAAGCACTGGCACCCCCGGCGCTAACAAGCATAGACCACCCAACAGTTCCTTTCACACCAGCCTTCAGGAGGCTATCATGGACACTCAGCAAACGACTTTCGCCCGCCGCTGGCTCAAATCCCTCGGTCTTTTCCTGGCCATGGGCGCTCTCGTATCGGCTTGCGACTGCGTACCGCCAGATAACGAACTCTATTACGACCTCGACAACGACGGTTGCTCAGATGTCTACCTTGGAGATGCCGCCGACACCATTGAACCGAATGTAGATGATGCCGTCGAGCCGACCAGCGATACCGACGTCGCCCTGAGCGCCACCGGCGCCTCTGGCCTGGAAGCAGCCGATTTGCACGCCAAAGTTACCCCGGTCAAATCGAAAGGGCTTTGCCCCGGCGAGGTCGAAAAGGTCCTCAATCTGTAAGCTCCTGGCACGAGCTGTATCGCACGACCCAGGCCGCCGGTCGGGACCGGCGGCCTTTTTGTGCCAATCTGGTAGGACGCCCGGTTCTTAAATCGACCGAATTAATGCTAATTCGGCATTGACAACCAACTGAATTAACGTTAATTCAGTTAATATGGTAGCTGATTCTTATATCCCTCAGGCTCAACTCGCCCAGCTCGAGCGCCTGGTCGCCCCCGGCAAAGTCGCGGTCGTATACGGCCCCAGGCGCGTCGGCAAAACTACCCTGATCCGCCGTTATATCCACCAGTACGCCCCCGACGCCTTGCTGGTCACCGGTGAGGATATAGCCGTCCGCGACTATCTCGAAAGCCAATCCCTGGACAAATTGCGTGCCTTTGTCGGCCAGCGCCGCACCCTGATCGTCGACGAAGCCCAGTATGTGCGCCAGATCGGCTTAAATCTGAAGCTACTGGCCGACCATGTCGAAGGACTCCGCATTATCGCCACTGGTTCGTCCTCCTTCGATCTGGCCCAGCAGACGGGCGAGCCCCTGACTGGCCGCAAATACACCCTGCTGCTATTGCCCCTGGCCCAGTTGGAATTACAAGCGGTGGAAACGGCGCACGAAACCCGGGCACGGCTGGAAACGCGCCTACTCTACGGCTCCTACCCCGAAGTAGTCCTGATGCAATCGGACCAAGAGCGTCAGCTCTATCTTAAGGAGCTGATCTCGTCCTATTTGTTTAAGGATATCCTGCAGTTAGAAGGCATCCGCCACGCCGACAAATTGCTCCGCCTGCTGCAATTGCTCGCCTTTCAGATCGGCCGCGAGGTTTCGGTGACGGAATTGGGCGGCCAACTCGGCATGAACAAAAATACAGCGGAGCGCTATCTCGACCTGCTGGAAAAAACCTACGTCATCTACAGCCGCCGCGGCTTCAGCCGCAATCTGCGCAAAGAAATCACCAAGAGCCGCCGCTACTATTTTTACGACAACGGCATCCGCAATGGCCTGGTCAACAATTTCAACCCCCTGGCCCTGCGCGACGATGTCGGCGCCCTGTGGGAAAATTACGTTCTGGCCGAACGCCTGAAATCCAATCTGTACAACAGCCGCCTGAGTGAAAGTTATTTCTGGCGCACCTACGACCAGCAGGAAATAGACCTGATCGAAGAATGGGGCGGGCAATTACATACGGCCGAAATGAAATGGTCGCCCCAGGCCGTGCGTCCTCCAAAGGGCTGGAGCAGAGCCTATCCCGACAGCTCTTTCCAGGTCGTCCACCGAGACAATTACCTCGATTTTATCGCCGGCTGAATCTGCCCTTTTTGTGGCACACTCTTACTGCCTCAGATCGACAATTCAACCCCCAACTCGGGGCAGACCTCTCGACGACTGGAAAAAACCGTTTTTGCGACACCCCGGCACAAACGCCGTACCACTTGTACCAAAGTAGCACAATTCGCCGCCGCTGATCAAAACGACCTCTTTTCTCCTTATCCCTTTACAAGCAATAATATTCCTTAAAGCCGGCCTGCGCCGCTACTGCAGCTTATAAATCGCCGGCCGCCAACTGAAAGTGTGCAAAAACCATGGAAACTATGCCCTCTCAAGTAGAAATACCCCAGGACCGACTGGCTGCCTTCTGCCGCCGCCACCGCATCCGCCAGCACCGCCAGCACCCCTTGCATATCGTGCCGTTGTCGGAGTACCCGCAAATAAGCCCCTAACTTGGTCTCGGCCGGCCCCAACCCCTCCAGCTCGCCGATGGCCTCCTCCAATTCGGTGACGCTGTAGGTGCGCGCCGCTTTTTGCCGCCGCTCCATTAGAGCCGCCGGCACCGCCACCCCATCCCATCCATCGTCCACCGCTGCAACCTCCTCTTCCTCGGCGCCATCCCCTGCGACAAAATCCACCCCCAGATGCACCGCCAGCATCTGGCATACCGCCTCAAAGCGGAAGGGCTTGGCGACAAAATCGTCGAAGCCGGCCGCGATAATGGCCTGGCGCTCATGCGCCAATACCGAGGCCGTCACGGCAATCACTTTGAGATTGCCCAGAGCCGGATTTTGCCTGAGCTGCCGCACCGCCTCTACCCCGTCCAACACCGGCATGCGGATATCCATGAAGACGATATCCGGACTCCACTTGGCGACTTTTTGCACCGCTCGGCGCCGTTGTAGGCCTGCAGGTCGGCGGGGACGAGGACCTGCCCAAACGCCTGTGCCCAGGCGTTGATTAGCAGGTAGTAATCCAACTAAACATCAGCCACTAAGCCTTCCAACAGCGCCACAATCCCCGGCATATCGTAGCCCTGCTTCAAGGTGCGTAAGTGTCCCGCCAGACCCACCCCGGCTGCACCCAGGTCCTCGACCTGGCCCAGCAATTCATCCAGTTCGGTAACGCTGTAGGTGCGCGCCGCCTTGTGCAATTGTTCCAACAGATCCGCCGGCATTTCCACTGTCCGCCAATCCACCTCGGCCGCAGTCTGGTCGACGCCTTCTTCCGCAAACTCGAAGACCGCCCCCAACTGCTCGGACAAACATCGGCCGATGCCCCCAAAGCGAAACGGCTTGCCGATGAAATCGTCAAAACCAGCGGCCAAAAATTCGGCCTGCTCGTGCGCCAGCACCGACGCCGAGATGGCCACCACTTTCAAATCCCGCCAGCGTTCCTCGCGCCGCAGCCGCTGCAAGGTCGCCAGCCCGTCCAGCCCCGGCATGCGGATGTCGAGAAAGACAATATCCGGCGGGTCGGCGGCGATGCGGGCCAGGGCCTCTTCGCCGTCGGCGGCCTCCTCGGCCTGGGCGCCCATATCTGTGAGCAAATGCCAGAGGATATCGCGGTTGGCCGCCACATCGTCGACCACCAGCGCCCGCACGCGCTGCCCCGGGGCCAGGGTCCGCGCCTGTTCCCACACATCCGTCCCCGCTTCCAGCTGGGGCCGGGCCACCCCCGGCAGCGCCACGGCAAAGAAAAAGTGCGAACCCGCCCCCACCACCGATTCCACCGCTAATGCGCCCCCCAGCAATTCCACCTGCCGCCGCGCCAGGGCCAGCCCCAAACCCGTGCCGCCCTCTTTGGCCCCGGCCCGCCCCTGCTGAAAGGGCTCGAACAAGGCCGCCTGCTCCTCTGGGGCGATACCCACCCCGGTATCGACCACGTCAAAGCGGTAGCGCTCGGACCCGTCCTCCGCCAGCCGCAACCGCACCTGGCCCGCCTCGGTGAATTTGACCGCATTGGCCAGCAAATTGATCAGCACCTGCGTGAGCTTAGCCTCGTCGCCGCGCACCCACAACGGTCCGTCGCCCATCCCCTCCAGCAGCCAGTCCAACCCCTGCTGGGCGCAGCGCACCTCGAACATGGCGTCCAAGCCCCGCAGCAAGTGATGCAGATCGAAATCGCTCAACTGCAGGTCCATACGGCCGGCTTCGATCTTGGACAAATCGAGCACCTCGTTGATCAGCTTGAGCAAATGCTCGCCCGAGGTGTGGATGGTACCCACAGCGCGCCGGTCGGCGGCGGCCAGATTTTGCCGCCGCACCAGCAATTGGGCGTAGCCCAAAATGGCATTCATGGGCGTACGGATCTCGTGCGAGATATTGGCCAGAAACTGCGACTTGGCCCGGTTGGCCGCCTCGGCTGCGTCCCGGGCCCGTTCCAGGGCGGCATTTTTCTCCTCCAACTCAAGCGTCCGCTCCTGGACGCGCTGCTCCAATTCGTCGATACGGGCGTCGCGCGCATCGAGCTCTACCCGCAGACGCATCTGGGCCGGGGACGAATAGTTGAGATCGCGGTCCAGCGCCTTCACTTCAAATAGATATGCGCCCGGCTCCAAGTCCCGGTATGAAACCCGGGTGGGGCGACCGGGCGGCTGCCAATCTTCGTGGCCCTGCAACCGGTGCGTATAGAGCATATGGCGCGGATTGGTGCGAAAGCCCAGACTGGCAAATTCAAAGGATACTGGGCGCTGCCCAGTGGCCACCGCCTCCTCATCTTCCGCCCGGTATAGCTGGTCCGCTTCGACGCTGGCCAGCCGCACCCGCGGCGGCACCGACGCCGGCCGATAACACGCCACCCCCGTCCGGGTCGCCATCCAGATAGTGCCCTGCTCGTCCTCGGCAAAGCGGAACACCGGCCCCAGGGCCTTATCCCGCACCACCTGGATGGCCCGCCCGTCGCTGCAGGCGGCGCCGTTGTCGGTGCCAAACCACATATAGCCGCGCCGGTCCTGGTAGGCGCAGCGCACCCGGTTGTGGGGCAGCCCGTCGTCGGTGGTAATAAGAGCGAAATTGGCCCCGTCAAAGCGCGCTACCCCCTGGAAGGTCGAAATCCACAGCTGTCCTTGCGCATCCTCGTACAAATGCTCGACCCGATTGTCGGGCAGCCCGTCCGCCTCGGTATAGAAATCGGCCTCTGACTGACCCGGACGCAACCGCCCCACACCCCGACCCCGGCCTTCGCTGCGCACTGTACCCACCGCAAACCATATCAGCCCGTCGGCGCGCAGCAGAATAGACCGCACGCGCTGGGAATATTCGGCGGCTGGCTGCTGGTAAACGCGCTCGAAAACCCGGCCGTCGAAACAGGTGATATTTAGCGTCCCTTCCTGGGCATCCGTATGCCCCAGATACAGCTTGCCCGACTCGTCTTGGGCAAAAGCCGTCACTTCGCGGCCGTCAAAGCCCTGCTCCGCCCCCCAGCAGCGCGTCTCCCCCTCGTCCCAGCACAGCAGGGGCGTACTGCCGCTCATCCACATGCGCCCGTCCCGGTCCTGGTACAGCCCCATGCACCAGTCGACCATGCCCTCTTCTTTACCCAGGCCCTGCATCTGGCCTGCGGCCAGACGAGCGATGCCGAAATCCCTATCGCGCTGCCAATAACTCCGCACGCCAGCTGTCCAGATACGCCCTTGGCGGTCTATTTCCAACCCGTAGACCTCGGCCGAGAAATCGTCTTCGGGCGCCCAGGCGCGCACCCCGTGCGGGTCCCAACAGCACAACCCGCCCCCCCAGGTGGCGAACCATACCGAGCCTTCCCGGTCCCGGCAAATACCATTGACTAAATCGTGCGCCAAGCCATCCTGAGGCGTGATCCGATAAAATCGCTCGCCGTCGTACCAATAGACCCCCTCATCGATCAGGGCGAACCACAACCAACCCTGGCCATCGCGGTAGATCTTGCGGACTTTGCCCGTCACTGTCACAGGTCCCGGGCGAAACGCTGAGCCGTCGTAATAGACCAAGGGGCTGTCCTCACCGCCCCCGACCCACAAAACCCCATGCGTATCTACCCCGATAGCATAGGCGTAGTGATACAGCGGCAGCCCGTCCTCTTCACCCCAGCGCCGCAGCCCGTCCCCGTCGTAGCGCACGACCCAACGGTCGTAGCCCAGCCATATATCGCCCGCCCCATCCTCGACAATACCCCGGCAATTGAACGGCGGCTCCGGCGAGGGCGCCTGCCCAAAAGCGCGCCGGTGTTGCGGCACCAGATCGACATAGGCGCCATCCTGGCAATAACCCATCAAACTCCGACCACCGCACCACAACCGCCCGAGGCTGTCTTCGTAGAGAAAGGCCACTTCCCCGGCCAGCGCCGCCTCGTCGTGCGCGAAAACCTCAAAACCCTGGCCATTCCACCAACACAAGCCCTGCCCCGTACCAAACCACAACCGCCCACTCCGATCCTGACAAACGGCAAGAACCTGGTTGCTGGGCAACCCGTCTTTTTTTCCAAACGTCCGGAACGATTCGCCGTCGAAACGGCACACCCCCTCATTAAAAGTGGCGACCCACAAATAGCCGTCCCGGTCCTCCAGTACGTGCTCGCACTGCAAGTCGGCCAAGCCGTCGGCCAACGCGTAATGGCGCCAGGCGCCCTGCTTGTGCAGGACGCCTTTTTCATTCTCCATGGCTTTCAACTATCGCTCGTGTAGTAGGTTTTACCCGCCCCGGCGTTTAGAAGCGTTCTTAGGAAGCCGCAACGCGTTCCCCCTCCTGGGCTAGGGCCCGATAGATGCGATTGCGGTTCGATTTGAGCAATTTGGCCGCTCGGCTCACATTGCCCCCCGTCTGCTGCAACGCCCTCTTAATGGCCCACAATTCCACACCGTCCAAATCAAGGGGCGGGGCTTGGAGCCCTTCACCGTCCATGGCCGCCGACTGGGCCGGAGCCGGACCTGCGACAAAGTGCAAATGCTCAACCTCTATATCGCCCCCAGCGCTCTCTATAAGGGCGTGCTCCACCACATTTTTGAGTTCGCGCACATTGCCCGGAAAATCGTATTGCTCCAACGCCTCCATAGCCGCCGGGGCAAAACCGGGTACAGGGCGCCCCATCTCGGCAGCCAACAACTGGGCGAAATGCTGCGCCAACAGAGGAATATCCTCACGTCGCTGCCGCAACGGCGGGGCGTTTACTCTAAAGCGAGCCAGGCGGAAGAACAGATCCTGGCGAAACGTCCCGTCCTGGAACCGCGCCTGCAAATCGATATTGGTGGCCGCCACCACGCGCACATCCACTTCTTTCAGCCCTGTCTCCCCCACCCGCTGCACCTGTCCGTCCTCCAAAATCCGCAGCAGCTTGGCCTGCAAGTCCAGCGACATTTCGCCGATCTCGTCCAAAAACAGGGTGCCGCCGTCGGCCATTTCAAAATAACCCGTCTGATCGGCTTCGGCCCCCGTGAAGGCCCCTTTGACATGGCCAAAAAAAAGCGATTCGACCAATTCCCGGGGCAAGGCGGCGCAATTGACCGGCACAAAGGGCCCTTCGCGCCGGGGGCTGCTAAAGTGCAACGCCCGAGCGATCAGCTCCTTCCCCGTGCCACTCTCGCCGGTGACCAATACGCTGGTGGTAGCGCTGTCCTGTAGCTGGCGGATATCCTGGAAAATACGCTGGATAGTCGCGCTCTTGCCGACAAAACCCTCCAACCCCCAACGCCGAGCCTCGTGCCTGGACAATTGCGTCAGCTGCTTTTTCAGCGCCCGCCGGCGGCCGATCTCGCGCTCTAACTGGCGGTTTTTTTCCTCCAGGGAAAGCATCAGTCGGCTCAGCTGCAAATGCGTCTGCACCCGCTTCAAAACCTCTTGGTCGCGGAAGGGCTTGACCACGTAATCAACCCCGCCAGCAGCAAACCCCTCAATCACCCCTTCGGGGCTGTTTTCGGCGGTGATGAAAACCACCGGCGTGGCGGCGGTTTCGGGCTGGCTTTTAAGTTGGCGGCAAACTTCATAGCCGTCCATATCGGGCATCCGCACGTCCAGCAGGATTAAATCGGGCGGCGATTCGCGCACAATATCCAACGCCACGGCCCCGCCCGGGGCAATCATTATTTTGTAGCCCTCCTCTTCGAGCAAGGCGCACAGGACGTCGAGATTGGCCGGCGTATCGTCGACCAGCAGAATTTTGTTTCCACGCAAATCTAGCGATTCAGTCCCGCTGTTCATTGGCTACAGACTCCCCAGCTAGTAAATTCCCCACATCGGATCATCAATCTTTAGAATCAAATGCAGTGCAATCAGAATACCAGGATTTGAGAATTCAAAGATTTTTTTCTTCTTATCCTAACTTATAATAAAAATATATACTTAGAATGCATAAAATGGACATCAACAGGAAGGGCTACGCCAAGCGAATTTTTCTTGATGTACCGTAATGTAACATTTATTGTACCAAATGTACCTGCATGTAACATTTTAAATTTATCGGCAACCTCTCTTCAATAAAGGCCCCAATGAATTTTGTCCCGCTTACCCAGGACCAATACCGCGCCTTTGACGCCGACGGCTTCCTAGTCATCCCCCAGGCCATAAGCACCGAAATGGTCGCCGGCCTAACCCAGAGCGGCGACCATCTGATGGAATCGTTCCTCAACGATTCTAACGAGCCGCAAATGCAATTGCGCCAAGGCATCGTCCAGCAAGAAGCCTTCGACCCGCTGGTGGCCAACCCGGCCACAATCTCCCTTGTGGTACAATTGCTGTCGCCCAATATCCAACTCCACTCCGCTTCGCTTATCTACAAAAAACCCCAGGACCCACACAGTACCCCACCCCACCGTGGCTGGCACCGCGATATCGGGGTTGCCGAGGAAGTGGGCCATGAAAAGCCACCGCTGCTGGGCATTAAAGTGTGCTACTGCCTCACCAATTTCCCCGCAGCCAAATCGGGCATGACCCTAATGGCCCGCGGCAGCCACAAAAATGCCGGCCCCCTGGCCATTCCCGCCGGGGCCGCCGACCCGCCCACCCTGGTCGACCCGCAGCTCAAAGCCGGCGATGCCATTCTCTTTGAAAACCGCACCTTCCATACCGCCGCGCCCAATTTGAGTCAGCGCACTTCCAAAGTGGTCATCTACGGCTACGCCTACCGCATTATGAAGACCGACCAGTATCTCGACCCGCCCGACGACCGCGTCCTGCAGCGAGTGCACCACGATCCCATCAGCTGGCAATTGCTGGGTGGCTACAAAAACGTCGACGCAAGGCCCCAAGCCCTCATCGACTGGGCTGAAAAACACGGCGTCAGCCCCGAGCCAATGCGCTGGACCGTCGAGGTGTGAAATGCCTTGGAATCCCATGACCTTTCCATCGACCCGGCGCCTCCGCACCCTCCTCATCCCTTGGGGCATCTCCGCCCTATTGGGGCTCACCACTTGCGCCACCGCCGATTTGCGCAGCAAAGCCCTCAAAGAAGAGGGGCCAACCCAGGCCCGCAGCCAGCGCGGGCAACAGCTTTTGCAGCAGGCCGCCCAGACCCACGGGCACCAAGCCTGGCGCCAGTACCAGACCCTGGAAATCACCCTGCGCGACGAATGGCGCGGCCTGCTCACCAAATTGGGCGGCCGCCCCTGGAATAAAGACCAGCTACTCCGTTTCCGCTTTCTCAACGGCAGCTTCAACGGCCGCCTCGACTTTGTCGAGGGCCAACGCCAGGGCCAAGCCTGGGGCATCCAATCCTGGCATACCTATGTACAAAAACCAGGCGAAACGGATGTCACATTCAAAAAGCACGACAAGGCCGCCTTTTTCCTGCCCACCTACCAGTATTTCTACGAATTCCCCTTCCGCATTCTAACCGCCCCTATCATAGCCTACCTGGATCAACACCAGCGCAATGGGCGCACCTATCACCGCATCTTTGCCACCTGGGGCAAACCCGAAGCTCACCGCGAGCACGACCAGTATATCGTCTGGATCGACACCAAAACTCACCTGATCGCCACTGTCCAGTACACCGTGCGCGACCAGTTCCGCTTTCTCAAGGGGGCGGCCCATTTCCACGACAGGCGCCCGGTGGGTGGGGTTATCCTGCCCTTTTCCATGACCGTCACCCACTTTGGGGCTAGCTACCAGCCCGGGTCTAAAGATTTTTTGCATCAGGCCCTGGTCGAAAAAGCCCGCTACGACGCCTTTCCGCCCGCACTCCTGTCTCCCGATCCGGATAAGCCTTTTATTGGAGACGCCAAAGTAGTCACGCCATAATCCCCCAGCCCATCGAGTAAACCGCCATGACCAACCCCGATACCCGCGCCGCACAAATCGACGAAGTACTGCAAACCTACCACCGCCACGGCCAATTCAACGGCAGCGCCCTGGTGGCCCACAGCGGCGAAGTGATCTGCAAAAACGGCTACGGCCTGGCCAATATGGAATGGGACCTACCCGCCCAACCTGACACCCGCTTTCGCCTGGGTTCCATCACCAAGCAATTCACCGCCGCCCTCATCCTGCAGCTTGTAGCCCAGAACCGCCTGAAGCTAGACGGCAAACTCGGCGAATATCTGCCCGACTACCGCCCAGACACCGGCGCCCAGATCACCCTGCACCGCCTGCTAACCCATACCTCGGGTATCCCCAGCTATACGGGTCTGCCCGGCTTTTTCGAAGAGGTCAGCCGCAACCCTTATACCGTGGATGACTTTGTCGCGCAATACTGCAGCGGCGACCTGGAATTTAGCCCCGGCGATCAGTACCAATACAATAATTCAGGCTATTTCCTGTTGGGCGCGATCATCGAAAAAATCACCGGCCAGACCTACGCCGAAAATTTACAACAAAACCTGCTCGACCCACTGGCTATGGATGCCACGGGATACGACCGCCACGACGCCCTTATCGAAAAGCGAGCCGCCGGTTATGTAGCCACCTACCACGGCTACCACAACGCCCACTACCTGGATATGTCGCTGCCCTACGCCGCCGGCGCGCTGTACTCCACCGTCGAGGATCTGTACCGCTGGGATCGAGCCTTGTACACCGAGCAAGTCCTGACCGCCCCGTACCGCGACCTCCTCTTCAAACCGCAGGTGGAAATACCGGGCGGCCACTACGCCTACGGCTGGGTGATACGCCAAATTGAACTGCCCAATTCGCCGCAGCCCGTGCAGATGATAGAGCACGGAGGCGGCATTAACGGCTTTTGCACCCTCATCACGCGCCTGGTAGAGGATAGCCATCTGATCGTCCTATTCGACAATACCTCGGGCCACCATTTACCCGCCATAAATCAGGACCTGATCCACATTCTCTACGACCAGCCCTATGCCCTGCCCAAACAACCGGCCAGCATTCTGCTAAAACAGACGCTGGAGGCAGAGGGCATAGAGGCCACCATCGCCCAGTACCAAACGCTGCGGCAAAAGCAAACCGACCAGTACGATACCAGCGAAGGCGACCTCAACCACCTGGGCTACCAGCTTCTATCCATCGACCGGCACAAGGCCGCCGCCCGTATTTTTGCCCTCGGCCTGGAAATAAACCCCGAGTCGGACCAGGCCCACAACGGCCTCGGCGAAACCCATCTAGCCCAGGGGGACCGGCAGCAAGCCCTGCAGTGCTTTGCTCGCGCCCTGGCGCTGGCCCCCGAGAGCTGGAACGCGACGCACAATATGCGAAAACTGTTAAAGGAAAACTGACAATAAAATAAGAGCAACAGGCGCAGTCTCTACTTATTGCTTATTCTGTACCCTGTTCCCGGCTCCCCGTCCCTAACCTCACTGCCGACTATGCCGCCTTCTCCCCGCTTCACCGGCCCCGCCGCTGCCCTCGACCTAAGGCGTTTATCGCGCCGTCAAACGCCCTTGATCGGCGGCTGCCTCGCGCTGGGTCTGTTGGTGCATATTGGCCTTTTCAGCCTCTCTCTCGACCGCACCGAAGGCCCCCAATCCCGCCCGCTTACCAGCCGCTTTATACAGCGCCAGCCGCGCCTGACCAAACCCATGGAATTGCGCAAAAAACCCAAGCCCCGACAGCGCCGTATGCAGCGTCAAGAGACCAAATTGCAGGCCCGCCGTACCCAGCTCAATCCCCAGTGGCAAAGCGCCATTTCCCTGCGCCACCTGCAGGTCCCCGATCTGGCCCTCAGCCCTCAACTGGTCAGTGTCTCCATTCCCCTGGCCACCCGTCCAACCCATGTCCCGAGCACGACCAAAGAACCAGCTCAAAAGCTGGCCCTGCGCGAACATCTGCTCAATATCGACTACCTCGACACCGGCCAATACCAGGCCATGGTCATCCAGGACCCCAAGGACAAGCGCAATATCCAGGGGTTTTTCCACCTGGCCCAGGTCTATACCGCCACCATGGTGCAACGCAATATCCAAATCTCCATGCGCAACGGCGCCTTCAGCCCCTTTACTCACCCCAACGCCCTGCAGCACCTGGTCAGCTCGATCAACGAATACACCCAGATCAAGGCCGATATGGCCCCACGTCTATCCCTCAGCGACAAAGAGCTGATGGATACCCCCTGGATCTACGTGCCGCCGATGCGCTTCACCCTCAACGAGGGCGAACTATCCAATCTGGGCCGCTACTTGGAAAGAGGGGGCTTTTTTGTCGCCGACGCCGGCAGAATTGTGGGCGGCGAGACCGACTCTTATTTGCGCCTGATGCTGCGCGACGCCCTGCGTACGGTGGGGCGCCGGGCCCGCTTCGAACGTCTGGCCAAAGATCACCCTCTATTCCATTGCTATTTTGATTTCGACGGCCCGCCGGCCTCGCCCTACAGCTGGAACGCCGGGACGGGACGGGCCAACGTCGATTACCTTATCGGCGTCCACATCGACGACCGCCTGGCCGCAGTCCTGACCTACCAGAGTCTGGGCGCTGCCTGGCAAAACTTTAGCGGTCCGGGTTTTTTCAACGACAATACCCGCCACCTGCAGTTCGGCATCAACCTGGTCGTCTTCGCCCTCACCCAAAAAGGCTCTATCACCCACCAAGTCATGCAGGTGGTCGATTGAGTCTTGCCAGACGACGCTGTGTACGAGATAATGGACAGATAGTATTCACAGTCGCGAGGAAACTATGACCGATTATTGCCCCGCCCCCGATGATTGGCAGCGCCGCGCCCCCAGCGGCGCCGGCTTCGACGCCGACAAATTATCCGCCGCCCTAGCTTTTGCCCAGACCCAGGAAATAAACGCCTCGACCGATCTGGCCGATATGCTGCCCAAAGGCGAGCGCCACCCCAACGACCGCCCCTTAGGCCCCCTCAAAAAGCGCGGCCCCACCGCCGGCTTGGTCCTGCGCCAGGGCTATCTGGTGGACAGCTTTGGCCCCGTAGACAGCGTCGAAGTCACCTTCAGTTGCGCCAAAAGCTATATCTCGGCCCTGGCCGGGGTGGCCTTCGACCAAAACCTGATCCCCAACCTAGACCAACCCGTCAGTACTATAATTAATGATGGGGGCTTCGACACACCGCAAAATCAATCGATCACCTGGCGCCACTTACTGCAGCAGACCAGCGAATGGGAAGGTGAACTCTTCGGCCTGCCCGATTGGATTGACCGGGGCCGAGAATTGGGCCAGGGCGCCGCCGAGGCCACCGTGGGTGGGGCCGCCTCCAGCGCCAACGACTACCGCTCGCTACAGACCCCTGGCACCTTCTGGGAATACCACGACGTCCGCGTCAACCGCACCGCCCTATGCCTGCTGCGCCTCTTTGGCGGGGCCTTGCCGCCGGTGCTCAAAGAGACCCTTATGGATCCCATTGGCGCTTCGGCGACCTGGCAGTGGCACGGCTACGAAACCTCCTGGGTGGAGGAAGGCGGCCAGCAGGTGCAGTCGGTATCGGGCGGCACCCACTGGGGCGGCGGCCTGTGGATCACCACCTACGACCACGCCCGCTTTGGCCTGTTATTCCAACGGAGCGGGCGTTGGGGGAACCAGCAATTAATCTCCCAGGCTTGGATCGACCAATCCCTCACCCCCTGCCCCATCAAACCCGAATACGGCTTGCTGTGGTGGCTCAACCATCAACACGATATGTCCGATCTGGCCTGTGAGGAGAGCTTTGCGGCGCGCGGGGCCGGCGGCAATATCGTCTTTGTCGAGCCCGAACGCGAATTGGTCATTGTGCTGCGCTGGTGCGGCAACGCCAAGGGCGCCATCGACCGCATTCTCGAAAGCGAAATCTAAGCGGCGTCAACTGCCGGTAATCTTCAACGTCCAGGCGTGCTGGCAGGGCTGCTCGGCGGGCAATTTCACCCGCAGCCCCCGACTGCTGCGCGACCACTGCAAGCGCGCCTCCGAGCCCAATAATTCTACCCGCCCAATATCCTGCGGGTAAAGCCGGAGCTGATTGCTCAGCGACTGGATGAGCACCTCGTCGTTTTCCGGCCAGCCCAACAAGACGACGTAGAGGGCATCGCCCCGTGTAGTAAAGCGGATATCGCGGCTGGTAAAATTCTGCCGCTTGGTATCGGTAAAGGAGCCTTCACCCACCTTAGTCGCCCCCTCGCCGTAGACCTTCCACGGCCGGCTGTCGTAAATGGCCTCGCCGTTTATCCCCAACCACGCCCCCACTTCCAGCAGCAGCTTTTCTTCTTCTTCTGGAATAGTACCGTCGGGGCGCGGTCCAATATTGAGCAGCAGCGCCCCGTTCTTGCTGACAATATCGACCAGATCGCCGACCAGGGCACTGGCGCCCTTATAATCGTGCTGCTGAATATAGCCCCACGAATTTTTCGACACCGAGGTATCGGTCTGCCAGAAACGCGGATGGATATCCTGCAACTGTCCCCGCTCCACATCGTATATCGCCGAACCCTCGCCAAAGGCCTCGTGTTTGTAATTGATCGCCACGCCGCGCTGCCACTGGGCCGCGCGGTTGTAGTAATAGGCGGCGAATTGGCGCAGGTGCGGCTCAAAAGAAGGCTGCTCAATCCACCAGTCGAACCATACCAATTGCGGCCGGTACTTATCGACCAGCTCGCAGGTGCGCCCCAGCCAATCGGCCAAAAAATCCTCGTTGGGCTGGCTGTCGCGCGGTTGCGCCGGCCCGTATAACCCCGACCAGCGGGCCTCCTGCACATCGGAATCGCCGGCCATGCCGCCGTCGTAAAACCACCAATTCTCGGCCCGGTGCGACGACAAGCCAAAAACCAGCCACTGCTTGCGCACCGCCTCGGCCAACTCGCCGATTAGATCGCGCTGCGGCCCCATTTTAACCGAATTCCATTCCGTAAGGCGTTTCCAATAAAAAAGTCGTTCCATAGGGGCGGTTGGGTTATCTTGGGTTCCCCCAACCAGGAGAATCGCCCATGGGACTGAGTGAAGCCGAGAAAGTTACCTATATCGAAACGGCACAG
>WLWI01000079.1_pt1 | contig 154841 bp, 138 predicted proteins | sample 6701501 | NCBI WGS metagenome assembly WLWI01 (sample SAMN12718690, study PRJNA515312) | sponge metagenome | isolation source: marine sponge | host: Mycale hentscheli | place: New Zealand: South Island, Marlborough, Capsize Point | collected 2014-11-01 | reverse complement strand
CGTTGCCAAAGAGGTCTTGGGCAAGACGCTGACCTGGGCCATTCAACAAGCAACGGATGCTAAATGGGAGATCGCAAAGATTATGGACCATCTTGCCCTCACCTGATTTTTGCAAAAGTCCAGTAATAAGTTGGGGGCGGTCGGCGTATTCAACGACCAGGGGCGTGGACCAGGAAGTGGCCTCGTCGCGGTCGGCCTGCCACAGGGTGGCGCCGGTGTTTTTGTCCAGGACGTATACCGCCGAAGCCCCTTCGTGATCCCATAAGAGGGCTATTTTGTCGCCGTGGATCACCGGCGAGCTGCCTTCGCCAAAGCTGAACCTGGTCTGCATATCGCCCAGGTCGCGTTCCCAGACCAGGTCGCCGTCCAGGGTATAGCAGTAGAGGCCGCGGGAGCCGAAGTACGCATAAATGTGCTGGCCGTCGGTGACCGAGGAATTGGAGGCCCAGGTGCCGTCGGTATGGGTGCCCTCGTGGGGTTTTTCGGTGCGGGCGGTGCGCTGCCACAAAAGTTCGCCGCTGTGGCGGTCGAAGGCCAGCAATTGGAAAGCCAGCACCCGGTCGGCTTTGTTGCCACGGCGCCAACTGGGCAGATTTTCATCGACGGAGTCTGCGGTTGCAATGACGGGTCCGTGGGCCACGGCGCTGGTGATAAAGAGCTTATCGCCCCAGATGATGGGGGAGGCGTGCCCCTGGCCGGGCAGATCGACCTTCCAGCGCATATTGAGCTCTTCGCTCCAGCTCAGGGGCGGGGCGGCCTGGGGGGAGACGCCGTTTTGCAAGGGGCCGCGCCAGTGCGGCCAGTGGGCGGGGTCTTCCGTGGCCCGGGCGTTGTTCAAGCCGATGGCGAGTAGGCAAAGGATTGATAGATAATTCATGGCGGGTCCTTCCACAGTGGATACCAGGTTGCTTGCTTGGGGGGCGGCACTTGTCACTGCCAAAAAAATGGCCCGATCGTCTGGATAATTCTACAACAAAAGGAGGCGTTTTGAAACCGGCCAATATGCTTTTCATTATATCGGACCAGCACAGCCGCGACAATAGCGGTTGCTACGGTCATCCGTTGGTGCAGACGCCGCACCTCGACGCCTTGGCGGCCCGGGGTACGCGTTTCAGCCGCGCCTATACCAACTGTCCTATTTGCGTGCCGGCCCGCGCCAGTCTGGCCACGGGGCGCTACGTCCACCAAATTGGCCATTGGGATAACGGCTTCCCCTACGACGGGCAGATCCCCAGTTGGGGACACCGCCTCAAAGAGCAGGGCTACCGGGTCGATTCGATCGGCAAACTGCACTTTCGCGGCGGCGACGACAACGGCTTTAGCCAGGAAATTGATCCGTTGCACGTGGTCGACGGGGTCGGCGACGTATTGGGCTGTATCCGCGACGATCCGCCCTTGCGCAAAAAACACGGCGGCATCACCAGTGCCGGACCGGGCGATTCGACCTATCTGCAATACGATGCCAGCAACGCCGAGCAGGCGGTGCGCTGGTTGGGCCAACGCAGCGACGACGAGAGGCCTTGGTGCCTATTCCTCTCCTTCGTCTGTCCGCACCCGCCCTATATCGCCCCGGCCGAATTATTTCGGCGTTATCCCCTCGACCAGGTGCCACTGGCGCCGCAGTGGCGGCGAGCCGATTGGCCCGACCATCCGGCGTTGGCCTATCTGCGGCGTTTTTTCGACTTTGAGCGCGGTTTCGACGAACAGACGCTGCGGCAGGTGACGGCGACTTATCTGGCCGTCTGCACCTACCTCGATCAGCAGATTGGCCGGGTCCTGGGCGCCCTGGCCGATTCTGGTATGGAAGAAGAGACGCGGGTGCTGTATACCTCGGATCACGGCGAGTGTCTGGGCGCCCGGGGTATTTTCGGCAAATTTACTATGTACGAGGAATCGGCGGCGGTGCCCTGTATTGTCGCCGGGCCCGATGTGCCCCAGGGCCGGGAAGTGGGGACGCCGGTATCGCTGGTCGATTGCGCGCCTACCATACTGGAAGCCGTCGGTGCCCAGGGCATGGATGGGGAATTGCCCGGTCGCTCTCTGTGGGGGTTGGCCCAGGGCCAGGAGGAAGAGCGCACGGTCTTTAGCGAATACCACGCGGTGGGGTCGCAACACGGTTATTATATGCTGCGCGACCGACGCTATAAATACGTCTATTACGTCGATGCGCCGGCGCAGTTGTTCGATGTCGATGCGGACCCCGGCGAATGCCGCGATTTGGCCGCGGATCCGGGCCACGCCGAGGTGGCGGCTGGTTTTGAGCGCCGTCTGCGAGCCTTACTTGACCCGGAGGCGGTGGATCAGCGGGCCCGCGCCGACCAGCAGGCCAAAGTGGCGGCCCACGGCGGCGAAGAGGCGGTGCGGCAGCGCGGGGCTTTCGACAATTCGCCGGTGCCGGGCGAGACGCCGGCCTTTCGGAGCTTTGCTTGAGGTGGGCCGGGTTGTTGCTGAGCCTGGGCGTTTGGGCCTGCGGCGGGGATAAGGGCGCTGGGCCCGAGGAAGTAACCCTGCAGGGCCGCATTGCCTTTGAGTCGGACCGCGGCGGCAGTGTCGGAATATACCATATGGGGGCAGCAGGCGGGCCGGTCGAGCTATTGATCGACGGGCCGAGCTACGACGGCGAGCCGGTCTGGTCGCCCGACGGCCGGCGCCTGGCTTTTACGGTGGTGCGCGACCAGGCACAATTTATATACTGGTGGGACCGAGAGATCGGCGATCTTATTGTGCGCCTGACTTCGCGGCAGGTGCGCGAGGGGTTGGCTTCCTGGGGCCCCGACGGCGAGCAGGTGGTATTCACCTCGGACCACGAGGGCCAACTCGATCTGTTCGTTGCCTCGCTGGGCCAAGAGGCGGTGCGGCGTTTGACCTTGCATCGGGCCGAAGACGCCTTTCCCAGCTGGTCGCCCGACGGTCGGCGGGTTGCTTTCCATTCGACCCGCGACGGCAATTTTGAATTGTACTCGATGTCGATAGAGGGCGGTGAGGCGGTGCGCCTTACCAATGGCCCGGGCGAGGATTCGCGGCCCAGCTGGTCGCCCGACGGTCTTCGCCTGGCCTTCGCCTCCAACCGCAGCGGCGATTACGAGATCTATACGATGGCCGCAGACGGCGGCGATGTGGTCCAAGTGACCGATTCGCCCGGTTTTGACGGCGAGCCGACCTGGTCGCCCGACGGAAGGCATTTGGCCTTTGTCAGCGACCGCGACGGCAATTTTGAGATCTATGTTATTGCCGCCAATGGCAGCGATACAGTGCGGCTCACCGAGCATCCGGCCAGCGACGGCCATCCCAGTTGGGGGCCGCGGTAGAGCCTGTTCATTTCTTGGTTAGGTAGTTGCGACAGAATGGGACGATGGCACTAAGCAGCCAGTATCTCATCGATATAGCGCTCGACCGCGAAGACGTCGATTCCTTTGACGTCTATCCGTTCAATCTGAGCGCGGTGAAGCATTTGCAGCGGTTGCCGTTGCACCCGGAAGTCACCTTTATCATTGGCGAGAATGGGGCTGGCAAGTCTACCCTGCTCGAAGCCATTGCGGTGGCCTGGGGGTTCAACGCCGAAGGGGGGAGTCTCAGTTTCCGCTTTGATACGCGGGCGTCGCATTCGGCGCTGCACCAGCATTTGCGGTTGTCGCGCGGGGTGCAACGGCCGCGGACGGGGTATTTCTTGCGCGCCGAGAGTTTTTTTAATGTCGCCACTCAAATAGAGAAACTCGACGAGGATTTCCCCAATATCGCCAAAATTGGCCCGGCCTACGGCAAACGGGCTCTGCACGAGCAATCGCACGGCGAGAGTTTCCTGGCCCTGCTGACCGAGCGCTTCCAAGGCCGCGGCTTTTATATTTTGGATGAACCCGAGGCGGCGCTGTCGCCCAACCGGCAATTGACCGTGCTGGCGCGGCTTAGGCAGTTGGTGGCGGCCGGGTCGCAATTCCTCATCGCCACCCACTCGCCGTTGATTATGGCTTATCCTGGGGCGCGCATTTACCAGTTGGGCGAAGGGGGGATCAGGGAGGTGGAGTACCAGGCTACCGAGCACTACGCCGTCACCAAAGCATTTCTCAACAATCCGCAAAAAATGCTCGACGTCCTGATGGAAGAATAGGCAGGGAATTATGGATTTCGATTATATCGACCGCTCGATAGCCGCCTTTATGGGACGGTGGGGCGTGGGCGCGTTGCGCCTGTCGCTGGCGATTATCTTTTTCTGGTTTGGCATTCTGAAGCCGCTGGGGATGTCGGCGGCGGCGCCGCTGGTCCTAGCCACGGTGAGTTGGATGCCCGTTTTCGACGGGCCCACCTGGCTCAGTATTATCGGCTGGTGGGAGGTGGTCATTGGCCTGGCTTTTCTCTGGCGCGGCACGCTGCGCCTGGCCATCGCCTTGTTGGCGGCGCAGATGGTGGGGACGTTCATGCCGCTGGTATTGCTGCCCGAGGTGACCTTTCAGGCGGGGCGCTGGCCTTTTGGGCCGACGATGGAAGGGCAGTATATCATCAAGAATTTGCTGATTATTTCGGCGGCGCTGGTGGTGGGCGGGACGGTGCGGGGGAATCGGCTGCATGCTTGAATAGAGTAGGGCGATAATGGGGAAATTAAAATTCTGGACCACGGTCCAGGCTGTTTGAGTCCTTTTTTCCAGGGCTAAATTCGGTCAGGAAACCCGTGTATGGACGCCCGTGGGTGGGCCGGGGTGGCTGACGCTCATTCGCTAGCAATGCTGCGCATTGCGCGGCCTTCGGCACTCGGGCTACGCCCTCCGAGGCCACTGCGCCCGGCCCGGCTTCGCTGGGAGCACGCGACAGCGTGCCGGGCTTGTGGAATCCGCTTTCAGCCACCCCGGCCCACTCACTCTGTTGGCATAATATTCGGTAGAGCCAGTATTTAGGCGATTTACCATTACTACCAACTCTCAGCTAAGCCTGCCATTCCGAGCGGAGGATCGCATAGCCCAGTCGGTTGACCCGCTGGCCAAAGCGGACACTGCTCTCCCGATACTCGGCCTCCTTGGTCATGCCCAGTTTTTGCATGATTCGTTCGGAGGCGGTATTGCCGGCGATGCAAGAGGCCGAGATTTTGTCCATTTGCAGGGTGCGGAAGCCAAAATCCACGGCTAATCGGGCGCCCTCGCTGGCCAGCCCCTGTCTCCACATATCCTTGCGTAAGAACCAGCCCAGACCGCCTTCGCCGCCGTCGAATTTTCGGTGACGATAAAACAGGCCTATTTGGCCGACCACCTCAGCCGTCTCTTTGAGAACGAGGGCCAGATTCCAAGAGGTGCGTTCTGCGGCCAATTTGTGTTCGATGCAGGCGGCGAAGCGAACCAAGGTCTCTTCCAGAGAGCGTGTGTGGCCGGTCCCCAGGTATTTCATTGTCTCGGCATCGGCTAGCCAGGCGTGGACCGCATTGAGATCGGCCAGCTGGTAGTCGCGCAGGAAGATGCGTTCGCCGATGAGGGGTTGGATGGAGGCGGGGGGATTCGTGGAATGATACTCTTTAGGCATTTTTTTAGGCGTCTTCTATTCCTTTTTTTCTCTCCCATGGTACTGCCCAAGCGCTGCACCTAGGGCGATGCCGATAGCAATTCCCACCGCGATATTGTCCAGGGCCGTACCTAAGGCAACGCCCAGGGCAACACCCATTCCGATACCAAAGCCGGTACTGGTCGAGCGGGACTTGGTGCTTTTGGGTTGTTGTTCGTCCTTCGGGGTGTCTGGAGCCATCTTTCTGAGTCTCCGGTAAGGGGCAAGGCCTATTGTCGAGGTATGCTGTATGGGCGTCTGCCTTCTACGAAAAGGGCTTGGGGGGTACTTCGTCAAGGCCAACGTGGGCTTGGAGGGTGTTCTGGGGACAAGTGGCGCACCAGTGAATAGCCCCCAGCCTATATATCGTCGTCCTGTTTGGCTTTCGGGCGCGGCTGGTACTGGCCACGCGCGTCCAGATAGTGGGCCCAAATGATCCGTGCGGCGACCGAGCGCCAGGGCGTCCAATCGTTGGCCAGGAGGCGTTGCTGGTCTGAAGTAGGGCGCTCATCGAGCCTCTTAATAGCGGCCAGCGATATGGCCAGCGCCAGATCGCCCTGGGGCCAGATATCGGGCCGGCGCAGTGCCATTAGGTAGTAGATATCCACACTCCAGGGGCCGATTCCCGGAACGGCCAATAAGAGCTGGCGTCCCTGCTCATCGGCACTGCGGGCCACCGTTGCAAGATTGAGGTCGCCGGCGAGGATGCGCTCGGCCAGGCCGTGACAATAGGCGGCTTTCTGGCGGGTCAGGCCAAAATCTCGCAAGCCGCTGATTTGGAATGCGTGGACCGATTTGGGGGTTATGTCGCCCAGGGTGTCGTGCAGGCGGCGATACATCGTGCGCGCCGCTGCCAGGGATACTTGCTGTTCGAGGATAATCTGGATAAGTGTGGGAAAGCCTGGTCTCCGGCCCCACATGGGCGGGACACCCAGGCGGGCGACGACGGCGCCCAGGTCGGGATCGACGGCGGACAGGTGCTGTGTCCCTAGCGCAAGTGCGGACTTGGTCAGTTGGTGGGGTGGTGGGGTGGATTTCTGCTTTTGCACTGAGGGGTCCGTTTGAGGACTGCTGTATTATTTCTTTACCGACCGAAAAGCTATCCAGTTCTGCCCGATATCAGGAAACCGATCCATCGGCGTTTTAAGCCGTCGGTTCATAGCGCAGAACCATAAATTGGTCTGGCTGCAGCCCAAGCGATGCATAGGTACGGCCATCTCTATCGCAAAACTCGACTTCATAAGCTGCCCCATCTCCAAACTGTTCGACTATCGTTCCTACCTGGCCGCGCCATAGCGCGTGTTCAGGCAAGTCGTCTGTTAAGGCGACCACTTCAAAAAGCTGAATTCGATTTGTCATTTGAAATTTCTCCTACAATACAAAACAACTGGTCAAACGTGGCGTCGTCGAGCCGTGCTCGATAATCCATCCGCTGCGAATACGGGCTCGCCTGTCGTACCATTCAAGCCAGAAATCGATCGTGTATCTCTGTCCATAATCATCGCGAAATCCCGATATTGCCGGATGAGTTCTGGCTATTTTCAAGAGCCTGATCTGCAAAGCTTCCGCATCCTCTACTGTAAGTCCTAAAGCTGAGAGGAAAACCCGTGCTTTATGTTTGCCTTCATCATGGGTAATATCGAGACAATAATGCCTCAGTTTCCGTATATCGACCACAGCGTTATTGGCGTGTGGGAGAGACATTTTCTGGTCTGCTATCGGTTACTAGAGCGGAGTATAGTAGCGGATGTTTGATATTTCAATACGTCAAAATGGCGAACTGTCACTGTCATCTGCCGGTGATGTATTCCCAGCGGCAGGTTGGAGTCTCAGGGCAACTTCGGCAGGATCTTCACCGCCAAGGTAACAATTGAGCTTCCATAGCGCTAATGGGTCTATATCTTCCGTGCGGCCTTCGGTCATTGAGCTAAGCAGTTCACCAATATCCGCATCGCCAATGATCCAATAGATCTGATTGTTTGTAACTGCGGCCTGAACAATATCGTTGAGTTGGGCTGGAGTCAGGCTGTCAAAATATTTCCTCAATGACCTGAGCGTGTTCCTTGTTCTTCTGAAATTGCTGCTTGTGACAAAGTCCTGTATTAGTACTTCTTTTTCAAATTCGGATGCCAATCGAACATCCGAGAAGTGGTCTTTTAAAAACATAGAGAGCCTTCGGTAAAACTGAATCTGCCCACCTTTGCGCCGCTGCCATTCAGCAGTCAAAAAAGAGTTGAATCGGTCTTCTGCGAGCGGCGAAGCGTAGTCTTTATCCTCAGTTATGAAGTGCAAATCCTCGTTTTGAGGTACTTCCTGCAATAGGCACTCCCAATTGATCGCATCACCTAACGAGTCACGTTTTCCTGGTGGATCGCCAACAGCATGCCGCCTGCTTGCAAATTGATAAGTTTCGTCCGAAACCGGGATAGATTTAGCTGCAAAAAAAAGCCCTTGAATGACCGTATCAGCCGTAAGTGATTTGTCTATTGCTGCCTTTTGAATTTTCTCGACAAGCTTGCTTCTCGCTTCATCAAGCTCTCTCAGTGCTTTACGTGCTGTATCGTATTCAGAAAAACCACGACATATCTGCGGGAACTGCTTAGGAAGACTGGCAGAGCGAAGCTGTTTGAGAGCGTCGGCTATTTTTATTTCGCGGTTCCTCTCGTACTCGCTCTGAACTTGCTCAGGTACAAAAAGTTTAATGTGGGACTGATTCAACAAGACTGGTAGCTTGCGAAGTGATTCAAGGTCGTCATCAGTGAAGTGGTAAAACGAGAGAATCGTGTTTGTGTCGATAAAAAGATTCACGGAACGCCCTCTCTTACATTTCAATATTAAATAATTTTGTTCGCGTCAAAAAACACAGACGATAGCCAAAGATAGCCCCGACGCCCATCCAAGGCATCGGGGCTATCTTTCAGTCCATCCGCCGTATGAGTTCCTCCTGTGCCTGGCGGAACAGGCCAATCAGGCGGCCGCGCACAGCCTCGTCGCGGAAGACGCCGATCTGTTCGGCCCAGGCAATGCCGCCTTCCATATGGGTGAGCAGGTAATTGCCCTCGGTGGGTTCAAAGGCGCAGCGCCGGCCCACATCCAGGTAGATGGGCGAGGAATGGGCCATGACCGGGCCGGCGTCGGTATAGTGGGGGCCCCAGCAGCGGGCTGCCACCCAGCAGGAGACCTCCGTTTTTAGCTTGTACTTGATGGTGACCTCGTTGTTGCCGTCGGCGTACTCGCGGGCGATTTCCTGGCCGTTGACGATCAGTTCAATGGCGGTCAGGGGCCAGACGCTGCGGGCGGTGGCCACCACTTCCACGGTGCCGCCGTTGCCCGACAGGGCGATTTCGTCGCCCATGTGGTGGCCGTCGGCGCGCAGGTCGATCATGGCGCCGGTGCTGGCAAAGGTGCGGCCGCGCTTGACCGCCTCGCTCCAGGTTTCAAAGTTGAATTCCTCGTCGGGGCGCAACTGGGCGTAGGTGCGCGATCCGCCCAGGATGCGGTTGTTGGACATTTTGTCGGTGCCCCCGACAATGGGCAATTTCTGGCCGACGTTGAGCCAGCGGTAATAGCCCTTCTCTCCCTGGCCTATCTGCTCGCCCTGCCAGACCCAGCACATTTCGGCGGCGTCGGCCTGGCCCAAAACGATATTGGCCGCGTTCTCAAAATCGGGCAGCGGCATATGCGGCATTATCACCAGACCGCCCTGGGCCCGGCAGGCTTCGGCCCAATCGGCCATCAGGGTCTGGACCTCGCCGCCGACCCAATCCTCCTGGGGGCCGCCGGTGCACATGGGGGCGATCAGATCCTTGAGGCCCAACAGGGAGATATGGCCCAACACGTGCTGCCTATTTTCCTGGCTGACCCAGATCTTGTGGAACTCGCTGCTGGTGGGCGACAAACCGCCGGAAAACTCTTCCCAAGAGGTATAGAGCCGGCCCCATTTGCTGGCCAGCAAATGGACGAAATTAAGGTCCTCGGCGGCGGCTTCTAGGTGACTGGACTGGGCCGACAGGAAGTGGACGTGGGTATCGCCCGAATAATAGCCCTCGGCCTTCATGTCAAAGGCCCGCTCCATATTCAGGGTGAGGTGGCGCTGGCCGGGTTTGATATGGACTTGCTGGCGCAGCGGGGCGTATTCAAAGCCGCGCACCACTTCGACCACTACCGGGCCCACGGGCAATTCGATCTGGCAGGTGCCGTCGATATAGGCGTAGGGCACGCCGTTGACTTTGCAATCGCCGCCCATATCCTCGAACCACGCCGTATTGACGTCTTCCTGGTGGCCGTGGGGGGCGAAATAGGCGCCCTGGGGCGAGCGGAAGTGGACCCTGGAGCCAGTGGCTTTGCCGGTGTCTTTGTCTTCAACTCTAACGTGCACCCATTGCTTGCCCTGGGGCGAGACCAGTTCGACGCGGACTTTGTTGGCCTGGACGGCTTTGTTTTCCAGTACGTCGCCCCAGCGCACGTGTTCGTCAATGTCGTCGCCGGCCTTGATATGCAATTGCCCTTCGGGCGAGCCGTGGACCTCCAAATAGCGGCCGTCGCGCACGGTCTGACCGCCGCGGCCCCAACCGGCTTCGTCGGTGGTGAGGAAATCGGCGTCGGGCTCTACGAGCTGGTCCTGGCGGGCGATGGTACCCCGTTCCATGCTCACTTCAATGTCGGCGTCGGTGTCCAAGCCCAGGGCCACTTCCTCGCGCGGTGGCCAGGCCAGCGGATCGGCCGCCTCATTGGCCAGGGTGATGGCGCCCAGAACTAGGGGCGTGGCGGAGGCGGCCTCAATTTCTATGCGCTCAATGGTCTGGTCGGGATGGGGGTTTTCCCAGCCGTAAATCCACCAGGCCTGCAGATCGTTGCCCCATATTTTTTCGCCGTCGCGTTCAAATTCCGAGTGGACGCCGGTCTGTACCCGGCCCCAACCGCCGCGCGTATCGCCCAGCGGGACCGAGCCGAACGTGGTGTAGTTGCGGCAGAGGAAGGGGTGGTGGCCCCAGGGGGCGTTGATATCGTGGATTTCAAAGCGGCGCTTGAGGGGCTGCTCTATCTGGGTGCCGTCGGCAAAGACGATGCGGTAGGTGCCAATGGCTTGGCCGGTGCCTTCGACGGTGGCCCACTCGCCGGCCATGGGGGCGCAGGCGTGGGCAAAGAGCAGGCGCCGGGCGTTTTGGCCAACCGGGATACTCAGCGAGGCCGGGGCGGTATCGGTCTGGCGGGCGACCACGGCAAAGGTCTGCCCGGCGTCGGTGGCGGCCAGCTGGAAGGGAATGCCCCAGAACAGGCAGTCGCCCAGGGGCAGGCCGCGCAGGGGGGTATTGTCGGTATCGTCGCCCCGGTGGGGCCACAGCTGCCCATCCTCGGCGGCGGCGTTGCCAGAGCCGGCGTTGAAGACGGCGGTCAGGTCGAGGGGGATGAAGGCGTCGCTCATGGAGGGCCTGCTTTCTGGGGTTGTGAGGCGCTAGGTGCTGTATCTGGGAATTATTGGTGTTTGCAAAAATAACGAGACGCTTGGACGCCCCTTGCGGGAGCCGGCATCCAGGCGGTCAGTAAACTCGGGGCCTGCGGCCCCTCAGACATCACTGCCCGCCTTCCAGCCAACTCCCGCAAGGGGCTTGGCAAACGGTGTCCCAATAATTAAGCAGTTTTCAATAGTATAGGATCCTGTCATTGCTGTGTCACGATTCCAATTTCAGTAACTTATAGCGACGGTTTAACAGGGTCAATGTGCCGTTGTATTGGCCTGGGCCCAGGCGTACATCAACACCCCGCCGACCACGGCTACATTGAGCGAATCGGTCCGGCTCGACATGGGCAAATGGACCGTTTGCTCGATTGCCGGGTGCAATTCCGGGGCCAGCCCCTGGGCCTCGTTGCCCAGCAGCAGGGCCATGCCTCCTTGCCAGTCGGCCTGGTGCCAAAGCTGGCCCGTGTTGGGGAGGGCTGCCAGGGGGCGCAGGCCACGGCTTTGCAGGAAGGGCAATAGCTCCTCGGACTGGGGAGTGCGAGTAAGCGGGATATTGAACAACGAGCCCATGCTGGCCCGCACGGTCAGCGGATCGAAAGGATCGACACAGGGCTCCACGGCTATCACGGCCGTTGCCCCGACGGCGTCGGCGGTGCGGATGAGGGTGCCCAGATTGCCCGGGTTTTGCGGTCGGTCGAGGACCACCACCAGGTCGGTGGGGCCAATGGGCAAGTCCTCCAGGGCGGGGTTGAAAAGGGGAAAGGCGGCGACGATGCCCCCGGAGATAGAGCGCTCGGATAATACTTCGAGGACGGGGGCCGAAACCGGCACCAACTGGGCTTGAGTCTGGGCAAAGCGCTGTAGAATGAGCGGTGCCTGGGGGCCGACAAATAAATCGCTGCAATAGAATACTTCATCGGCCCGGTGGCCCGCGTCCAAGGCCATGTGCAGGGCCTGGCCGCCCTGGGCCAGAAAGCGGCCCTGGCGCTGGCGGTGTTTGCGTTGGGCCAGTTTGCGGGCCTGGACAATGCGCGGGTTGCGCAGGGATGTGATAGGGGGTAGTTCGGACATTACGGGGCCTTGTCGGGGGTGGACTTACGGGGCCAGCCAAAGCTGTCGATAATACGCAGCAGGTCCGGGTTGGTAGCTGATAGAGGCGGCAGGTAGGGCCCCAGGCGGCGGCGCGTCCACCAGGCAGGGATATCGTCGCCGGGGCCGGTGAAGCGGTACTGATAGAGTTCGGCGCGGATAAAGGTGGGCGGGCCTTGGGTAAAGGGGTGTGGGCCCAGTAGGGACTGTATCCCGGGGTCGTCGGTGAGCAGCTTGTAGACCAGGTGTATCAGCCAGGGCTGGCGGCGGTAATCGGACATGGCGGCAAACCAGATTTGCCAATCGAGCCGAGGCTGGTACGGGGCGATAATGGGGGGGCGGCGGTCGAGGGCCCCGGGCTTGTGCTTGAATTCGTAATCGAGCCAGCGGGTATTGTCGTCGACGACCGGGTCGTAGGTGCCTTGAATAATTACTTCCCGCCGTTCTTTGCCAATATGGCCGAAGGCACCGTAGGTATTGACCAGGTGCAAGGGGTCAAAGGAGCGGTTCATGGCCTGGTGTGGCGACAGCAGGTTGAGAACGGGTTGAATGCTGAGGAGGGCGACCAGCGCCGTCAATACCGGTCTGCGGGCCGGGTGCACAGGCGCCAAGACCGGTGCTTTGCGGCGCCACCGGGTCGGCACCAGAGCGGCCAGGGCCTGGTCGTCAAAGAGAGGGATGCACAGGATTAAGGTGAGGTAGTTGAGAAAGGCCAGATTGCCCGACAGGATCAGCAGGCTCTGGAAGGCGATGGTGAGCAGGCCGGCTAGGTGGCGTAACCGGCGGGGGGCGAAATAGAAGAAGGGCACCAGCAATTCCACCAGATGGTTGAAGAGCACGCCACCTTGGTGGACCCAGGCCGGTAGTTGGTGCAGATACCAGCTGAGTGGATTGGGAATGGGCTGGGTCTCGTAGTGGTAGATCAGACAAGTCAGATCGGTCCAGCAGGTATCGCCGCGCAGTTTGATCAGTCCGGCCCCGAACATCAGACGGAAGAGAAGCCAGCGGTAGAGCCAGACCACTGCGACGGTGGTGGTGGTGGCGCGCCACAAAGGGGCAAAGAAAATGCTCAGGAAGCCGGTTTCGAGCAGGAGGATTTCCCAGCCGTAGCCGTAAAAGAGCTGGCCGACCTGGTAAATGGACATGTAGAGCAACCACAACAGGGCCAATAGCGGCGCGTTGCCGCGGCCGCTGAGAAGGACCAGGGAAGCGCCCAGCCCCGCAGCGCCGAGAACGGTCAGGGTTGGATCTGTCGGTGCCAACCAAAACAGCGACGGGGCGTCCCAGAAGGCGTCCCAGGTCGAGTCGTGGATCTGCTTCAGGCGAGCGAGAAAGAGGTGCGCCGGCAACAGGCCGTCGCGGCCGATAAGGGGCGCCGCCTGGCGCAGGGCGGCGGCAAAGGCGACTAGGTAGATCAGACCCAGGGCGCGCAGGAACAGGGAGCGGGTCCGATGGTGTGGGGAAGAGGCGGGGAGACTGATGTCGCGGCTTGCCAACCGGTTCCACAAGGTCTTTGTACGGAGGGTGAGAAACATGTATTAAAAGTACGGAGACTGGGTCCGGGCGGGCAACTGGCCGGGCAAGGGCGCTGTGATTTCAACTTGAAATCGCCCCTGTCGACTGCCGGTGGGCGATCAAGCCGAGAGGCGCAAATTGTTGTTTTTGCGTAGCGTCGCCAGGGCAGGCCCTGGCGAAATGGTCTAGGATTCGACTTTAGTTAGCCAGCTCTTTATAGAGCTTGATTCCGCTTAGATGTATAGATTCGGAGCCGTCGTAATAGATGAGGAAGTCTACTTCCTGAGCCTTTTCTAAGTAGAAATGAAGATCGGTCGCCCGCCCGTACCAAGGTAAGGATAAAGCCCAAGGGGCCTGTAGCCGTTGTGCCAAAGGGTAGCCGAAAGCGGGATCCCCGGCGGTAAGGGGCGCCGTATCAAAAGGATAGGAAGGGCCAGCCGGCGGAGTGCCTGGGGCCCGGAGAGCGTAGACGCCCATGTGGATGGGCGTTGCCGCCCGCTGCCACCAAGTCGAGGTTAAGACTGGTCCTTCCACCCCAAAGCGGGCCCTATAATAACCGGGGCCCAGCAGCGGCCCTTTAAGCTGCGCCGCTGTGGGCCCTGTTTCTGTGAGCGTGATGTCGGCCTGCAAATGCTGCACCTGGGCGGACTGAATATGGGGCCATTGGGGGAAGACTAACAGCCGGCCCGTCTGTAGGGAAAGGGATTCCGGCCCAATGTAGGCGATATCCACATAGGCGGAGCGCAGGCTAGGATTGAAAAAACCGTACAATGGCAGGTTGTCTGGATCGAAAGGGGCCAAAGGCTGGATAATTCGTTCTTCGTAGGGCATGATGGCCGGTGCGGCTTCGCGCAGGGACACGACGAGGAAGGCCGACGGCGAATGGGCGGCATTCGTACGGATATCGGGCAGGGCGATAGAATAAAAGCCGGGCTTTAGTATGTGCATAGAAACCGAGGCCAGAATACCCGGTTTATCCTCCCCCGCCCGGGCCTGGAACCCTCCTTCCTCTCCGGCTTGGCCGGTGTGGTCCAGATTGCCTAATCGGTTGTGTAGAGAGAGTTCCTTCTTGAAGTTCAGGGGATAGGCCATAGTGTCCAGTCGCAGCACCGAGGCGTCGGCGGCCAATTGGTGCAGGTGGCCGGACAGGGCCCGCTGGAGGTTTTCAACCGACAAACCTACCTGGCCCCAGAACGCTGGCCAGAGGGCCGCCATGATCAGAGCGGTCGCGGGTAACAGAGGCCGGGCTTGAGCCAAAGTTTTAAGCCCGACAAATAAAAACAGCAGCAAAGGAAGCCAGAAAAATACCGCTGACCAGGGAAATCCCGCGATGTCAGCGTCGGCGAAGTGGGCGCCCCAGGGATAGAAGGAGGTGATCGATCGGCTTTCGAGATTCTGTCCGACAAAGCCGAATTCGGGCATCATAACGGTTAGTATCGTACCGTCCAGGCTGATGGTCAGGGCCAGGGCGGCCAGGAAGACGGCCCCCGGCCGTCGGCCCAGCAGGGGCCCAGCCAAAGCCAAGCCGCCCAATAAGGCGGGCAGGGCGGTGACAAAGAAACGGGCCGGATAGCAAAATCCAAATGTCCAGTCCGGGTGCAGGCCGTAGACGACCGTGGTGGTGCCGTATAAACCCGCCAGCCCCAGGAAACGCCGATCCCGCTGCAGGGCCAGCCAGGCCGCACCCAGGGGCGCCAACAGGAAGACGGGAGCCGCTGTCGCCAAACCGATCTGCGGATGCAGCCAGTGGCCCGGCAAGGAGCGCAGCCACGTGCCCGCCTGCAGGGCATCCTCCTCATAGGCCGCCCCAGGACGGAAATGACCCAACCAGTCGCCGCTGAAGGTATAATGATGCCCCAGCAGGGCGACCAGACCGAGGCCCCATACTGCGCCGATCCCGCCCAGGGCCACGCCTCGACGTGGGACGGACCAGGCTTGCAACCCAAGCAACCCGGCCAGCAACAGCCCCAAGGGCAGGAAGCGGGGATGCAGAAAGGGTAGCCCCGCCACCAGCAGGGCCAGGCCGGCCAGTTGCAGGGGTTCCAACGCCCCCAGCGACCGGTACTGACCTCCGGGGCGCAGCCAATGCGCTAACTTTACCAAGACGATGAGCCCAATCAGCAACGCCGGCATTTCGGGGTAAAGCTGGTTGCTGTAGTAGGCAAAAGGGGCCGTACTCATCAGAATCCCCGTGCACAGCAGTGCCACGGCTCGTCGGACCCCCAGACGGACCAGCCAGACCAACGACAAGGAAGCGCAGCCGGCCGCCAGGAACGCCATGAACAGGGCGCAAGCCAGCCGGGGGTGTTGCCAGAGCACCAGGCCGACCCAATAGGCTGGCAGCAGCAACACCGATAGACCGATCGGGTGGCGCGAGTAGACTTTGCCCGGGACCGCTTGGTGCGCCTGATGGAGGCCGAAAGGCCGGTCGTGGAATTCGTTGGTATAGGCCGGATCCAGGTTGTTGGTCAGGTCCATGTCCCCGTCGTGCAGCAGGCTCTGGGTAATCCGCAGATACTGGGCTTCGTCGCCGTGCAGCATCGCCACCTGACAAAAGTAGAGGGTATAGCCCCCGTAGGCGGCCACGCCGACCCCGAAGACCAGGAGAGCCAAGCGGCGGGTGGAGCAGCCAATGCGCGTCGATGATCTGGTCGGCTCTGGTGCGGTCCGCAGATAAAGGAAAAGCGGCATGGCCCAGGCCCAGGCCCAAGTCGCGTGCGGGGCCCACAGCAAGGTGAGATAGGGGAACAGGCCCCCGACGGGGGGCCACAAGAGAAGCAAACGGGCCCCGATCAGTCCGATGGTCCAGCGTCCCCACTGCCGCAGCGCCCTGTGCAGCGGACCGGCCGGTTCGGTTGAATCGGCCAGCCAACCGGGTCGCCAGGTCAGGACCACTAGGCAGCCCAGCACCACGAGGGAGGGCCCCAGGGGCCAAGCCCCGGTCCAGTCGGGTTGGAGCGCGGCCGCCCGCAGACCCTCAGGGGCGAAGGCCAGATCGACCTGGATCCAGTCAAGGGCGCACCACAGGCCACCCAGCCCGGCGAGGGCCCCTAGGGCCCGTTTCACCGAGGAGGGCGACCAGAGCTGGCCGAGAATCCGCCCGAAGGCCGGAGGGACAGCGGGGCCTTCAGGCCGACTTTTTTTGCGTTTTGAGCTGGATTTTCTGGGCATCGGGCTGTCCGGAACGGGTGTAGGGGCCCCCGGTACGGCGATAGACCGCACAACGGGCGGAGGCGGCTCCGGGCTGCCGTGGGGGCTTGGGTGGCTGGAAAGGCCTCTATCTTAAAGGGCAAGAAACCTGGAATGATAACAAGAGGCCGCCGGCTTTCCGGTTGGGGGGCCACCGCGCATACGAAAAGCTTGGTTGCCCTGTGCCGGACAACCAAGCCTTACAGACAAAGAAACTATAGTAAACATCCTCAACGAAGCAATGCCATGTCAAGGCATACCGTGTTGGCGCTGGAGATATTCCAGGCAGGTTTATTGGCGCGTAAAAAAGCGAGTCGTTTGGTCGCTGAAGCGGGCGTATCAGACAGACCGCTGCATGCGGATCTGTTCCCGGTCCATCCAACGGTGCAGGTAATGGCGCGAGTCGCGCAGATCGGTGCGGTAGTCCTTGCCCAGGCCTTTGCCCTTGGTGCCGGGCGAAAAGTTGGCGTTGGGCATGACATTGTGGCGGCCCCGCACTTGGGTGATGCGGCGCGACTGGTTATTGACCGCAATGGTCATGATATGGTGTGCGGCGCCTTGGTCCCCTTCCAGGCGCAGCGACCAGACCGAGATTTTGCCCGATTGGCAGTTGTTGGCGTACGAGGCGACGCAGTGGTTTAACTGGCGGCCCTCCACGGCCAGTTCGCGGCTGCTGCGCAATTCGCGCACCGCCCAGTTGACCTGGCGGCCGTCGGCCAGTTCCTCGACTTCCTGGTATTCGCCAATGCCCGAGGCGGCCCAGTGGCCGGGGGGGACCCGGGTTTCGCGGGCCAAGCGGGCGTGCCAGCGGTCGACCTGGTCGAGCAATTTGGTGATGGAACGGCTTTTCATGGAGAAATTAGGTTGCGGTGGATCGCGTTGCTCCACTTGGCCGCCGGGCAGGACGATTTCCTCGGGGATGTATTTCTGGTTGTGGATATAGTCGACGATGGGGCCAATATAATCGGGGTCGAGCATGGCGTGGTTGGCGAAGAATTGCACCACTGTGCCCCAGAAGGCCTCGTCCTCAAAGCCTTGGCCCAAGCGGCAGTCGAGGATTGCCCGGGCCAGATTCTCCGAGCCGCCCAAGCCCAAGACCTGGGCCCAGCGCAGGGCCTGGTCGGGGGTGAGGTCGGCGGGAGCGCCGTGGAAAAGGTGGGCCATTTTCTTGGTCAATTCTACAGGTAGGTCGGGCGCAGTGCGGATATTGTCGCCGTTGCCCAGGTGTTTATACCAGCTCTGTTGGCGGCGGGCGTGGTCGGTATCGCCCTGGAACCAGGCCGAATCCATAAAGGCGGGCATTTCGTATTGGGCCAATAAATGACGCGCCAGGGCGCCAAAGCGACGTCGGGCGTTGTGGCTTTGCGGTCGCCAGTCTTCTACCGGGCGCAGCCAATTGCGGTGGTGGTGGGCCAGGGCGGCCAAGCCGGCTAACAAGGTATTGCCCGGCAGCTGGTCTAGGTGTGCCAGGGCGGGCCCCTGGCGGGTTAGGTCGAGATGGCGCTCGGTGTGGAGCAACAGGCGCAATAGCGCCGGGCGGTCGGCTGCGGCCAGACCGTGTGCCAGGCGGTGAATGTTTTTGAGGAAATCGGTGCGCAATTGGTCTGCGGCCAGATGGCCGGCAAAGATAGCGGCGATGGTGTCGCGCGGGCGCTTGGTGTGGCGGCGGACCTGGGCCAGGGCGGCTTGGCTTTGCAGGCGTTGGGCCAGCTCTTTTTCTTTGCGGCGCTGGGCGGCGCTTTTGTCCAGGCCGGGGCTAATCTGGTGTTGCCGGCACCAGGCGGTGTATTGGGGCTCGTCTTTGAGGCCCAGGCTTTCGATATGTGCTAGCAATTGCTGGCGGCTTTGCTGGCGGTTCTGGTCGCGCTGTACCAGGTCGCGCTCTTTGCGGCGCTCCTGCCATTTTTTGTTGAGCGCCCCGTTGAGCCCGTGCTGCCGGCACCAGGCTTTATACTCTTCGGCTGTATCCAGGCCCAGCGATTCGATATGCGCTTGGATATCTGCGTTGGCTCGGGCGGTAGCACCGCGACTGCGGGTTTTGCGGCGTCGGGGCGAAGTCTTGGGCATGGCTCCTCACAAAATGGCTGGGGGGTGCTTATTGGCTATATTTGAACAGGTTTTTTCTCACAGTGTCAAGTTGAAAGGGATTGGGCGGTTATGGACAATTGGACGTTGACTGGGCAACAGGTAGAGCAGTTTGCCGCAGATGGCTACCTAATGCTGGAAGATTATTTTCCCCGCGGCGATATCGACCTGTTGCTGAAAGTTGCCCGGGCCGACCAGAAACTGGCGGCGGGGGCGGCCGATCGGCACGATAGTGAGGGGCGGGTGAGTCGGCTGTCGCTGCGCTCTAATTTACCCGACGACCTGTACAGCGCTTTTGTCCGCAATCCTCGCGTGGTCGGGCCCATGGAGCAACTGCTGGGCGAGGAAGTCTACCACTACCACCACAAGATGATGCTCAAGGAGCCCTTTACCGGGGGAGCCTGGGAATGGCACCAGGATTACGGCTATTGGTACAAGCAGTTTCTCTTTGCCGATATGGCTTCGTGCATGATTGCGGTGGACCGGGCAACCAAAGAGAACGGCTGTCTGCAGGTGCTCAAAGGCTCGCACCGGCTGGGGCGCTTGGAGCACGGAATTACCGGCGACCAGACTGGGGCCGACATGGAGCGCATCCGGGCGGTGGAGGATAAATTCGAGCGGGTCTACTGCGAAATGGCGCCGGGGACGGCGTTGTTTTTCCACAGCAATTTGCTGCACCGCTCCGACGCCAACGACAGCCCCATGGCGCGCTGGTCGCTGATCTGCTGCTATACAGCGGCCAGCAATACGCCTTTTGTCGAGGGCACGTCGGGGACGTTTGCTCCTTTAGAGCGCTGGGACGACGACAAATTGCGGGCTGTTGGGGCGCAGCACCGGGCGGCAGTATTGGCCGCGGACGGGGGCTGAAACAATGCCGGGCCATCGGCTGATGCCAGGCATCCGCAGCGACGAGATCAACAATCCGAACTGGTCGCGGACCCTGCACGACAAGCAGCTCACCGGCTTTTCGCCGCTGCCATTGGGCATGGAACGAGGGCCGCAGATATGGCGTTCGATTGAAGTGCCGGGCCAGTACAATTGGGTCGAAGGGGTCGCCACGGCGGCGGGGGCTGCCTTCCTAGTAGACGACGGACGATTGGCGCTGTACGAGGCCGCTACGGGCGCCCGGCGCTGGTGCGCCGAGGCATCGGGCCGGTTGGTGTTTTGGGGGAATTTGTACGGCGATGGCGATGCGGTGGCCCTGTTGCGGCAGGGAAATACGTTGACGGTGGTGGATGGGGAGAGTGGGGGCGTGCGTTGGAGGCAGTCCTACGAGCCGGCGCACGTCGATTTGCGGGTGCAGGTGGGCGCCGTGTTGGCGGGGGCGGCCGGTTTGCAGGCGGCCGTCTTTGAGCAGTACGGCGAATGGGGTTGGCTGCTCGATTTTGCTCCCGACGGCAGCGTCCGTGAAGTATGGCGCCGGCAGGTGATGAGCAACGATGTCTGGCCGGTGCGGGCCGACCACGGCTGCGATATTGCGTTGGCTTTGCAGGGCGACCGCTCTGTTATCTGGAATGTGCGGCACCACCGCTGCCAATATTTCGATGCCCAAAGCGGCCAGCCTCTGGGTTGCCTGCAATACGAATTGGACGGGGCCTACCGGCGCAATTACGGTCCCTGGCGCCTGGCTAAGGGAGCCGACGGCCAGGATTATATCGCGGTGGCCGCCGAGATGGTGCAGACCCATGTGCATGCTATCCGTCTGCACGGCGATGGTACCCCGGAGTTGGCTTGGGCGCGCTATTACGGCGAGGTCTATGTAGTCCCGGGGGTAGCGGTGGAATGTCTCGGGGTCGGCGATTTTGACGGCGATGGCGGCGATGAAATCGCCTATAACGTGCGCGATCCGGAATGCGGTTTCGGTTCTTTTGTGCGGCTGCGCGATGTGGCCACCGGGGCGGTGAAATACGAATGGGCCGACCGCTGGTGTTCGAGGTTGGTGGAGGGAGTGGGGCCGGAGGGCAGGGGGGTGTTATTGCTGCATCCAGCTCTGGAGGGGGCGACGCCGCAACAAGGGCCCCTGGAAGTGGTTGGATTGGCGCCAGAGCCGCAGGTGCTGGCGACTTTTGCGCACGGGGGGCCCTGGGGGGTGACGAAAGTACCGGGGGACCAGGGCGGCGACTTCTTACTGCGTCTGGTCGATGAACGCGGCCCGGGGGTGGTGCGACTGGACGGAGTCAGTCTGGAGGAGAAGGAGCGGGTGGACGATGGGTCCTTGCTGGCGGCCCCGCCCGATGCGTTGGCCCAGGTAGAGGGGCACTTGCACTGGACTTCGGCGGTGGGAATAGGCGCTTGGCCACAGGGCACTTGTGTGCCATTGGGCGTACGCGGGGGGAGCCCATCGACGCTGAGTGCGGCAGCCCTTGGGGACGGTCCGGCGCAGCTTTTCGCCCATACGCCAGGACATCAGCTCAAGGGCTGGGCGCTGGAAGGGGAGACGGCCGTTGAGACCTTGGACGAAGCCTTTTTCGGCGAGCGCGCCCGCCACAGCCCGCTAGTATACGATCTGGACGGCGACGGGCGACTAGAGCTGGTCGTGCCGGGGGTTAGCCAGCGCGGCGAATTGGCGGTTCGTGCATTGCGGCCGGACGGGACGGTGCTGTGGCATACGCTATTGCCCAGGGCCCGCAGCGACGACGGGGGCCAGGCAGTGGCCTGGAATGCCGGCCAATTCCTCGCCGGAGACGATGGGCCCCGTGCCGGTCTGGCGGTTACGGTCTATTCTCTGCGGCGGACGCTGGAGGGCACTTTCATGCTGGCGGGGGATAGCGGTGAAGTACTGTGGTTTAAAGGCAATTACCGCGACGGCGAGCATATCCGCGCCTACCGGCCAGTGGGTATCCCCGGAGTTTTCGATTGGGACGGCGACGGCTTGGAAGAGATTGCCTGGGATATGTACAGCTATATGGCCTTTGTCCGTGGCAATGGTGAGATGGCGGCCGTTTTCGGCGGCGAGAATGTGCGCCCGGCCCGTGAAGCAGTGCCGGCGATTTTGCTATACAACGGTTTTACGCCGATCTACCGCACGCCTGCGGACCAGCGGCCGCATTGGCTGGTGCACCACGGCCACGGTCGCTTCGGGTTGGTGGGACCCGATCCCAGGCAGGGCATCTGGCATGAAGAGGAAGGCTACGATACCCCCGAGCGGATTGGCTTTGTCGATGTCGACGGCGACGGCGTTATGGAAGTGGGCTATGCCCTGCGCAACAGCGCCGAGTTCGTCTGTCGCGACTTGTGGAGCGGGGCGGTCAAATGGACGGTGGAATTGCCGGGGCCTCCCAGTGGGCCGGTGATAAGTGCCGATGTCGACGGCGATGGCCGCGGCGAATTCCTCGTCGATCGCTGGTGCATTGGCACCGACGCTGCTGGGCAGGGCGAAATTCGCTGGACCGCGCCGGTGTCCATGGGCTGGGCCGTCATCGCCGATTTCGATGGCGATGGTTTGGGTGAAATTGCCTGCCCGGGGGCGGGGCGGATAGTAGTGCTGAAGGGGAATGGGGCTGTTAAATAAACCGCCGTATCAATTCGCCACACAGGCGGTTATTCATCCTTTCGTCGTTCGCACCATGACCGTAAGGGGTGGCGACGAGCCGACTTGAAGTGTATCGAGGATCTCAAAGCCATGTCGTTGATAGAGGGACCTATTTCTGGGGTTGGTCGATTCCAGAAAGGCGGTCGCGTTGTCGTCATCGCAGCGGCGCAGGGTGTGCTCCATTAACGCCGAGCCAAAGCCCTGGCCCCGGTGTAGTGGTTCCACGCCGATAAATAGGAGATACCAGTGCGGCTCTTCTGGGATGTACTGGTCTACCCGATCTAAAAGACCAGTTAAATCTTCCTGCTTATCGGCGGCGACCCTGTTTTGTATGAGTTGATCGACGGCGCTTTCGTCGGGGTGGACATCGGGTGGAAGCCATAGCGCCCCGCCCCGGTAGCCGTCGACGTGGTAGGCGCTCTGGTGGACAAAGGACGGGGCTCCGTAGGCCTTGACGAAGTATGGAAAATGAGTGAGATAGTCATGGGGATCCGGCCAAAGCCAGCGTGCCAGCGGGTCCGTGCTGAAGGCCAGAGTTAGGGCATCAATAACGGCCGTTTCCTCGGGACTTGTCGCAATTTTAATTGATGGCTGTGTCACATTTTATTCCTGGAGTGATACTCCGCCTGTCGATATCAATACAGATGCGGAACCACGATGGGTGCAGTAATTAGAATGGTAGGGCGGCACGCGCGCCCTCGATAGCCACCAGTGAGTAGTGCTCTCATAGAGGTGATATTGTGGGCGTCCATCACGGTGTGATACCAGGCCACATTGCTCCCCAGCACATCCTCGCGGCGCAGGTTAATACCTTTGGTATTAGCCATAGTTGGGCCTTGTATTTAGTGGTCTTGGGACGGGTCGTCGTTGGTTAAAATCGCTTCTATCCGTTTGACCAGCAGGTTTATCCGTTCCCATTGTTTATTTGACCAGGCGGAATATCCCATGCCCGTAAGAAGCCAAACGAGAGCCGGAATAATAGCCGTAAGAGCCATGCGAGTGGACTCGTCGAAAGTAACCGGGTCGAGATTTAAGACCAAGGGGATACTCAGCAAAAACGGCAGGCGAAATAAAAATGCCACTCGGCGCCACTTGGCACTCAGTCTGATGCGGATTGGATGGCCGACAGGGGCGTTGGCATAAACTAGGAGCTTCAGCGATATCAGTTTATCGGCCGTTGACAGCTTCACTAGGCGGTCGGTCTGCTGCACCTGGCCACGAGCCACAGGTAACGTTGTATTTATCGCCTCGACCAAGGCCTCGGCTCTTACCGGGGTAAAGCTACCGTTGGCAATGGTCCTCTGGTAATCGCGGCCCTGGGGGGCGGTGGTGAAAAGTTTGCTCAACCAACCTTTCTGTTCAGAGGGCGGTTCAGCCCATTCCAGCTCCTCCGCCGCCGTTGCTATATGTTCACTGTCTAATCCCATTTCTCCGGCGATCTGTTTTAATTCGCCCAATTCCAGCCCGGCTGTGCCCGGGGAGGAATCCCTTGCCTGCTGCAGTTCGGCCGCCCGTTTTATGATCAGGCTGATTTCCGCATCGCTATATTTTCGGTCGTTGGTATCATCCATAGCCGTGTTTTTCCATGATCTGTATGTATTCGCAGAGTTTTGGATTGGCACCGATTTGCGCAAAGGCGGTCCACCTGGCCTGTAAGCAAACCAACTCCCTTCCTTGCTACTTGTCTAAGTCAAATCTTATTGACTTGGCGGTTCGAAGGCGATGAGTAAATCCATTACTGCGCGCGCTTTCTCGTAGCACCGCCCGTCGGCGAAATTGGCCAGGCATATGACGGTTTCGTCGCGTCCCGGCAAGCGTGCCATATAGGTTGAAACGCCGTAATCGCCGCCTTCATACCAGATTGTTTTCAGGCCTCGGTAGGCTCCATGGACCAGCCCAAAAGCATCGTTTGCTTTATCGTGTTCGAATTGCTGGGTAGACAGCATCAGTTCCCCAAAGGCATGGCCTTCCAATGCGTTGTCCTGGTAGAGGGCGCGGTCCCATTGGGCCAGGTCGCGGAGCGAGGCGAAGACACCGCTGCCCCCGTAGTGGGGCGAAAGGCGAGGAGCGACATGCCAATCGGTCGGGCCTAGGTCGCCGCGGTAGTAAGCCGTCGCGTCGGTTGGTTGTTGTGCCAGCGGCGCATCTACCCGCGCTGTAGACATGTCAAGTGGGTCGAATACGCTTGTTTTCAATTGGTCTGCGAATGTTCGAGCATTCAACCGGCCTACCAACTTGGCTAAAAGCTGATAATTGATATTCGAGTATGTCCAGCGGCTACCCGGTGCGTATGCCAACGCGCCGGCGGCGAAGACGGCTGTAATAGCATCGTCGACGGTAAACTGACTCTCCGACGACCAGCCCCCTTTGGGAGAAGGCAGGGTATAGTATTCGGGCAGGCCGCTGGTCATGTAAACCAGGTGGGCCAACGTGATTGCGCTTGCGAAAGGGGGCAGGTCCGGCCAGTGGTCAGCTAAGCGGTCTTCTAACGATACGCGTCCAGCCAGAATTTCGCGGGCCAGGGCGGCGGCAGTGAATTGTTTCGATAGCGAAGCTATATTAAACGTCGTATTGGGGGTGATCGGTCTGGCCGATTGTAAATTGGCATAGCCGTATCCCTGGGCCAATACCAGCTGGCCCTTGCGGACGATGCCAATGGCGAAACCGGGGCGCACATCGTGGTCATAGGCGGCGAATAGTGCATCGACGCGTTGGCCAAAGTCCGGTTGCATCGTTATTTCTTCGGCGGCTGCATAGGAGTAGGTGGTTTGCGTCAACAGCGCGCCGGCAAGAATTGCTCGGCGAATCAGTCCTGTCATATCCCGATTTATATTAAGGGCTGGCGTGGAAGAAGGAGCACACTGGAACTACGAAAATTTTTTGGTGAATTGGTAGGTCCAGTCTGCGACGCGGAATCCGTAATTGGCGTAGAACAGGAAGGCTCTGTCGTTGTTGTGGGCGGTGCTGATGGCGCCGTGTCGGTAGCCGCGTTGCCGCGCCTGGCACATGGCATGGGCCAATAGGAATCGCCCCAGCCCCTTGCCTTGAAATTTCTCTTGCACATTTAGTTCATTGCAGAAGGCAAATTCGGCGGCTTGAGGGGCGGCGGATGATTCCGCACCGCTATCCAGCAAGCAGTTGCCGATTTCTTCGTTTCCTTGAAGGGCCTTGACTTGCAGGCCTGGGAGAGGGCCCGCTCCCAGGCGTTCCTCAAGTTTGAGTTCATACTCAAGCCCGCTGGTATCGGGGAGTGCTTCGGGCTGCATATCCAGCCAATCGAGGAAGACCTCACCGCCGCTCTTGCTGTAGCCACGGTAACGGAGCAAGGCCTGCACGTGATCCAGATGGTCCGACAGGTAGGTGTGGGGGAAGCCGTAGAAGGAGTACCCCCAGGGCTGGGGCAGCACGACACTACGTGGTAGCTTGTGCTCGCGCATCCAGGATTCCGCTGCCGCCAGCAAGGCATCGCCGACAGGGCGCTGGCCGCGCCGGTAGGCCAGGAAGCGGATCACGCCGTGTTCGTCCTGCCACTTATTCGCCGCCTGTCGGCCTAGATGGATAAAGCCCGAAATTTTAGCGCCCTCGGCGGCGACGAGCACGACCTGCTCCAGTAGCCGGGCCCAATCGCGTTCGATATCTTTCTCTGCCAGCGACGTGCCCAGAACCGATGCGGCGACCGGCCAGCAGTGCGGAACGCGGTCAGTAGTCAATTCATTGTAGAGGTTGTGGACCCCGGGTAGGTCGTTGGGCGTGTAGGGTCGGATATCAAAAGGCATATAGCTGTCTTTTCTTTTGGCCAGAGATAGTAAGAGTCAACGGACCAGCGTTCTTCTGCTGCGTAATACATTAAAAATTTAAACCCTACACTGTCACAGCAACAAGCACGCAATTATCCTTCAATCAACAATTGGCCATGCCGGAAGGGACCAAAGGGGGGCAGCTATTTCCAACCGGGCATCTCATCGCGGGTGAGTACGCGCGGGTTATTATAGATACGTTGGATTTCTTCGGTAGAATTCTCCTCCTGCACCAGCTCGGCCCAGGGCATGAAGAATACCCATCTTGGCTGAGAGGCTAAAACGCTGGGACTGGGCAATCTGCTGCATTCGCCAATTGCCATAGGCTTTTCCCCTACTATGGGCAGAATGTAATTGTACCAGGAAGATCGGTGTAGGCCTCAATGATAAGCGCCAGATTAGTCATTTGATCCAATCTTACTACGATGGTCTTCTTGCAACACGGGCTTAAGGGGCAGCATGGAGGAGTTCGGCGCAATCCCACCGCTCGCAATTCCCAATCGCCTTCTCCAATACCCAGACCCCGCCCCAATTCCGCACCCACATAATGGGCGGAAAAAGACAGCACAGTACAGACAACCGATAGTCCAGTTCGAACCGATCCCGGCTGTAATCGGTGACTCCGGCGGCGACCAGGCCGTCGTAGTACGCCGCCATCGCCTCCTCTTCCATCTGCGGATGGAACATCAGCAAGTAAGCCAGGTCGTACGCCGGGATGCCGCGCTCCCACGTTTCCCAGTCGACCAATTTTGTCTTTTGGGTCGAGGCATCGAGCGGAAAGAACATATTCTCGAGATGGGCATCGCCGTGGATCAGCGTCATTTGCGCACCGTCGCCGATGCGGTCAATTAGCAAGTCGGGCCATCGCTGGATCGCGCGGGTACACAGGTCCGCCATCGCGTCCGTGAAAGTCTCGCCGACCTGTTCCCGACTGCGCGGCAACTCGTGGTTTAGCCAATGATCCGCCTGGACCCGAATATTCTCCGGCGAACAGGCATTGGCCATTCGACACGCCCCGCCGTGCGCGTTTTGCAATATATCCAGATTGAGGATGTCGTCTTTCCACCATCTGGCGTGGAGTGCGACCAATGTCGGAATGGCCTTGCGGATTTCCTCCTCTTGGGCGTCTTGTCGATGGGGTTGGTGGGTTTTTTTCAGATCTTCGACAAGCAACCAGGCAATACGTTCTTCGCCGTCGAGACCGTGGTCGTAGCAGGTAGCAAAGATTGGGGCTTCCATTTGCCCGGCACAGTGTTGATAGAATCCCCTTTCCTGCAAGCCCCACTCAAGGTAATCCGGCCTATACCGCTTGTGCAGGATATTGGTCGTCGAGTCGTCGGCAAAACGAATCGCCAGCGGTGTCCAGTCCGTCTGGCCTGATTCGAATGGCTCTCCATGCTCAATGGATGCAACTGTCCGATGCAACCGTTCCGATAGCCATGCCGGCGTGATATTTTTTGCTTCGATCATATTTTAGTCCAGTGATTATCCGGTGGTAGTGCAAAAGACAGTGGTATTGGCTGATTGGGTATCCCGTAGTTTTCATCTCACATGCCGCTGAAGTCGATCTCGAAGTTGGGGTACGCTCCGATTCCCTCTCTATGTTGTTTAATGCCTATGCGTTGTTGCTCATTAATCTTGTTAAAATCCCACGTCCTATAGTGGTTGGCATACATAAATACGTGCCTGAGTTTTAGGAGTTTAGGTATAAGTTCTACCGATGCGGAAGATATATCCATTTTCTGTCGGTAACCCGTCAAGAAAAAGGACAAGAACGTTTGGATGTAGTCCTCTATCGATTGGCCCTCAGGGCGTTTCCAACAGGCATAGTAGAGGGTAATGGCTATATCGCTGACGAACCAGCTGTACTGTACATCATCAAAATCGAATGCCGTCAGACGCCCATTGTCAAGGTGTATATTCTCTTGATGGAAATCGCCGTGGGTCAATCCGTATACGCTATTGTCCACAGGAAACCGGCGTACTTCTTGGATGAGGTTTTCGGCTTCACGCAAGAAGTCTTTTTGGCGAGGGGGTATAAGAGCCCGCAGGGCGAAGTTGGACTCTTGGTGCCATTCCGGGCGACCAATTTTTGGACTATTGGTTGAGTGGCACGCTGCCGAGGCGTGTAAGCAGCCCAGTAAATTTCCCCACATTTCAAAGAGTTGAGTATTCCAATCGGCTCTTGTCGGGGATTGTCCCGGGAGCTTATCAAAGGCTGCGATCGATAGCGTAACGTCTTCGGCCTGAATCGTTTCAACGAACCGATTTTGCAGGGAGAGAAGCGGTTGGCAAACGGAGACTTTTTCTGCAAGCAGCGTATTGATCCAGGCTATTTCGGCCTCTACCTGATCCGGCGTGCGGCGGGCCCCATGCGATATGCGCAGTATAATGGGGTGGGCCCTTCGGGCCGCCTCAATAACAATATTATCTCTTCGTGCTATTTCCCGGAAAGAGGTTCGCTCGGCGCCGAATAAGTCGGCAATACGATGGAGCGATCCAACTGAAAGGGGCTTGAACAGTTCTTTTCTCAATATAGACCTCTGCTGTGAAAAGTTGTGCAACGGGTTAGGGGAATCGCCTGCATGGGCCGGCTCTTCACTCGAACCAGTAGAAATCGTCGACGCCGACAGGGCTCACCGCGCCCTTGGGCTGGTCGTCGCTCTTGCTGTCAGCCAATTGCGCGGCGGTGGCTGCATCGCTCTTGCCCAATTTCTGCAGGGCCAGATCCAGATTGCGCTGCAGTTTTCGGTCCTCGGGGCGCAGGGCTATGGCCTGTTTGAAGTTTAGCGCTGCTCGGGTATCCTCCCCTTTCAGGTAGTAGGCGACCCCGAGCTGATTGTAGGTGGCGGCCTTGTCACCCACTTCGTCGAGCAAATGGCTTTCGGCCGTATGGATGGCCGTATCGTATCTGCGCAAGACCAGATAGAGCTGGATCAGGCGTAGCCGCAGGGCGTCGTTGTCGGGCTGTAGCTTGAGTGGGTCGAGATAGTGGGTTTCGATATGGGCGCCGATGGTTGTTTTCAGTGTATCGTACTGGGCGGCGAAGGCCTCCTCCAGAACGCTGAGTGGAGGGCCCGCTAACTGGACGCTAAAATCGGGCTGAGCGACGGGGAAGCGCTCCCAGGCATCGGCCGTGTCGACCACCCGTTGGATACGTTCTACATGTGTCAGTTTGGCTAGCTCTTCCAGGCCTGCCTGCCAGGCCTGGCGGAAGGAGTCGCCAAGCCGGGTGATCTCCACGGGGATCCACAAGCGGTCGCCCCGCGTGACGAAATCGTGTTTGGCCAGGGGTAGTGTATGGTCCTGTTGCCACCTTATGCCGCTGTCGAAGAGCAGGAAGATATGGCCCGGATAGTCGACCAGGGCCGTAGCGATGCCGGCGTTTTCCAGCAGGGCGGCATACAGCACGGTCAGGTCGTCGCAGTCGCCGGCTTTGTACTGCAAGGTCTCCACCGGGTAGCGGACATGGTCTACAGCACCCCGGTCCGCCGCGACGCGGGAATAAGGTGTATTGGCATCGGTCAGATAGCGGATGCCGTGGGCTTTGAGTCCCTCGAACAGGGTCATCGCCTGGATCAGATTTCGTACGGGTTGCCCCAAGGATCCGGCTTCGGCTTCGAAGGCGGCCAACAGCGGTCGGGCAAAGGCGGCCAAGGACGGATCGTCTGAGGTTATAAAGGCGGCGGCGCGGGCGGCCCGATCCCAGATCAGGTCGCCGCGGCGGTGGATAGTGATCTGGTGGTTTTGGCGCACGGCGATGGTCTGGTCGCCCTGGGCGAAGGAGAGTTCGACCTCGGCCGGGGTATGCACGGTTTCCAGCACCTCCAGCACCGCTGGGTCCAGGTGGGCGGTGAGGGGGATGGTTTGGGCGGACCTGGGCGGCAGGGTGATGGGGCGCTCAAGAGGGCGGCGCATGAAGTCGGGCAGGAAGAGGCGCAGCAGGACGCCGGCCGTATCGGGCGCGTCGTTGGCCAGTGTCACAGTGCCGAAGGGGTGCCGGGCGTAGGCGGGGTAGAAGGAGGCGAAGAGATCGTCGAACTGCAGCTCGGCGATGCGATAGGGGTGGGCGGTGATCTGGTGGAAGACTTCGACTTCGACGGCGGTGGTATCGGAGTAGGTCAGGTCTCGATCGACGGCGATGAGTTCGAATTTGTACTGGCCCACGGGCAAGTCGGTGTATTCCACTCGGCGGGCCCGGGTCTGTTGCCAGTCGGTTTCGTGGCCCTGCAGTCGGTACAGGTATACATGGCTGTCCGGCGGCGTCATTAAACTTCGGCCCTGGAATTCGAAGGCCACCAGACCGCTGGTCGAAGGAATGGCCACGGCCTGCGGTTTTTCGTAGCGGCGGTCAGCCACGACGGCGGTGACGAAAATTTCCGGCTGGGTCGGTGCAGGCGGTTGGTAGCGAATGACGCCCTGGTAGGTGGAAAACCACATAGCCCCGTCCTCGTCTTGCACAATAGCGCGCACCGATTGGCCGTTGAGCCCGTCCCGCCGCGACAAGGTCTGGAAGACGCGGCCATCGAAGCGGCTGACCACGCCGCCGTCGGTGCCGACCCACAGATGGCCGTCGCGGCTCTGGTAGATGGCGCGGATGGCGTTGTGGGCCAGGCCGTCTTGGGTGGTATAGCGCACTAGGTGCTGGCCGTCCCAGCGGCTGAGCCCGCGGCCGTCGGAGCCGAACCAGATATGCCCGTCGCGGTCGACAAAGCGGGCCCTCATAGCGTCGGGGGGCAGGTGCGCCTCCAGGCCGGAGGGGGCGAAGCGCGTCCCGTCGTACACGGTTTGCACCCGGCCCTGGTTGAGCCACAAGCGTCCGTCGTGATCGAATAACGCCGAACCGACGTGGCCGGGGTGCAGGCCGTCCTGGACGGTGAAATAGTCGAACGTTTGGCCATCGTACCGAGCGAGGCCAAAGCCGCCGCTGATCCACAGGGCGCCCGACGGCCCTTCGATAACGTGCCCGGTCCAGCCGGGCAGGCCTTCGGCAGGGGCAGCTGTCGCCAGCGTATCTCCCCGCATGCAGAGAATGTGCGGGTGGCCGGTGGCGAACCACAGCGCCCCGCGGCGATCCTGGGAAGGGGGCAGATAAGCGAAGTCCTCCTCTGTCCACGAGGCGAAGGTCTGGCCGTCGTAGCGGGTCGCGCTTCTATTGTTGATGAACCATAAATGGCCCTCGCCATCCCGCGAGGCGCCGCCGCCGGAATCGTGCGGCAAGCCGTGCTCGGTGCGAAAGTTGGCAAAGTGGCGCGAGTCAAAGCGGCTGAGATTGCCAATGGTGCCTGCCCACAGATCATTCCTGCGGTCGACGAGGATCGTGCGGACATCGTCGTTGTCGAGGCCGTCGGCTGTACCATAGGTCATTAGCGCGGTACCGTCCCAGCGCTGTAGGCCACTTGCTGAGGTGAACCACATACTACCGTCGGGGTCGGCCAGCAAGCTCAAAGTCCAATCGCTGAGGCCCCGATCCTGTCCTAGTATGGACCAACGTGACCCATCCCAGCGGAAAGCCACACTGGGCCCTTCTGCGCTGCTGAGCAGCCAGATGTGGCCTTGTCGGTCTTCTTCCAGGTCCCAGAAATAACCCCAACCCGGCTGGGCGCTGCCCACGGCGGCCAACGAGCCGCCCTCGCCGGTGACAGTCGTCCAAGCCCCCCCGTCGTAGCGCCCGACTCCCTGCCAGCCTAATACCCAGATGGCCCCGCCGCGGTCTTCGATAAAGCGATTGGCGTTTTCCGGCGGGCCGACGAAGTCGAAACGCACCGGCCCTTCGCCGTTCCAGCGCCATACCCCGTCGTGCGCCGCGACCCACAGCCGGCCCTGGCGGTCTTCGTGCATTGTCCGCCACTTCCCCCCCTCGATCGCCGGTCCGTAGGTGTGAAATCGCTGACCGTCGTAGCGCAGCGGGCCCTGCTCCGTCGGCATCCACAGATGGCCCCGACGGTCCTCCATGATGGAGAGGATGCCCTCTGGGACACCGTCTGTGGGGCCAAAGGCGACCATGGTCTCGCCGTCCCAACGGCTCAAGCCGCCGTCGGCCAGGCCAATCCAGATGTGCCCCTGCTGGTCCTGCATGGTGTAGCGGGGCCGTAAGCCGGCCAGGCCATTCTCGGGCGTGAAGGTGGTGAAGCCCTCGCCGTCCCAGCGGCTGATACCGCTGCCCCAGGTCGAGACCCAGATGTGGCCGGCGCGGTCCTCGAACAGGTGCTGGATATCGAGACCGGGCAGGCCCTCGGGCACGCCGTAGGTGATCCAGTGGCCTTTGCCCGGCCCGACGGGGACTACCCGATCGGGCGGGGCGTAGCGTTTGTTGCCGGGGCCGGCCGGGTCCGAGTACAGGGCTACCATGCGCTGCAGTCGGCCGTCTGCATCCCCTCGCCTGAAACGGGCCCCCAGTTGCCCCATCAACGCCAGCCAGGCCGAGTCGGCTTCCACCGCTGCGCGCATGGCTTCGAAGGAGGGCCGCGATGGCACGGCGTAGACCCGGTTGAACAGGCTGTCGGGGACCGTGCGGCGGTCGGGCTGCGGATCGACGAAGCCGTGCCGGGCCAATAGCGGCGCGATCTGGGCGCCAAAGACCGGGGCGAAGTCGGCCAGGCGCGCGGGCGGCACCCAGAACGACCAGCGCACCTGGGGCGTGCCAGCAGAGCCGGCGACTCCGCCAGAGTACAGCAGGGCCAGTACCAGGCCGACCCGGAGCGCGGCCAAGCACCGCTTCACCGACCCGCTCCAGATGGCACACCATAGAGACTGGTCTGGTTGCGGGGCGTGGCTTTCGGGGCGACGGAAAAGCATGGCCTGGCGCAAATTGAATGAGCTCCTTGGAGCATTTGGGAGAAATCGGCTCAACGGGTCCGTACCAGGCTGGAGATAGCATTTATCTGGGACAGAATGGCGCTGCCCTCGGCCAGGGTTTGGGGTTGGTTGGCCAATTGCTGTGCCAGTTGCCCCAGCGCTTCCACGAGTGTGTCATCTGCCGCCAACGCTTCTGCAAAGATGCGGGCACTGCGCCCGTCGGCGGCGGCATCGATAAGACCGGCCAGGGCCGCCCGGCGGCGCTGGGCCACCTGGGCGCTGAGGCGGAGGTTTTGTAGCCAGGCGCCCAGGTGGAAATACAACCCGGTGTCCGCACCGCGATCTTGGACGATATTTTCGAGCAATTGTGCCGCCGCGTCCAGGCTTTGGCGGCGCTGGTCTCGGGCCAGACCGGCCAGGGACCTGAGGCGCGTCTCGAGCTGGCGCCGCTGTGCGGAATTGGCGCCCAGTGCAACGAGCCATTCTAAGAGCTCCTTGGTTTGGTCCTGCAGCGACGTAGCGGCGCCGCCGTATCCAGCCACTACCTGCACCCCGACCCACCGCCGGCCGCTGACAAAGGCAGCCCAAGGCAGGGCGATTTTTGCCTCCGTTATGCCAAACGAAATATCCCCAAAAATAGCGGAGGTCTCGTCGGCGACCAGGCTCTCCAGGGCGACGCTACCCAGATGCTGCCGCAAATTACCCGCCCGGGCGAAACCGTCGGCCAGATAGAGCATCTTGCCGCCGCCGCTGTATTGGTCGAGCACCTCCAGCTGGTATAGATAGACCCCTCGACTCACCTCCAGACCCGATTCGTCGCGGCCGTCCCAGACCAATTCGTGGCGCCCTGCGTCCAGGTAGTCGTCGGCCAGGGAGCGCACGGCCTGGCCCAGGGCATTGTAGATGCGCAGCTGCGCCCGGGCGCTTTGGGCCATATGGAAGGCTAGTGTGGTCTGGTCGCCAAAGGGGTTGGGATAGTTGGGGTGGAGGGCGAAGGTGTCTGCCGCAGAATTCGTCAAAGCCGGCTCCGCTCCGACTACTGTAGGTGTTTTGTCTCCTGTTGACTCCGGTGTCGGGTTTGCGTTGAGGGTATCGCGCAGCACCATCCGGTCCAGCTGGAGTTCGTTTTGGGCGCGAATGCCGGCCCAGGTCTGGCCACTGATGAAAGCCTCAAAAATCGCCGGCACAGCGTTTGCCCGGTAGAAGGTCCAGTCGCCCCTATCGGGATCGTAAATCTTAATCCCGTGGTGGACCAGCAGATTCCCGTCGACCACCAATTCCACCCGCTCTGGGTCTGTACCCGCTGCCAGGCGGTCGGTCCCGGCTATCCGTACCCGCGCTCCCGGGAACAGCCGCAAGGTCGCCTCCGGGGCCACCCGCAGATCCCCGTCCACTACTACCTCGCCGGTCCAGTTTACCTCGCCGTCGATGGTGCCAGCCCAGCGCGGCAGGGTCAAATCGACGACCACGGCATCGCCCTGGCGCCGGATGGGGCCGATGCTGGGGGGCGTATAGTCGGTGGCGTGTTCTCGGTCGAAAAGACTGGAGGGATTGGAATCTTTTCCCAGGAGAGTGAATCTCCGGCCGTCGTACGGGTCGGTGCTGTCGCCGGCGTTGCCGGCGTGCAGTTGGCGGTAGGAGGCGTGTCGGTCCTGGGTCCAGAAATCCAGATTGTCGTAGCCCCGGCGCGGCGCCTGCTGGCGGCCCAGATCGAAGCCGCTGTCCCGATAGAGCCCGTCGGCGCAGACCAGGTCCAACAGTTTGGTTTCTTCCTCTTTGTTTTCGTCGTACAGGGTCCGCACTCGCCATATCAGCAGGCCTTCCCCCGGCATATTGCGGTTGTAATAAGAGCCGGCTTTACTGCGGTATTCCAACAGCAGATATTCGGGCCTGGGCTTGCCCTGGCGCGGCAGGATTGAGGCCAGCAGGGGGATTTTATAGACGGCCCCGCCCTGGTGCAGATCGGCGATGCGCACCTGTGTCGTGTCGCGGCCAATCTCAATCAGGCGGCCGTTGTCGGGGCTGATCCAGCCCAATTGTTCCAGGCTCCAGGGACTGAAACCGTTGGGCCCGTCGACCCGGCCGTCCTTTTGCCAGCCCAGCGTCCCCAGCCCCATCAGGCCCCAGCGGCCGATACCGGCGCTGTAGGCGGCGGCGTCCTGGTTGGGGCTCGCCAGATGGGAGCGGTCGTACAGATCGGGCAGGGATTTGAATTTACCCAGTCCGTGGCCAAATTCGTGCGCCATGATGCCGACGGTGCGGGCGAAATCGCCGCCTTCCAAAATGGTGCCGCGGAAGGGCCACCCCAAGACCTTAACGGGCTGGCCGTTGGCGGCTGTATCCCGCATTACAAAGGTGCTTTTTCCCAGACCGGCTATCCCGTTGGCCGATCCGAGGAGGAAGTTTTTGGGCACCGATTTGAGGATGATGAAGACGTAGTCGACCAGGCCATCGTCGTCCCCCGAATTGGGCACGCCGTCCGCGCCGTTGTTGTCGAATTGGCCCATATCGTAGTCGGCGTCCACCTTCTCGAGGATATGCTCGACAAAGGCGCCGTAGTTGCCGTACTGAGTCGCGTCCGGGGCGCGAAAGGCCGACGCCGGCAAGTCGGAGGTATAGTAGCGGGGCAGAATGGTGCCTTTGATCTGCAGTTGCCCGAAGGACATGGTTTGGTAAAAATGGGTAAAGCTGCCGGGCTTGTCGGGGTCGAAAAAACGGGCGGAAAATTCGGGGACCGGCTCGTCGTCGGGCCCTTCCCCCTTGAATTTGGCGTATACCAGCAGCACGCTCAGTTGTCCGGTCGTCGGCAGTCTGAGTTTGGCTTCGTCGTCGCCAAAGCCCAATTCATCGGGCTCGTACGGGGGGGCTTCCAGGAAGAATTCGTCGGCCGGGGTCGGGGTGGAGCAAAGAAAGCCGATAAAAACCAGCCACCACCCCGCTCGGCAGGCGCGTCGCAAGGGGCCGAAAAACGTCATAAATACAGGGCTCAAAGTGCAATCCTCCCGTCTAATTGTCCACCGCATAAAGGGTCCATTGCAGCAGCCGGCCGTGGGCGCCGAAACGAAAAATAAGCCCCGGTTTTTCATATACGCGGTAGGTGCTCTGGCGGCTGGTGGCCAGATGGGTCGCGGTGCCGTAGTGCTCTTCAATCTGGGGCAGTTGCTGGCCTATTCGCACCCCTCTTGCCGAGGGCTGCGAATAGGCCGGGGGAGTCGAGAGAAAGGCGATGATCTCATAGCCTGTATTGAGGACCAGTTCGCTTCGGCGGGGGGTATTTTTGCTGTAGATATATAGCTGCGGCCCTTTGCCGTGCAGCCCCGGCAAATTGATAACGGCATCGAAATCTTCGATGGTCTGGCCATAGTCCCAGGCGCGCCTGTCGCCAATGCGTTCGGGGGCCAGGGGGACCGATCCCTCCGATTCCGGTGCGGCGGGCTTATGGCCCTCCAGCAAATCTAGGTTGAGCTGGGCCAAACCCGGATTGCCTTGCTGGGCCTGGACAAAGTCCGCCCGGGCTTGTTCCCCGGCGGCCGGATCCATATTAGCCCGGGCAATGCCGCTAACGATCAGGGCGTTGGCCGCCGATATCTCATCCTGGTTGGCGCGTGCCTGCCGCAAGCCCTTCTGGGCCCAGTAGAGGGCGTCTTGGCCTTGGCCCAACAGGTCCAGGACGCAGGCGGTATTGACCAGGGCGGTGGCATAGCGGGGGTCTTTTTGCGCGGCTTTGGCGAATTTCTTGCGGGCTTCCTGCAGCAGCCGGTGCCGTTCTTCGGCATCGGTTTCGATAGCGGGAAACTGGTCGGCCTTGCTGCCTTGCAGCAGTCGGGTAGCCCCGTCTGACTCCAGCGGATAAACGAAGCGCGGGGGGGCGTGTCCGAAAAGCCCAAGAGCTTCAAGGACGCGGGCAACCCCGGCGTTGTTGAAGATTTCCCTGCTGGGGAATTGTCTGGCGATATAGTCGAAGAGATGGGCCGCCTCGTCGTATTTTCCAATTAGCAAAAGCTTGTGGGCGGCTTCGAATACCGGGACCATGCGGCGTAATTTGTCGGCCGAGCGCCGGGCGATTTCGGTGCGCTCGCCCAGGGAAGGGTAGTATTTGATTTCCTCGGGCAAGTCGTATGCCCGGTAGATATGGTCCAGCACGACATCGATCACGCCCAGGGTATTGTAGCCGGCCAGGTAGCCGTAAAAGCCGCCGAATTCATCGGCCTGGGCCTCGATAGTGCCCATTTCCTTCATGTACTGTTTTAATTCGCGGGCGTTGCCGCCTATTTCCAGATCGGAAAATCCCTGGCCGAAATCCCCCGGCCAGTCGTGGTCTTTGTAGTAGTGGGCCAGTTCGTGGCCGAGCAAAAACGCCAGGGCGGCGAGGGAGTCTGGGCCCATGGAAACGGTCAGGTTATAGGTTTTTTCCTCGATGAAAACAATGGCCTGTTTGGCACTGAACCAGGCGACGCGGCCGCTACTTTCACGGTGGGGGACCAGATACAGGGCGGGCTCGGCACGGCCGTCGCCGATGGCGTCTAGCAGATCGTCGAAAACGGCTTTTGTGGTGCGGTATTTGGGGTGCTGCTGGAGTAGGCTCTGCTGGCTGGCGGCGGGGGCTGCCGAAAGACAGGACAGGAGGGTGCCCAGGGCCAGTAAAAACCTGGGGTATCGTCTACTTTTTCGTCGATGTGGCATAGGCTTTAAGACCATTGAAGTACTGATGACCGGATATTTAGCGGTATTTATCCGGAGAGCAAAAATATCCGGGCATTTTGTAGTCCGCCTGGTATAAGTCGAACCCTGCCTCGTGCGGATTGCCGCAGTTGCAGCAAGAGGCTCTTGATCTGCTTGTATTTTAATGTTATTTTTTTGAATGCAAAATGCATTCAAGAGGAGACCCCCATGAAAGCCCTTACTATACGCAATGTCGATGAGAAGGTTTATCGGCAATTACAGGAAATGGCCCGATTGAACCATCGCAGCTTACAGGCGCAGATAAAACTGATCCTCGAACGCGAGGTGCAACTGACTCAGGGGAGCCATCTCGATAAAATGCGGCAATGGCGGCAGCGGTTGGCCGATAGACCCCTGGGGGATATTGTGGAGGATCTTCGCCGCCAGCGAGAGCGATGATTTTTACCATAGACACGTCCGCTTTAATGCGCCTCTATATCCCCGACGGGCCTATCCCTGAGGGGTTGGAGAGCGCCGTGCAAAATTCGCAGAGAACCAACGACAGGCTGATCGCGCCTGAGCTCATTCTCGTGGAATGTGGTCAAGTACTGCACAAAAAGAGAATGCAGAAGATATTGGTAGATGAAGAATTGGACGTCCTGCTAAAGGGCATATTGGATCTCCCCATGCGACTCTATGCCCACGGCGATCTGCTCAAATCCGCCTGTGAGTTGGCGCTGGAATTTAACTTGACGGTATATGACGGCCTTTTTCTGGCCCTGGCAAAACGCCACAGCGCTCCTCTATTCACCGCCGATGATAAATTGCGTCGTGCGGCTGACCGGCTCAGTTTGTAAAAAATCACGATTGTAGCCGTCCATTAGTTTCCCCATATACACCTCTAGCTCGGATGCTCCTTTTCTAGTCGCCCCAGTAAAAATCATCTACATCGACGGTCGCCGCCGTGGCTTTGGAGTCGCTTTGGGGAAGACCTGCGGCTATTGGCCGAGGATCGGGTATAGCTCGGCCTAGTGCTTCCAGGGTCCGCTCCAGGTTGCTTTGGACGCCTGGGGCCTGTGGATGCAAGTCCAGCGCCTGCTGGAAGTAGAGGGCGGCTTGCCGCAAATCCCCTTTCAAGTGGAAGGCAATGCCCAATTGGTTGTAGGTCCGGCCCCGGTTGCCCTGCCGGTCGAGGAGATCGTCCTGCGCCGTGCGGATAGCGGTATCGAATTGGTGCAGTCCCAAGTAGACTTTGAGCAATTCGGTGCGCAAGGCGTCGTTGTCCGGATTCAGCTGCAACGGGGCCCGGTAGGTCTCGTCGAGGTGGGTTTCGATAAGTTCCTGCAGCTCTGCGTATTGGGCCTCGAAGGCCAGTGCCAACGCCCCGTGCCGCGGCGGCACGATAGCGTGCGTGAATTTGGGCCGAGTCGCCGGATACTGCTCCCAGGCCTCGACGGTGTCGACGATCCGTTGGATGCGTTCTACCGGGGCCAGCTTGGCCAGTTCTTCGGCGCCGGTCTGCCAGGCTTGCAGAAACGAGCCGTGCAATTGCGTGATCTCCACCGGAATCCACAGCCGCTGGCCGCGCACTACATAAAAGCGGGGGGGCAACGGCAAGCGGTAGGCCTGGTCGCGGTCGACGCCCGAGTCGAATAACAGGAAGATGTGGCCCGGGTAGTCGACCAGGGCGGTGGGCACCCCGGCGCTGTGCAGCAGGGCGGCGTAGAGCACGGTCAAATCGTCGCAGTCACCGGCTTTGTGCTGCAGGGTTTGGGCCGGATACTGGATATGGTCGATGGCCGCCCGATTGGCGGCGACCTGGGCGTAGGGGGTGACGGCGTCGGCCAGGTAGCGGACGCCGTGTTGCTGGAGCGCCTGGAACAGGACCAGGGCTTTGAGCATGGGTTGTAGTGGTTGTCCCAGGGCCGCGGTTTCGCTTTCAAAGGCGGCCAGCAGCGGCCGGGCAAAGGCGGTGACGGCCGGATCGGTGGCGGTGACGAAAGCGGCGGCTTTGTCGACACTGTCCCAGGTGAGGGCGCCGCGGCCGTGCAGGGTCACTTCGGCGCTTTCCTCAAAAGAGATGGTCTGCTCGTCGCTGTGAAAGGCCAGACCGACATCGGCGCGAACAGGGACGGCCCCTTCCAGCTCCAACAGGTCCGGATCCAGCCGGGCGAACAATGGCACGGTCTGGGTCGAGTGTGGTTCCAGGGCCAACGGCTGCTCGTGTGGCCGGCGCATGAAGTCGGGCAGGAAAAAGCGCAGAGTGGCCTCTATAGGCTGGGCCGCGTCGTTGATCACCGTTGCCCGACCGAGCGGCAGTTGCGCATAGGTCGAGTAAAAAGAGGCGAACAGGTCGTCGAGTTGTAACTCGGCCAGGCGCAGCGTACTGGCGACGGGCTGGTAGAAAACCTCCAGGGCAACGGTCGCCGGGGTCTGCGAGTAATTCAAATCCCGATCGATCCCTTTGACCTGGAACAGGTACTCCCCCACGGGCAGGTCGGTGTAGGTCACCTGCTGTTGCCGCGTCGTCTGCCAGTCCGGGTCGTAGCCCTCCAGTCGATACTGGTAGGCCATCTGGCGCGTCTGGTAGCTGATGCCCAGGAACTCGAAGGTGACGAATTGTTGGGATGAGGCCAGGGCGACCCGGTCCACCGGCCCGTAGCGGCGGTCGGCGATGACGTCTTTGATATGGATGGGCGGCCGGGTATGGCTGGGTCGATAGTGATTCACCCCCCCCATAGTGGCGATCCAGATAGTCCCGTGCCGATCCTGGAGAATTTCCTGGACCGCGTTGCTGATGAGCCCATCTCGTTTCAGTAAGCTCTGGAATATGGTACCGTCGTAGCGACTGGCGCCCCCTTGGGCGGTGCCGAACCACAGCTGGCCCGAGCGATCTGCTTCTATGGACCACACCCAATGGTCCGGCAATCCGTCCTCGACGGTAAAAGTGGTGAACCAAGGGGCGGTGTCAGAAAAGGTCTGTCCGCCGTAGCGACTAACGCCGCCTCTGGTGCCCAGCCAGAGCTGGCCTGAACCGTCTAACGCCATAGATCCCACCCAATTATGGGGCAGTCCATCGTCGGTGGTAAAGTTGGTGAAAGTCTGTCCGTCGTAGCGACTGGCGCCGCCGTCGGTGCCCAACCACAGCTGGCCCGAGTCATCTACCGCCATAGAAGCCACCCATTGGCCGGCCAGGCCATCGTCGGTGGTAAAAGTGGTGAAGGTCTTTCCGTCGTAGCGACTGAGGCCTTCCCTGGTGCCCAACCACAACTGGCCCGAGTGGTCTTCAACTATTGGAAACACCCAATTATTGGGTAGGCCGTCCTTGGTGGTAAAGTTGGTGAAGGTCTTTCCGTCGTAGCGGCTGACGCCGCCTTGGGTGCCGAACCACAGTTGGCCCGCGCTATCCTCGGCCATGGACCACACCTTATTGTCGGCCAGTCCATCCTTGGTGGTAAAGTTGGTGAAGGTCTTTCCGTCGTAGCGACTGAGGCCTTCCCTGGTGCCCAACCACAACTGGCCCAAACGATCCTCCAATAGGGCTCTTACTCCGTTGTCGGGCAATCCGTTCTCTGCGGTGAAGGTGGTAAAGGTCTGCCCGTCGTAGCGGCTGACGCCGCCTTGGGTGCCCAACCACAGCTGGCCCGAGCGGTCTTCCATCATATAGCCCACCCGGTTGTCCGCCAAACCATCCTCGATGGTAAGAGTTGTGAAAGTCTTTCCGTCGTAGCGGCTGACGCCGCCGTTGGTACCGAACCACAGTCGGCCCGAGCTATTCTCGGCCATGGCCCACACGTTATTGTCGGGCAGTCCATCCTCGGTGGTAAAGTTGATAAAAGTCTGTCCGTCGTAGCGACTGACGCCGCCGTTGGTGCCGAACCACAGTCGGCCCGCGCTATCCTCGGCCATGGCCTGCACCTTATTGTCGGGCAGTCCATCCTTGGTGGTAAAGTTGGTGAAAGTCTGTCCGTCGTAGCGACTGACCCCGCCGTTGGTACCGAACCACAGCTGGCCTGAGTGGTCTTCGAGGATGAAATAGATCCATTGGCCCGCCAGTCCGTCCTGGGCGGTAAAGTTGGTGAAGGTCTTTCCGTCGTAGCGACTGACCCCGCCCTCGGTCGTGCCGAACCACAGCTGGCCCGCGCGGTCTTCGAGGATGAAATAGATCCATTGGCCCGCCAGTCCGTCCTTGGTGGTAAAGTTGGTGAAGGTCTGTCCGTCGTAGCGACTGACCCCGCCCTGGGTGCCGAACCACAGTTGGCCCGTGCGGTCTTCCACCATAGAGCCGACCGAATTATGGGCCAGGCCATCGACAACCGAAAAATTCTGCCAAAGAGGCGGGCCAAAGCCCGATCCAGCGGCCGTTTTTTTACCCGTCTGGCCTGATACTACTTTATCCGGACCAGCCGCGATTGTCTGGCCCCACAGGGAGGGATTGGGCACCAGAAGGAAGAGCATGGGCCCTAGTACCAACACCCGAATTCTGTTTATTGGGCCTACCATTGAATCCCCAAAGAGTATCGTGTTTTACCAGATGGTTTGCGCATAAAACCGTTTGATTATGCTGTCCGAACTAACCAGCGGACTCGACCAGAGTATGGCCGTAGCCACAATGGTCCGATCGGCCGGATCTTTGTGGGCCCATCTAAGGCCAGGTTTTGCAGCCAGATTCGCTCTATCAGTAGCAAATTTGGCTAGATCGATAGCTCAGATATCCTCCCCCTAGAAGATCTCTGCATCGTCCCTTGAGGTTGCAGATTGAGGCCGCTTCCCTTGTCATGGGCATTTTGCCAGAGGGGGTAAGATATACCAGTAGGACAATAGCCGCCCAGTTTGAATAACAGGAGTCGCTTACCGGGCAGAAAAGGGCCCCAGCTGTAGCCCGTGGGGATCGACTACGCCCTGCTTTGTATAGCGAAACCAGGTCTGTTTGATGTCGTCTGGAAGATTGGACTGGGCATAATCGAGGCGAAGCGCTTCCAGGTCGTAGTCGATTCGTTCGAAGCGAATCTCGCCGTTGTCGATCACCACGCATTGGGCGCGGTAGTCGCCGTCGCGGGGCTGTCCGATCGTCCCGGTGTTGGTCAGGCAACGGCCATCCTGTTCGGCGGTGAAGGCCATATGGGTATGGCCAAAGAACAGACGGTCGGTCGCCGCGATTGCAAGCGCCTCTTGGAATTTGGCCGCTTCAGCATTGGGCCACAGGACGCCGCGCAGATTGTCCTGCGGTGTGGCGTGGACCAGGTAGTTGGAGAAACCGTCGCAAGTAACGGTCAGTGATAACGGTAAGTCGAGGAGCCAGGCGACATCGGCTGGATCTCTGTCTTGGGCCCAGACATTATCGGCAGAGAACGATTGGGCACTGGCATAGTTATGGTCGTGATTGCCCTTCACGACATGGCGGCAGTGTTGCCGAACCAGATCCACACATTCAGACGGGCACGGACCGTATTCGACGATGTCCCCGAGGCACCAGACCTCATCGGCGTTGCTGTGGAAATCCAGGACGGCCTGGAGGGCCCGCAAATTGGCGTGGATATCGCTGATTACTAAGATCTTCATGGCCAAGTAATACTTTGCAAAAAGTTATAATACATTTTTAAAGGGGCTATAGACAAAAAATAATCTTCTATACAACCCCTATCAACCCAGGTATCGCAACGAGGGATGCAGGCGGGGGCGCCGTTTATGGGGGCATCTTGACGTTAATTGGTGGAGATGGCAGATTGTTAAAAGAGCCTGATGGAGGTGGCCCGCCGGGCTGCCGCAAAGGATAGATTAGAGCGCAATTTAACCAGTTGGAGCGTTGCTCATGGGGGCGCATATTGGGGAGGATATAGGGCTGATTGGCCTTGGCCTGGTGGGCTCCGCTTTGGCGTGGCAGTTGCTTGACGGCGGCTATGGCGTCGTCGGCTGTGATATCGATTCCTCGCGAGCCCAGGCGCTGGAGGAGATGGGCGGGACGGCTGTCGACAAACCTGCCGCCGTGGCTAGGCGCTGCCGCCGGGTGGTGCTGTCGCTTATGAGCACGGATATTGTACGCCAGGTGGTCGAAGGGGAAAACGGGGTGTTGGCGGAAGATCAGCCGCCCGCTTACATAATCGATACCACCACCGGCGATCCAGAGCAAGCGGCGGCGTTGGGCCAGCGTCTGGGCTGGTTGGGTATCGATTATCTCGATGCTACTATCAGTGGCTCCAGTCAGCAGATTGGCCAGCGCCAGGGGACCTTTATGGTGGGTGGCGGCGCCGAGGTCTTTGCGGCCAACCGCGATTTATTGGCCGTCTTCAGCGACCGGGTTTACCACCTGGGGCCGGTCGGCAGCGGCAGCCGCGCCAAATTGGCCAGCAATCTGGTATTGGGGCTCAATCGCCTGGCGCTGGCCGAAGGGCTGGTATTTGCCGGTGAATTGGGTCTGGATCTGGACGCTTTCCTCGAAGTCCTGAAAAACTCTCCGGCTTATTCGGTGGCTGTCGATACGAAAGGGCAGCGGATGATAGAGGGTGATTTTATCCCCGAATCGCGCATTCGCCAGCATCTCAAAGACGTCGAATTAATGCTCGAATACGCCCGCCGGGCCGGTTTGCGCCTGCCGCTGAGCCAAGTGCACCGGACCTTGTTGACAGAGGCGGTCGCCGCCGGCGACGGCGAATTGGATAATGCCGCTGTCATCCGTCGACTCGGCCGCGGCGGCGACTGATCTTTATTTGCAGAAAGAGAATTAGCAACCATGGATATACGTAGGGAATTCACGACGAACTATTTGATCCACTTGAGGGGGGCCCTTCCGCCGGAATTGTGTCGCGACTGGGTCGAAGAGTATTTCACCCGCACCGGCATCGACGAGACCGATCCGGCTACTTACCCGGACGAGCCCAACGGCTTTACCAAAGGGACCCGCCGGATCGCCTTTGCCGAAGCCGCCCCCCAGGCTTGGGAAGTGATTTGCGAGTTATTGGGTGGGGAAGACAAAATTGACGAGCGCACCCGCTCTGTTGGCAACGGCTTCAATCTCAACGCCAACCGCGGCGCCGATCGGCCCTGGTGCGGCCCCGGCGCCGATTCGCCGGGCTGGCATAAGGACGGCTGGTTCTTCCGCCATTTTCTCGACAGCCCGGAACAGGCACTGTTGTGTCTGGTTATTTGGCGCGATATCCAGCCGCACAGCGGCGGTACGTTTTTTGCGCCCGATTCGGTGCCGCTTATCTGCCGCGAATTGCTCGCCCACCCCGAAGGACTGCCGCACAACCACTCCTGGGGGCGGTTGATCGAGCAGTGCCGCGATTTTCGCGAATTGAGCGCCGGGACCGGCGATATAATCATACTCCATCCTTTTATGTTGCACGCTGGCTCGCAAAACCCTTCGGGCCGCTTCCGCTTTATGAATAACAGCGTGATTTCCCTCCGCGAGCCGATGCAATTCAATCGCATTGATGGAGCCTATACGGCCCTGGAGGCGAGTATTCTGGGGGCCTTGCAGGTGGACTCGCTCGATTTTGACATTACTCGGGAACGCAAGCGCAGCGAGGGATTTAGCCGCATGGAGCCGGCCTGATGGATTATATCGATATCGACGCTTTTTACCGCGATGGCTATGCCGTGGTGCGGGTGTTGGAGACGGCAGAAGTCGAGAAATATCGGGCCATTGCCGATGATTTCGTTGCCGCCGGTGCGGGCGGGCGCGACGATTTTATGCAGGTCTCCCAATTGCCGCAGGTGCTGGGGCATCCAGTGATACAGGGGGCTGTGGGTCAGATCTTGGGTGGCACCGATCTGGTGTTGGATACCTGGGGGTTGCTGCAGGTGGGCGACGAGTCCTACCACCAGGGCTGGCACCGCGATATCCCTTTGGGTGCGCCCTGGTTGCCCGCGGCGGCGACGGACCCATTGCTAGAGGCCATCGCCCAGGGGCGCTGGTTTCACAATAATGTGCAGTGCAATCTGGCCCTCAACCGCGACACCTGCTATTGGATTGTGCCGGGCAGTAATTGCCGTGCTTTTACGGTGGACGAAGAGGCAGTATTCGGGCCCATTTTCGCCGCCGGCGATCATTCGGCCAGCCGACCCGACGAGACCGACGCCGGCATCACAGGAGGGGTAAGCGTGGCTATTGAGCCGGGCGAGATGATTTTGCAGAATAATGTCGGTATCCACCGCGGCTGGGGCGCGGCGGACAATCGGCCTCGGCGCACTTTGCATTTTGGTTTTCACAACGGCCAGCGTCCGCCGACCTGGCATTTCCGCCGCGCCCTCAACGATCATTGGGACCAGTTGAGCCCGGAGCAGCGGCAACGGGTCGATTCGGTATTGGGATCGATGTTGGCGCGGCGGGCTCAACGCATGGAGGGGCTAAACCCTAGCGAGCCGGGGGATACGGCCTGGCGCATCGCCAATCTCGAGCTGTTTTTCGGCGGCGGTCTGGCGTCGTAGGCGGCCGACCCCGACGGGGGTAGGTCTCATTCGGTCAAAAACGGGTATCTGTGGTCGCTTATGTGCCTAGGCACTACGTCTCTATTTCTGCCCAACGGAACCACGTAACCCCATTCAGCGGCGATGACCCAGGAAAGACGGTAGCCCAAGAGACGAGGCAGGAGAGCGGGCCAAAAAAGCGGACGGTGGATCCCATTCGGGATGTCCCGCCCGCTTCCCAACATGGGGACCGCATTCGCGGTTGTGCAGCCCTTGCGAGCTGCCCCCCAAACCGGTACGGCCGGGGTACGCACCAGCCCGCCCGGCCGTGGAAAGAGGGTAGGCCAAGAGACGAAATAGTGTCAAGCAAATGGGGAGGGCACAGCAGGCCCGATGCCGTCGGCCGGGGCCGTGGTCTCGTCGCTACTTATGCGCTGGGCTCCTCGGCCACGGCCTGATCCTTGACCAACACCCCTAACAGAGCCGTTATTTTATCGAAATCGGGCGGCCCGTTAGTTAACCGTGAGATAAACGCGCCGCGACCTTCTTGCCAATAGTTATAACTTATTATCCTGTATGGGTTTATTAAAAATGGGAAAAGACATGTCCGCCGTTCAAGATATACTGGTGCTATTCCAGACCACCCCGGCCCTCGATGCCCAAGTGATGGCCTGGGCCCGCTACGATGCCTCCAAGGGCACGGGCATCCGCGATCTCATCGACGAGGACGAGCCGCCCTACCGCAATGCCATGGAGGCTATGCGCGACGGCTGGCAAGTCATACAAATGTCCGAGTTAAAGCATCGCTCGGCCGAAGAAGGCTATGAATTGGGGCCGCTGCCCTACCAGACCGTATTGTCGAAATTCAACGAATTGCAGGAAGAGGAGGACGCATCATGAAGGACAACCTTCTAACAGCGAAGGAAATGGCGCAATTTGTCGCCTCGGGCTACGTCAAATTCGAGGAGATGGTGCCCAAGGATCTGTCCCAGGCCTGCCGCGAGGAAATGGGCAATAATAGGGGCTACTTGGCCGTCGGCACGCCCTTTGAGGAGACCTGGCCCAAGGGCACGGCCCTGGGCGATATGTTCCGTTTGCCGCAAGTGCAGGGGCTGATCCATTCGCTGGTGGGGCCCGATCCGCTCTATGATCACCACGCCGCCCACCTGACCCCGGCCAACCGGCCAAAGGGGCCGAATATGCACCAGGATTCGGTCATTGATTTTCGCGAAAATTACTACGATATCCAGCTGTCCTTTTTCCCCGTGGATACCACCGACGAAATGGGCGGTACGTTTTTGGTGCCGGGGACGCAATACCGCAATGTACGCACCGGCGAAATCAATATTTACCAGCATATGCGCGGCAAGATCTGGGCCACCTGTCCGGCGGGTACTATGTTCGCCTGGAATACGCGGGTGTGGCACGGGGCTCGGAGCAACCACACCGACCAGGACCGCTTTATGTACAAGCTGCGGCTCAACCCGACGCGGCCGCAGGTGGGCCATTTCGATACGTCGGATTTGGATGACCCGGAGATTGGCCGCATTCTTGGGACCAATCACGGCTGGGAGGGCAATGAGCATCGCTATGAGTTGATGCAGCGGGTGCGTTTGTGGCGCTTTGTCTCGGACCAGCCCAATTACGATGTCGGCGAGCGCTTTATGCGGCGGATTGAGTATCAGACGGCTGAAGCGGCGGGATAGGGGGTAGCTGCTGAGGGCGGGTTTGGGGTAGAATAGAAAAAGCCGGCATTGAGGTCCACAAGTACCTCAATGCCGGCTTTTCTGTAATTGGTATAGGGGCCCTATTCAGAGGCCGTCGTCTCCAGACGGCGGGCTTTGCGCTCCCAGCCGTATTTGGCGCTGCCGGTGAGCAGGGGGCGGAATTGTTCGGGCGCGGTCTGGGCGAAATCGGGGTCGGGCTCGTAGCCGTTCCAGGTCTGGAACATGGTCGGCGTATAGCCGCCGAGGATGAGCAGGCGGTCTTTGTCCGAGCGGATAATGCCCGACGAGTGCATAAGCGATTCAAAGAACAGCAGGGTGGAGCCGGCCGGAGCCACCACTTGGTGGACCAGGGCGGGGTCTTTTAGGGCGGCTTCGATCATGGCCTGCTGGTCGATTTCGGTGGTGATCTTGTGGGTACCGGGGATGACGGTGGTGCCGCCGTCGTCGGGTCCTAGGTCGGTGAGATTGGTCAGGGCTTTGACAAAGGTGAAATGGTAGAGGCCGTTCTGGGTGTGGGAAAAACCGGGGTTGATGCCGCGGTGAAAGCCGTAGCGCTGCTGCCCGGGGTCGCTTCTGCGGCGGTGGATATGGGCGTCGGATTGTTCCAGGCGCACGGTGCCGCCGACGATTTCCTCGGCCATGCCGAGAATGTGGGGGTGGGTGAGATAGTCGAAAAAGGCCGGGTCTAGGTGGGGCAGGTTGTCGACGCGGAAGAAATCGGGGCGGGTGGCGCTGAAGTGGCAGGAGGGGCCGGGCAGGGCGCCCGTTTCGCGGTAGTCGGCCTCAATGCGGTAGATGCAGTCGCACAGGGCTTGGATCTGGTCGGGGTCGAGGAGCTCTTCGATGACGACGTAGCCGTAAATATCCAGATGCAGGCGTTGGGTGGGGGTGAGGGTGGGGAAAGGGGCTTGTTGGGCGGACATGGTATTTTCTCGTCGGTAAGGGTGGTGGTCGCGTCGAGTTATTTTAAGCACCCGCTCCGCCCGATTCAAGGGGGCCGGTCAGTCGGGCCAAACAAAATTTATCGCCGGCATATCGCCCTTGTAATAATCATCCGGCCGCTGTAAAACGCCCAGCTGTTTTTGCAAGACATAATTTCCGGGGTCCAAGGTCAGTGCTTTTTCGAGATGCGCGCTGGCCGCCCCATGCTCGCCCCGGTCGGCCAGCGCGGTGGCCTCCCGCAGGAGCTGGTATACTTCATTTTGCCCGGCCTGGGTTACGGCCGCCGCATTGGCTATATCCTCTTCGAGCCAGGGGCCGGGGATAGCGCCCGTTTTTGCCCATTGGGAAAGCTCGCGGCGGAAGGCGGAGTCGAGTGGGTCGGCGTATTTCCAGGGCCGCACCAGCCGGCCCTTCTCATCTAATAAAAGCGTGCTGGTGACGGGGTGTCTGAAGCGCTGGTAGAGGCTATTATCGCGGTCGTGCAGGACGGTATAGGTCGCCCTGGCGCGGTCCACCCACGGCAGGATCGCAGCGCCCGGCTGGTTGTCCACGGCAATGGCGGCCAGGTCTATATAGTCTCCAAACTGTCCGTACCATTCCTGCCACACGGGCAGGCGGTACCGGCACCCTCACCAGGAGGCCCAAATATAGAAAATCGACCGGCGGCCTAAAAAAGCGCCCGAGTCGATGAGGGCACCCGAGTGCAAATCGGGGACGGAAAAGCGGGGCATTTCTTGGCCCACTCGCAAGGGCGAATTCGGCGTCATGGTCGGGGTTCCTCCTTTCTTCCTTTGATATAGAAATGATCGGAGGTGTGTCAACAGGATAGATCGATTAAATTACAGCGCATTCCGACTGTTAACGGCAAACGGCCATACTGTCTGCGCGATTGGCGCCCGGACCAGAAAAGGATACTATGATAAACCGTCCAGACCTCGTTCCTGCCGAGGCGCCCGAGAGCGTCGAGATTGTCCAGTTGACTCACGGCGACTTGCCCTCGTCGCACGTTTATATGGAGGCACAGATATTCGCCCCTGATTCGCGTCGATTTGTCCTCCACGAATCGGCGCACCCGCACGGCTCGGACAAGGACGACTCCCGGCACTGCTACCTGCTGTGTGATCTGGAGGACGATTGCTCGTTGAGGGCCATTACCCACGAGATGGGGGCCACGGCACCGTCGATTTCGCCCGATGGGCGGTATCTCTACTACTTTATCGATCAGACCGAAGTGGGCGGCGGGCGCTTAACGCTGAAACGGGTGGGCCTCGACGGCAGCGGACGGGAGACGGTGCTGGTGGTTGACAGGCCGGTGGCCGGGCCCGGGCGCTACGCCAGCCGCCTCTATCCGCTGTCGACTATTCGCGCCGACGGGGCCAAGCTGGCGCTGTCGTGCTTTTTGGGCGACGGCCAGGGCGAATCGCTGTGGGGACTGCTGGTCTTCGACGTCGAAGCGGCGACGGCGGAGGTCATCTTACAGGGGGCGAGCTGGTGCAATATCCACCCGCAGTATTGCCGCTCTACCGAGCCTGAATACCTGGGCGATATCCTGGTGCAGGAGAATCACGGCAACCAGACCGACGCCCGCGGCCAATTCGCCAAATTGACGGGCGGGGCCGGGGCCGATATCCACGTTATCGGCGAGGACGGCAGAAATTTTCGCGATTTACCCTGGGGCCGCGACGGCGACGAATTTTGCCAGGGGCACCAGTGTTGGCGGGGGGAATCTTCCTGGGCCATCACCAGCACCAGCGTTAAATCATCGGGGGAACAGCAGCTTATCGAGAGTCGTGCGGTGGAACATGTCGGGCATTTGGGGCTGGCCACGCCGGGCGGGCAGCGCAACGATTTGAGCCGCGCTTTCGCCGAGCCTCATTTCTACCATTTTGCCACCGACCGCCAGGCGCGTCGCTTTGTCACCGATAGCAGTGCCCAGGATGGCGGCGGCCGGGTCTATGTCGCCGATTTCGGTGTCGAGGGGGAAGACGCCCTGGCCAATTGGACCTGCATTGCCGAACCGCGTTCGTCGTGGACCAAGCAAGCCCATATCCACCCGTTTCTGTCGCCCGACGGTCAGACCGCGTTCTTCAATTCGGACGAGTCGGGGCTGTTGCAGGCCTATATGGTGCGGGGGCTGTAGGCTTTTAGGGCAGCGGCACTGGTCGGGCGTCTTCGGTGGACAGGCTCCAGTCGAGCAGGCGCTGCTGCATTTGGGCCAGGATGCCGCTGTGGGCTTGTTCGCCGACGGCGTTGGTCAATTCCCACGGATCGTTTTCCAAATCGTAGAGTTCGTCCATATCCCCCATCGGGTCGTGGACGTATTTCCATTCTTTTGTACGCACCATTTTGCGCCGCCCTTCAGCCTCGCGCCATTGCAGCGAGCCCATCATGGCGCGGCGTCCGTAGGGTTGCGGCCATTGCGCCAGGTCGCTCATGGTGAAGGGGGGGCCGCCGGAGCCGTATTCGCTGAAGGCGGCCTCGCGCGGGGTGGCTTGGGTGCAGGTGGGCAGGAGCTGGCCGTGCATGGAAGGCGGAATGTCCAGGCCCTGGAAATGCAATAGAGTAGGGACAATATCGATGAGATTGACCATGCTTTGATCGGTCTGGCCGGTATCGATCTGCCCAGGCCAGGAAACGATCAGAGGCACGCGGGTAAGGCAGTCGTAGAATAGGCCGCCCTTGGAGATCATCCGGTGCTCGCCGGCGAAATCGCCGTGGTCGGCGCAGAAGACGACGATGGTGCGGCGCTGCAGGTCGAGGCGTTCGAGGGCGTCGAGGATGGTGCCTAGGCCGTCGTCGAGAAAACGCACCATGCCGTAGTAGGCGGCCAGGGCCCCGTATATATCCTCGGGCGCGTCTTCCTCCAAATTCATCATTTCATAGAGTACGCGGTTGCGCTCGGGTGCGTTGCCGGCGGCAAATTCGTCTTTGCGCCAGGGGGGCAATTGCAGGCGTTCAGGCGGAAATTGGTCGGTATACTGTCGGGGCGCCTCGTAGGGGGTATGGGGGTCGGGGATGGATACCCACAAGGCGAAGGGGTCGTCCTGGTGCTGTTCGAGGAAGCGCACGGTTTGCCCGGCGACCAGGCCGGTGGAATAATCCTCTAGCGGGAAATCGCTGCTGGCGTAGGAGAAACGGGGGCTGATGGTGGGCATATTGCGGCGCACGGCGTGGGCCGCGTCGATGGCTTCTACAGGTCGAAACCAATCCATGCCTTTGGTGCGGTCGTTTTTGCCGCGGCCGTTGTGGGAGATTTGGCACCAGGTATCGAATAGGTCGAGGTCTTGGGGCCGGTCAAAGCAGTGGTTTTTGCCGATTAGGCCGGTGTGGTAACCGGCCTGTCGCCACAATTGAAAGGCGTGAGTGGCCCCGGCGGGCATCAGTGTCTGGTTGCGCCGACCGCTGTGCGAGTGCGGGAATTGCGAGGTCCAGAAGGAGATGCGGGCCGGGACGCACAAGGGGTGCGGAGTAATGGCGTGCTGGTAGAGCACGCCGTTTTCTGCCAGCCGCTGCATGGAGGGGGTTTGGCAAAAGGGGTTGCCGTAGAGGTGGCTGGCGGTGGCCTTCATCTGGTCGCTCATGATAACGAGCACGTTGGGGCGTTCCATCGGGCGTTCTCTGTTTTCTTTAAGGGGGCAGGCTATCTTTCTTGCGGGACGGCGGCGGCCCGAAATACCGAGTCTTCAAGGCCGTAGGCGTTAGTGCGGATTTGGGTGCGGCCCTGGGCGACAACAGAGCGTTCGTCGGGCCGTTGGTGGAACCAGTTATTGTAGATATCGGCCCCTTTTTCGGGGGTCCCGCGGATGACCACGGCCGCTTGCGGGCAGCAGAAGGTATTGTGGTGAATCTGCATCCAGGTGCCGGCGATATCGGTTTCGTCCTTGCGGTCGCGGCCCCCGTGCATATCGAAACAGTGGCTCAGCGAAGTACCCAATTCGATATTGTGGCAGGCCTCGTAGCCGCTGCCAGAGCGGCCGTTGCCGGCAATGGAATGGCGGTTATAATCGAATAGATTGCGCTCGATCAGCGATTGCGCGACGCCGTGGCAAACACCGTAGCCCAGGCCGTTGTATTGGTTGTGGTGGATCGAGTTATGGTGTATGTGGTGGTCGTCGCCTTCTTCTAAGGAGACGGCGGCGTAGGACCAACCGCTCAACTCGCAATTGTCGACCTGGAGTCCGGCGTATTGGGTGATGATGCCGGCCGAGGTCGGGAAGGCGTAATAATAGCTGTGCCCCCGACCCTCTTTAAAGGAGCGGTTGTGGTGGTAGAGGTGTCGCTTGGGGTTGGGGCCCTGGAGCCGCAGTCCGGTAAGGCGCACGCCCGGGCCGGTGGCCTGGAGCAGCGGCCGCGTTTTGAAGGTATCGCTGACCAGCAACGCCCCCGGCGATCCGTCAATGCCGCGGTCGCTGGCCAGGGTGACGCCCCCCGGCAATTCAAGTACCAGTTCCTCGATATAGACGCGGGTGGTGCAGTCTATTTCGGCTGTTCCGGCGATATAGACGACATCGCCGGAGCGGGCTTGGGCCAGGGCTTCGAGCAGGTCGTCTATATCGCCCAGGGCATTGTCGGGCGGGGCGATTGTTGCGCTATAGCCGGGGCCACCGCCAATAGGGCCGCGGTCGTCGGGTACGGCCCCGCATAGTTGGCCTTCTAATTCAATCGAAGTTTGCTGCACCGGGCCTCCAAGTTCACAGGCTGACCAGGCCGTTAAAAAGAGCGGTTGCTGGCGGTCAGTTGGGTCTGACTTTCGTAGATGGAGCCGCCTTTTCCGGGGCGGATTTCTTCCGGTTCGGGCGTTGGCGGCACATCGGTATAGCGCGGTTGGGTCGGGGCCTCGCCGCGGACCATGCACTTATTGTAGGCTTCCATATCCTGCGGCGGGTTTTTTACGGGCCAGGCGTCGGCGGCGCAGTATTGCCCCAGATACAGACGGCGCGAGCGGTTGGGGTCGGTATTGGGGGCCGAGGCGTGCAGCAGACGGCCGTGGTGGATGGAGATATCGCCGGCCTTTAATTCCAGCGGCACGACCGGTTGCGGGTCGAAGTCGGGCTCGGTGACGGCGCCGACGAAGACACTGTCCTGGTAGTGGTTGAAGATGGGGCCCCGGTGCGAGCCGGGCACCACCAGCAGGCAGCCATTGCCCGCGTCCATATCGTCGAGGGGGATGCCCACGGCCAGGACATCGTCGTTGGTGCGGGGCGAGAAGGCATGGTCCTGGTGCCAGTGCACCGGACTGCCGAAGCCGGCCGATTTCATATTGAGCTTGCCGCCAAAATGGCGCACCGCCGGACCGACTAATTGGGCGATCATCTCGATAATACTGGGCTGGCGGAAGACGCGGTCGTAGGCTCGGTGCAAATTCTCGGGCCCTTTGAGGCGGCGCAGGCGCGGGGCCTGGGCACTGTGGCCGGGCTCTAGATCGAATTCGTTGGTGTGATCGCTGGCCTGGCGCGATTTTTCAACGAATTCGTCGGTGGCCTGCAGCATCGCATCAATGGACTCTGACGCTACTGCCTGCTCGACGGTGATGTAGCCGTTGGTGCGGTAGAAATCCACTTGTTCCTGGGTCAGCATGGTTAGATCCTCCTCAACCGTACAGGTGGGCGACGTATTCGCCGTAGCCGTTGTAGGGCAGGGTCGGCAGTCGGTCGAATTGGTTATTGCCCTTGATGAAACGCTCGCTGGCCTGCGACCAGCGGGGGTGCGGCACTTCGGGCTCGACATTGGAGAGAAAACTGTATTCCTCCGGTACCAACGTATTCCAGAAAGTGGCCGGCTGCTCGCTGGTGAATTCTATTTTGGTAATCGATTTGATGCCTTTATAGCCGTATTTCCACGGCGTCACCAGACGCAGCGGGGCGCCGTGCTGTTTGGGCAGTTCGTGGCCGTAAATGCCGGTGGCGATAAAGGCCAACTCGTTGGTGGCTTCGGCCATGCTCAGGCCCTCGGTATAGGCCCAGGGCAAATTGGGTGAATCCCATTGCCCCGGGGCTTGTTCGGGCTTGAAAAAGGAGGTGAAGCGCAGGTATTTGGCCGCCGCCAGCGGTTGTACTGCAGCGATAAGGGCTTGCAGGGGGAAACCGGTCCAGGGAAGGGCCATGGACCAGGCCTCGACGCAGCGGTGGCGGTAGAGGCGTTCTTCCAGGTCCATCAGGCCGATCAGTTGGTCGACATCAAAAGTCCGGGGTTGTTGCACCAGGCCGGCTATTTCTACGGTCCAGGGGTTGGGCTCAAAATTGTCGACGAATAGGTATACCGACTTGCCCAGGGAGAATTCGTAGAAATTATTGTAGCGGCTGGCCGATAATTCGGTGGTGAGGGGGCGGTCGAGGCTGGCAAAGGCCGGATTTAGCGGCGCCGGATAAAGACCGCCGCCGGGTGTATCCGGGGCGGTCGGCGCTGGACCGGGCTGCAGGGGGGCGGCCTCTTGACCGTGAACGGGCTCAAAGCTCTTTTCGTATGAGCAACCCGACAGCAAGCCGATAGCCCCTAGGCCGGCCTGGCGGATGAATTTGCGGCGATTGAAAAAAGCTGCTTCGTCGGTGGCCTGACGCTGGGGTATTTCCCAGCCTTTACGCGGCATAAGGGCCTCCTTGGCAAATAAATACGCGGAAAAATATAATCGATTTCACAAGCAGATGCGACTGGCTTTTAGATGTCCGGCCAAGGGATTGGGTTCAGTGTTTGAAGGCCAGGCCCAGGGCATAGGTGGTGCCCAATGCGGTATTGCAGCCTGCTACTGGGTGAAATAGGTCCAGGCCCAATTCCAGATTTTGGGTCAGAGGCCAGATAAGGCCCGGGGCCACTTTGATGATATCCTGGTCGCCGGTGAGGCCGGCTTGACCGGTGGCGCCGCAGTCGCCCAGAGTGCCAATGCCTTCGACCGCGCCCTTGAAAAGCAGGCGCTTCCAGGTGATGCCACCCTCCAGGCCAAAGAACAGTTCATCGCCGAATTCGCCGCCGCGTTTGCGGTAGCCCGCCGTCCCGGTCAGATAGCCGGGAAAAGGGTGCAGTGATTTGCCCACCAGTAGACGGATATCGCCGTCCAATTCGCCCGTGCCCAACGGCACATTGCTGTCCAAGCGCATTTTATAGTCCAACGGCACTTTGCCGCCCAGGGCCAAGGAGATCACCGCCGGTTCGGTGCGCCAACGCCAACGCAGGCGTAGGTCCAGGTCGCCCGGGCCGCGGTGGCGCTCGCGGCCAATGCCGGTGAGGGTGCCTTCTTCGTCGGTAAAGCGCCGTTCGTCGAGCAGGCGTTTGTAGGGCAGCGAGGCCACCAGGGTCAGGCGTTCGTGCAGACCGTATTCGAGATAGGCCGAAATGCTGAAATCGGTGAGTTCGCCCATGCCGGGTTTGCCCACTCGGTTGCCGCCGGCGTTGAGGTCTTCGTTGGAGGCAAAGGATAGGGCGGCCAGTTTGATGTAGGCGGCTCGTTTGGGCTGGGTCCAGGCCCCGGCCTCCAGGCGAGTGGGGCCGGCCAGGGATACAAGTCCCAGGACAAGCAGTAGGAGGCCGGGCCCAGCGTAGAGATTCCGTCGCGTCATGATGATGGTCTTTCGGCGGGCGCCTGGCCCCAAAGGCCAAAACCCTGGGCGCGGCGCTGTTGGCGGCGCTGTTGCTGGAGGTGGATCTCGTCTACGTGGGCGGCCTTTTCGTCAATGGCAGCCTGGAGCCAGCGGTGGCCGTTGGCGGCGGTGGCCAGCGAGCCGGCGCCGTAGGCCCCGGTGGCGCTGTCGTCGTCCCAGGGCGGGTTGGCGATAAGGGCCCCCCCTTCTATCCAGTCCATATAAAAACTTTCGGTGGCGATATAGTCGGTTTCGTCGACGGCGCGGTCTAACTGTACCTGGTCGGGTTGCAAGTGCAGCATCATCGCCGTTTCCAATTCGCCGGCGTGGCCCATGCCGCCGCGTTCTGAGCGCCGGTATTGTTCGACAATGGGGCTGGCGATATGGCCGGCGGTGTGGAGCCAGGCAGTGGCGCAAAAGACGCGGCGGTGGCGCTCGCCGGTCCACTTGACCACATTGGCCAGAAACGAGCAGTTGCCGCCGTGGCCGCTAAGCAGGTAAAAGCGGTCAAAGCCGCGCTGCACCAGCAGATCGACGACGGCCAGCCAAAAGTCTTCAAAGGCGCGGCCACCGGCATTGAGGGTGCCGGCAAAGGAGGCGCGGTGAGTGCTGACGCCGTAGGGAAAGACCGGCAGGCTGGTCGCCGCGCCCGGGCGCTGATCGACAGTGCCCTGAGCGATGGCCTGGATAATGGTCGTATCGGTGCACAGGGGCAGGTGGTGGCCGTGTTGTTCGGTATGGCCAATGGGGAGCAGGACGACTTGGCCGGTTGCATCGCTTGTGGGTATCGCGCTTGTGGATTGCTGTTGGCCCGGGTGCGGCAGGGCGATTCGTTCGGTCCCCAGGGATAGGTCGAGGCTTTGGGGTGTCAGGGCGTAGACGCGGGTGAAACCGTCCTCGCGCAGGCTGTCGAGCAGATTGGCCAACAATGGCGCCAAGGCCGCCTCGGGGACGGCCAGACCGCTGCCGCGCCAGCCAAAGGGAATGGGAGGCAATAAAGCGATCTGGGGTGGGTGGCCCAGTCCATCGGCCAAGCGTTCCAGATCATAGCCGCTGCCCAGGGGCAGGACCAGAGGCGTGTGGCGTGGCAATTGGGCCACCTGGGGCCAGGTAAGGCTTTGGTAGTCGATGAAATTTGTCATGACCGTATTGGATTAGTTCAGGGCGTATTTTTTTGCTGTAGGCACAGGGGAAGCGTGAGGCTGGCAGTAGATGCGCACAGTTTTCTCGGTGGCTTGGTGGAGGGGCAAATATAGGGTATTTTACGGGTGGCCGACAAATGAATATATAAAGTACTGAAGTCAGAATAGGCGGCGTGCCAACCCCGTTTAGAGCACGCGGCGAGGGTGCCGTAGATCCATCTACATTAATGAGGAGAGAAGCCGTGAAATTGAGTTGTACTTCTGTCATGTTGCCCCACTGGACCTTGGACGAGACCTTTGACCGCTTGGCCGAATACGGCTACGACGCGGTCGAATTGCGCTGCCGCTACAATCCGGATACTACCGAGCCGGCTTTTTGGGGCTTCCACCGCAGCGATGTTAGCCCCGATAATATCGTTGACAAGGCGGCCCAGATCCGCGCCGCCTCCCAGCGCAGCGGCGTGCAGGTGGCGGCCTTGGCGCCCAATTGTCAACAGGACGACGGCGAGACCATAGAGAAATTGTTCAAAGGCGCCGTGGCCATCAATGCCGAGCAGCCGCCGATGGTGCGCATTGGCGCCTCCAGGCACGATAGGACACAGTCGTATATGCCGCAATTCGCCGCGGCTCGATCCGGCTTTGCGCACTTGGTGGAGACGGCGCGGCCCTATGGGGTAAAGGTGCTCTACGAGATCCACGTTGGCACCGTGGCGGTCAGCGCCGCCCGGACCTTGGAATTACTGCGCGACCTCGATCCGGCCCATATCGGCGCCATTTACGATGTGCCCAATATGCTCAGGGTGGGGTTGGAGGACAGTCGTATGGGCGTCGAAATGCTGGGCCCCTATCTGGCCCATTGCCATATCGGCAACGGCATCCCAGTGGCCGGGGAGGCCGACGGCGATGGCGTGGTGCCCTGGTCCTGGCAGTTTTGCGGCCTCAAGGAGGGCATCGCCGATATTGCCCAGATCGTCGGAGATTTGCAGGCGGTGGGCTATGGGGGCTATCTATCGTTGGAAGATTTTGGTCCGGGCGCCGACGACGACAAAGTGCGCGACCAAGGGGCCTATCTGCGCAGTTTATTATAACTTGCTTGCAAGTGCAAAAGGGGAAATAGCCATGGCAGTATTGAGCCAAGAGGATCTCGATTTTTGGGAGCAACAGGGCTATGTCATCGCCCGTGGTGTGATCGGACGGGACCAGGCCGCACGTACAGCGCAGGCGGTGTGGGATTTTGCCGGTATGGACCCGGACGATCCAGAGACCTGGTACCCAGAAGAGCGGCGCGGCATTATGGTGGAAATGTATCACCACCAGACTATGTGGGATAACCGCACCGCGCCGCGGCTGCACGAGGCTTTCAGTCAGGTTATCGGCACCGAGCGGCTGTGGGTCAGCCACGATCGGGTCAGTATCAATCCGCCCGAGCGCGACCCGGAGGCGCCCGAGCACGGGCTGCACTGGGATATGTCGCTGGAGCAGCGGCCGGTGGGCGGCGGTGTGCAGGGGGTGCTGTATTTGAGCGATACGCCGGCCGATCAGGGGGCTTTTATCTGCGTGCCGGGTTTCCACAAGCGCATCGACGCCTGGCTCGATACGCTTCCCGAAGGGGCCGATCCCAGGCGGCAGGATTTGCTGGCCCTGGGCACCCGGCGCATCGGCGCCCAGGCCGGCGATCTGGTCATCTGGCATACGGCTCTGCCGCATACGGCCAGCGTCAACCACGGCAAGGGCGCGCGGGTAGCCCAGTATATCACCATGGGGCGAGCCGGCGACCAGATCAGTGAGGGGCGGGTCAATTTCTGGCGCGATCGTCTTTCGGGCTTGGGGCGCTATGCCAAGGAGCGCGAGCACCACGAATCGCCGACGGCCGAATTGACGGCAGTGGGGCGCAAATTGGCCGGGGTCGACGCCTGGGATTAAAGGAGGCCAGATGTTGCGGCCAATGGACAAATTTAGGGACGAAACAGCATTGGAAACCGGAGGCGGTACACGCGTCCAGGAACTGGCCGTGGTGGCCGAGTGCGACACCGTGGAAGAGGCCTGGGAATTTGCCCGCCAATTTGGCGCCCGGCTCAATTTTGCCCAGGTGTGCGGGGGGCGTTTCTGGCCCTATGCCAAATTTGCCCGCGGCTATTGGTCGAGTGGACTCTGTTGGTTGACCGCCTCGAAGCTAGTCGGCGGTCAATCATCGGTCTGTTTGGGGAGGGGTGGACCGAGTTGGCCGACGACGAAATGGTGTGGAACGGCGATGTAGGAGATAGCGCGCCGCGATGGGCGATCCTGTACGGGCCCGATACGTCTAGTGTCGAGGCGGCGCGGCGTTTGGAGGCGGGACCGGTTTTTGGCCGCCGCGGGACTGGTGGGTAGCGGCAGGGCGGAAATGCCTCAAGGGCCGTCTATCCCGTACCACCGGCCGTCGATATGCAGGCCAAACCACTGGCACCAGTTGCTGCAGAATACGCAGCCGCAGAAGTCGGCCAGATGCCCCGTCAATTTGGCTGGTTCTTCGTCTCCTATGGCAGTCAGGTAGATATCGAAGGTGCCGTCGCGGCCGGAAATGAAGGCTAGCTGGTCCTGGTTCAACCAGACCGGGCCGAGGCCCCCGGCGCCCAAGGTAAGCTCGGTGGCATAGGTGCCTTCGAGGTCTGTTATGAAGACATCCCCATCGCGCTCGAAGGCGATGCGGTTTCCGTCCGGGGACCAGACTGGATCGCTGCCGCTGGTGACCAGGGCCGATTGGGCGCTGTCCACAGCGACGACAAAGAGCTGGCCCCGAAATCCGGGGGCCTCTGAATTGATCCAGTTTACATAGGCGATGCGATTTCCGTCCGGGGACCAGGCCGGGGCCGCAGCCAGACCCGGTTGGTTCGTCAGTCTGCGCAGATTGGTCCCGTCCGTATCGACTACGAATAGATCGGTGCGGTAGTCGTCCGCCGTATGCCCGGCCTCTGACCGTATAAAGGCGATCCGACTTCCATCTGGGGACCAGACGGGTTCGTATTCCAGTCCTCGGCCCTCACTGTCCCCGCTCAGATAGGTCCGTGTCCCAGTTGCCATATCGAAAAACGCAATTCTCGCCAACGATTCGCTGTGGGCGATTTTGGTTCCGTCGGGCGACCAAGCCAGGTCCTGGTAGGTTTTGAACCGATCGCTGATCTGTTGCAAATTATCCCCGTCCACGTCCATCACGAAGATGTGGGAACCGTTCCCCCAGTTGTTGTAGTCTCTATCGGAGGTGAAAGCAATTCGAGTGCCGTCGGGCGACAGGGTGGCCTCGAAATACTTGGCCGCCAGACCGCTCAGATTGGCCTGCTCTGGGAGGCCGAATTGGGCGCTGAAGATGTCGGCGTTATTGTTGTGGCTCTTGCCGATGAAGAGGAAGTGGGTCTCTTCGTGCGAGAAACGGGCTTGCGGCCGTGGTCCCTCGCCAGGCTCAGGATTTAGCTGGAATGTTACGGCGATCTCCCTTTGTTGTAGGGCCGGCAGAGTAGTGTGCAGAGACGTCTCGTCGAGGGGATTGACCGATAATTCCAAATGGGCCAGCCGGGATAAACCGAGCAGGGCGGATATATCTTCTATATTATTTCCATCCAAGCTCAGGGATTGGAGTTGGGTCAAGGCGCCTAAAGCTGAAATATCTTTGATTTGGTTGCCCGTCAATATCAAGAAGGTCAACTTCGTCAATCTGCTTAATGGAGCAATGTCCTGGATCTGATTATCCGACAGGTCGAGAATGGTCAAATTTGCCAGCCGTTCAATGCCCGTCAGCTCTTTGAGCTGACTGCCCTGGGCTTCCAGTTTGGTCAGACTGCCCAGATCTGTGTCGGTGAGCACGCCCGTTGGTTTCTGTAACGCGCTGCGTACGGCCTGTTCTAATTGGGCATCGACAAAGCCAGAATTCTCCTCTTCCCGAGCTGGCAAAGAGGTCGGGCTTTTGTCTTGACCTCCGCATCCTATAAATATCTGTCCCGCCAGCAGGAGGCCGGTGCATAGTGCTTTTATCGGACACGGCTTCATAGCGTATCTCCACTCATTATTAGTTACCGGCTTGCTACTGCCTAATACGACGGGCTAAGACCCATATGGCATAAAACATATTCACTATACGAATTTTTTCGTTGACATTACGAATAAATTCGTATAACGTTCATTCAAGCCCTTAAAACTCTTTCTCAAGGAGCCGCTATGGCCCGGCGCAAACAGACCCAGCCCACCGAAGCGGAATTGGAGATCCTCAATATCCTCTGGCGCGACGGACCCAGTACTGTCCGTCAAGTCCAACACCAGCTCAACGCCGTCCGTCCCACCGGCTATACCACGGCGTTGAAATTTTTGCAGTTGATGATCGACAAAGAACTGGTTCTGCGCGATGACTCGGGGCATGCCCATATCTACCGGGCCAAGGCGCCGCAACAGCAGACTCAGCGGCAATTGTTGGGCGATTTAATGGAGCGCGGCTTTGGCGGCTCGGCCATGCAATTGGCCATGCAGGCCCTGTCGCTGCAAAAAGTCTCGTCCGAAGAAGTGGCGCAAATTCGCACTCTCCTCGATCAGTTAGAAAAGGACAATTCATGAACGCAGCCAATTACCTGACCAGCAGCCCTTTTGCCACGGCGCTGGGCTGGACACTGATCCACTTTATCTGGCAGGGTGCGCTGGTAGCTGGCGGCCTGCTGGTCCTGCGACCCTGGTGGCGACACAGCAGTCAAAGCCGCTATAATGCCTATGTCCTGGCTCTGGCTTTGATGAGCTTATTGCCCTTGGCCACGGGCCTGTTTTGTTACGCTGCGGCCATTCAACCTATAGCGGTGGAGCCGTTGGCTGGCGCTTGGACGTTGAAGGCGGAAAATGGTGGAGGAAACGGGTTGGCGGCCGTTTTACCCGAATTGACCTCTGTGGCCATTGCGCCGAATCATTTGCCCTATTTGCTGTTGGCGTGGGGACTGGGCGTTGGCTTGCTGTCGCTCCGTCTGGCCGGGGGCTGGGCCTATTGCCAGTATCTCAAACGGCGTGCTGCCCATTGGGTGGCGCCTCATTGGCAACAGCGGGCGGAGCGCCTGGCCGTACGTACGGGGCTGAAACGATCGGTGCGGTTATTCGTATCGGCGCGGGTGGCCGTGCCGATGACCATTGGCTGGCTGCGCCCGGTTATTCTGTTGCCGGTTGGACTATTCGAGCGCATGCCCCTGCCTCAGATTGAGGCCGTCCTATTGCACGAATTGGCCCATATCCGCCGCTGCGATTATCTGGTCAATATGCTCCAGAGTTTGGTCGAGACCCTGTTCTTTTATCATCCGGCGGTATGGTGGCTATCGGCCCATATCCGCCAAGAGCGCGAATATTGCTGCGACGACCAGACGGTGGCATTGGGCGGCGATCGGTTGGTTTACGCCAAGGCGCTGACCAGTCTGGCGACAGGACCCCAGCCCCGTTGGGCCTTGAGTGCCAAGGGCGGGGTCTTATTGCAGCGTCTGACACGATTGGTCGATCCAGAGGCGAGGCGTCCGGACTCTCTTGGGCGTAGCGATCTGTTGGCGGGGTTGCTATTGGCGGGGCTATTGGCTCTTTGCGGTGGGCTGTTGCCAGGGGCCTCGCAAGCCCAGGGCGAAGACCCGTTGCCGCTGGCCCCCATGGCGGATGGCCAACTGTTGCCGGCTTCCCAGAGTCTTCTCGATGTTAAGCTCTGGGTCGATGAGGATGGCCGCTTCACCGCCCGGACCCGGGATTATATCGATTCGACGGGGCATTTCCACGCCGGCCATACGACAACGGCCGAACTGATCCAACTCGGGCTCCTACTCAAGGCGCTGCGGACCGAATTGGAGCAAACCGAGCGCATCTCCATCAGTTTCCATCCCGATGCTGATCGGGCGCTAGTAGGAGAGGTGGCCAAAATCGCCCAGGAGGTGGGGTTGGTGCACCAGCAAATCACTTTTATGCCCAAGACCCAACTGCTGGAAAACGAAAAGCCTTATACTCTCGCTGTTGAGGTGACGGTGAAAAGCCGTCTCAAAGCGGTGGTATTCGACGTGGGCGGACAGGCAATTTGCACGCTAGAGGACGACGAAATAGAACCGGGTACCCATACCATTGTTTGGGGTGGCCAGGACGACCAGGGAAATCAGGTGGAAAACGGCATCTATTTTTGCCGGGTGCAATTGGGCGCGGGAAATAAGATGTATAAAATCGTCAAGCGGTAGGTCCGGCTGCTTGCTGTTGCAATCAACAGCGCCGTTTGCCGTCCTGGCTGCTACTCGTTTACGAGGGGGCCAGGGCGGCGACGTCTGCACAGGTTAGCGAGCCAGTATCTGAACTTACCTGATCGGCTAGGGCAGTATCGCTTTTGCGGCAAAGGTATATATTAATCGATCAGCTTTTAAGGGGCGCCTCCTAGTCAAGTGTTTGACATTGTATTAACTACCTTCGTTGATTGCATATCAAAAAGGCCAAAATGAAATGACGATCAACGCCGTGTTCGACCCCGCTTCCCCGACGTCGGGTATCCAGGAAGCCATCGACGCCCTCGGCAAAGAAGGTGGCTGCGTCCGCGTGCCGGCCGGCGAGTGGTCGCTGCGCGCCTCGGTCGTGCTGCACAGTCGGGTGCAATTGGTCGGCGACGGGCCGTCCACCCAACTGATTGAAGGCCCGCCGAAAATCTTGCGGCTGACTCGCGACGCCCGCAAGGGCTCGCGCAGCGTCCATGTCCGCGGGCGCGTGCCTTTCGCCGTCGGCGACCGGGTCGCCGTGGTGGACAACGAGCGCCAGTGGTTTCTCGGGACGCACGCGATGGTGACTGCCGTGGAGGGGCGTCTCGTCCGGTTGAGCGAGCCGCTCGTGCAGGGCATCAAAGTGAAGGAGAATGCACGGATCTTAAGTGTGTTCCCGGGCATCACCACGCCGGGCACGGGCGTTGGGAGCAAGAGGGAGCCGGTATACGACTTAGTCGTGCGCGATTTGGCGCTGCACGGAGCCAATGTTTCGGTAAAGGAGCACTACGGGGATTTCACCCTCAGCGCCGTCCACTTGGTTCATTGTCATCGGGCACGCATCACCAATGTGTCCGTCTTCGACTGGCTCAGCGACGGCATCAGCGTACAAGGCGGAGCCGACGTGCAGGTGACGCATTGCCAGGTCCGTGGTAGCAGCTCCATGGGCTTCCATCCGGGTGGCGGACTGAAACGCAGCGTCTGGTCGCACAATATCGGCGTAGGCAATCGCAACGACGGCCTGACCGTCTGCGGTTGGGTGTGCGACTCGGTAATCAGCGACAATGTGTTTTCAGGCAATGGCGCCGCCGGCATCGGCGGTCTGGGCTACGCGGACTGCCACCACAATGTGGTCAGCAATAACGTTTGCTCGGAAAACGGGCGATGCGGCATTTGTTTCGACGACAGTGTCGGGAGACATTATATCTTTGGCGACGAGTTCCACCGGCTGCGCGGCAATTATATGCTCACCGGCAATATGCTGCGCAATAATTCACAGAAAGAGCCCGGTGCCCACGCCGCCATACGCCTTCACAACGCCCAACGCTGTCTCGTCCAGGGCAATCGCTGCGACGACGACCAGCAAAAGCCCACCCAGACCAAAGGCATTATCGAGAGCGGCGACAGCAATTGGAATCTGATTAGCGGCAATCTGTGCGTCCGGATGGCGGAGCCGGTAACGGTGGTGGGGGCGAACTCACGGGCGGAGGGAAACCTCGGCTGAGATTGTATCTCACGAATAATGGGGTCGCCGCTTACACAAAAGAGTTGACAGGCCCCCGTTTAGAAGCCCACCTGCCCCAAAGACGTCCAAACGCCCGATAATTTACTGGTGCGAATCGACCTATTCTTTCCTACCTATGAGCAGCTTTTTCCTTTCTCAGGTGCTGGCTGGGTTCGCCTTTGCCACAGGGTTGGTCGCCGTCCAGTTCAAGGCGCGGGGGCGCGTATTATTGTGCCTTTTTGTCTCTACCGCCTTCAACGGGATCCACTTTCTGTTTTTGGACAGGCCGGAAGCCGGTTTGTTGATGTTTCTCACCGGCATCCGCTATCTGGTCGCCCGGCGCACTACAAATCGTCCCGTGCTGATTTTTTTCTTGCTGGTCAACGGCGGGCTGTTCGGGGCCACCTATCAGAGCCCGATCAGTCTGTTGGCCTTGCTGGGCACGATGCTGGGTACCTACGGAAGCTTCCAACCGGCCGGCCGCACGGTGCGGCTGTTTTTTATGGGCGGCAATATTTTCTGGCTGTTGCACAATAGTCTGGTCTGGACCCCGGTGGGCATAATCATGGAAGTCGTTTTTCTGGCTAGCAGTGTGGTGGGCTTTTGGCGTTATTACGGCTCGCCGTTGAAACGGGCAACGGAATAATTCATGGGGCAGACTCTCTATATACAGGATCCTTTGAGCCCCGAGCAATTCAATGCTCTTTTCGGCTCTACGCCCTTGGTGCTGGAATACGGTCCTATCGATTCGTTTTTTGCCGTTGAACTGGGGCAGTTGGAGAGTCTGGAGACGGTCCCGGGTGAATTGTTGACCAGCTTTTGGGTATGAGAAGCGGAGCAGGTATGTTATCTCCCCGGTTACAAAATATATATCAGTGTATCGTCCCCGGTCGGCCTCTGTGGGATATTGGTTGCGACCACGGCTATTTGGGTTTGCAGGCTTTTGCCACTGGGCTTTGTGAGCCGGTGCATCTGGTCGACCGCTCGGCTCTGGTTATTGGCCAGTTGCGCCAGCGGGTGGAACAGAGTTGGCCTAAGGGGCCCGGTGTTGGACTGCAGATTTGCCATTGCGACGCCGAAAAGGACGAATTATCGGTGCGAGGGGGGACGGCCGTGCTGGCGGGGTTGGGGCTGTGGACAATATTGCGGATTGTCGATTGCCAGTTCCCTCAGGGGCCGCCTAAAGGGACGCGATTGGTGCTGGCCTGCGTCTTGAAAGAAGAGCAGTTGCGGGTACAGTTGCGGCGCCGAGGTTGGTTTTTGCAGCACGAGGAATTATTCGCCGAAAATGGCCATGTGCGCCAATTGCTCGCCTGCCAGGCAAGCGGTGAGCCGCTAGAGCCGTTTTGGAACGACTCGGATTGTTCCCGGGATAATGGCCTATGGCCAACTTATTTGGCCGAGCGGCGTCTATACTTTTCAGTGAGCCAATCGTCCGAGCCCGATCTGGTCTATTTGAAGCAGGCTTTGCAGCAGCGTTTCGGGCTAGAGAAAAAATAATCCGTACGAGGGAAGTATATGGGCGCATTGAGGATGGCGGTCTTGGCGGTCTTGTGGACGGCGGCGGCTTGGGGCGAGGTGGATCTTTTTCGGGCCTGGAGCGATTCCACCGCCTTGCCACGGCTGGCCATAAATACCAACTGCATCGACGATCCCTTTGGCATGGAACGCAGTCTTATCGTCGACAGCGACAGCCTCTACAATAGCTGGTCGGCGGGCATTAAAGATTACCAGCAGTGCCGAGATTACCAATTGCCCGAAATCGATTTCGCGCGCTACCGGCTGGTCGGTTTGCAACTGTTCGCCGATTGTAACGCCAGCTTTGGGCTGCGGTTGTGGCCCAATAAGTCCGAGCGTATTCAGCACTTGCTGGTGACCGAGGACTACGGCGGCTGCCGGGGAATGCGCATGCACGAGCGGTGGGTCCTGGTGCGGCGCGATTCCAGCGCTTATGCCTTGCAGTTGAGCGGGGTGGCGGCCAGCGGCGATTTCAACGGCGACGATCGGAGCGACGTGGTTTTCTGGTCGAGTGATAGGGTGGTGCGCGTCATCTACAATTGGGATGGCAACGACCCCGTGCCCCTGCCTCTGCCCAAAGGAGCCACGGGCGAGTATATGTTCGTCGACGACCGCAATGCCGATGGCTACCAAGACCTGGTGCTGGAATGGGGCGGCGGTGGCGAGGCGGTGTTGTTTGGGTCTGAAAAAGGACTCATGCCCGACAATTGAGAAGCGGGCGGCCAGGTTGACTGGCCGCCCTGTTGCACTATGCCGTCTCCATTTCCTCCATGGCTTGGCGGACACCGGGCCATTCGCGCCAGATGTCGGTATAGGCGTCGCGGCCGATACTTTCGCAATCTTTGTGGCGCACCCGGAAGATGGCGGCGTAGCGAATGTCCGGGCTGGCGTTCTGGGCGGCGGTATGGACCAGTTGATGGTGGGTGATGACGGCGTCTCCAGCCTGTCCGGTGATCTGCACCGGGCTGGAGGGCAGGTCTATCCGCGGCATGCCCTGCTCCAGCACCTGATGGCCGTGTTCCTTGAAATAATCCTCGAAAAAACGATGGCTGCCGGGCCAGACGGTGAAATTGCCGCTGTCGGGTTGGGGCACATCGGCCAAGTACACTACCGCCAAGCCGGTGAAGCCGCGGTTGTATTGGCCCTTGGCCGATCCATTGAGGCCGCTGCCCAGGCCGTCGAGATGGCCTCTGGGCGGTTTGGCATCGGTGCCGGGCTCACTGGGGAAACGCAGGGCAATCTGACCGCCGCCGGCGTTTTGCACCTGGTCGGGGCCCAACAGGGATTCGAGGGCGGTAAACAAGGGCGTATGGTTGAAGAGGTCGGTAATGACCGGTTCTTTGGTCAATTCGCGGCAATAGGATTGGGCCCGCATTTTGGCCAAGTCTTCGGGGTGCATGCCGACATTCCCCACCGAATGATTGATAGCGCGGCGTGCTTGCTGCACCATGACCTGGGAGATGGCGCCGGGGATTTTGAGGTATCCGTCTTCGTGCAGGGCTTGTTTCTGAGCGCGGCTGAGCATTGCTTTTCCTTTTTTTTATTTGCGGAAGGTCAACCCAAATAATAAAGGGCAAAGAGGCTTGGGCAGGCAATTGCCCAAGGCCAAATTTGTGGCGCCGAAAGTAGCCGAAGCGGGCGGGCAGGTCACACGGTTTGGGCTTGGAAGCGGCTAATTTCGCCGCGGAGGAATTCTTCGATGAAAGCGGCGAATTTTATGTCCAGGAATAGGTCGAGGGCTGCCGCTTTTTCTCGTGCCAATTGCAGCAGCAGGGATAGGCCCGCACGGAAACTGGCCACCAGGTCGAGGCGGCCGTGCGGCGGGATTATCGAGTCGAGGCGCCGCTGCTCAGCGTCAGTGAGAGCAGCTTGCAGGCGGTTGTGCTGGGGGGGCGAGATTTTAGCCAGGTAGGTTTGTCGCCAACCGAAGTGGCGTTCGAAGAGGAGAGCCCATATTCTTTCCAGCAGGCCCACCCAGCGCTTGTACAGGGCTCGGTCCCGGCGGAAGAGGCACTTGGTGAAACGGGGGACCGAAAAAAGAATACCGTAGATGTCGTTGAGGAAATCGTCCCAGTCGCCGGCCGGGGCGGGCGAAGTCTTGGCACTGACTGGGCTGTTGCCTTTGTATACGGTGGAGAAAGGACCGAATTCTCGCTCGCTGTCGAGGGAATGGGTGACCGCTAGATCCAGCTTATTGTAAGGACTGTAGCCCTGGAGGAGGACCGACTGGACAAAGCGATCCTGCCGGCGCAGGAGGTGGATGGTGCCGACGATTTCCGCCACGCTTGTCAGGGCCTGCCCAACGGCGGTTTCGGCGCCGGCTAAATCGTTGGCGCAGAGCACCAGGTCTATATCCGAGTATTCGTCCGCCTGGTTCCGCACTTGCGAGCCGTAGACGTACAGGGCGTCGATGGATGATTGCCCTGCTAGGGCGGCGGTGACTTGTTCCCATAGATCCGAGCGCGATTTGAAGTTCATTGGTCGTCCACCGGGCGTGTCTCGATCAGGAAAATGCGGCTCTGGAAACCGCCCCGGTCGCGGTGTTTTTGCCGGCGCATGGCTTCGAGCCGTCCTTGGTCTATGCCGGCGGTGGCGGCCAGGGCGTACACCACTTCGAGGATATCGGCCAATTCTCCGGGCTCGTCGTGGGCGAGGAATTCGTCCGTTTCCTCGCCGAGTTTCTCCTTCAGGGCGCGTTTGTATTCCGTTGGGTCGAGTATGCGCGTGATCGCCTCTAGACCGTTTTCGTCGATGATTTCGGGGATGCGGTCGCGGACGAGTTTGTCGTATCGCATGGGAAGGCTTCAGGGGCGGGAAATCTGGTTGAGGGAGGCAAGTGGCCATTGTGCTGATTTTGGTTGCAATATACCTGGCGCCCAGACCTAGGGCAAGAGATTGATTCGGGCACGGCCCACCCAGGGCAAGCCAGTTGGTGGAGGCGTAGCGGGCTTTTACTAGACCGTATTTTTAGGCCTATCGGCTGGCCATTATGCATCCATCGGTATATTCTTTGGTATCAGGCGATTTTGCTAGGAGAATCGATATGATAAAAGCCAGGGAAAGCGTCGAGCAGTTGGCTCCCTATGTCGCCCCGCTGGAGGGGCGGCGACCCATGCTGAGGCTCGATTTCAACGAGAATATCTTGGGCCCCAGCTCCAAAGTGGTCGAGGCCATACGGCAAATGCCGGCGCAGCTGTACGCCACCTACCCCGAATACGAAGGACTGACCCAGGCCTATGCCGGCTCGTTGGCGATAGATGCCAATTGGGTGGGTGCTTTCAATGGCGCCGATGCAGCTATCCGCGCCCTGTTCGATGCCTACGGCGAGGCCGGCAGCCCCTTCCTGTGTGCGGTGCCGTCCTTCGGCTATTACCTGCCCTGTGCCCAACAGCAGGGCATGGCCATCGAAGAGGTGCCCTATGCGGCTGATCTGAGCTATCCGTTGGCGGAAATTGGCCAGCGGTTGCAGGAGGGGCCCAGATTGTTCTTTATCTGCAACCCCAACAATCCCACTACCACCCTGATTGCGCCGCAGACAATTGTCGACCTGGCCCGGTCGGCTCCCGATACGCTGGTGGTGGTAGATGAGATCTACGCCGGTTTCACCGGCCAGTCGGTGGTGCCGCTGTTGGCTGAGCTGGACAATGTGGTGGTGTTGCGGTCGTTGTCGAAAATGGCGGGGATGGCGGCTCTGCGCATGGGTTTTGCCGTGGGGCATCCGACCATTATCGACCGGATGACGCGGGTCACCGGGCCCTACGATATCAACGCCCTGGCGGTGGCGGCGTCGTTTGCGGCCCTGGAGGACAAGGACTATATCCGCTGCTATGTCGAACAGGTGGCAGCGGCCAAGAGCTGGACCCAGGAGCAATTCGACCAACTCGGGGTGCGCTATATGTCCCAGGGCGGCAATTATATGCTGGTATGGCCACCGGGTGATTGCCAGGGCGTGGTGCAGGGGCTCAGAGAGCGGGGTATCTTGGTGCGCAGCATGGCGGGCAAACCTGTCATTGACGGCAGTTTCCGCCTGACCGTAGGGCCCTTAGAGCAGATGCGGCAATTTATGGCGGCTTTTCAGGCCATAGTGTAGCCGCAGGAAATATTGGGGTGCAGCAGGTCGTGGACGGTCTGTATGCGGCTGGCCGCCCGATTGAATTGCCCCGCTAACCAGGGATTAGCTATGCCGTGCAACGCCCCCCGCGCCACCGACTATATGCGGCGCTATGGCCTGGATGCCATCATCGCCACCGCGCCGGTCAATATTACCTATTTCACCGGCTATTATTGCTGGTTAGACGGCCAGTTCAAGGAATTTATGGTCAGTCCGGGAGGCGGCGGCGATTTGTTGCCCGCTTTTGCTTTGTATCCGCTGCAAGGGCGGCCGGGGCTGACCGTATCGGCGCTGATTGCGGTCAACGCTCTGGGCTTGCCGGTGGATCTGTGCCCTTGGGGCGACGGGCGTTTTGAATGGGGCAAGGCGGCGGATACGGACTTAGAACAACAAGATCTCCTGGCCCAGTTGCGCGACTGTGAGGCGGCCACGGCGGTGGAGGCGCTGGCGTTGCTGGTGCGGCGGAAAGGCTTGGCCCATGGTCGTTTGGGGTTGGAAATGGAAGGCATGCCGCCGGCCCTACTGGCGGCGGTAAAAGCGGCTTTGCCGGGGGCCCAACTGGTCGATTGCAGCAATATGATCCGTCTTATCCGGATGGTCAAAAGTCCCGGCGAAATCGCCTTAATGGAAGGGGCCGCGCGCATTGGCGAACAGGCCGCGGCGGCGGCTTTGATGCAGGCCCGCCCCGGTGTGCGGCTGCGCGATATGCAGCAGCGCTTTGGCGCCCAGGTCGGATTGTTGGGCGCCGAGGTCGACCATTTTGCCTACGGTATCCGCGGCCTGGGGTTGGGGACCGAGCCGGATTACAGTCTGGTGGAGGGGGATGCCCTGTACATCGACTACGGGTGTCTGTACCGCAATTACTGCTCGGACAGCGGCCTGACCCTGGCCCTGGGCGGCTTGGATGACGAGTGGGCCGGGAAATACCGGGCCCTATACGAATGTATGCAGGCCGGGCGGGCGGTGTTGCAGGTGGGCCAGAAAGCCTCGGACGCGCCGCAGGCGATGTGGGCGGTCTTGGCCGGGCATGGTATTGCCGCTTCGTTTCCCCACGGTCACGGGGTGGGCCTGGAGGTGCGCGATTATCCCATCCTGGTGGAGGCTAACGGCCGGCGCATTGTCGATGACTGCGTCGATGAGGCCGCCGACTTGCCTCTGGAAGCCGACATGGTACTCAATTTGGAGGCGATGATCTTTGCCCCGGGACGGGCCTCGGTACATATTGAGCAGAGTTTTGTCGTCGAGGAGGGGGGCAATCGGCCCTTGGTGGCGCAGGACAGAGAGCAGCCCGTAATACCCGGCTGAAGGAGGTGGCAATGCGCAAAGTATATATGGGGACGGATCTGGAGGGCGTGGCAGGAGTGGTCTCTTTTGAGCAGCAATCCTGGGCCGAGGCGCGCTATTACGATGCGGCGCGCAAATTGCTCACCGGCGAGATCAACGCCGCCGTCGAGGGGCTTATCACCCGCGGCGTCGAAGATATCCTGGTGGTCGACGGCCACGGACCCGGCGCCGTTTATTTCGAGGATTTGCATCCAGAGGCCAAATTGCTGCACGGGCGGCCGGCGGCGCCGCGGTCGGTGCGCGATCCTATTGTCGCCGGATACGATGCTTGCCTCATGATTGGCCAGCATGCCCGCGCCGGCCTTGCCCGCAGCAACCAGAACCATACCCAGAGCAGCAAGACCACCGACTATATCAAAATCAACGGCCGGGTAGTGGGCGAGATTGCCCAATTTGCGCTGTACCAAGGGGCCCTGGGGCTGCCCTTCTTCTTTTTGTGCGGCGAGGAGGCTGCCTGCCGGGAGGCCGAGGAACTGGTCCCCGGCATCACCACGGTGGCGGTCAAGCAGGGTTTGAGTCGGGGATCGGCTATTTCCCTGGCGGCGCCACGGGCCCGGGGGTTGATTCGCGAGGGGATAGAGGAAGCGGTCCAGCGTCAGCGAGCCGAGCCCTTGCCGCCGTTGCGTTGGGAGGGGCCTTTTGTCCAGGAGCGGCGCTATTTCACCACCGACCACGCCGATGCCGCGGCGGCCATCCCCGGACACGAGCGGATCGACGATCAGACCGTGCGTTTTGCCAGCGAGAATATCCTCGACGTGATCTACCGCTAACAGGTCCGCAGGGCGAATAGGTCGGCATCCTGCAGGACAACGCGCAGGCGCACCGGGCTGCCGCGCAAAGCCGACAGATCACCGCCGCTTTTCCAGGCCACGGCGGCATCGAGCTGGTCGCCGTAGATGGGCTCCATATCTTCCAGGGCGTAATTGGGCAGAGGCTGCCCGGCTTCGTCCTGAATTTCAACGCGCAGCGAGCCGGCCGCCGAGGTGGCGTAGTTGAGTCTGAGGCTAGACCCTTCCAAAAGCAGCGGCCGGGTGCGCAATTGGCCCCCCTTATACCCAGCCCGCACCGAGGCGAAGCCGTGCGGTCGCACGGTGACGCGGCGCAGGCGGTTGGTCGACCAGCCGTAGTTCTCCGAGATATACATAGACCATTCGTCGCCTGTTTGCACCAGGCCGGGGGCGGGGGTGCAGCTGCGGTGCGACCAGTTGCGTTGGTCGGTGCCGGGGCGCAGCCAGGCCTCCATAAAGGTGCGGTCCCAGTGGACCCCGTCGCGGCTACTCATAAAAATGGCGTCTGAAAGGCCCTGACCGGGGTAATCCATGGCGGCGATATCGAGCTGGCGCTCGGGCAGAAAGCGCATCGGGAAGGACAGCAGGATATGCTCGGCGCCGGGGCAGGCCAGGGTGGCGTTGGTATAGAAATGCTCCAGGGGGATATCGTCGGCGTACAGATGCGGTTCTGGTTGGCTCCAGTGGATGAAGTCTTCTGACGTACAGCTTTGAATGGCGCGCACCCGATCGCCCTCGGTGTCGAAATAGCGGCTGAAAAGGCGGTAGCGCTCGATATGCGGGTCCCACAGGGCGACATTGACCGAATCGAAGGCGCCGGTCACCTCCAAGGGACCTTCGACGACCGGAGTCCAGTTAAGGCCGTCGGGCGAGGCAAAACCATGCAGATTGGCTTTGCCGGTACCGCCTACGGCCTTGAAGCGCTGGGCCGGGTCGGCGGCGGGGTTGGCATCGAGAAAGACGCAGAAATTGTGGCTTTCGTGACCCTGGATAAGGACGTTGTTTTTGCGCGTGCCGTTGAATTCTACTAGCCCCAAGTCGGGGTGGTCAAAGTGGATGCCGTCGCGGCTTATGGCCAGGTTGGTAGTTTGGTTGGCGGCGGCATCGGCGAATTGCTCGCCAATGGGGTAAAAGTCGCGGTAGTACATTAGGATGCGGTCGCCGTCCTGGGTGAAGTTATAGCAACCAGTGCAGGCGTTGTCCCAGGGCTGGGAGACTTGGTAGACTATTTCGCGGCGGACGGGCGGATGCAGGTGCAGGGCGGCGTTGTCCAACTGGTCGAGAAGGAACTGGTCGACAAACAATTCGCGGCGTGGGCCAAGGGCGATGGGGGCGGACATAGCGGGGCTCCGGTTGGGGGATTTTGCCAATGGATTGAGATCGAGTAGCTTCAAGTACATCACTAACGAAAGGAAAATACCATGCCTTATATCAACGTCAAAATGCTGGAGGGGCGCAGCCGCGAGCAGAAGCGGCAATTGGCCAAGGCCATTACCGAGGCGATGGTGGATATTTGCGGTGCCAAGCCAGAAGGTACTATGGTCGTCATTGAAGAGCACGCCAAAGAGGATTGGGCGGTAGGGGGCGTGATGGTCGCCGATCGATGAAAAACGGGCGATTTTTCGCCTTCTTGGTTTTCCTGATCCCATGGAGCGGGCAGGCCCAGCCTCGAGTTGAGATCCAAGTGGGGGACGGGGTCCCCATGGCCTTTATCTGGATTGAACCGGGCACCTTCGCGATGGGCTCGCCGCCTGGGGAAAGCGGCCGTTTCAGCGACGAAGGGCCGGTGCACCAGGTGACTATTAGCCAGGGTTTCTGGCTCGGTCAGTTTGAGGTGACCCAGGCCCAATGGCTGGCGGTGATGGAGGATAATCCCAGTTATTTCGAGGGGCCCAGCCGGCCCTTAGAACTGGTGGCCTGGAACGATATCCAGACTTTTATTGGGCGCTTGAATGAGGCGGCCGGGGCTCCGCTGTACCGGTTGCCCAGCGAGGCGGAATGGGAATACGCCGCCCGGGCCGGATCGGCCACCCGGTGGGCCTTTGGCGACGACGAAGAGCAGTTGGGCCAATACGCCTGGTACGACGGCAATAATAGCTCCTTTGCAACCAAGGACGTGGGGACCCGGTTACCCAACGCCTGGGGTTTATTCGATATGCACGGCAATGTCTGGGAATGGTGCCAGGACCGCTACGACAGCGATTACTATCTGCATTCGCCTGCGGTGGATCCGCCGGGACCGGAAGGGGGCTTTCGCCGGGTGCCGCGGGGCGGCGGTTTTTTCAGCGAGGCGCATTTGCTGCGCTCGGCGCTGCGGCTGGGGACCTCGCCCAGTTTTCGCGGCAATTATCTGGGGGCGCGGCTGGTGTGGACTGGGGCCGGGCCCAGCGATACGGCGGTCGAGCCGGCCAGTTGGGGGGCGCTTAAACAAGAGACGGGGCCCTAGGGGGCAAATATGCCGGTAGGGTTTCGGCTTGGAGGATTTTTGCAAGGGCGAATGAACTTGGTGTTTTTGTGTCGGCTGGTGATGGGGAGGGGTAGAGCCGCCTTGGTGTCTTTTGGTTGGCTGCTATTGGCCACCGCTATCTGGGGCGAGGCGGCAAGTCAATTATACGGCCGTCCTGTGGTGGAAATTCGGATCAAAGGAGCCCGCTTTACTCAGCCCGAAGTGATCCACCGGGAATTGGTGTCGCAGGTGGGAGCACCCTATACCCAGGAAGCGGCCCAACAAGACCCGGCGCGGCTGGACCGGTTGGATATTTTTACCCACATAGCAGTGCGGGCGATGCCGCAGGGAGAGGGGGTAGCTGTCGAGGTCGAGGTCGAAGAGATCCTTCCCTATCTGCCTTTTTTTAGCTACCAGATTACCGATGAGAACGGCTTTGCCGGCGGCCCGGGTTTCCAATCGGTAAATTTTAGAGGCCGCGATGTGCAGGTCTATTCATCGGCGCGGTTTGGCGGGGCGACCAATATTAATCTGGCCTATGCGGATCCCTGGTTGGCGGGCAACCATCTGTCGCTGGCCATCGAAGGCTATCAGCGCGACCGCTTCAATAAACTGGACGATTTTGCTGAAACGGCTAGCGAAATCGACGTGGAGCTGGGTAGCTATATCGGCGCTAATGGCCGGGTGGGCGGGCGTCTGTCCTTTATATCGCTGGGCAGCGATACTCCGGGCAAAACCCTGGACGGCGACGACCGCGACAATTTCCTCACCTTGGCCCTGTCGGCCGGCTACGACAGCCGCGATTGGTGGTCAGATCCGCATACGGGTTGGTGGAATGGGCTGGAAGTGGCGCACAGCGGCGGGCCGTTGGGCGGCGATGCCGATTTCACCACGCTGACGGTGGATCTGCGGCGCTATATTCCGGTGTTTCCGCGGCATACCCTGGCGCTATTTGCCCTGACGGGGCTGCGCCGGGGGCAGATGGGGCGCGATATCCCGAGGCACCAGGATTATCACCTGGGCGGTACCAATAGTGTGCGCGGCTGGGAACTGGACAGCAGGCGGGGGAAAAACCAGTTCATTCAGACCACAGAATACCGCTATACCCTTATAGAGCCCAAGGTGCTGCGTCTATTTGGCCAGTCGGCCGATTTGGGGCTGCAGCTGGCGGCGTTTGGTGATGTCGGGGTGGCCTGGGATGAAGACGGACCGGAATTGGACGATTTTATCGGCGGCTACGGAGTGGGCTTGCGCTTGTTGATGCCCTTTGTCCACATGTTCCGTTTTGACGTGGCCTGGGGGCAGAAGAGGGCCGGGATGCAGTTTAATATTGGCGCCTACGAAAAGCCGGTGGCGCAGCGCTTTCGGGTGCGCTAGGATGAAAACTGATAATTTGCTTATTGGGTTTAGCGGGGTGCGGCGTCGGCGTGGGGTGGCAGTTATAGGATGGCAATCTCAGGTTCCTTTTCGTCAGCCATTATTTGATCCGCCGGGTTGGTAGTCCAAGAGTGATCCTTCCGTTTATTCCACGTCTGGGTAAAGTCCTCCAACCGTACGGGAAAGAAGAACTTGACAGGGGTTTTATAGATCTTTTTAGTTAGTGATTAGGTGCTTTAAGGAAGCCCCCGAGTCCGCAAAAAGGGCCAAGCCCACCTCTCCTGCCGTACCATACCACTCTTTTCTGCCTGTTTCTCGCGGACTTCAGGCGTTGCGAAAGGAGTGCGTCCTATGTCTTCTTCCGTTCTACCTCCCCATCCCAGCTTGGAACAGCTTAAAAAGCAGGCTAAAAGTCTATTTAAGGCTTTTCAAGCGGCCGATCGAAAGGTTGCGTTTCGGCTAAAGCAAAGCTTAAGCCGTCTGTCTGGCCTATCGGACCAGGAAATTTTCCACGCCAAGATTTCTCTCAAGGACGCCCAGTACATTATCGCTCGCGAGCACGGCTTTGCGGACTGGACCGCCCTGAAACGACACGTTGATGAAATAAAAGGGCAGAAGCGTCTGGCTGGAACGGCTGACGTTGTTTTTAGACCCCCTATAGAAGACGATCTTGAAGCAATCCAGGCCGGTTGGGATAGAGCCGTTCCCCATGATCCGCTCGCCACTAATTGGGCGCAGACATCCAGAGACCTCGTTTTCCTCTCAGAAGAGGAGGGGCTGTCGCGGGTCGCAACCCTCAACGGTACGATCATCGGTTTTGTCAGTGCTACCAAAGGAACTCTCCGTGCCATCTACGTGGTAGGTCCATACCGGCGACAAGGTGTAGGGGATGCGTTGCTAGCGGAAATAATCGAATTTGCCCAGAAGAAGGGGTGGAACCAACTGAGCGTTGCCACCTTTCATCACTGGGTTGGCACCATGCCCGGGATCGACATCCGCTACGAGAACACCGTCCGCTTTCTCGAGCATCGCGGTTTCGAGAGAGGACAGCTCATACCCGATATGGAAGCCGACTTCCAGGATATTGAGACCGCATCCCGACAGCGCCCCTTACAACGTGTATGTACCGTCTCGGAATATCACCCCGATGAGATAGAAGAGATGAAAGCATTCGACGAGAGACGTGAGACGGGCTGGCCGGACTGGGTCTGGGTCAACCGGATCGCAAAGTATCCCCAGACGGATCACCGAGTTTATTTGGTGGCCCGTGTAGAGGGGCAATTGGTCGGCTGTGTCGAGGCCCAAATCAGTCACGGGGTCGCAGAAATCAACTACCTCTCCGTCGAAAGTGCCTACCGTCACCAGGGGATATCTTCCGCTCTTTTGAGGGAGATAGCCAGTGTATGCCAGCATAGAGGAGCAAAATCCATGTTTGCCGCGATGGTCAGCCACAAGTTCTACGAAGTCAATGGATGGCGCGTGCAGCGTGAGTTTGTCAAAATGACCAATCTTCTAAGGAGATAGGTTGGGATGCTTAAAAACCATCTTGTGATTGCCTGGCGCAACCTGCTCAAGAACAAGCTCTACTCGCTGATCAATATCGCCGGACTGGCGACGGGCATGGCCTGCTGCATCCTCGTCGCGCTCTTTGTATACGATGAATGGAGCTACGATCGTTTTCACGAAAATGCCGGGCGCATCTATCGCGTTTTACGCGAAGTGAAGAAAGAAGACGGTAGCGTCATCTTTCACCCGCAGACCGCCGGAGTATTGGCCACCCAACTGGAGGAGATGCCCGAGGTTGAGCGCGCGCTGCGCGTGTGGAACAGGTCTGCGTGGTCCGGCATCAGCGTATCCTACGGCGACAAGCGCTTCGGCCAAGGCTTTTGCGCGGCAGAGGCGGAACTGCTGGACGCGTTCGACTTTCCGCTGCTCAAAGGCGATGCGCAAACGGCCTTGCGCGCGCCGGCCTCGGTGGTGCTCACTCAGCAAATGGCGCAGAAGCTCTTCGGCGACGAAGATCCCTTGGGCAAGGTCTTGCAGGTGGAGGACAAAGCCTTTGCGTTCGACGGCCAATATACGATCACCGGCGTCCTGCGGGACATGCCGAAGAATGCGACGCTGCGCTTTCCCTTCCTCACCGCCCTGCCCCTGGGCCGACACGGACTGTCGCGTTGGCGGGAGGGACGCCCAGGGGCAGGGGGGCCGAACGAGACCTATGTTCTCGCCCGCGCAGGGCACGACCGCCGAGCATTGGAGCGCCGCTTGCGAGAATTGGGGGCGAAGTTTTCGGACGATCCCGAAACCGGTTTTGTCGCCTATCATCTGCAACCGCTTACCGAGATTTACCTCTATTCTGGCCGTGACTACGGCATCGATAAATCCGGTGATCCGCGCGGCTACGGTCATATCACCCACGTGTACCAGATCGCCGTCGTGGCCCTGGCTGTGCTGTTGATCGCCGGCATCAACTTTGCCAATCTCTCGACGGCGCAGGCGGCGGGGCGGGCGCGCGAGGTGGGCGTGCGCAAGGCCATGGGGGCACGGCGACGACAGCTCGTAGGGCAGTTTGTCGGGGAATCGACCCTGATGACCCTGGCGGCGCTGGGCGTGGCCAGCGTCCTGTGCGCGCTTTTTCTGCCGACGTTCAACGAGCTGATGGGCAAAGAGCTGGGTTTGTTCTCGTCCGGAAAGGGCTGGATCTTAGGGCTTTTGCTGACCTTCGCGGGTTTGGTCGGGATCTTGGCGAGTCTCTATCCGGCCTTTATCCTGTCCGCCTTCGAGCCGGTGGGGGCTTTGCGGGGCGGACTGCGAGCGGACCGGAAAGGCATCGGGATCAGGAAGGGGCTGGTGGCGTTCCAGTTCGCGGCGGCGGTATTTTTTGTCGTGTGCACGGTCTGCGTACACGCGCAACTGGAATACATCGACAACAAGGATCTGGGCTTTGCCAGAAGCCAGGTGATTCACATGCAAATCTTGAATACGGTGGAGAGCCAATTGGTCAATCCCTCCGTCCCCTTGGCATCGCGCTACAATGAGGTCAAAGAGGCCTTCCTGGCGCATTCCAACATCATCGCCGCTTCGGCGACCATATCGACGCCGCCGTGGTGGGCCGGGCACAAATTAACGGTGCGCCCTGAGGGGCTGGCCGAACGCCAGATGGATTACGCCTGGGTAGACGAGGATTTCTTGGAGACCTTTGAGGTCGAATTGCTGGCGGGACGCAATTTCTCGGCTACAATCGCCAGCGATAAAACGGAAGCGTTCCTCCTCAACGAGACGGCGGTGGCGCACCTGGGTTGGGGCGAGCCTTTGGGCAAAAGGCTGTCTTTTGACGACCGCGAAGGCGTCGTCATCGGTGTGGTAGAGGATTTTCACGCCGGCTCCCTGCGCTATAAGATCTCGCCGATGCTATTGGGCATGCACCCCAAGTTTACTACGGTGACCCTGCGTTTGGGGTCGGGCGACTTCGCCTCGACCGAGTCATTCGTCGAACAGACCGCAGGACGGTTTATGACAGGCTTCGGCGGTGCTTGGGATTCGATGTGGAGTCACCACCATCTCTACCGGAACGAACAGCGCTTTGGCCGGGTTTTCCGTTTGGTTTCCTATCTCTCGATCTTCGTCGCCGGTCTGGGACTTTTCGGCCTCGCCTCGTTCGCCGCTAGAAAACGAACGAACGAGATCGCCATTCGAAAGGTCCTCGGTGCTTCGGCCTCTCATATCGGCATGCTCTTTATAGCGCAGTTCGCCGGACTAGTGCTCTTGGGTAATGCCCTGGCCTGGCCTCTCGCCTATTATGTTATGGGGCAGTGGTTGAGCGATTTCGCCTATCGAGTGGATTTGGGATTACCCATCTTTTTGCTGGGCAGCGGTATCGCATTGGGAGTCGCGGCACTGAGCATGTCTATCCAAGTGCTGCGTTCAACGCGGCTCAAGCCAGTGGAGGCGTTAAAATCTGAGTGAAGAATCATCTTATCCATTCGTATTTTTTATCTTTCGCCACGCTGGCACGATCCTTCATACTAACGAAAAACGGCGTTATAAGGGGACTTTACACATTCGTGCGAAATGGACCAATAAGCGCCCCAATTTTCTAATAGCCTAATCTCAAGGAGATAACATGGAACGCATCTTTGCCAACCTGTTCCGGATCAGTGCACCGAGAGGGAAGACAGGGAAGGGGCTCAGCCATACCTACTTCCTCAAGCGGAAGAAAGGGAATATCCTAATCAGCCATAAGGCTGTTCCCACGCCGGAAGACCTCGCTGAAATCGAAGCTATGGGAGGTATCGAGAGCCAATGGGTCTGCCACACTCACGACCTACTCCGTGGAAGCAGCCATAAGAAATTGCATGCCCAATTCGGTTGTACGCTCCACTACCACGGGATAGAGCGGCCTCATGTGGAGAAAAAGATAAAGTGCCCTACAGACCATCACGGAAACGAAGGTTTGCAGTATGGTTCAGATTTCGAAGTCTTCTATTGGCCGACGTGCACCTCAGGACACTGTATCTTTCGATGGCGAAGTCAGGGGAAATATTACCTGTTCACGAGTCACTCGATTTTTTTGAGTGACAACGAATGGAAAATCGACACCAATAAATGGCACCTGGAGGACTTGCGTCCTCAACTCGCCAGGCTCAGGAAGCTTAGGATGGACTACGTCTTTCCGGGCTACTCACTAGCCCGCGAAATTGGGTTCTACCGCTTGAACGATCAGACGAGAAAGTCCTTTGCCAAAGCGCTCAAGGCTGTTGCGTGAGGAACAACATCCATGTTCGCAGGGATGGCTTGCCGCGAGTTCTTTGAAGCTAATGGATGGCGCGTGCAACGCGAGTTCGTCGAAATGACAAAACCGTTAGCCGCTTAAGGAACTCCTTTCGGGTCGCTTACAAACTATTATCAACCGAAACAAGGAGATAACATGGAACGCATCTTTGCTAACCTGTTCCGGATCAGCGTACGGAAAGGGAGTCTCAGCCACACCTACTTCCTCAAGCGGAAGAAAGGGAATATCCTAATCAGCCATCATTCTATGCCCTCGCCGGAAGACCTCGCTGAAATCGAAGCTATGGGAGGTATCGAGAGCCAGTGGGTCTGCCACAGTCACGACCTACTCCGTAAACCCAGCCGGGAGGACTTGCATGGCCCCAGCCATGAGGACTTGCATGCCCGATTCGGTTGTACGCTCCACTACCACGAGGTAGAACGGCCTCTTGTACAGAAAAAGACAAAGTGCCCAAACACGGTCTTCGAGGGCGAAAGGACGAAGCGCGGTACCGACTTCGAGGCACTGTATCTGCCGACCTGCACGGTGGGGCACAGCATCTACCGATGGCGCACTCGTGGTAAATACTGTCTATTCACGAGCCATGCGATGTACTACCGTGACGGTGAGTGGGACCTGAAATTTGACTTGAAACATGCTGACTCTTGGCAGCCGCAGCTTCAGGGACTGGCCGACCTTCAGGTCGATTACGTATTCCCAGGGTATACTTCGGTCAAGGGACCCGCTTTCTACCCGCTTGACGAGAAAGCGAAGGTATCACTCTCCGACGCCCTGAAGGCGAAAGCTAAGGACGCTGCCTGACCAATACCAGTCGGGCCGCTTAGACATTATGTATTGACCTGCTCCACTCTCGAGGTGCGTGGGTTATCTTTAGGCCTCCATCGCCGCCGACAGAGCCATCATCAAGAAGGAGCAGGCCATGACTAAATATACGCACTTTATCGGACTGGATGTGCACAAAGATAGGATCTCGGTCGCCCTTGCTAAACCGGGCCGGTCCGCCCCGACGTTTTATGGTCAGATTGCTTCGACGCCGGCGGCCCTAAGCCAGCTGGTTTCCCGCTTGGCGACCAAGCCCGGGGCCCTTTCCTTCTGTTATGAGGCCGGGCCCTGCGGCTATGGAGTCTATCGGCAGTTACAGTCGATGGGCTATCCATGCCAAGTAGTAGCGCCCTCCTTGATCCCCCGTAAACCCGGGGATCGCCTCAAGACCGACCGGCGCGATGCCCTGCAGTTGGCGCGCTTGCATCGCTCGGGAGATCTGACCGGGGTGTGGGTGCCCGATCAAGAGCAAGAGGCCATCCGTGACTTAGTCCGTTGCCGCGAAGACATGAAAGGGATCGAGCGCCACGCCCGGCAACGGCTGTGTGGTTTTTTACTCCGGCATGGCCAGGTCTATGGGGGCAAAAGTCGGTGGACGGCCGCGCATTTCCGCTGGTTGGCTCAGGTGCGGTTGGAGCATCCGGCGCAGCAGATCGTCTTGCAGGAATATATCGATACCGTCCAGGCGGCCCAAAACCGGGTCAGCGCATTGGAAAAAGAAATGGCTCAGACAGTGGAAAGCTGGTCGCTGGCGCCCGTGGTCGAAGGCTTGATGGCCCTGCGTGGAGTGGCCTTGATCACGGCCATGACCATCGTCGCGGATATCAGCAGGATCAATCGTCGAATAAGCCCCTTGGCCTCGGCCCAGCCCCACCCCAGGAAAACAACGAGAGAAAAAATACAGATTCCACCAAATCACACTTGACAAAGGTCAATACATATCAGCGTGTAAAATGCACTAAAAAAAGCCTCGTTGGTTATAATCCAACGAGGCTTTTTTTAGTGCTTCAAGCACTGTGATAACAAAATTAATCTTTATTATTTTTTGATATAAGTCGATTAAAATTAACTGCTTTCATGCTATTTTATTGTCAGCAAATTAATGTATTTTATCTTAAGTAAATGAACAAGACAAGCAAAAGGAGTAAAAAACAAAAAGACCCCGCCCGATTGAATGAGGTCTCCAGTTTCATACCCTATAATCTATTTTTGGATGTTACCTTTCGTCCTAATAAATACCCAGAATGGGCAAGACTCCAATCTATTTCGTCCTGGTAGACTTTCCTATAAGTAGTCACCCATTCTGGCACTTGACCCATTTAGGCTGGACAGAAGTCTGAGAAAACTTGATCCAAAAACGCCGATGGGTTGAGTCGGATTTCATTGCTTTTAGCTGATCCAAAGGAGATCGCCATGCCAATAACGCTGGGCGTCGATGGGCATAAACAACAGCACACGATTGTGGCCCTCAACGCTGTAGGGCAACCGCTCGACGAGCGGACTATTCCCAACACGTCGGCCGGCTATCAGCAAGCCTTTGACTGGGCCTGCCAACTGGACGAGATCCGCACCTGGGGGGTGGAAAACAGCGGCCACCTGAGTCGAGGCTTTGCCCAATTTCTGGTGGCTCAACACGAGCGGGTCTTCGAGGTCAGCCCCAACTTAACCAGTCGTCAGCGCCGGCGCTCGAAAGCCTCGACCAAATCGGATAGTCATGATGCCCTAGCCGTGGGCCGAATTGCCCTGCAGGAAGGCGATAAGCTGCCCGTCGTGCCCCTGGAAGACGAGACGATGCAGGTAAAACTCCTGGTGGAACACCGCGATAATTTAGTGCGGGAACAGACCCGCCTGATCAATCAACTACATAGGCACCTCATGGACGTCGATCCGCAGTATAAACAGCATATTGGGGAAGTGAATCGAATGCGGACGTTACGGACCTGCCAAAGCTATCCGCTCGATGAAAATGACCCCATCCAGCAGGTGCGCGGCCAGCTGATTCAACAGTTAGCCACCCTGATTCTCCAGCTCAAGCAACCTATCAAAGCCCTCGAAGCCCAGTTGAAAACCCTGGTCCAGTCGATCGCCCCGACGCTGGGCACAATCCTAGGGATCAACACCCTCAATGCCGCGCAGTTGATTGGGCAGGTAGGCCGCATTGAGCAGGTAGCTTCCGCGGCGGCGTTGGCTCAGTATGCGGGGCTGGCGCCCATTCGCCACGGCTCGGCCGGTCCGTATTATCATCGGGTCAATCCGCGCGGGGATCGTCAGCTCAAAACCGTGTTTCATTTGATTGCCCAAACGCAAAGTCGGTGCAGCCCGCACGCCCAAGCCTATCTGGCTAAGAAAAAAGCGGAAGGCAAAACGCCCAAGCACGCGTTTAGGTGTTTAAAGCGGCGGATGGTCGATATTGTCTATGCGGTGTGGAAAAAAGGCCAGCCGTATCAGGCCCCGGTGTTAGCGGCTGCCGAAGTGGCGTGAAGAAAACACCGGGCGAAGGTGACCCCAATACGGTTGTGATCTGCCTACCTTTAGTAGTCGCTAAAAAAGTTGACACAGAAGACTTATAGGGCAAGGATAAAGATGTCAAACCCAACAAAAAATCCCCACTCGGTAAGAGCGGGGAGGGAAAGGGGCATTTCCAGATTAACGTACTCACAATTCACGACCCCGCGCAGCGGGGTGGGCGTAGCCCCAAGGAGCGTAAGCGACGCTGCGTGCATTGCTGTGATATGTGACGTGGATTATTGATCCTATTCAGGTTCATCGCAGGAGCATCATTGGCCTCGACCAACGTCGACCGCCGAATTCCAGGGCATAAATATACACTCCAGTTCCCACCGCCCTGCCACTACCATCTGTTCCATCCCAGGGTATGCGATGGACGCCGCGATCAATCAGGCCTGCCACGAGTGTCCTGATTCGTCGTCCGGCCGCGTTATAGATCAAAAGTCGGCCTGGCATTGTCTGCTGAGCGTCGATCGTGATCAGCGTTGAAGCATTGAACGGATTGGGGTAGTTGCCTACCAAGGAACTTTCGACGGGCACGGCTGTTTCATGCGCAGGCTCTACAGTGGTTGTGATGGATTGTTCCTGCCCGAGCCATGCGTAGAACTCGTCTATGTATGGCGCGTAGAATTCCGGGCTCTGCAGCTCAGTAAAACTGATGACTTCTTCGTTGACCCACAACATATCCGCGCCGGCGAGTGAAGAGGCGACCTCGAACAACCCCTCGCGCGTATAGCTCCGACTGGGAGGGTCGCCGCCGAATTGATCATACATTGCGATCAGCAGGTCGTCCATGCTCCTGAGCCCCGCGGAACCGCGGCGAATTTCGGCGTCGAGCACGAGTGCCGCCAGCGAACTAGGCCCCCAGGCATCCTCACCTGTGAGCCAACCAGAAACATGAGCGCGTAAGATCTCGTCGGCGGCGGCGCGCTCCTCCTCGGTGGCGCGCGGCCATTGGCGATAGATGGTAACGACCGCGTTGTAGGTATTGATGGATTCATGGAACCAAGGATCTGATGCTGCACGGAGCAACTGTCTGTTCCAGATATGAAACAACTCGTGAACCAAAACCCAGTGGTTGAGGTAAAAGTCCGACCGCGCGGGATCGAGCGTTGCGGCTCCGCCGCCGTACGTCATCGCGACTAGTCCCGCCGGGGTAGCCGCTCCGTCGTCTAGGCCCTGCAGGCCTTTGTTGACTAACAAAGTAATTGAAGAGTCGGGTGTCTCTCCGAAGAATGCTCCGAAGTAGCGAGCATACTTTTGCAGCGAGGCATGGAGTCGACTATCGGTAAATGACCACTGACCTCGAATCGCTAAATTGATCGGGATATCTCCCGAGGTATCGCTGAGATATCGGTAGTCCCCGAGTGCGATCTTTGATTCCTGCAAAGAGGCTTGCGTCTGCGGATGATAGGTAGACTTTCCGTGTCCCCAATTGGTCACGGACGTCCACCCCTCTGGCAGGTCGAAATCCACCCAGAAATCCTTTATGCCCTGCGATCGGTCCATCTCGAGAAATAGGGCGTAGCCACTGGTCATACAATAGTCAGCGTTTCGCGTGGCCTCCGACACAAGGCTGTGGTTTTTTTTCGCCTCAATCGTATACCGAAACACGAGTCTACCTTTTGGAAGGTCGGCGAGATCAACCGTGGCCCAATTGTTATCCGGGTTGAGAACTAGGTCGTGACGAACGATCCGCCCATCATCGGTCTCGACCTCGAGATCTTGGACTTGCCGCCAGATCCCCACGCTTCTTGCCCAGATGTCTCTCATACGGAGGGTCAAGTCGCCGCCGAGGAACTCCGGAATTGTGCAGACCACATCAATATCGTTCTGCCGGTCAGCCGGAAAACTAACTTGGTAACGTACTTCCACGTCGGCCCATAGTTCAGTAGCTGCCAGGATTAATAAAAAGAAGGTCCTAGCCATGATCTTCTCCTTTCTGCATTCGAGCGCTTAACCGTTTATGATACCTATTCATTACTTAGCATTACAAACGCAGAATATTGTTCTTGCCACTGGAGAGATATCCTATAGAATCCGATGCTTCCCATGTCACATATCGAGCCTCAAACCCCCGAAGGGGTTGGGCGGAGCGAAGCGAAGCCGTGGGGTTTGATGTTAAACGACGTATCTTAGCTCCTTCTCATTCCTGAATCCCTATTACAATAATCTGCGGCGATTCTGCGGCGATTACGTCCTGCATGATCTCCCCACAATTCGTGTCATAAATGCGAAATCGATACCCCAACGTGGTTTGGTAGGGCAGAGTTTCATGAGGTTGGATTTCTAATGCATGTTCTGCAAAGCGGCTTTTGTAGGGCCACCAAGAAACGGCCAGCGAACGGTCCGTGCGATTGTCGAATACCAAGCTTGCAGGGGTTTTGTCGTCGGATGGACACAGGTGTCGATTGCCGCCGTTTCGATACAAATCGCGGCCCTCGAAGGATAGAAATGCATCTACTTCCTCATAATAGGTCGACCAGTCTCCTGCTGTGGTATCTATCGATAATTTCTGCACATCCATCACCCTTATCGCTGCTTCAACCAACGCTCTGTAATTCTCGAGGAATTGCACCATTCCCGTGAACCCTGTAAAGTCAATGTTTCGAAAAGTCGAGTTACTTTCTATCAGTTGGATGAATTCCTGGACCCATTCCTCACCTCGCTCTGCTCCCAATTTCCTAATTGATTGTGCGACATCATTTTGGCGGAAATAGACCAGCTTCGGGCTAAGAGGCCGTATAAGATCCGCAATCTGGCCGACGTAATCCACAACCTGCTGTTGCGTCACTTCATCTTGGAGAGCCATGTCCATCACGCTAATAAGGCAATACGCCTGCCTATACAGCAAGATCGGCACAAATAACCAGAAGCGCTTATAGACTGGGTAGTGGAACTTGATGAAGAACGCGTCGGGCGCCATCCCGTCGTGGAGATAGTTCCCCATGCGATCTCTCTTCTGGGGCGTTCGCCAGAAATCCAGGCTCGGTTGCGAGTATCTGGTAAAGGCATGGTGGGTCCCGCAATACACCAATACCTTGTGCCCCGCGTCTGCCAAGTCACGTACGGTCTCCGCCATGTTCAAGTCACGTCGCCAGCCCCCTTGGTAGAGTGCAAGGAGGCGGAATCCAGGCTCATTTTGGTTGAGTTCCCAACCTCGACGGAGCAAGTCGTAGAGTTCTTGGTAATAGAGAAGTGCCGGGGCCGAAAGCACGACTCTGCGGGCGAGTACTTCGTTGAAATTCGTACTCGAAAGAAGGGAATCGACGTCCGCTTGCGATGTAAAGAGCTCCACCCCGACATGCCATACACCACTCTCCTGTAGGGGCTGGAGCAGTTCCGTCAGAAATTGGCCGTGTTCCCTTACCCGATGCGGTTCACCCAAAATGACCACTCGGTGATCTTCGAACTTCTGAATCACGTAATCCTGCGGACTGAGTGCCTGTGCCGAAAGTGCATCCAAGTACGGGACCATGGCGCCCGCTCCGAGGACCTGGTAATCCGGAGCACGATTTTCGTACAGGGAGAGCATTCCAAACCGGGGGCTACGCCGCCTTTTCCTGCACCCCCTCCTGCTCCTCGTCGGCTTTCATGCCGGGATACCAGCGGATGAAATCCGCGCGCAACACACCATCCAAGGCGCGGGTCCGCACCTGTAACAGGTGATGCGCCCCGGCCGGGGTCCATCGCATCTGCTGTTTCTTGACCATCCGTTTGCTGATGACCCAGTTCACCGTCGATTCGACAAAGGCCGTCGAGATAGGCTCCCCATGTCGATAGCGGTCGCCGAAGTCGGGTATGAAAGCGTGATTCGCACGGAGGTACTGGTCGAGCTCGTGCACCGCTTTCTGCAGCTTCGGGGCGTTTTCTGCATAGGGTTCAAGCCCTTCGAGGTCAGCGTCTATATCCTCTAGTCGTTGCAGGGCGTGGGGCACGTTGCCGTGCCACAGATTCCATTTGAGACTGTCCAGGTTCTTCTCCAGCACCGGGACGAGGCTGGCCGGTACCTCTTCGTCTTCGTTACCCGGAGGGGCTGCGGTTTGGATCTGGGCCGCCAGTCCTTTGAGGGTATTGCCCACCACGGTCAAGCGCATGGTGAGGTGAAACCAATCGAGCCAATGCTCCGATTCGGGGCTCAGATAAGCCGGCAAATTCCGCACCGTATCGCCCCCGTCGGAGAGAAACACGACTTGCTGGTTCATCTGCAGGCCCTGGGATTTGAGGTCCTCAAACAGGCGGCGTTTGGGCTTTTGATCGTATTTGTTGACCAAGGCAAAGCACCGGGAGGGCCCTTCTGCGGGTACGCTCTTGCCGGTGATGACCTCAAACCATCCATCGCGGCGCCCGCGCGGTTCTCTGGCATGGACAAAGCCACCATCCAGCCCCACGGTGAGCGGTGGGTCAGGGGGCGGTAGTTGCTCCCACTCCCGCGGCCCCCCCCCTCGATAAAGTGGACCTGTTCGTCCCCCAGTTCGCCCTCGAGCCGCTGGGCCACCTGCTGCACGTTTCGGTGCAGGGAGGCTGTACTCAGCCGGTCTACCGGGAGCAGTTCGGCCAGCAGTTCGCCGGTCAGCCCATAGGACATCAGAGCGGCGAACTTCACCTCCAAGTACAGCAACTCGGGCGCCGTCCGCTCTTTCAATACCTCGGCCAACGGACTCCAGCTCTGCTGCGGCTGTGGCTGGCAAGCACAAGTGTTAGTAGTGGGGGCTCTCCAGCGTCAATTGGCCGAAGAGCGTGCGGAAGGGAAACCGATGGGTGCCTTTGCGGCGGTGCGGTTGGCCACAGGCGGTGCATTGGGCCTGAGAAACCTGGTAGTCGTCGACCTGATGGGTAACCATCGCCTGCTGTACCCCGTGCAGCACCTCTTTGGCTTCGGCCAGGGTGGGACCGAGCGTTTCGGGTTGAAGCGCGCCGCCCGCCCAATGAACTACCTCGTGGACCTGTTCCGGTTCGCCGTTGTCCGATTCGATGATGAGTTGCAGGCGCGCTTTCATCGGCTGATTCCTTTCTAGCGGATCCTACTCTCACGGTCAGGATCGGCGCCCGTAACGTACTGCTGAAGACGGCGATTAACCGACCGGCGATCGAATTGATCCGGCTGAAAATCGGTATAGGTCGCTACCCGGTCCAAGGCTTCGCGCAGGTCCGCTAAATCACCGACCGGCGCCCGTACCGATTCATCTTCTGGGGCGGCCAACATCCGACTCACCGCGTCGCCTAGATACGCCAGATCTTCAAACGGGGGGTTCCATCTATGGTGGTCTATCAGGGTCCGATACGCGTCCGGCCCCCCACATTCTTCGGGAGGGGCTGCACGCCGGCCGCCGATGCAGACCGGGTAGGTTTTTTGGGCTGCGATCGGAAGGGTGCGTTCGATCCGAAGCTCGAGCTCCCACCCGGCGCCAAAGTCGTATTCATAGCGGAAGCGTTCGTTGGGATGGAACTGAAAATCGCCCAGACGCACCCGGTGTGCCTCCGTGGAAAACGAGATACCCCCGCTGTGAGGGAGACCGTAGTCCTGGCCCCTAAGATGGAAGCAGTGCAGATGAGTGTCCGTCCAGCCCAAGGCGATCTGCAAGATAAAATGGAGATCGGCCAGCGTGCTGTCACCGCGGACCAACAAGCGTCGCCAGATCCGCGGGTGGACCTCGCGCATCCTCACCTGGAGTTGGTAGATTTCGACGCGTCTACTCATAGCAAAGAGATCGAGACCAGGCCGTGAAGAAGTGGAGGGGTCACCACTCCGCTAAAGAACGGCTAGATCGAGGGGGTTCCTTTTGCTTGGTTGAGGTAGCGATATAAGGTCGTTTTCCCAATGCCCAAGGTCGCGCAGATATCTTTGACGGAATTCTGCTTATCCTGGTACATGGCTTTCGCCAAGGTCACTTGCTTGGCATCCATCACTTTGGGACGCCCCCCTTTTTTGCCTCGGGCTCGCGCCGCTGCCAAGCCGGCCTGGGTGCGTTCCCGGATGAGATCGCGCTCGAATTCGGCCAGGGAGGCGAACAGGTGAAAAACCAGCTTTCCGACTCCAGAGGTGGTATCGATCTGTTCCTGCAGGCTTTTAAAGCCAATCCCTTGGCGTTTCAGGTCGTTCACCAGCTGGACCAGGTGGGAGAGCGAACGGCCGAGTCGGTCGAGCTTCCAGACCACCAGGCTATCGCCTTCTCGCAGGACCTCGAGCGCTTGCGTTAAGCCGGACCGATCGGCCTGCGTTCCGCTCACCTTATCTGTATAGATTTTTTCGCAGCCCGCTTGCTGAAGCGCATCTTCTTGGGCATCCAGCTGTTGATCTTGGGTGGATACCCGTGCATAGCCCACTAGCATTGGCTTCCTTCCTTGGCCAGGTAGCCTCAATAGGCCCTAAAGATATTTCAGGCCTATTTTTTGGAACGTTGATTATAGGACGGGTTTTGGAACCCATATGGGCTAAAAAAAGCGGTATTTCGCGCGCTTGGGCAAGGGTGCCAAAAACGTCCCTTTTCGGGGCTTGGAGAAAAGGGGCTAGAGCTTTACCCTCAGACCCCAGCCCCCGATTTGGAATGGTCTCGTCCGTAGCTGTCTAAACCCTGGATTATACCTTTTTGAGGGGCTGGGCCAAAAAACCCCTATTAGCCCCATCGCCGGCTTAGCGCCGATCGAGCAGCCGGACTCAAGAAACGGGCTGTTCCGGTAAGCCCGATAAAACCTGAAGGACGCCGCATGATAGCATCTGTTTCTCGTTGTCGATTCGTGGCCCGTACAGCCAAAACCGTCCTCCGGGGCTTCGTCCCTCTGGCGCTCCTGTACGTCGCTCGTTTTCTGCTGCCAACGCCCGCCGAGGGCGTGTCGGCTCCTACCGTGCGCTGGCAGACCCAGGTGGAGGAGCGCGTGTCGACGGCGCCGGTGCGAGACGGCGAACGCCTCTACTTAGGTGACCGCGACGGTCGGGTTTACGCTCTGGAGGCAACGACGGGGACCCAGGTCTGGTGGACGCGGGTGGGTGAGCCGGGCACGCAGATCGGGCAACTGGCCTGGGGCGGCGACTATCTCTACGCGCAGGCGGGAGACCAGGTGACGGCCCTGCGTCCGGCAGATGGCACCCTCCTCTGGAGTCGGCCTTTCGGCGTTCCGCGCCACGGACCAGCCACCCCGCCGTTTCGGGCCCTGCGGGACGGACTGCTGGTCTCCGACACCCTGGGGACGCGCCTGCTGGCACTCGACGGGGCGCCGCGGTGGGAACGGCCGGAGCTGGTGTCGGCCATGGCCCTCGAGGGCGATACGCTCTACCTGAACGACGGCAAACACGTGGCCGCCGTGTCGATGGAGCGCGGCGCGACGCTGTGGACGGCGCCGCTGGACGGCAGGCTGGGGCGCACGGTCCGCGTGCACGGAGACCGCGTGTTCGCCACCGCAACGTCCGTGGACGCCGTCATCGCCCTCGACCGGCGCGATGGCTCAACGCTGTGGCAACAGGAGGTCGAGGCCTGGGACTTTCTGGACGTCTTCGACGTTGCCGACGACCGCGTCTACATCGTGGAAAACCGGAACTCGTCGTCGAACTCCTCGGACATCGGGCGACTCGTCATCCTGTCCGCGGCGACGGGTCAGGTGCTGGTGCGCGACCGGGAGGGGGCCAATATCGATCCGTCCAGCTTCGCTTTGGGGGGTACTGTCTTCCTCGGCCGTGCACGTGGACTTTGGTCGCTCGGCGGCGAGGTGAGTGCTGTAGAGGCCGACGGGACCCCACGCTGGTCGCTGAGGCTGCCGCGGGCGGCACAGGTGCGCGTGGCCCTCGGCGACCTGGCCTCTGGCGACTCCGTGCTCTTCGCCGGCGATGGGTCCGGCGGGGTTTACGGCACGGGCACCTCCTACCTGAGGGCCCTGGCCCTGGCCGACGGCGAGGAGACCTGGCGGCTGTCGCTGGCGGGCGACGACGTATACCCGCCCCTCGTCGAGGGCGGCACGGTCTACGCCGTCACCGACGCGGGGCACGTCTACGCCGCCTGCGGCCGCTGTCCGGTCGCACTGGATTCGGTGGCGCTGTCGGCGCCCGGGCTGGTGCACGGCACGGATGAGATCTACCACCTGCAGATGGAGGCGGGCGGGCGGCTCGTCCTACAAGTCCAGTCCCCCGAATCGGCCCCCCTGCCCGGCGACGTCGCACTCGATGCATCGGCCCTGCGCGGCTGGTTCCCATCGCCGAAGGCGACCGGCCAGCTGCGCTACCTGGCCCCCGCCAGTGCGCCGAACGATACCCTGCAGGTGCGCGTGCAGCAAACGCGGACCGGCTTCGAGCAAGAGATCACCGTCGCCGTCGAGCTGTCGCCGGTGCGCGACGAGCGCCTGCGGTGGCGGGCTTCTACACAGGGCCAAGTAACCAGTGTGTGGTGCGACACCACAGGGCTCTATATCGCCGACCGGGAGGTGACCGACGAGGCCGGCAACCCGGGGTCCAGCGGCCTCTATGCCTTCGACCCCGCCACGGGTACCCCACGCTGGCGACTGCGCCTGCCCGAGGGGGTGGTGCGGGCCCAACCGCACAACGGGGTCATCTACGCGAGTCTCTTTGCCAGCAAGGCGCCTGGCCTGTGGGCGGTGCGCGCGGCAGACGGACAGCTGCTGTGGCGCGCCGAGGTGGGGCGCAATCCGTCGACGCCGGTCGTCGGCGACGGTCTCGTCTTCGTCTCCGGCGGCGACACGATCGCCGCCTTCGACGCAGCGACGGAGACCCGCCGCTGGGCGCTGGACGCCGACGTCGAGATCGGTCTGCTCCCCAGGCGACTGCGTCTCGAGGAAGGGCGGCTGTTCGCCGACTGGAGCGGCGAACCGCTCCTGGTCCTCGACTCCGAGGATGGCAGGGTGCTGTGGGGGGTGCCTGGCGAAACGGGGATGCGGGACGGAGGACCTGTCGTGGACGGAGGGCGGGTCTACACAATGGACGACGACGGCCAGCGAGTGTCCGCCCGCGCCGTGGCGACGGGCGAGATCTTGTGGACATCGGCCGCCGTGGTCGACCCGAACTACCTCTTCTCGGTGGGAGACACTCTGTACCACGGCGGCCCAGGCGAGTTGGTGGCCCTGCAGGCGGCCACCGGCACCGTCCTGTGGCATGTGACGAACGCGCTCATAGACTACATGTCCCCGGTCGCGCACGGCGACCTGCTGTTCACGACGTCGCCCGCCGACTTTCCTGCCGCCCTCTCCCGCGCCGACGGCCAAGCCGTCTGGGAGCACCCCGCCGAGCCCGGCTTCTCCTATTTCTATCCAGACCGAGCCACACTCTACGTGCTGGTATATCCGGGGCGCTCGGAGCCGCGCCAATTGCGCGGTTTCGATACCCTCACCGGCACGGAGCTATGGCGCTACGAGGACGTTGCCGGCCGGGCCTTGGGCTGGTCCTATGCCCTCGATCCGTCGGGCCGACGGATGTACTTCGGCGCGGAGGTGGGCTATCTCGCGGCGCTCGACACGGATCCCGAGCCGATGACGGCGGTGCTCGAGGAGGGGGCGAGCGATGCGCAGCCCTCACAGACTTCCCTGGGGCAGAACTTCCCCAACCCCTTCAACGCTGGAACCGTCATCCAATTCAGCTGGCCGACGGCGTCCCCGGTGGAACTGGTCGTCTTCAACCTGGCCGGGCAGAAAGTGGCCATGCTGACTGAGGGGCTTCGCCCGGCCGGGCAGTACCGGCTGGAGTGGGACGGCCGCGACGACGGCGGGCGCGAGCTGGCGTCGGGCGTGTATCTGTACCGGTTGCAGGCGGGGGACCGGGTCGAGACGCGCAAACTGCTACTGCTGCGCTGAAATGCAGTTGCCCAAAACCTGCTTTCCATGAGTGTTTCTCATAGAACCCATTATTGGCACGCTTCTTTTTACTTACGATCGACGGCGTTATCCATACTAAAGCCATTATCGTTTTTGTTTCAAATTACTTCCCTGAAATAGCAGATTGAGACTTAATCGGGGATCCTCAGGCGTGTCTAGGCGGCTCTGTTACAAGACCAATATTCTTGGGCCCCTTGAACGGAAGTTCGACCCGTTCGAAAGGCACGCCGTGATGGCGGTAGTAGTCTTCAATGGCATCCAGTAATTCGTACTGTCCCAGCTTTTCTTTAGACCAGAAATTGCAGCACGGCACCAGAATAGTGGGACGCAGCAAGGCGGCCTCGGCCACGGGGCGGGTGGCTTGGTCGGCGTGCAGGCCGATTATCAGGTCGTAGTAGTCCGCCATTGAAGCGTCGAATTCAGCGGGTTGGTTGGGCACCCCTTTTAGGGGCCGGCCGCGTGGGTCGATGACTTCGCTATCGTAGTTGAATCTTTTGCGTAAAATGCGGCTCAGCATGCCCTGACCGCCGGCGACATCGGCCATATAGCGGACAGAGTGGCCAAAGCGGTCGTTGATAAATTCGGCGATGGCGTCGAAGCGATTGGGGTCGCCGTGAAAGCGGTGGCGGTGGGTATTTTTCGTTTTTTGCTGTTTGCTCATGTCAGATACCGTTGGGCGTTTATTTAGATGGCAGCGCCTGGGCCCCAGCATGGGCCGCCGGACTGTCGGGGGCCAGGGTGAAGTCGCCGTTGGCCGCGTCGATGAAGTCGGGGTCTATGCCGGGGTGGCCGTTTTCTTCTGGGGTAGGCAGCGAAGGAGCGGAGCGGTCCGGATCGTCGAGGGCGTACCAGACGTTGCGGGCAAAGTGGAAAGTCTCGGGCGCGGTATCGGGGCCAATATTGACGATGGCGCCAATTTTATCTCTGCTGAAGGCGACGATATTATCGCTGAAAACGCCGTTGCGGCTAAGTGCGAAGTCGGGCCCTTTGGTCTCCTGTAAAATACGCATTACCCAGCGGCTGGGGCGGTAGATGGTATTGAAGCGGACCAAGGCGCCGTCGACCCCGACAAAGGCTACGGGCGCGGCACCACCGACGAAGGTATTGCCCTCTACGGTGATATCCTTGGCCTCGTAGCCAGGGTGCGGATTGGGCCGGAAAAAAGCCAGACCGGTGCTGCCGCCTATATTGACGGCGCGCTGGCCGCTGTGCTCAAAACGATTGCCGCGGATTACTACGGCGCGACTGCCGCCCTTGGCCTGGATGCCGCTGCCGCCCTGGCCTTGATCGTGCCGCAAGGTATTGCCCCTGATCAGGCCGTCGTGACAGCCGACCATATCGATGCCCGAGCCGCCTTGGCCCCAGCGTTCGATTAGGCAATTTTCTACGACAAAATTGTCGACACCAGATAGTTTGATGCCGTCGCGGTTGCCCGCAGGGCCGATATCGCGCACTTGTAGGCGGCGTAGGACCACATGGTGCGCCGGTGTGTCGAAGGTGCCGCCGTCGTCTATGTTGAGGCCGTTGCCCGAAGCGCCGCTGATGACCAGGTCTTGCAACTCGACATGGACCGGATCGATCAGGTGCAGGCCCTCGCTGCCGCCGCTAAAGGTGGGCGGGCGTTGCGGATCAGCGGCGGCAATGATAAGCGGCGCCCCCGGGGCACCCTGGAGTCCGGTGAAAAAGTGGCCATTGCCGTATTCGCCGGGAGCCAGCTCAATGCGGGTACCGGGACCGGCTTGTTGCAGGGCCTCGATCAAGGCTTGGGGGCGGTCGACCAATACGGTAGTGGCCGGCGGATCGGGGCTGGCCGGATCGCTGCCGCAGGCAGCAGTAGCCAGCCAGAGGAGGGCGACAAAGATCGCCGCGCCCATGCCGGTTGGGAGAATGGGCCCGTTAGTACGGTCGCGCCGAAATCGGAGAAGTCCGGGCATCAGCCGAACAAATATTTCTGCACCACGTCCTCGCGCACGTCCACACCCAGACCGGGTTTTTGTCGCACGGCGAGCAAGCCGTTTTGCTGTTCCCAGGGGTCGGCGACCAGCTCGTGCTGCATGGGCGACTCGTGCGGTTTAAAGTCAATGCCCAGACCCAACGCCGAATTGGCCGTCAGGTGCAGGCTGGCACCGGTATTGAGGGCGCTGCTCCAGGTATGGGCGCTCCAGTTGAGATTGGCCGCTTCGGCCAATTTGATGACGTGGCGGCAGCCGGTGATCCCCAGGCAACGGCCTGGGTCCAGTTGGAGGACATCGACCCCGCCCGATTGGATGAGGCGGCTATAGCTTTCGACGTTCCACTCGTCCTCACCGGTGCCAATGGGTACCTGCACGGCCTGGCGCAACAGGGCGTGGGCTTCCAAATCGTGGGGCGCCAGGGGTTGTTCGATCCACTTTAATTGGAAAGGCTCCAAGTCGCGGAAGCGCTCGATGGCCGTGGGCAGGTCCCAGATTCTCCGGGCCCCTGGGGTATCGACGACCAATTCTAAGTCGTCGCCGATTACTTCCCGGACGCGGCGCACCAGGTCGATGTCTTTGTTGCGGTCGAGGCCGAAGACGGCTTCCGGGCGCATGCCCCAGCCGCCTTTGACCAGGACGTAGCCCTGCTCGCGCATCCAGCCGAATTCATTCAGGGTCCAGTCGATATCCTCCATGTCGAAGATAATCGAGGCCATGGCGACGACTTGGTCGTGCAGGGTGCCACCCAGCAGAGTGGACACGGGCTGGCCGAGGATTTTGCCTTTGAGGTCCCACAGGGCCATATCGACAGCGCTGACGGCGAAGGCGGCAATACCCTCTTGGCCATACCACCAGATGCGCTCGAGCATGGTATGCCAGAGGCGTTCGGTTTCTAGGGCGTTTTCGCCTTTGAGTAGGGGCTCAAAGCCCTCTTCGACGATAGTTTTGGTGGCCAGGGTGGCTTCGCGGAATTGTGAGATGGACTCGCCCCAACCGACGTGGCCGTCTTCGGTTTCGATGCGGGCCAGGGTCAAATAGCGCTCGATGCCTTTGTAGTGGGGCTCGGGATAGGCCAGGGGAAAGGCCTGGATTGAGCGGATTTTCATGGGTATCCTCAGTGGCTGGGGCAGAATGGACTAGCGGCGGCGCCTGCTTGGGGCAAGGCGCCGGCTGGTAATATGGGGAATTGCTGGGAGGGAGGAAAGCTGCGCGAGGATATAGCCAAAACCGCCATTGGCGGTGGTGTTCCAATGGCGGTTTTGGCTATACGGCCCCGAATGTCAACTTGGAAAGCTCACGTCGTCAACGCAGGGGCTCAGGGGCCGCTATTTTCACCTGGGCCCAAGTACTGCGGCGGATCGGGTCCTCCGTTTCGGGCATTTCTTCGACAGCGGGGGTTTCGACCACCGGTTCTGGTTCGGGCTCTACTTCGACGACGGGCTGGTCCTGGGCCAGGTCGGCGACGGCTTTTTGCACCGCTGCCCGCACCGAATTTAAAGGATTGAAGCGGAGGAAGCTGGCCTGGAGGCGACCGGCCGGGTCGATCAGGGCGATGCTCTCGCGCCGCAGGCCCATTTCGCGGGCTATGGCGCTGCCCCTTTGTAAAAGGGGATACGAGGCTCTATCGGCCCAATTGCGGACTACCTGGGCTTGGGAGCCGTCGTATACGTCGACGCCCAGGAGAATGAAGTCCTCGCCCTGGAATTCCTGCCAAATCTGTTCGATACTGGCGGCCCCCGCCAGACAGGTCCCTCAGTTATAGCCAAAAAAGAACAGCATCACTGCCTTGCCCTGATGCTCGTGCAGGGAGACCAGGCCGCCACGGGCTTTTTCGAGGGTGAAATTGGCGACCAGATCGCCCTCTTGGGGCTGGGCCGAAACGGCGGTGGCCGACAGGCAAAGGGCGGTGAGCCAGATCCAGGTTATACGTTTCATAATTGCGGTCTATTGCTCCAGCTAAAATTAAGGTATGTCGGCTTTTACTTGGCCCCAGGTATTGGAATGCACCAGGGATTGCAGGGGCGGCGCCGGATCGGGTACGGCGGTGACGGCGTTTTCGACCTCTTCGCGCAGCCGGGCGAGCGGCCAGTAGCGGCTGCTGCGGTACTGGACCTGGCCGGTGTGGTCAATGATCATTACGCTTTCGGTGTTGAGGGCGAAATCGCGGGCCAGGCGGCTGCCTTTTTGCAGCAGTGGATAGGAGGCCAAATCTCCCCAGAGACTGACCAATTGCGCCTGGCTGCCGTTGTATACTTCAATGCCAACTAGGGCGAATTTGTCGCTTTGGAAATCCTGCCAAATCTGCTCGATATCGGCGGCCCCCGCCAGACAGATCCTTCAGTTGTAACCAAAAAAGAACAGCATGACGGCTTTGCCCTGGTAGTCCTGTAGGGAAACGCTCTGCCCACCGACCTCTTCGAGGGTGAAATTGGGGACCAGGTCCCCCTCTTTGGGTTGCGCCTGGGCAGCGGTGGCCGCAGCGACAAAGAGGGCGGTAAGCAAGAGGCCGGTTTTGCTGTGCATGATTTTCTCCAGGGAAGTAGATGGCACAGCATAAATATAGAAACCCGTGACGGGCTTCACAATTAACTATTGCCCCGGCCCTATCCAGAGGCGGAGTTGCTAGGGGCGGGGCAAGGGTGTACAATGTGGAATCGACGGGCCGGGTGCTGGCCTGCAACTGCTCTGTCGTTAGATAGTGTCAACAAGGGAAGGGTTTCAACCAAGGAGAGGTTTTCGCATGGCTCTCAAAATCTATGATTTTCGCCGTGACCAGGACGTGGTCAATATGCTGGTGACCCCGCATATCCGCTCGCGCTTTTTGCGCATGGAGCCGGGGCAGGTGGCCAACCGCCACAGCCACGATCTGGGCCACGAGATTTTTCTCATTTTGCAGGGGCGCTGCCATTTTGAAATAAGTGGCGAAACCGCTGTTTTGGAGCCGGGGCAGTTGTGCGTGGCCCGGGTCGACGAACCGCACCAGGTGCGGGTGGTGGGCGACGAGCCGATGATTATGTATTTGTCGGTAACCCCGCATATCCAGCCGACGCATACGGGGCTGGACGGCGACGGTCAGCGGTTGCCGATCCGCTTTGCCCCTTCCACCTCCTACGATGTCGAGGCCAATGGAGATACGTCCATGGCGGATTTGCTCGACCAATTTGCCCAGCAGTCGCGGCAGGCCGCCGCCGCTCTGGAAGCCAGCGCCGAACAAGCCCAGGCCCTACGCAGCCAGCTGGAGGCCGGCGGCGAGGCCGGCCAGCAGGCCCGGGTCGCCGTTTGGGAACAATTCTACCAGGCCTGGACAAAGGCCTACGCGGCGGCCGATTCGTGGAATTCACTGGCCCCTCGGGCCGGAGGGGAGGATTAATATGGCCCCCATACGATTGGGAATTGTCGGTTGCGGCGCTATTGCACAGGTGCATCACCTGCCCAATTTAATGTCGCTGCAGGAAGAATTTGAAGTCGCCGTATTATGCGATGTCTCACCCGGTCTGGCCCAGGCCATTGCCGCCGATTTCAATGTGCCGGTCTGGACCACGGACTACCGCGAGCTGCTGGATTCTGATGTCGAGGCGGTATTGTTGTGCCAGACCGATCCCAAGACCGATATTGCCGTTGAGGCCTTTGCCGCCGGCAAGCACGTCTTTATTGAAAAGCCGATGTGTTTCTCGCTGCAGGAAGCCGACCGCATTATCGGCGCCCAGCAGCAGGCCGGGACCCTGGGGCAGATGGGCTATATGAAGGTTTTCGATCCGGCCTATGAGATTGCCCGCGAGGTGGTCGAGGGCATGGACTCGATCCGCTTTGTCCAGGTCAACCACCTGCATACAGGCAACGAATACCACTTGCGCCATTTGCGCTTGAAGAAATTCGACGATATTCCGGCTTCGATCCCCAGGCCCGACCGGCAAACGCCGCTGCAGCAGGCCCTGGGCCCGGTGGAGGAGGACGTGGCCAAGGCTTTTTTCACCTTGTCGGGCAGCATGATCCACGACCTCTACGGCCTGCGCCTGATGCTGGGGCAGCCCGAGCGCGTGGTCAGCACCGAATTGTGGAACGGCGGCCGCGGTATTAATACCGTGTTGGCCTACGCCAACGGGGCCCGCTGCACGGCCTCGTGGGTGTCGCTGCCGGGACTGTGGGATTTTCAGGAATCGCTGCAAGTCTACGCCGAAGACCAGCGCGCCATTGTCACCTACCCGACCGGATTTGCCCGGGGTATTCCGTCGGGGGTGGTGGTGCAAGGGGTCGACAGTAAGGGCCGCAGCTACCGCACCGAACCGGCGGTGGAGTGGGAGAATCCGTTTTGGCGCGAGCTGCGTCATTTTCACGCCTGTATCCGCCAGGGCGATGTCTGCCGCACGCCGGTTGATGAGGCTCGGGCCGATATCGAGCTGATTATCAATATTGTAAAAACGTATATATCGTGAACACTGGGGCCAACGCCGGCAAAGCAAAATAATCACTAATGGACAGGGTATAATGAGTCGGGAACAAGAAGCGAAAAAAGAGCCGCAGGAAAGCGCCGCCGGTTACAAGGGGACTACGACCCAGCATCGCCTGAATTTGTCCAAGTCGAACAAAATCGCCTATACCGCGGTGGCCGATTGGACGGTGTTACGGCGGCGTGGGAAAGAATTGGCGCGCATTTTTCACGTCGCCTATATAGCCGAGGGGGCCAAGCCGGAGAAGCGCCCTGTTACTTTTGTTTTTAACGGCGGCCCGGGGGCGGCTTCGGCTTATTTGCATATGGGCGCGTTGGGCCCCCGGCGGGCTGTGTTTGGCGACGACGGCTCGTTGCCGCCACCCCCGGCGCAGCTGGTCGACAACGCCGAGTGCTGGCTGCGTTTTACCGACCTGGTATTTATCGACCCGGTGGGCACGGGGTTTTCGCGCCCGGTGGAGGAACAGGCCGGGGACCAGGGCAAAGAAAAGAAAGAAGATAAAGAGAACGAGGAGTTCTGGGAGCTCAACCGCGACCTCGAATCGCTGGGCGAATTTATCCAGCGCTTTTTGTCGCAGCACGGTCGTTGGACCTCGCCGGTATTTATCGCCGGCGAGAGCTACGGCGGCTTCCGCGTGGCCAAGTTGGCGCGCAAATTGCAGGAAGATTGCGGTGTGGGACTCAACGGCGCCGTGCTCATTTCGCCGGCTATTGAATTCGCCTCGCTGTTGGGCTCGGATTACGATATGAGCCACTGGATGGAATTATTCCCCTCCATGGCCGCCAGCGCCTGGGTCCACGGTCGCGGGCTGGGCGGCGAGATGGATCTGCAAGGTTGTCTGGAAAAGGCCGAGGCTTTTGCCCGCAACGAATTGCTGACCCTATTGGGCCAGGGGGCGTCCATGGAGGAGGGGCGGCGCCAGCGCATCTACCGCGCCATGGCCCGTTTTACGGGTCTGGACGAAGGGCTGTTGCAGCGCAGCAACGGACGGGTATACGGGCATGTCTTTGCCCGCCAACTGCTGGCCGACCAGCGCCGTTATTGCGGTCTCTACGATGCTTCGCTGACGGCGGTGGACCCCTTTCCCGACCGCTTGCAGTACGAGGGGCCCGACCCGACTTTGATGGCCATCGACCGGGTCTTTAGGGCGGCGATCAACGCCCACCTGCGCCAGGGGCTGGGAGTGGAAACCGAGTTGGATTACGAGTTGCTCAGTCTCAAGGTCAACCGCGCCTGGAAGCAGAAGGGCGACGATTATTATATCCGCCAGGCGGTGGGGGCCATGGACGATCTGCGCTACGGGATGGTGCTCAATCCGTATATGCAGGTGGCTATCAGTCACGGCTATTACGATTTAATAACGCCTTATTTCTCCACCGAGCGCTTGGTCGGGCTGATGAAATTGGACGATTCGCAGCGCGATAATTTGACGGTGCAGCACTATCAGGGCGGCCATATGTTTTATACTTGGGCTGAGTCGCGGCGGGCTTTTGCGCAGGGGATGCGGCGTTTTTATCGGCGGGCGGTGGGGGCGTAGTTGGTTATGTTTAATTTGCTAGTGACGGGCCTTGGGAGGTGCGCCTGAGCTCATTCTCGCGCTGCGCGCTCCGAGGCCATTCCGACCCGCCCAGCTACGCTGGGCTCCCGGGTCGGATGGAATCCGCTCAGGCGCACCCCCCAAGGCCCTCCGATAATTCCACAAAGCCCACCGGTAACTTCAAAAATAATGTGTTTAACTTATACTACTCCGGCAGCACTTGTTTCAGGACGCGTAGATAATTGCCGCCCATGATGGCGGCGGTATCGGCTTCGGAAAAGCCGTCTTCGAGTAGGGCCTCGGTTACGAAGGGTAATAACGCTGTGGTGAAGTGGGTGCCGATGCCGACGTGTTGGGGGCCTATCAGGTCGGCGGTGTAGCGGATTTGGGTCAGGGTCTGGCGCATTTGTTCGGGGTCGATGGTGGTGTAGGGGGTTTCGCCGGGCGGGCGGCTGATGGGCGGGGTAATGCCGAGCATGCCGCCCTTGGCGGCCAGGGCGCGCAGGACTTTGTCGGAGGTGGAGCGGTCGCCTGCTTCCAAGGTCAGTGGCGCCGAATGGGAGTCGATCACCGGATGTCGGGAAACCTCGATGGCGTCGAGGGCGCAGGGCTCGTTGGTGTGGGCCAGGTCAATGAGAATGCCTTGCTGGTTCATTTCTTCTATCATGCGCACGCCCAATTGGGTCAGACGGCCGCCCGAACGGGTATCGTTGGAGGTGTCCCAGCCCAGTTCGCGGGTGGCCTGGCCAATGGTAATCATGCGCAAACCCAGGCGGGCCAGTTGGCGCAATACCCCCGGCGAATCGCCGAACCAATCGCTGCGATTGGCGCCCATCAGCAAGGCCGTGCGGCCCGACTGCCGCGCCCGCTCGATATCGGCGACGCTACGCACCAACAGCACCTGGTCTGGGTAAGTTTCGACGTTGACCAGGAAACGGTCGAGGACGGCCAACAGAATCTGGGTGGGGCTTTTTACCGCCATGCTGAGATAGAGGCCCTCGGCGTTGGGGCGGCCCGGGCGCCATTCGGGTTGTTGGCGCCAGAGGGCGGCGAATTCGTCGCTGTACTGGGCGACGCCGCCCTTGCATACCACCAGACTTAAGCCCCATTGGCGGAATTTGGGGAAGCAGCCGCGAAAGGAATCCTGACGCTGGCCCAGGTCGATATCGTCGACGAGGAAGCGCGGGTGGTTTAAGTTGATGCCCAACATATCGCAGATGGGGTGGGCCTGGTGGAAAGCCTCGGCTCGGTCCTTGTTCACGATGGGGCCCCTTCCGGGACCAGATCGCGGCCAAAGCCGTAGGTCCAGTCGCCCATGCGGTAGCCAAAATTGCTGTAGAACAGAAAGGCGCGGTGGTTTTGCCAGCTGGTGCTGATGGAGGCGTGGCGATAGCCAATGGCGCGCAATTCGGCCAAGCAGCGCTGCAATAGGTAAAAGCCCAGGCGGCGGCCCTGGAAGGACTCGTTGACCCCCAGCCAGGTGGTGAAATGCCAGTCCTGGGCTTCGGCATCGGGGTAGTACTTGCCGCCCGATACCGATTCGCAGGTGCCGATATGCTCGCCGTCGATGTGGGCCTGTACTTGCAGGCCGGGTCGGCTGCCCAAGCCTTCCTCCCAGACCAGGCGGATATCGCCGGCCAGTTCATTGGCGGCTGGGATAATTAAGGGATAATCGTCCCAATCGAAGAACACTTCGCCGCTAATGCGCTGGTAGCCGTTGAATTGGTAGAGCGCCTGGATATGGCCCAGATGGTCGGACAGGTAGGCGTTGGGGAAGTGGTAGAAAGGGTAGCGATAGCTGGATGTGCTGGCCTCTACCCGGGCCATGTCGTGCTCGCGTAAATGCGCTTCGGCTCGTTCCAGCAACGCCTGGCCCACGGCGCGGCTGCCGTGGGAGAAAGACAAGGTGCGGATAATACCTATTTCGACGCTGTCTTCCTTTTCTGCTGTTTCAATACCGAGATGGACAAAGCCCAGGACAGTGCCTTGGTCGCGGGCCACCAGAACGGATTCGTCGCGCAGGCGTTTGTGGCCGGTGCCGCCGACCGCCCCGGCTAAAGCCTGGGCGAATGTCTCGGCATCGGTGCCGTAGCAATGGGGCACGGCGGCGGTCAGGTCGTTGAAATTGCGGGCCAGGGCCGGGGCCAGATCGGGGTCGTAGGGAATAATTTCCACGGCGGTCTCCTGCATAGGCTGGGGTGGTTAAAGTCAGGGGAATATAGGACGCTTGGTTCGCCGTCACCAGGAATCTACATGGCATGGCTTCTACTGTGCGCTGCAGGCTGGTCGAATCCGCAAAGGGCTCTCATGGGCTCTCTAAGAATTGTAATACTCGGCGCGGAAAGTACGGGAAGGGCAAGTGCAGCGCCATCGATACAAAGCCCAAAGGCTGGCAAAGGCGCCACAATTTTTCCAGTTCGGACAGCGGCGCATAGTCTGTCCAGGTTGATAGATACGTCAGTCGGATGCGTTCCTTGATCTCGTCTACGGCAGGCGTTCGTACGGACGCATTCCCGCCCGCTGAGGGGGGACGGACCCGATGCAATAATTCGACGATATCGAAAAAAGGGAAACTGATACCCACATCGGTCCAGTCGAAAATTAGCGGCTTGTCGTTGAACTGGGCGATGTTATAGGGGCCTAGATCTCCGTGGACGATGGTTTGTGGAATAGGGGATTCTGCCAATTGGCGGCTGTATTCCTGTACCAGGGGGACATGGCGTTGCAGTGCTGTGACTTCCTCCGGTTGCAGCATTTCCATGACCTTGCTTTTTCGCAGATATGCTTCCCAAGTAGAGGGAAGTCGCGCTAGGTCACAGCCCCAAGGATCTGTATCAATCAAATCCGCCAGGTGTGCCGCCGAGTTTAATTGCATCTGCCCATAGGTGCGGGCGACCTGCACCAGCATTTCCTGGTCTCGTTCCGGGTCCTCAAGGGTTGGGCCGAACTCTGCCGTCAGCATCCAACGTCTGGTCGCATCAATACAAACCGGTTTAGGCACCAAATGCGGGTAGTATGTCCCCAAGGTATTTGCGACTGCGGGCTCGTTTGCAAGCCAAGGCGCATCGGCCGCCGTCTTAAAATAGAATACTGAGCCATCGGTATGGACCCGCAGCATTAGCGACGTGTTGGAGGTCCGCAATTGTTCGGTACTGAGTACGGGGCCGTAACCGAGTCGCGCTAATTGTCGCTCGATCCAGCCAATGGCCTGGGCGAACCAGCCTCTATATTGCCAGGTGAATTCGGGCGGGGTTGCTCTCTCCTCTGCCAGTTTTTCCAAGGCTTGTTGTACCCATTTGCGGTGTGCCGGCACGGCAAATGGTCGGGTCGATGCCGCCTGCATATCGGCCCATTCACCGCCACTGGGCTGGCCGTCCTTTATTTCGAGCAGGCAGACGATGTCCGTTTGCCTGCTCTCCGCGTCTTCCCACTGGTCTACTGTTTGCAGCAGATGTAGATGACAGCCGTAGGCCTCCTGCAAGCCTACTACCAACGGCAGGGCTCCGTCCTTTTCATGTGGCAGCAAGGCGCCTTCTGGATCGTTGAGCATTATACTGGGCAGTCGATAGCTTTGGGTTTCTACCGAAAGCCACACTTTGGCTTCGGTTGGATGCAGCAATAGGCCCCATACAGAGGTTTTCCACATAGCGTTTGATCCTGGGTTTCATTTTTCTCTTACAGCGAGCTGCAATTCCGAACAAGGTTTGCCTTTATAGTACAGCGGAGCGGATGCAGTTGACAGGCCCTCCCGGCTGCGGCTACTTTCCAAGTTCCAGAGCAGCCAAAACCAATCAGGAGAAGACCTATGGCACTACTCGACAACGCAACCCAAGTATCTCTTTGCGCCGGCACTTTCGGCAGCGGTCTGGATCATCCCGAATGCGTCGCCTGGGGCCTGGACGGTTATATGTACGCCGGCGGCGAGGCCGGGCAGATCTATAGGGTGGGCCTGGACGACGGCCATATCGATGAATACGCCAATACCGGCGGTGGCTTCGTCGGCGGGTTGGCCTTAGACTCTCAGCACCGGGTTTACGCCTGTACCGGCGGCCAGGTCAAGCGTATCGATGGCGACGGCCGGGTAGAGACCTATAGCACGGGTGCGGCGGACGAGCCTTTGCGGGGACCCAATTATCCGGCTTTTGACGAGGGCGGCCATCTCTACGTCTCCGATTCAGGGGGCTGGAAAGAGGACAACGGCTGCATTTACAAGATGGCCCCAGGCGGGGCGGGGCAGGTATGGTCGCGGGTGTTGACGACCTTTCCCAACGGGTTGTGTTTGAACGAGGCCGGCGACTATCTATACGTGGTCATGAGTGTGGCGCCGCCGCGCATTGACCGGGTGCCTATTTTGCCCGATGGCAGCGCCGGCGCGCCCGAGACCGTGGTCGAATTGCCGGGCACGGTGCCGGACGGAGTCGCCTTTGATACCGCCGGACGGCTGTATATTTCGTGTTACCGACCCGACCGCATCTATCGTTTTGACCCCGACGGCACATTGCATGTATTGGCCGATGATTACGAGGGGACGGCTATTGCGGCACCGACCAATATCGCTTTTTGCGGCGCCGATTTAGACGTTTTGGTCAGCGCCAATCTGGGACGTTGGCATTTAAGCCGCTACGAAACCGGGGCTACGGGTATTGCGCTGCGTTATCCAGAGATCGGCTGATTGGGGTTGGCTGTGTGGAGTTATAAAAGAGGTGCGGACACCGGCTGGTTGCGGCGATTGGGATGGATCTTGCCAGTGGCCATTTGCATGGGAGTTTTGCCAATGAGTGAAAGCACGGCTGAAGAACGGGGCAAGCGGTTGGACTTGGTCGCCGGCGACTGGGATTTTGCCGGGGTCGGTCACTTTGAGGGCTGGGTCGATCGACGCGCTCTGCTGGTGGTGCGTCATGGCTGGGAAGCCAGCCAAAGGGACGGCTACGGAGCGTTGAGCCGGCAGGTCGAGGTCCCCGCCCATTGGCAAGGGCCGGTGCGGCTGCACTTTTATATGAGCGACGATTACGACGGCAGCCAGGAGCAATTGGAGACGGATAGCTGGTTGGGGCAGATAAATTTGCCGGGGCATCGTTTTAAGCAAGTGCTAATCGACCAGGAAGTGGTCTGGGAGCGCGATGTCGCCGATGCTGAAGGGGGCGAGCAGCAGAATCGCTTTGCCGTTGAGTTGCCCGGGCATATTGGTCCGGGGGACCGTTTTGGTCTGACCTTCCGGCTGGTCGACCGGTTGGGGAGCCAGGAGCGCCTGGCCGGTGATTTTCGCCATATCGGTTCGACAGAAGACATAGAAGCCGAGTCGCCGTGGAAATTTGCCACACATCTATATGTTGGCGATGTGGTCTTGGCTCCGGCCGCGATGGCGGCGCCTGCCCCGGGTGTCCCTCCGGGGATGGCGGCGGTGCAAGTGGAAAAGCGGTCGGTGGGGGACGACGGCCAGGCCGTGGACTTTCCGGTGGCTCTGGTCTGGGAGGGCTGGGAGCAGGGGGTCACCGGTATTATTCGTTGCGGTATCCCCTTGCCTCCAGGACGGGTACAGCGGGTTGATCAAGTGGTGCTGCGCCGGGCCAATGGCCGGCCGCTGGCGCTGCAAATAGCGCCCATGAACTACTGGCCCGACGGCAGTCTGCGCTGGGTCGAAGTCGATGCGGTGGCTCCGGATGAGGGCGAGCAACAGCTGTGGCTCGATGTGGCGGATGAAGGGCCGGCGATAGCGCCGGAGCAGCCGGCCTCCGTCCAGGTCGAGGCCAATGGCGGCTGGGGGCTCAATAGCGGGGCGGTTGCCGTGCAGGTGGGCGGCGCGGGCGGGGAATTGACAGTGGCCATAATTCAGGGGGCGGCCCGGTTGGAGCAGATACAGGGGCTCCTGGAGGTGGGCGAGCAGGTTTTTCGGCCGCTGGTGGAAACGGGGCATATATTGGCCCGGGGACCGGTGCGGGCCGAGATTGAATTGTGCGGCCAATTGGTGGCCGGGGCAGACTCTCTCGGCCGTTTTGTCGCGCGCTTGGCGGTTTTTGCCGGGCAGCCGTACGCTCGTCTGACCTGGCGCATTTTCAACGACCGGCCGCAAACGCTGGAAATAGAGCGCTTCGAACTGGTTGGACAGTCGCCGCTGGGTGAGACGGCGCAAACGCACTGGGGCGGCGATAGAGTGGGCGGGGGCACGGTGCGGCTGCATCAGATCGAGGCCGAGCGCTATGTCGTCCGTGGGCCGGGGGAGCAAATGGTACAGGAGGGGACGGCCTTGCCCGGTTGGTTGGCCGCCAGCGATTCGCAGCAGACGGCCATGGTGTTGGTGCGGCATTTTCGGCCGCAATTCCCCAAAGCCTTGGAGCTGGATCGGGGCCGTTGGCGCATTGCGTTATTTGCAGGGACGGACGGCCAGCCGCAGTACCGTCCCAGCGAAGGGGAGGCCAAACGGCACGAGATTTGGCTGGGGTTGTGGCCCCAACAGCTTGAGCCCGACCGGTTGCAGCAAGTGGCCCTGGCTTGGGATCGCCCCGGGCGCCTTTTTGACGCCGCCTATTTTAGTGCCAGCGGCGGCTTGGGGCCGGCCGCTTTTCACAGCGCCGATCAATTTCCTCAATATCACCGCTTGGTGCAGACGCAGTACGGCGAGCTGGAGGATAGTCGCTTCCACGCCTACGGCCTGCGTCACTGGGGCGATTTGCCCTATAATCGCGGGTTACAGCAATGGCGCAACGGCTATTACGATGTGCAGCAAGGGCTGGCCAGCGCCTACCTAATGTCGGGGGAGTCGCGGTGGTTCGATCATTTAGAGGCGGCGGTGCGGCATATTATCGATATCGATATTTGCCACGCCTCCCAGGCCCATCCCGAATGGGTAGGGTCCATTCACGGCTACGACGGCGCCGACCACACCGGCAACGGCCCCTGGCCGCCGACCCAGCGCAATCGCGGCACCTTGGCGTATTGGCGTTTAACCGGCGATATCGACGCCCGCGACGCGGCTTTGGCCGTGGCCGAATCGGCGCTGCGCACTGGGCGCGGCCTGGGAGCCACCAGCGTCCGCAACCACGCCGGCATGCTCTATTGTCTGACGGCGGCCTACGACGAGACGGGTGAGGCGCGTTTTCTGCAAGGGGCCCAGCGGCTGGTGGAAGACGCCCTGGGACGTATCGACAGGCGGCGCGGCTGCTATGCCGAAGTGCACGGCAATTTGAGCTATCGGGGCAATGTTCCGTGGATGGTGGCGCAGTTGGCCGAGCCGCTCTACTACTATTGCCGGGAAAGCGGTTCGCAGGAGGGCGCCCGGGCTTTGGTGGGGTTGGTCGAATCAATCTTAACAGAGAATACCACCCGCGGGGTGCCCGGCGATGTGCACGGGTATTCGCACAATCCGCACTATGCCAAGAATGGCGGTTACCACGCGCTGATCGCCCCGGCGGTCTTCTATGCCTATGAATTGACCGGCGATGCGTTTTATTTGCAGCACGGCCGTGCGATGTTCGCCCAGATGATGCGCGACGGGCAAATCGAGAATGTGCTCAATTGCGCTTGGAATACGCCGGCGCTGCTGTATTTTTTGCAGCGCTATGGGGCGGGTAATTGATCCCTGCTAAATACCGTCCTTACTTGGCAGCCAAGTTCTGCACCTGCTCCGACCAATCCTCCCACATATTGTCGCGCGGCGGGCCTTCGTTTTCGGCTTTGGCCTTGGCGGCGACGTCCCGCTTGATATAATCGTACAGGACAGCCTGGCGGATCTGGCCACTGTAATTGTGGTTGGCCATATGGCCTAGACGGTGGTGCCAAAAAAGGACATCGCCGGCTTTGCCGTGGGCATCGACCGGCGCTTCTTTGCTGAAGCGCTCGCGGTCTTTTTCATACTGATCGACGGGCTCGCGGCGGTACTGATGGACAAAGTCGCGGTAGAACGATAGGTGGCTGCCGGGCCATACGGCAAAACCGCCGCCGTCGGGCGGCACATCGTCGATATAGCCGACTACGCCCAAATTGAAAGGGTGGCCGTCGCAGTGGCAGCCGGTGGCTTTGCGCGGCTGGTCGCCGTAGGGCAAGGTGCAGTAGATACCGCGGATGCGCGGTGGTTCGACCAGGGTGCCTACTCCCAGCATTTGTTCGGCCCAGGCCCAGATCTGCGGGTTTTTGGGCAGTAGCTCCACCATCCAGGGCTCGCCGCCGGGCAGGCGATACTGCCAGCGGAAATTCTTGCGATAATTATTGCCGTCCTCGTCCATCTCGTCTTCGGCTATAGGCCCCACCCAGGTACTGGGATCGTCGCGTTTGAGGGAAGGCGGCGGGGCGCTCCACAGGCAATCGCGGGCCCTCGCCATCAGCTCGGAGTCGAGGACGCCGCGCTTGATGAGATAGCCGTTGTCGATGAAGAAACGGACCTCTTCGGGGCTGAGTGGAGTCATGGGATCAGCCGTCCTCGGGGGTGGGCACGGCGCCAAATTGCCGCATTAGCGTCAGGGTATCGAACGCATCCCATTCCTCGGCGTTTTTGCCGTCGACGATATGCATAATATTGATGCCGTTGCATGCGATGGCACCACCGGTGGGTGGCATCCCCATGAAGGCGTTTTTGAAGGTGCCGGTAAAGGTAAAGCGCGTCACTACTTTGTCGCCGTCGGCCAATTGCTCGTGCAGGGTGAATTGCAAATCGGGGATGGCGGCCTGAAAGCCCTGCTGGGCGGCCATATGGGCGGGCCCGTCCAGGGGGACGGGGACAAAGGGGAAGTGGTATTGGTGTCCCGATCCCAAGAGCGCGGTCTGAGCCGCTAAATCGCCGCTGGAGAAATTGGCGAACCATTGGCGGACGACGGCTTTATTGGCTGCGGACATGGAGTCCTCCTTGGTTGTGGAAGAGAGGATGGCTCAAATAATTTCCAGGTAATCGCGGTCGGGCAACTCGGGGAAGGGCGCCGAGGGCAGGGTCTGGTACCAGAAGGCCACCGAGGCCAAATCGTCCTGCAGCGGTAAGTAGCGGGCGCCCGAGCGCCAGCCCAGGGCCTGGATGGTGATGCGCAGATCGGTCTGGAAGCGCACCGGATCGGTCAAGTGCCAGCGATACAGGCCAAAGCGCGTCTGCGATTGGTAGACCCCGTCGGGGCGCAATACCTGGGGCATGCCGGCGTAGGGGGTGGTGAATTCCTGGTACTGGCGGGTCTGGCGGTTTTCAAAATTGTACGAGCCGCAAAAATAGTCCTCGGTGCCGGTGCCGCAATTGGTAGGATAATCGCGGTCGCCGTCTAGGTAGAATTTGATTTCTCCCTCGCCCCACCAGCCCGAATTATTGACCCCCCAGGCCATATAGGTGCCCACGTACTGGCCCTGGCCCTGGATGCCGTCGGCGATGGTGAAGACTTCTTTGTAGGGCAGCGGATTGACGCGGCGGAACTGGGCGTGGAAATAGCCGGCCTGCTCGTCGATGGGGCCCAGGGCGTAATTGATTTGGTAGTAGACCACCATATCCTCGTCGGCGATATTCTCCAGGGTGATGCGGCAGCGGCGGCCAAAGGGCATGGGCCAATAGCAATTGAAGGCGCTGCCCGGATTGACGCAGACGGCCAGCGAGGAGACCGGGGCGTACTGGCCCCAGCCGCAGGCGAAGAAATCGCCGATCGGGCATTCCACCGAGGGGTGTTCCTGGTCGTCCCAGTAAAAGCGCAAAATGCTGAAGCGCCAGTTGCCGGTGGGGGTGAGCCAGATTTGCTCGATGGTGCCGGGGCCGGTGATATCGGCCAGTTCAAAGGTGGTGCCGGCGGCTACTTTCACGGAGGGCGAAATTTTCCAGCCTGGGCCCAGATCTTTGGCCCGTTCGGCGCCGGTACCCTCGGTGGCCCGGCCGCCACCGCCTTTGGCGCCGGTGAAATTTTCCGGGCTGATGGAACGCGATTGGTGCTCGGTGAGACGAGACAAATTGTGCATGGGGACCTTGATGGGTTGGCTGTAGTTGTGGGTATTATTGGGTGACTGGGTGGCCTTTGCCGATCAGGGCGGCCGCGACGCAGTTAAGATAAGACAAGGTATCTTCCAGCTTCAAGAGGGCGACCGGCAAACTCACCAATCCTGTACAGAGCCGTCTTCGCGGCGCCAGTGGGGCGGCTCGCCGGAGTCCACCGGGTGGGCGGCGGCCGCTGCTTCGTCGATATCTATCCCCAGGCCCGGCGAGGTGGGGCGCATGAGATAGCCGTCTTCAATGGTCAGGTCGTTGGGGATCACTTCGTCCATCCAGCCGGCGGTGGGGCCGTATTCCTGTACGGCGCAATTGGGCACCGATAAATTCAAATGCAGCATGGCGGCGGTGCTGACCGGGCTGCCGGTGTAGTGGCAGGCCAGCTCCTGGTAGTGGACCTCGGCCCAGGCGGCCAGTTTTTTGCCCTCGGTGATGCCGCCGGTGTGGCAGATATCGACGCGCAGGTAGTCGATTAACTCGCCCTCGATCAATTCGCGGTAGGCCCATTTGGTGTGCAATTGTTCGCCGGTGCCGATGGGCACATTGGTATGGGCGCGCAAGTGGGCAAAAGAAGCCGGGTTTTCCGAGCGGATGGGGTCTTCGACAAAGAACGGTCTGAGTGGCTCGATGGTGTTGCATAGTTCAATGGCGTTGGGCGGGGTCAGGCGGGTGTGGACTTCAAAGATGATATCGGCCTCGTCCTGGACTTCCTCGCGCAGGGCGGCCATGTGGGCCACGCCATTGCGGATGGCGCGGGTTTGGCTAAAACCGCCGTCGCTGTTGTCGGTGGGGGAGATGCGTAGGACTTTCCAGCCTTCTTCGATCATGGCGCGGCCCCTTTCGGCCAGGCCCTGGGGGGTTGGTCCACCCAGATGGCGGTAGACCAGGACTTTGTCGCGGGCATGGCCGCCCAACAGCCGGTAGGTAGGCACGCCCAGGGCTTTGCCGGCCAGGTCCCAGAGGGCGATATCGACGCCGGCCAGGGCCGATTGCAGTACGGCGCCCCCGCGCCAAAAAGTTCCGCGAAATATGTCTTGCCAGATATGCTCGATGCGGGTGGCGTCCTGGCCAATGAGCAGCGGCTTGATGTGGCCCAGGGCCTCGACTACGGCCATGGAGCGGCCGCTGAGCGAGGCTTCGCCGAGGCCGTGGAGGCCCTCGTCAGTGATGATTTTGACGAAGACGAAGGGGCCTACGGGGTAGACTTTGATATCGGTGATGCGCATGGGGTGTCCTGTGGGTTAGATTCCAGCCCCGCCGTCGACTGTGATGGTCGAGCCGGTAATCATTGAGGCGTCGTCGGAGGCGGCAAAAAGAAAGGCTTTGGCCACATCGGCCGGGGTGCACAAGCGGCCCAGGGGCGTGGCTTGGCGGCGGCGCTCGTAATTTTCGGGGTTGTCGATGCTGGTGGCCCAGCTATTGGGGCTGTGGGGGTTGTCGCCGCGGATGAAATTGGTGTCGACGTGGCCGGGACAGATGAGGACGCAGCGGATACGGTCGGCGGCGTAGGAGGCGGCGGTGCTGCGGGTGAGGCCGAGGAGACCGATTTTGCTGACGCCGTAGGCTGGGCTGCCGGCGCCTTGTCGCAGCGTTCCAAGCGAGCCGACATTCAGGATTACCCCGCCACCGGCTCGGCGCAGGGCCGGGATTACGGCTTTGGTGCCGACGAAATAGGCGGTGAGATTGGTGTCGATAAGCTGGCGCCACATCTCTTCGCTTTGATCCTCGAAGGAGACGCGGAAGTTGGAGCCGGCGATATTGCACAGGGTGTCGAGGTGGCCAAAGGTTTCTTCGGCTTGGCGCACGGCGGCGTCCCATTGGTCGGTCTGGCAGACGTCGAGTTGCAGGGGGAGGGCGCGGCCGCCGGCTTGTTCTATTTCACTGGCCACGGCGGTGGCCTTGCCCGGGTCCAAGTCGGCGATGCAGACGGCGGCGCCTTCCTGGGCGAAGAGGCGGGCTTGTTCGCTGCCCATGGATCCGGCGCCGCCGGTTATTAGGGCGACGCGGTTTTTTAAGCGCATTTGGTTTGGGCTCCGGTTGAGGCTGAGGTGACAGTGGAAAGGGGACTGCAAAATAGCGGTTGGGCTAGAATCGGCGGTAGGTCGGCAAAGGGTGGGTCTGGGGGGAATCAGTGGGCTATAATGAATCGCCGCCAACCCGGCCTCCAGCTGCCCCGCCCCGCTCCCCCACATACCGCCGCCGGCCAACACCCCCAAACCCTTGGCTTTGACGAGTAAGGAGGAGAGGGGACGGCTTATATGGGTAGCTTCAATAGGGGCAAAAAAGAGAGTGGTGTCAAGATTCTCTGGCTTGACGGGCGCCCTGCAAAGGTTCTTTATGATTCTCGATATCTATCCATTGGGAAAATGGAATGGGTGCTATCTAAAGCCAAGAGGCTGTGATCCATAAAAAGGAGCGTATCATGTTTAAAATTGCCTATGTGACCGCGCCGCAGGCAGGGCAGCGGTGGACGCTGATGAAGCAATGCGGGGTGGAAGCCGCCGTGGGTGGGATCAGTCTGCGCCCCAATGCCGATGCCGGAGCCGACGAGCAGCCTTGGAGCTATGGCCCCTTGGCGGCGGCGAAGGCGAAGTATGAAGAGGGCGGGATTCCGCTGGAAGTTATTGAGGCGCGTCCGCCGATGGAGAAAATCAAATTGGGTGTGGATGGACGGGATGAAGAGGTCGCGGTGGTGAATGAATTGCTTAGAAATATGGGCAAGTTGGGGATTCCCGTCTGGTGTTATGCCTGGATGCCCGTGTTGGGGGTGATACGCACGTCGGTATCGATTTCTTCGCGGGGCGGTGCCCACGTCAGCGGTTTTGATCTGGATTCACTGACAGGGGAAGGCGGGTCCAAGGAGCGGCCGATTCGCAATATTGACGGGACATCGATTGAAGATCAAGACTTCACTCAGGAGCAAGTAACTGAAGAGCAGCAATGGGAAAATTTGCGCTATTTCTTGGAGCGTGTGGTGCCGGTGGCGGAAGAAGCCCAGGTGAAATTGGCCCTGCATCCAGATGATCCGCCGTTGTCGCCGATTCGCGGCATCGCGCGTATTGCCAGTAGTGTGGACAATTATCAGAGGGTGGTGGATCTGGTGCCTAGTCCAATGAATGGCATTGGCTTATGTCAGGGAAATTTTACCTTGATGACCGCCGATTTGCCCGGTGTTATTCGCCATTTTGGCGAGCAGAAGAAGATTCACTTTTTGCACGTCCGCGATGTGGTTGGCACACCCGCTAGTTTTCAGGAAGCCTTCCACGACGATGGCAAGACGGACCTGGTCGAATGCTTCAGGGCTTATCGCGATGTGGGTTTTGACGGGGTTTTGCGGCCGGACCACTATCCCAAAATGGGGGATGAAACATACGACGATACCGATGGCATCGCGCGTCTTTTTGCCGTGGGCTATTTGAAGGGGATACGCGAGGCGGTGTACGCGGAGAAGTAAGGATGAATCTTGGGTATGCAAAAAGGGCCTTAGATAGATTCTAAGGCTCTTTTTTTAGGTGGTTTTGCCGGCGCCCTGATAGGGCTAGTCCGAGCGTTTATTTCTCGACGAATACCGTCCGCCCATAGGGCTGGGCTGGATCAGGGCGTAGGCAATGGCGTTGACGTAGAATTTATTGCCCGGGCAGTTGTGGTCGGTGATAAAGCCGATACCGCTTAGGGCGATTAAGCGGCCGTCGAGTTGCAGGCCCCGCAAGGGCTCAATGCCGTAGGGGCAGATTGGATTGCCCGGGACGTAGCGGGTAAAATCGTAGTACGAGTGGAACAGGGGGTGGCCCAATTCCAGGGTGACGGATTCGACTCGTTCGCCGACTTGGTCCTGGAGCGCTTGCCGGACTAAGGGCAATTGGTCCCAGTCCAGTATGGCAAAGCCTCCTTCCAGCAGGTAGCGGACCAGGGCTTGGGTCGATTCGACGTCGATATAAGACAGGAGTAGGAGCGAGTATTCTTTCATCTCGGTATAGTGCAGTATATGCCGTTGCGGCCTGCAGCCGAAGGTGTGGATGGGGTCGGGCTCGTCAAAGCCGGCCAAGGTCGGGGCGGGCCAGCCGATACAACCCCCGAGCCGCTGCCAGTGGATCTTGGTTTCAATGGGGATGCGCTCGGGTAGCGCTGCGCCGCGGGTGATAAACTTGTAGATCTCATCGACTTCGCGGCCCTGGTGATAAGCCGGGCATTTTTGGCATTGGGAAGGGGCGTTTGAATAGGCCGGCAGGTGGAGATAGGCCCGTTTCAATTTGCTCGATTTGGAGTCGATGATGGCGACCGTGCGACGGCGGCGTTCGGTGTCAAAGAGGACGGGATCGACGGTGGGGAGTTGGGTGGGCTGGCTGGCGGGGAATATCTCGAGGTCGAGCGTGTCGCGGCCGATTTCCACCGGGGGCTTGGCGCCTAAAAGGGGGCGGTGGTCGTCGGGCATGGGCGCCTCGACGGTGGGGGCGGCCGTTTGGGGGACGTCGGTGGCATCGCCCACAGCCGTGGGAGTGCCTTCGGTGTGGAGGCGGTCGAGGGTGGTTTGGGGCAGGGCAATGGCCGGGCGCGCTTTAAAGCGTTCGATGGGGAAATGGCGGATGGGCAGACGCGTACTGCGGTAGAGACGCTGTTGCAGATCGGGCGGGACGAGTAAGTGCACGAGCCAGAAGGCGAGCAGATGCGCCAGGGCGGATGCCGTAAGGAAGCCGAGAATTCGCTTATGGTGGTTTCTCTGGGGCACGACGCCTCATATATGCGGATACGGTCTCGGATGGACCCTCGCTTTATGGTAAGTTATGGAGGGGGGCTGCAATGCCCAAAATTTGTTGGCAGCGCCTTTAGGGGTACTGGCCAAAGCTCTACCCATTAGGCATTGGGCAGTCAGATCTCATTTTTTCATTATTTGTTAATTCAAGTCTCAGGGCAACGACGAGATTCGCCGGAGAGGGCCGGTTGATTGGATAGGTCTGCCCCTATTTCCTGCAGAGGCTAATTGTGTCTCAGATCTCGGCGTCTTTTTGGCCATGAGGATTTAGGGCAAAAATAGACTGCGTAGAGAAAGGAGGACCAGCCGTGGAATACTTAGCCCTTTGGTTGATTTGCGGGGCGTTTGGTGGGGCGATCGCCAACGCTCGAACTGGTGCCGGCGGGAAAGGTTTTGTCTTGGGGCTTTTGTTGGGACCGCTCGGGCTAATCCTGGCCTTTTTTGTCGGCGCTAGATCGTGTCCGCACTGTCACGGCAAAGTCCACAACAATGCAAGGGTCTGTCGTCATTGTGGGCGGGATATACCCAGGCCCAAACAGACTATTTCAAGAAAATCAATGGTTAAGGGTGGGGCGGCGAATATTTCCTCTGGGGCTTTTTGGCACCGGGCGATATTGGTACTCTTCGGTGTGGTGGTTATCTGTGGATTTGTTCTGATGCTTTTTACCCAACTCTGGTCAATAGGCCAGGCGTTTTTTTCCAAACCCTCAAAGCCCAATATCCAGCAAGCCTCTGCTCCTACTAGGCAACTGCCCTTTGATTTGAATGGCTCCGGCAGTCAGAATACCCCAGCCTTTTCTCTGGCCCAAGGCGTATACACCCTAGTAGCGTCCTTTTCCAACAATAGCCCTGTATCTATAGAGCTGTGGGGGATTGATGAAAATCAGACCTACGGGACGCTGATAGATACATTTCCTAAAGATGAGTCTATCACCAAGACCTTCACGATAGAGCGAGAGGGGGCTTTCAAGTTTTACGTGAGAAAAACAGAAGGGGCTTGGAGCATCAGGATAGAGTAAGCCGGCATACGCCCGATCTTCTACGTACTATATTCCCTCCTACTAGCAGATAGCCTCTTCCCAACGTCTTACCCACGTCATCTATTTCCATTGCGGCGGAGTCGATTTTTATCCACTATAATCCCGGATGAATCGGAGTGGCTGCATGGGTTGGAGGTGCTCGGGGATGCGCCGGAATATGGGTTCCGGTAGTCACCGTTTTCGGTAAAGGAGAAGACGATCCGGCGGGCTTTGCCGATTTCTGATAGTAAACTAAGGCCGGATCTGTTTAGGCTTTAGCTTTTTGGTAGCAGGCAGTGATTTGGAGCGCTGGTGGCTCCGCAACAACAAAAGGTCGAGCAATATGTCAGATGAAACCGATTCCAAAACTGCGCTGCTGCGCCGCATTGAAGGTAAGCGCGGCGAGATTGCCGCTTTTCTGGCCCAGGCCCAGCCGCGCAATAAACGATTGGTCAACAGCGCCATTTTTGGCAGCGCCATAGGGGTCGCCTTAACGGCGGGGCCGGCGCTGGGGGGAAAAGCTGCACTGCCTGGTTGACCGCAACCTTCAGTCTTACGGCCCCGGCCTGGCAATTGCTATGTCTGGCCGCTACCATCTGCTCAGTGGGTGCCACCATTGCAACCCAGATGTCCAAATCCCAGGATATGGCCGCCAAGATTCTCCGTGCCCAGGCCTGCGACGCCAAATTGAAGGGTTGGAGACGGCGCTTGAATTGGAGCAAATGGAGGTGGGTAAAGGAGTGGACCAGTATACTAAACACTTACAGGAAATTTCGTTCGTTTAGGAGGGCTGTTGCAAGGATGTTTTCCCGTTGGTTTTACCCGCTTGTATGAAATGACCGAATTACCACCCACTTCACTAGGATGAGAATAGTTATGAGCAAAATCCCCCTCGCCATTGTCGGTTGCGGCGGTATGGGCGGCCGCCATTTGCGCGCTTTGGGTGCTCTCTATGAAAGCGGCATGGCCAATGTCGAATTGGCCGGTGTCTGCGATACGCGCGAAGATAACGCCCAGCATCTGGCCGATAAGGCCGAGGCTTTATTGGGGCAGCGGCCCGCCGTTTTTACCTCGATGGAGACGATGAAAAAAGAACGGCCCGATATCGCCGCGGTGGATATCACCACCGATTCGGGCTCACACCACCTGGTGGCCGAAATGGCTTTTGAACTAGATTATCACGTGCTCTGTGAAAAGCCATTGTCGCTGACTGTTCGCGGTTGCAATCGGGTGATAGCGGCCTGGGAGAAAAGTGGCAACGTGCTCAGTGTCGGCGAGCAGGAGCGGCGCGATCCTATGTGCCGGTTGAATAAGGCGCTGATCGATGCCGGCGCTATCGGCGACCCGTATACCTTTTTGCTGGGCTCGGCCAGCGGCGGCGATACCATTATTATCTGGCCGTGGCGGCACTACAAAAATATTGGCGGCATCTTCGTCGATGCCGGGGTCCATGCGGTGGATCAAATGATGTACTATCTGGGCGATATTGAGGAAGTATCGGCCGTGGCCCGTGTCTGGGAGCAAAAGCGCCACAAAGGCGAGCGCTTGGGGGTGGCCAATTTCTACGAGCATTGGTACGACGAAGTCCCCGACGAAATTGAGGCCACCGCCGAGGATATGGTCATTTCAACGCTTAAATTCGCAAGCGGCGCGGTGGGCCAGTGGACCTCCTTTTACGCGGCCCACGGCGAAGGCTTGCAGTATTCAATGATCTACGGCAGCAAAGGCTCGATGAAACCGGCCCGTCAGCGGCGCGGCGACCCCCTCAGTCTGACGATTGATGGGATGGGGGCAATCAGCGGCGATGACGTCTTGGAATTGGTGCCCGATTTTCACCTCGAAGAATTGCCGGCGCGTCTATTTGGCGGCGACCGGTTGGGCTCGTACGGGGCGCCTTTTGAGGATGCCGACCGGTTTTTAGTGGCGCTGGAGTTCTATGAATTGGGGCAGTGCATTATCGACGGCAGCCAACCGGAAGTGGATGCCTATGTGGGACGGCGCGATTTGGCGGTATGCAGCGCGGCGTTGGAATCGTCTGTATTGGGCCGGCCGGTGACCATCGCCGAAATAGAGAGCGAGGAGACCGCCCAATACGAGGCCAGTATTAACCAGCACTGGGGAATATAAGATGAAAGCCTGGCGATTTTACGGCTTTGGCGATATGCGCTTGGACGAGGTGGAGGAACCGGCCTGCGCGCCCGGCCACGTGGTGGTCGAACCGCAGATTGTCCAGCCCAGCGTCACCGAGGCGCAATTGGCCTTCGGTATTCCAACCTTGGCCTTTGAGCATATCAAGCAACGGTTGGCCAATGAGGCGCCGGTGCAGTTATTCGGGCACGAGTTCTGCGCCCGTATCGTTGAGGTGGGCGCCGGTGTCGAGGGCTATGCCGTCGGCGAGCGGGTGGCGGCGCGGGCCAAACTGCCCTGCGGCGACTGCTCGCTGTGCCGGGCCGAGCGCAGTCTGGAATGCCGCGCCGGACCCATTATTGGCTTTCAGTTGCCTGGTTGCTTTGCCGAGCGGGCGCTATTGCCGGCCAATGCCCTGGTCAAAGTCGACGACCGCATCTCCAACAGCGAGGCGGCCTGTCTGCAATCGCTGTCCGACAGTATTGCCGCGGTGGAGACGGCGCAGGTGCAAATGGGCGATACGGTGGCGGTATTTGGCCAGGGGAGTATGGGGTTGGAATGCTTACAAGCCGCCCGGGCCAGTGGCGCTGGTCAGTTGATCGGCGTCGATGTGCGCGACGAGGCCTGCGCTATGTCGGAGCAATTGGGAGCCGATGCGGGGCTCAACGCCCGTCAAGTCGATCCGGTCGAGGCTATTCGTGCTATGACCGGGGGCGTGGGGGCCGACGTGGTCTTTGAATGCGCCGGGGGCAGCCCCAAGCAGGGGCTGGCCGGGGATGCGGCGCTCAAACAGGCTTTGGACGCGGTCAAGCCGGGCGGTAAAATAGTCGGCGTATCGTGGTTCGGGGCGCCGTTGCAGGTGGATATCGACCTGTTGCGGGAGCGCAGTCTGCGCTATTTGTTTCCCGATATCAGCAGCCAGGCGCACCTCGAATATACCGTGCGCCTGGTGGCTTCTGGACGCATTGCCATGGCGCCGACGGTGACCCATACCCTGGAGGGCATCGACAAAGTGCCCGAATCGTTTGAGATTACCGCCAATAAGGGCAAATACGGGGCGATCAATCCGGCCCAGGTGGTGATTTCGGATTAGTAGATGGCCACGCAAAATTTGGTGTATGACGGGTTTTGTGGGGGTGCTTCTCCGCTCATTCTCGCGCTACGCGCTCCGAGGCCATTCCGACCCGCCCGCCTTCGGCGGGCCCCCGGGTCGATGGAATCCGCTCCGAAGCGCCCCCACAAAACCCTCCGGCCAATCTCCTTAAAATTAGTGTGGCTATCTATTAGTACTGGTCCGCTATATCCGGGCCGTAGGGAGCCACCCTCAAAGCCAGATACTGCGAGTTGAGCAGGCTGTGGTCGCCGGTGTCGCGCACGGTGCGCCACATGAGCGCGGTCATTTTTTGCAGTTGCTCCTGGCAGCCGGGGTCCTCGGCGCGGTTGTGCATTTCGCCGGGATCCTCGTCCAGATTGTACAATTCATCGAAATCAAAGCCGTTGAAGACGAACTTCCACGGGCCGTCCCAGACTATTCGCTGGGTCAGGTCAATGCGGCCGCCGCGGTATTCGGCAAAACCGGTGGTAAACCGCGAGGCGTGTTCAACGGGGGTTTTCAATACATCTACAAAGGAACGCGAGTCGGGCCGCGTTGTGGTCGGGTAACCGGTCAGTTCCAACAGAGTCGGATGGAGGTCGTGGAGACCGACGCGGGCCGGGGTGGTGGCGTCGGCGGACAGGCCGGGGCCGGCGATGAGCAAGGGGATATTATAGACCTCTTCAAAGGCGCCGATATTTTTGCAGTAGAGACCGTGGGCCCCCAATAATTCGCCGTGGTCGGAGGTGACCACGACGATGGTATTGTCAAGCTGGCCGGCGGCCTCGACTTTGTCGATGAGCTGGCTGAAGAGCTGGTCGAGCTCGGTGATGGAGCCGTAATAGCAGGCGGCGGCCTCGCGCTTTTGGCGCTGGCTCATGGAAGCCCAGGTGCGGGCTGCTTTGCGGTAGAGATTGGGGCGGCCGGCTGTTTCATCGAACCAGTTGGGGGGCATGGCTAACTGGTCCACATCGTACATATTGTAGGCGTCAGCGCTTGTTACAAAAGGGTCGTGGGGTTCGGTGTGGCTGACAAAGCAGCACCAGGGCGCCTCCCCGTCCAAAGCGTCTGTGAGGAAGTCGGAGGCCAGGGCGGTGGTAAGGCCCATATTGCGCTGTTCGAGGCGGGCGTCGGTGACGCCATACAGTAGCGCGCGCTTATAACCTGGGTTTTCACAGTAGTGGGCCATTTGATACGAGGGCTTGCCGGCGTCACCGGGGATAGCCCGTCGCGCCTCCCGGTACAGGTCGCTCTGGGAAGAGCCGTCGGTCTGCCAGCCGAAGTCGGCCAGGCGGTTGGAGCGCTCGACGTGCCATTTGCCGAAATAACCGGTGCGGTAGCCGGCGCCATCCAGAGTCTGGGCCCAGTGGGGGTGTCGGGTGCGCAGGCAGGATTGGTCGTTGTCGACGGTATGGGTGACTGTGAGGACGCCGTGGTTGTGCGGCAACAGGCCGGTCATGAGGCTGGCGCGGGCCGGCGAGCAGACGGCGTTGGGGGTATAGGCGCGGGTAAAGCGCAGCCCCCGGCGGGCCAGGCGGTCGAGGTTGGGGGTATGGCAGGGGTGGGCGCCGTCGAGGACCTGGGCCTGCATTTGGTCGGTCATGAGGAAGAGGATATTGGGTCGGGGCACGGATTTCCTTTCTAAACGACGCAGCCGCCGCGGACGGTGGCCATGGGTTCCCAGCAGCCGCCGGGGCGCTCCTGGTCGTTGACGTCGGCCAGGGGCAGAGGATGTTGAATCCAGCGCAATAGCGCCAGGTCGGCGCAGGCGCCCGGGGCCAGTGTGCCGACTTCACCCTCCAGTCCCAGCACGGCGGCGGGGCCGGCGGTGGCGCGGGCGAAGACTTCGCGCTCGTCCATGCCGGCGGCGATGAGCTTGGACATGGTACGAGGCAGGTCGTGCTGGGGGCGGCCGTCGAGGTGGCGGTTGTATTGGTCGGTGGAGACGGTGTCGACGAGAAACCCCTGGGCGATACTGGCCTCGGCCACAGGAAAACTGAACGAATTCATGCCGTGACCCAAATCGAAGAGGACGCCGCGCTGGCGGGCAGCCCAGACGTCGTCGGCGATCTGGTCGCCGTCGAACAGGTTTTCGGGCAGGGCGTTGAGGCAGTAGGTGACCACATCGCCGGGGCGCAAGAGGGCCAGTTGCTCGCGGCGGGCCCAATCGTCCTTGAGGCGGGTGCCCACCAGCAAGGGCTTGCCGCTCAATTGGCTGGCTTCGAGGCCGGCTTGCATTATGGGGCGCGGGTCGAGGTCGGCGCAGGCGCCGCTTGAGGTGGTGACGGCAATGCCCCAAATGCTGTCGTCGTTGGCGGCAATGGCTTCGGCGCAGGCCCCGGCGTCGGCGTCTTCGAGGGCGTTAAAGCAGCATTTGGGGTGGGATTCGCCGTATTTGCTCAGATTGATGGCCAGCAGCACGCGGGTGTGCGAGGTTTCGATGACGGTGCGGCGATAGTCGTCTATGTTCAAGGCGCCGGCATCGCCCTGGGACATTACGGTGGTGACGCCGCGCGGCAAAAAATGTACATCGGGATCGACGCCGTAGCGCGATTGACCTCGGGCCGGGTGGGCGTGTAAATCGACCAGGCCGGGCAACAGCAGGCCGTCGGGGAAGTCCAGGGTGGTGCGGGCGGGGCCCCCGACGTCGGGGCCGGCGGCAATAATGCGGTCGCCGCAGATGGCCACGGCGCCGGGGCCGTCGAGTTCGGTGGCGCTGCAAAAGACACGACCGGCGCGCACGACCAGGTCGAAAGGCGGGGTGCTCATGTCAATCTATATAGACGCGCCGCGTTATCGTGCAGCAGGGCCCGTTGTTCGGTCTCGGGTCGGTTGGCGATAATCTGGCGCAGGGCGCCGATCCAGTCGCCCAGGGGGGCGCCCAGGGTGCACACCGGCCAGTCGCCGCCAAAGACGACGCGTTCCGCGCCGAACGAATTGAGGCAGTGGTCGATGGTGGGGGCCAGGGTGTCGGGGCTCCAGTTGGCCGGGTCGACACGGGCGATAATACCCGAAATTTTGCAGACGACATTGGGACGTTGGCCCAGGGCGGCCATATCGTCGCGCCATTGCTGGGCCTGGTGGGCAAAGGGGCTGTCCTGGTCGGGCTTGGTGAGGCCGGCGATGATCTGTGGGTCGCCGTTGCCGCAGTGGTCGACGATGAATTGGGTGGTGGGGCAGTGGTCGGCCAGTTGGATGGCGTCGCCCAATTCGGCGGGGCGGAAGCACAGATCAAAGCTGAGCCCCAATTCGCCCAGCAGGCGGACGCCGCCGACAAAGTCGGGCTGCAGGCAGTGGCCGGGGGCGGCTTCGGGCACGTGCAATACCTGGCGCACGCCTTTGACGAAGGGGTTGTCGGCGTGGCTGCGGATATAGTCGGCAAAGCCCTCGGCGTCTGGGTGGCCGCCGATGACGGCACCGGCCATGGGGTTGGCGGCGTCACCGCAGAGCTCGGTGATATAGGCGACTTCGGCGTTTTGCTGGTGCGGCGCCACGTCTACTTCCATGTACACGGTTTTGGCCACGTGGTGGTCCTGGGTGGCCTGGCGGTAGTCGTCCATCAGGTAGTTATTGGCCAGGGTCGGGGCGCTGTCGAGCCAGGGCAATTCAAAGCGCTCCAGGTCCCAAAGGTGATGGTGGGTATCGACAATGGGGAGCATGGGGTTTCCTTTCTATACGGCCAGATTGACGTCGTCGTGGTATTTGTTGATGCCGGGGATATCGCTCATGCCGTGCCAGACACCGCGGAAAAGGGACTGGCGCTTGGGGGCCATGGCGGCGATCACCTCGTCGGTGGGGCGGCCTTTGCCCCATTTGGCGCTGACGGTATTGTAGCAGGTGAACAGCGACAGGCGGTCGTGTTGGCTATTGGTCCAGCGGGTGCCCGAATGGCACAGGGCCTCGGTGAAAATGACGACCGAGCCGGCCGGGCAGGTATAGCTTTCCCACAAGTCGCTGTCGCGGCCGCTGACTTCCTCGGGGCGGGGGAAGGCGGTCTTGTGGCTCCCGGATAATAATAAGGTGCCGCCGTCGCCGGGATCTACTTGGTTGAGTTCCCAGACGACGCGGGTGAGGCCGGCGTGGATTTTGCCGGGCTGCATCTGGTAGATATGCGAATTGCCGACAAAAGAAAAGAGGGCGCCGCCGCCGTGGGGGTTGAAATTGTCGTGGCCGGCCGGGCGCAGGCTGGTATAGGTATGGTCGTAGCGGAAGCCGTAGCACTCCTCCGAGGCCAGGGCCTGGTGCGAGAGGATCTCGTTGAGGACGCCGACCACGGCGGGGTGGTCGAGCAGTATTTCGCTGGGGCCGCCGTGGTTGTCGCGCTGCTCGGGGGGCAGGCTGTCGCGGTCTTGGAGGTATTTGAGCTGGTGTTCGCGGATGGGGCCCAGTTGGTCATCGGTTAACAGGCCGGGCAGGCAGATCCAGCCTTTGAGGTCGAAGATGTACTTTTGCGCCTCGGTCATGGGGATTACGGGGCGGCCGTCGGCGTTGGTGGTGGGCAGCAGTTGAGTCATGGTCTACTCGGGGTTATTCAGTGCTTGGATTTATTGGCGGAAATACTCAGGCAAGATATTGCGCGGCGGGGGGGCTGGCAATGGGTGGGGTGCAGTCAGTGGGCGGGCCCTTGGGGCGGCGGCCTCTGGCGGTATGTGATGCCCGCTTGCGGCCTGCCCCCCGCCACCCGGCTGCGCCGCCCGCCCGGCCTCCAGCTTCCCCACCACCTTTCCCCCACATACCGCCGCCGGCCACCCCCCCAAGGGCCCTGCGCTGGACGTGGGAAAAGGGGGATGATGGTGGGGGAAGCCGTTTAATATCGAGGAAAGTCAGCATGGCGGCGTGGCCGATGCATTTATTGCCGTCGACAAAGGTCAGCATGGCGGCGTGGCCGATGCATTTATTGCCGTCGACAAAGGGGTGGTTCTGGATCAGGGAGTAACACAGGGCTGCGGCTTTGGCGGTCAGGTCGGGATATAGCTCGGTGCCGCCAAAGGTCATTTTGGGTTGAGCCAGAGCTGATTCCAAGGCGCCAAAATCCCTCAGGCCGGCCGATCTTCCGGTTTTTTCGATAACCCGGCTATGCAGGTATATGGCTTCATTGAGCTTGAGATAGCGCACTAACTGAGCCGGCGGTGGAGTTCCCGATTGTCGTCGATTACGCGTTCGGCGATGGCGCGGAAATCCTCGTCCGGTTCTACCAATAGATCCGAGAGCAGGCTACGGGCCAATTTCTCCGGGCGGAGTCCCAGTATTTGGGCTTGCTGGCGCAGGCGTGCGGCTTCGTGGTCGTTCAGTTCAAGAGTCAGCTGCATAGATCCTCCTTTTGAGCGGCGAAGATAAATATAACGGATATTTGCAGCCTGGCATATGTCGGCGGGAAGAGTAGGAATGACGATTGGAGAAATGGTATGAGGAGATATTGTTAAAGCGGCTGATTCGGCGTAATTTGAGACCTATCCTCCACATTATCACAGTATGCGGCTTCTATGAATTATTTAGCTCGATTTTGCGTAGTGCTGGTTTTGTTGCTGAGCAATTTCCCCCCCGTCTCGGCGGCTGGCCAGTCCCTTGGCACCACGGTGCAGGCCGGGTCGGGGCAGCGCCAGGGGTTGTGGCAGACTTATACCTACCAGGATGGTCTGCCCTTTGCCTCCGTACAGGAGATTCTGTTCGATCGACAGGGCCGTACCTGGTTGGGGTCACATCTTGGCTTAGCGGTCTTCGACGGGGCCAATTTTACCCATTTTTCGTCAGCGGACGCCTTGGCGGACACGGATATACGTGCATTGCTGGAAGATCGTGCCGGCCGCATTTGGGTCGGCACCGCGGGCAGCGGGCTGAGTTTTTACCACGACGATGTTTTCACCTCCTTTACGATGACCGACGGGTTGGTCAGCAATCATATTGCTCAGTTGTTGGAAGATGGATCGGGCCACATCTGGGTCGGCACCGAAGGGGGGGTGAGTGTTTACGACGGAAAAGAATTCCGTTCATTCACGGCGGCCAATGGGGTGGCCGATGGGTCGGTCTCGGCACTGATGGAGGACTCATCGGGGCGCATCTGGGTCGGTGGGAGGGAGGGGGAGCTAAGTGTCTATGAAGGCGGTGAATTTCGTCCTTTCACCGCAGACGATGGGCTGCCTGCCAGCGGTATTACGAGGCTGCTAGAAGATGGGGCGGGGCGTATCTGGGTGGGGACGGGGGAGGGTTTAAGCATTTATGAGAATGAGGAATTTCGCTCTTTCGCCGGGGTCGAGGGATCGGTCTCGGCGCTGCTGGAAGATAGGGCGGGGCGCATCTGGGCTGGTACTTGGGACGGCGGTTTAAGTGTCTACGAGGGCCAGGCCTTCAGACGCGTTACTCGATATGAGAATCCGGTGTCCGAACCGGTTTACGTTTTGTTGGAAGATGAGGCCGGCAACCTGTGGGTTGGCTCTGGCAGCGACGGAGTGGCCGTATACGACGGCCGGCGATGGACATATTTCAATATTGCCAACGGATTGGCCGGCAATGAAATCAGGGAATTAGCTATTGATCGGCGGGGGCGCGTGTGGGCTGGCACTCTCAGCGGCGGGGTGAGCCGCTACGACGGCAGCGCTTTCCGTCATTTCACCACCGCCGACGGGTTGCCTACTTCCTTGGTCTTCGATGTTTTGCAGACCCGTTTGGGTGATTTGTGGTTTGGTATGCGCGGCGGGGCGGCCCGGTACGACGGCAGCGATTTCACTTTTTTTTCGCGGGCCGACGGGCTGGCCGGCGACCGTATTGTCGCTCTTATGAAGGACTCTAAAGGGCGAGTGTGGTTGGGCACCGAAGGTCTGGGGGAAGGGGTGAGCGTGTACGACGGTGTCGGTTTTACAAATTTTACCGTCGCCGAAGGACTGGCCGGTAATGGGGTGAGCGCTTTATTGGAGGATTCGTCGGGGCGTATCTGGATCGGTACTGATGGGGGGCTGAGTGTGTATGCCGATTCGAGTTTTACCAATTATACGACCAGTGATGGGTTGGTCAGTAATTATGTGGCCGCTTTATTGGAGGATTCATCGGGGCGTATCTGGATTGGCACTCGGGGCGAGGGCCTAAGTGTATATGCCGATTCGAGATTTACTAATTATACGATCGGGGATGGGTTGGGCCGTAATCTCGTGAGTGCTTTATTGGAGGATTCATCGGGGCGTATCTGGGTTGGTAGTGATAGGGGAGTGAGCTGGTACGACGGCGAGGGTTTTCACCCGATCGCGGCCGATGCTTTTCCCTCTGCTTTGGTGGTCAATATGCTGGAAGACAGCGCCGGTGCTTTGTGGTTTTCGGTCTTTGGCGTCGGCCTGGTGCGCTACGACGGCGAGGTTTTCCAGACCCTGTCGCGGCGCGACGGACTGACGGACAACGGCGTGCACACACTTATAGAAGATCGCGACGGCTATTTCTGGCTCGCCACCGACGGCGGCATCACCCGTTTCGAGCTCGACAAAGAGCCACCGCAGGTGGCGGTCACCGAAGTAATCGGAGCCCTTACTTCCAGTCCGGCGGATACGGTGCGGCTCACCTCCGACCAGGACTTCCTCCTCATCGGTTTACAGGGCCGCAGCATGGCCACGCCGCCCGAGCAGATGCTCTATCGCTACCGGTTGCAGGGGGTTGATTCCGATTGGCAGCAGACGCGACAAGAACGGGTGCAGTACGGGGCGTTGCCTGTGGGGCAATACACCTTTGAAGTGCAGGCCGTCGACCGCATGCTCAACTATTCCGAGTCGGCGGTTTTACCCATTGTAGTGGATTACCCTTACGAGCGCTGGGCCTGGATGGGCGGGGCCGGTTTGGGGCTGCTTGGTTTTGGCCTGGCCTCGTGGGTGGCCGTACAGCGGCGGCGCGCGTTTTTAGCCGAGCAACGGCGGCGGCTGCAAACGCAGGAGGCCCTCAATCAGGAGCTCGAGCGCGAATTGCAGACGGCCAGCCAGTTGCAGCAGGGTCTCATGCCCACCGTGCCCCCGGATATCCCCGGTTTTGAACTGGCTGGCCGCTGCATTACGGCCAACCATGTCGGCGGCGACTTCTACCAGTATTTCGAAGGCGAGGATACACTTTGCGTCTGTCTGGCCGATGTCACCGGGCACGATATGCACGCGGCGGTGCCGATGATGCAATTTTCCGGCATGCTCGACGCGCAGATGGAGACCGGGCGCTCGCTGGAAGGGCTTTTCGACCGCCTCAACCGGTCCCTGCACCGTTATTTAGACGCGCGTACCTTCGTCTGTTTTACCATGATCCAGATCGATTTGAAAACCGGGGCGGTGCAACTGGTCAACGCTGGCTGTCCGCCGCTGCTGCACTACCGGGCCGAGTCGCAACAGGTGGTCGAATACGAGCTGGCTTCGTTCCCTTTGGGGGTCCGAGCCAAGGCGGTATTTCCAGTGCGCCAATTCCAGCTGGCTCCCGGCGACCGGTTGCTGCTGTGTTCGGACGGGCTCGTCGAGCGGACCAACGCCCAGGGCGATCTGTTCGGCTTTGAGCGCTTGAACGAATTCGTCGGTCAGGGGTGCCGGGATAAGTTATCGGCGGTGGGGCTTATCGGGCGGATGGAGGAGCGCGGCGGTATTTTCGCCGGGGATACGCCGGCCGAAGACGATCAGACCTTTGTCGTGGTGCGGGTGGGCGGCGAGGATCTGGTCTGATGGCGATGTATTGGCTGGCCAAGTTCTCCGTTATTTTTACAGGCATCACTAATTCACCAATTCCAATCGAGGAGCGATTCAATGGATAAGGTACGTCTGGGTATCGTCGGTATCGGCGGTATGGGCAGCGGCCACGCCCAGTACTTAAAGGCCGGGGAAATTGACGGGGCAGAATTGACCGCCGTTTGCGATGTTAGCGAGGCGCGGCGCCAGTGGGCCCAGAGCAATCTGGGCGAAGGGGTGGCGGTTTTCGAAGAGCCCGAGACCCTTTTTGCTTCGGGCAAGGTCGACGCGGTGATTATCGCTACGCCGCATTATTTCCATCCGCCGCTGGCCATCAAGGCCTTTGCCGCCGGTCTGCACGCGATGTCCGAGAAGCCGGCCGGGGTCTATACCCGCCAGGTCCGGGAAATGAACGAAGCCGCTGAAAAAAGCGGCAAGGTCTTCGGGCTGATGTTTAATCAGCGGACCCTGGCCCCGCACCAAAAGCTGAAGGAATTGGTCGCCTCGGGTGAATTGGGCGCTATCCAGCGGACCCATTACGTGGTGACCTCGTGGTTTAGGGCGCAAAGCTATTACGATTCGGGCGGTTGGCGTGCCACCTGGGCCGGAGAGGGCGGCGGTGTGTTGGCCAACCAGTGTCCACACAATCTCGATTTATGGCAGTGGATCTGCGGTATGCCCACGCGCCTGCGCGCTTTTTGCGGTTTTGGTAAATACCACAATATTGAGGTGGAGGACGATGTTACCGCGTTTGTCGAATACGAAGGCGGGGCCACCGGCGTCTTCATCACCACCACCGGCGAGGCGCCGGGGACCAACCGGCTGGAGATTGCCTGCGACCGCGGCAAGGTGGTGATGGAGAGCGGCAAGATCACCTTCTGGCGCTCGCGGGTGCCGGTGAGTCAGTTCCGCCGCGAATGGCCCAATGGGTTTGGCAGTCCCGAAGTTTGGCAATGCGATATTCCGACGGGTAAGGGCGGCGAAGGACACAAGGGCGTCACCCGAGACTGGGTTAAAGCCATTCGCCAGGGCACGCCGCTGTTGGCCCCAGGGGTGGAGGGCATCCGCGGGGTAGAATTGGCCAATGCCATGTTATTGTCGAGTTGGACCGATGGCTGGGTCGATATTCCGGTGGACGAGGATTTGTTCTACGACCAGCTGCAGAAGCGGATTGCCGAATCGACGGTGGAGAAGGATACGGAGGGGGGCAAGACGATGGATGTGGAGGGGACGTTTTAGTCGGCTATCGGACGGTCCAGGTGGGGGGCGGCCTCTGGCGGGCAGTGAGGCCCGCTTGCGGCCTTCCCCACTCCACCCGGCTGCGCCGCCAGCCCGGCCTCCAGCTTCCCCGCCCCGCTCTCCCACTGCCCGCCGCCGGCCGACCCCCACCTGGACCTGCGGTAGTACGGGGAGAGGGGAAGATAGAGACAACCTATTGGCGGAATAAATGGGCTATTGGCGCTGGGCAAACAAAAGAAAGTCGCCCGCCTAAGGGCGTCCAAGCAGGCCAATTCATTGGGCGGGGAATAGACAGGAGGCGCGATTATGAGCGATTTTTTGACCCTCGACCTCACATCACAGGTACTGGACCAGGACGAGGGCGGCCACAATCACTGGCGGCAAGTGACACAGCGGCGCGAATGGCCCTGCCAGCAGACCGCGTTGCTGTTGTGCGATGTCTGGGATAGACACTGGAGCCGGGGGGCCAACGAGCGGGTCGGTGCCATGGTCGGGCGCATGGACCAACTGACCAGGGCCCTGCGCGAGCGCGGCGTGCACATTATTCACGCGCCGTCCGATACCATGGAATTTTACGAAGGTACTCCAGCCCGGCAGCGCGTGCTCGAAGCGCCGGCTGTCGAGTCTCCGGCCCAAATCGAGCGGCCAGACCCGCCGCAGCCTATCGACGCCTCGGACCACGGCTCCGATACTCCCGGTGACGAGCCGCATAAGGCTTGGCATCGACAGCACCCCGGTATCTTTATCGACCAACAGCGCGACGGCATTGGCGACAACGGCGGTCAGGTCTACAATTTTATGGCCCAACGCGGCGTCGGCCATATGCTGATTATGGGGGTGCATACCAATATGTGCGTATTGGAGCGCTCGTTTGCCATTAAGCAGATGGTCAAATGGGGGGTCGAAATAGCCCTGGTGCGCGATTTGACCGATACCATGTACAATCCGGCCAGCCCTCCTTATGTCAGCCACGAGGAGGGCACCCGTCTGGTAATCGAATATATCGAGAAGTTTTGGTGCCCAACCCTGACCAGTCGGGCTATTCTGGGGGAATGAGGCGAGCTATTTATAGGCCAGAACGCCAAAGGCTTCGGGACGGGGCTGGACGCGGCTGAAGCCGGCCTGATGCAGGCGCCTCACGACACCGCGGGTGACGCGCTGGCCCGAAGGGCTGTCGGGGTTGCCGATATAGTGGAACAAGCGCCCGTTGGCCCGCAACAGGCGGTGCAATTGGTCGTACAGCGTTTGGGCGTAGAGTTCGCCGGCTAGGTTGAAAGCGGGCGGATCGTGCAAAATACGGCTAAAGGTAGCCTCGGCGAAGTCGGGCAGATGGAGGCGTATATCGCCTTCTAAGCGGGTAATGCGGTCTGTGTCGAATAGTCCGGTTGACCAGGGGTTGCGCCCTGCCAGTTCGGCGACACAGGGGTCGAGCTCGGCGGTGAAGACGGGGCCGGTGCGCTGGCTGGCGGCAATGGCTGTATAGCCCAGGCCGGTGGCGGTATCGAGCAAGGGGCCCTTGAGGGGGTGCAGCGGCTTGAGCTTGCGGCGGGTATCTTCGCTTGGGTCGATGCCCTTGATGCGGTGCATGGGGGTGCCGTCGATGACCAGGGCCGGGGCGGCGGCGGTGGGCCACAGGCCGCATAGACGTCCCGTAATTGGCGAACGTTGCTGCAGGCGTTCCAGTTGGCTGTGGCTGACGGCAAAGCAACAGGTGGGATGGCTATTTATTTCTTCTATACAGTCCCAAGCAATGACGGGCTGGTCGGGGAAGTGGACGCCCACCGGGGTCAGCGTTGCTGTCACTGTGCTCAGACCCAAATCGGGGGACAAAGTTGTGCTGGGCAGGCCCTGGCGGTGGCATTCGACCAGGGGAGCCGTCTGGATATGGGAGAGGACGATGGCTGGCATGGCGGCCTGGCGGGGGACGGGTGCACTCGGCTTGAGTATATTTTATTTATTGATCGGCGACAATAGGCGTTGTCGCACAGACTTGGGGATGGCTCCATTGCAAGAGGTGATAAGCCGTTTTATGCAGAGACCTATCAAGAGGTTGTTATGAGGATCGGGCTGCGCTCTTTGGGCCTGGCTTGGTGTCTGGGGCTGGTGGCCGTGGCCAGTGCTACGGCCGAGTTTCGGCTACCGGAATCGGTCGGAATTGTCTATCTGGACAAGGCCTGGGAATACCGTATAGGCGATTCGCCCACCGATGTCGCCGGACGGCCGCTGTGGGCCCAGGCGGAGTACGAGAGCGAAGGTTGGCAGACCTTCGATTATGAGCAAGGGCTGCAGGCCCCAGAAGCGTCGTGGGCTTGGTTCCGGGTCTATTTGCCTTTGAAAGGCCGCCGCGATCCGGTGCTGCTGGTGGAGCGGGTCTTCCTGCAATTCGAGGCCTATCTCGACGGTACCTTGATTTATCGTTCGGGGGACTTGCAGCCACATGCGGCCAATCGCTATCAGGCCTTCCGCCACCACCTTGTTCCCCTGCCTGAGGACTTTGCCGGCAAGCTCCTCTATTTGCGGGTCTATTCCGATAGTCCGGGATTTCTCGGACCCGACGGCGATTTCCTCTACGATTCACGCGACAAGTTGATGCAGTTGTTGATCGAAGAGCAATTGGGCCAATTCCTGCTGGGCCATATGCTGGTACTGATCGGCTTGGCCGGACTGTATATCTTTCTCCGCCGCCGTGACCGCAGCGCTCTGGCCTTTGGCGTATTGGCTGTCAGTGTTGGTCTGTACACGGTGGGATTTACCAATGTGCGCCAGTTTTTCGAGTGGGAAAATCCTGCTTTTTGGTGGTATGTCTCGGGTCTGAGCTTCCTGCTTTTTCCGGTGGGTATGTGGGCTTATTTCGAATTGGTAGTGGCCCAGCAATACAGTTGGATTTTGCGCCGTCTGTGGCAAATACACCTGCTCTATGCGGCCGGGGCGCTGTCGTTGGATTTGATCGGTTTGTGGCCTTTGATCAGGGCGCAAGAGCCATTCTTCGCCCTGTTGATGGTCGGCATGGCGATCTACTTAGTGATCAATTTTAAAAGCCGGCGTCAGGAATGTCTCCAGGGCGGGGGGAATGTTGAAGTTCATATACAACGCCTGAGCATGTTGATATTGATGGGCACGGGGCTCCACGATATTCTCCTGGGCTACGACGTTTTCGACGGCCACCGGCTGATGTTCCAATGGGGGGTCTTCATCTTTGTCCTCCTGTTGGCCTATCTGCTGGAGCGCCAGTTTGCCCATACTCACAGTCAATTGCAGGTGCAGTCGGAGCAATTGCAGGCCACCAACGAGCAGTTGGAGCAATATAGTCATCGGCTCGAAGAGCGGGTCGCCGAGCGCACCCGCGACTTGGAGGACAAAAACGGCGAATTGGAAGCCACGGTCGGGGAATTGCACGCCACTCGCGACCAGATGGTGATGCAGGAGAAAATGGCCTCATTGGGCAATCTGGTCGCCGGGGTGGCGCACGAGGTCAACAACCCCATCGGTGCGGTGCACAGTGCCGCCGATGTCTCGGCCCGCTGTATGGGGCGGCTGCTGGAGGTCCTCGAACAGGAGCCGGTGCGGGGCCATGTGCAGGATAACCGGCCCTTTCAGAAAGCGGTTCAAGTGCTGCAGGACAATACCCGCCTCACCCGCACCGCCAGCGAGCGCATTGTCGAGATTGTCCAGAGTCTGAAGAATTTCGCCCGCCTCGACGAGGCCGAATTTCAGCGCGCCGACTTGCACGCCGGTATCGATAGCACTTTGACGCTGGTGCACCACGAAATAAAAAACAAGGCCGAAGTGGTGCGGCAATATGGCACTTTGCCGCTGGTCGAATGCGCTCCCAACCAGCTCAACCAGGTCTTTATGAATTTGCTGGTTAACGCGGCCCAGGCGCTGGCGGGCAAGGGGACTGTCACCATTCGCACTTGGGCCGAGGAGGGTTGGGCCTATATCTGTATCGCCGATAATGGCAAGGGCATCCCGGCCGATATGCTCGACCGCATTTTCGATCCGGGTGTTACCACCAAAGGGGTCGGTGTCGGTACCGGGTTGGGGCTGTCTATTTGCTACCGGATTCTGCAGGCGCACCGGGGCCGTATCGATGTCGAGAGCCAGGTGGGGCAGGGCAGCGCCTTTACGGTGAAATTGCCGGTGGACCAGGAGGAGGAGGCGCTGGCGGCGGGCTAAGCCCAGCTGCGGCGTCTGACGCATCTATGAGCAGGCGAAGGTGGGCAGGTATAGCGGTCGTCGCGATATTGTTGCTGGGCTTGGCTTTGTTAATCTGGCTGGGCCAGCCGCTCTCGGCCGAGCGCAGTGTCGAGGTCGCTCGGGAGCGTCTGGCGGAAGATCCCGAGAATCGCGAGGCGCAATTTTATCTGGGCGAGAGTTTGCTGCGGCTCGGGGTCCAACAGTATGACCAAGGCGAGCCGACTGTGGCTGAATCGCTGCAGCGGGCCCATGAGATTCTCGCCAGACTCGCCCAGGAGGATCCGACCAACGCCCGCTATCGGCGCGAATTGGGGGTCACCTATAACTGGCTCGCTACGGTGGCCCGGGAAAAAGACGATCTGTCCGGGGCACGGGTTTGGTACGAGCAATGTCGGTCGATTTTTTCAGCCCTCGTCACGGAAGATCCGGGCAACGCCAATTATCGCTGGGAATTGGGCCATAGTTACTACGGTCTGGGCAGGCTGGCCAAGGAGGAGGGCGACCTACCCGGGGCCCGGGCTTGGTTTGAGCAACAAGGGTCGATACTTGCGGTCTTGGTCGAAGAAGATCCAGACAACGCCGATTATCGCCGCGATCTGGGCAATAACTATTTCTGGTTCGGCGCTTTGGCCAAGGAGGAGGGCGACCTGCCCGGGGTCCGGGCTTGGTTTGAGCGACATCGATCGATCTTCGCCGTTCTCAACCAGGAAGAGCCCAGAGATTTGAGTTATCGGCGCGAGCTGGGCAATAGCTGTTCCTGGCTTGGTATGTTGGCCAAGGAGGAGGGCGATTTGTCAGGGGCGCGCTACTGGTATGATCGGGGGCGGTCGATATTTTCCTCTCTGGTCGATGCAGATCCGGCCGACGCTAGGCATCAACAAGGGCTGGGCCACAGTTATTATTGGCTTGGCAAGTTGGCCAAGGAAGAGGGTGACCTGTCGGGAGCGCGGGTTTGGTTCGAGCGGTATCGGTCGCTGTACGCGGCCCTGGCCTCCGTGGATTCGACCCAGGCCGACTACCAACGCGAACTGGGCGTCAGTTATCGTCAGCTCGGTGAAGTCGCCGACGCCGAAGGGGATCTGGTCCAGGCGCGGACTTGGTTCGGGCAATATCGGTCGATTTTCCAAGCCCTCAGCGCCGCGGATTCGGCCAACGCTGGCTATCAGCACTCGTTGGCCGGCAGCTATTTCTGGCTCGCCAGGGTCTTTAGCGATGAGGGAAATCTGGTCCAGGCGCGGACTTGGTACGAGCAATATCGGTCGATTTTCCAAGCCCTCAGTGCCGCAGATCCGTCTGATACCCGCTACAAATACGAATTGGGCGGGAGTCATTATTGGTTTGGCGCGCTGGCCCAGGAACAAGGAGATCTGGTCCAGGCGCGGGCTTGGTTCGAGCGACATCGGTCCGCTTTCCAAGCCCTCAGCGCCGCAGATCCGGCCCAGCTTAGCTATCGTCACGAATTAGCTGGTAGCAACCGCTTATTTGGTGTGATTGCTAAAGCCCAAGGAGATCTGGCCCAGGGGCGCGATTGGTTCGAGCAATATCGGGCCCAAATGGCGGCTCTGGCCCAGGAGCACGCGACTAACGCCAAGTACCAATATGGGCTGGCAATTAGCTATTACTGGCTCGGTAGGGTCGCCGATGCCGAGGGAGACTTGCCCGGTGCATGGGATTGGTTTGAGAAATGTCGGGCCCAATATGCGGCACTGAGCCAAAGGTATCCAGCCACCCTCCTCCATCGACGGATGCTGAGCATCATCTATGGTTGGCTCGGCGATGTATCCATGACCCAGGGTGATTGGGCCGTGGCGCGCGATTGGTTCGAGCAATACCGGGCGACTTTTGTCTCCTTGACCAAACGGTATCCCACCAATGCCGTTTATCGGCAGGAGCTGGCCAGCAGTTGTTATTGGCTTGGGCTCTTGGCCTGGGCTCAGGGCGATTGGTCTGGGGCCCGCGGTTGGTTTGAACAACAGCGGGCGTTGTTGGCTGCCCTCAGCCAGCAGGATCCGACCAACGCCCGTTATCGAGACGGATTGGCCAGTAGCTACTATCGGCTCGGCCAGGTCGCCGAATCCGAGGGCGATTTGGCCGCTGCACGGGAATGGATCGAGAAAAGCTTAGAATATTCCCGGGCTCTCAGCCGGCGAGATTCGACCAACGCCGATTACCAATTGGGACTGGGTATGGGCTATCAGGGGCTCGGCCAGGTCGCCGAATCCGAGGGCGATTTGGCCGCTGCACGGGAGTGGATCGAGAAAAGCCTGGAGATTTTCGGATCCCTCAGCCGGCGAGATCCGACCGCGGCCTACAAGCGCTGGAAACTGGGGCGGGTCCATCATATGCTCGGGAAAATTACCGATCAGAGCACTGAGCCCAATGCCATCCAGTTGGAGAAAGGACGAGCCATTGCCGCGGAACTGGTTGGGCGCAGCCCCGCCAATATCTACTGGCGACAAGGACTCGGACGCTCATACGCTGCTCTGGCTCGATTGCAGGCATTGCCGCCGGAGGTTGCCTTGGAGCACTCCGTCCAGGCGCTGCAGGCCTTTGCCCAAGTCCGGGCGAAGTTGCCAGAAGTCGCGCAACATCAGGAGGATGTAAAGGACGAGATCGGTCAGTTTCTGGCGTTGTTGGAGAGGGTTCCCATGGCGACTGCTAATGCTGCAATAAATAGGTTACCCGCAGATATCCGTATCGAAGTCGCGGCTGCCCAATCGCTTCCTGCTCCACGTTGAGCAGCAGGCTGGTCGGTCCGGATAAAGAAGGCCTGCCGGCCGGTTCAAGGAAAGCTGGGGGTGCTAGTGCCATTGGCGCCGAATTAGCCAATCGAAAGGTCGGCCCTGCTAACCTTGGCTTTCTTCCAATGCCTGGACACGGGCCCGGTGTTTATCCAAGTCGACCAGGTACATCAGCAGGATGACGGCAACGCCGCAGCCGGCGACGATGTGGAACAAAGGCGAATAAGAGAGCGTCGCCTGCAACGGGCCCAACAGCGCCGAGCCGCTGGACAGCCCCATATTGGCGATGGCCATGTAGAGCGAGAATTGGGTGGCACCTACCCGTTGCCAGCAGAGGGCCATCATCAGGGCTAGAAAGGCGACGGTGACGAGGACGTCGAGGACGACATAGGCGCAGATAAAGGCCTGGGTCGTCAGTCCAACGGACCACAGGGCCGGCAGCAAGCCCATAGCCACGGCGGCGGCTCCCAGCAGTCCGGTGCCGACCATGATGGTCCGGGTCCGGCCGAGGCGTTCGACCAGCACTCCACCGGCAACCACGGCGATGAGGGCGGCGACGGTGGCGGCGGCGCCCTTGAGCTCGGAGAATTGGGTGTGCTGCCAGCCCAATTCCTGTACTGTCATGACCGGCAACAGGGCGTTGAGCAGTCCGCGAATCAGGTTGAAGACAAAGATGCCGGCGGCGGCGGCCAGGCTGACGGGCAGTACGATAGTGCGCAGCAGACTGCCGCCAATATCGCGCCAGCCTTCCAACTGCAGACTCTGCGCCGCTTTTGATGCCTGGCCCTGGGTCCAGGGCAGCAAGCGTTCGCCGCGCCGTTCGCGCAGCAGCAGCGGCACTAGCATCACCAGTGCTATCAGCAGCGTATGGACGACCATGGCGCCGGCCAGGCCGGAAGATTCCAGCATCCAGGCGCCCCCGGCGGTGGCCCCCGCATAGCCCAAGGTTTTGCCGCCCCACATAAAGCCGTTGGCCCGCGCCTGCTGTTCGACGGGGATAATCTCAATGGCCATGCCGTCGGTGGCGACATCCTGGAAGGCGGTGAAAAAGTTGAGGATGAAACCCAGGGCGGTAAGCCAGGCCAGGTGTTGGAAGGGATCGGGCAGCAATATCAGGGCGAAGGATGTGGCGATCATCCCCGTCTGCGCCAGCAGCACCCAGGGCCGGCGGCGGCCCATGACCAGCAGTGTCCAGCGGTCCATGAGCGGGCCGTTGATGAGTTTCAGGCTCCAGGGCAGTAGGATAATGCCCATATAGGAGCCGATCTGCGCCGGGGTAAGTCCCTGTTGGGCCATATAGGCTGGCACGGCGATGGACAGCAGGCCGTAGGGGAAACCCTGCGCCGCGTAGAGGGCAGTGAAGGCGGCGTAGCGCAGCCAGGTATGCTCGGTGAGGGCGGGAAACCTTGCCGCAGTTGCAGGGGGGCGATCGGTCAAAGCAAGCTCCTGTAGTGGGCCATGAAGCGGCGCCCGCACAATATGGATCTCCAGGGCGAATAAACCAAGCCGAAATATAGTTAGATTTATCTAGCCAGACAGTGCGGCACTTTTAAAGGCCGCGCAGATAAGCGGCTTTGGTCGAGTCAGATAGGTCTGCGGCCAATGTCAGGGCCGTACGTCCTTGGGCGTCTTTCAGAGCGGTATCGGCGCCGCCCTCAACCAGAGCCTGCAGGACGCTGGGGTGGACCCATTCGGTTTGGGCCGCCCACATCAAGGCGGTCTGGCCGTTGCCGTCGCGCCTATTGGGGGCGGCGCCATAGGAAAGGAAGAGACGGACCATATCGAGGCGGCCCTTATAGGCGGCGGTCATTAGCGCGGTGCTGTTGCTGCGGTTGTGGATATTGGGTTCGGCGCCGGCGTCGAGCAGGCGACGGGCGGCGGCCAGGGCGCCCAGGTCGGCGGTGCGGAAAAGGGCGGTGATGCCGCTTGCGGTGCGAGCATTGGCGTAGGCATTGTGGGCCAGCAGGATATCGACGACAGTCGTATCATTCTGGCTGGCCGCCTGCATGAGGGGGGTGCGGCCGCCCAAGTGCCCTAACTCGGGATGGGCGCCGGCTTCCAACAGGGTTTTTACCACGGCTGGCCGGCATTCTTGGCACTGGCCGCCCACGGCAATCCACAGGGGGGTGCGGCCGTCTTCGGTCGTGGCGTGGAGGTCGGCGCCGCGGTCTATGAGCAGGCGGGTCAGGTTTAGATCACCGTTGGCCACTGCGAACATCAGCGGCGACCAGCCCCAACCCGGGGGGCTGTCGAGGCGAGCGCCGTGGTCTAGCAATAGGGCCACCGCCGCGCTATCGGCGTGGTGGACGGCCATTTGTAGGGGCGTGCGGTGGTGCTGGTTGCGGCCGTTGGGATCGGCGCCGGCCTCCAAAGCGGCTTGGAGACTGTCCGCTTGCCCGACTTCAATGGCCTGGAAGAGGCGGGTGTTTTCCTGGGCGCAAAGGGGGAAAGCCGATAGCACAAGCGCCGTCAGGAATGTCGGCAAAGGGGCCACGGCAATAGCCCGCTAAAGACCGGCGGCCAAGCGTCGAGTCGTCGCTACAATAAGGCTTTCTGCATTCTTGGCAAACGGCGCCGGGCGCAGGAAATAAGGGTGCGAGCCGTCGACTTCGTAGCCGCCCAGATCGTAGGTCTCCTGGCCGGGGATATAGGCGATGAGGCCGTTGCTGTAGGCGGCGGCGATAGTTTGCCCGGGGCCCAGCGCTTTTTTGATGTGGAGGCCGATTTCGGCCAGCACTTCACCCCCTAAAAAGACGGCGCGTAAATCCGGGCCCAATTGGATGAGCTGAATTTCCTGCGGGCAGGCGCCGGGCAAGCCGCCGGCATCGACCAGTTCGAGCATGGACTGGGCCCAACGGCGCTTGAGGAGATTTTCATCGCCGGCGGCACAGTCGGTCAGTTCGTCGCGACTGGGGCGGTCGGCGTAGGGCAGGGGATGGAAGGTGGCGGTGGCTTGCAGGGCGGGCTCTATGGTTCGGGCGCCGTTTTGCGTGGCCAGCACTTGGGCGCCTATTGCGGCGCCGGCCTGGCCCAATTCGTCGTAGCTGGGCCGGCCAAAGCCGTTGTTGTCGTCTTTGAACCATGGCCGGATATTGCCGGCGCAGCCGGTGGCAAAGAGCGCTGGGGCGCCGGTTTCGGCTGCGACGGCGCGGGTGAGAAAACCGGGATAATCGCCGCCAATGAGATAACCCCCCAGGCTGGTGGGGTGGCAGCCGAAAATGCTCAAGCTGCCCAGGGGGCGGCCGCCTTGGTCGCTAAACCACAGGGTGTCGAGGTCGCGGTCCATAGGGCCGTCGGGGTTGGGGGCAAAGAGAATGCCACCCTGGCCGTCGGGCAGGCGGCGGTTGACGCCGAAGGGGCAACTGGTGCGGCTGAAGCGCAGTTGTCCGGGGACCGCTTTGTGTTGCGCCTCGATAGCCAGGTGTACCAGTTGCTGCTGCAGTTGGCGGGCGTATTCGTGCTCTATTTCGCCGGGCATGCACCAGGGGGTGAAAAAGGGGCCGCAGTGGGTGTGGGTGGCGGTGAGGACGATCTGCCGCGGGCTCAGGCCGGTGGCCACGCCGATGGCGGCTTTGGCCAGAGCGGCGTAGGTCGAGTCGTAGCCGATATGGTCGGCGGTCAGGAGCAGAATTTCTTCGTTGTCGTGGTGTAGATAAACGGCGCCGGCCCGCAGCCCCTGGTAGACCCCTTCGGATTTGTGGTCGCGGTTGCCGTAGCCGGTGAGCCAGACAGAGGCGGTGGGGGTGATGTCGGTCTGAGCGATGCCAATAGCTAGCATGGGATTTCCCTTTTAAAAGCGGATATTTTTCTGTACTGGATGGACGTGTTGGTCCGAACGGTCTGCAATGGGCCAGGCGCGCAATTCGTCGACTAATTCGAGCAGGCCTGTGACGGCGGCCTCAAATATGATCTTGCCTTTTTCGGCGGTGGCCACGGTGGGGTCGCCGTGGACGCCCAATTGGCTCCAACGGCCCCAATAATCGTTGAAGCGCACCGGGCCGGTGCTGTCGGAACTGAGGTATTTGCCCGGGCGGTCGTCGCCTTTTTCAGCCTTGTCCATCTGCACTCTGTCGCCGGCCAGGTGCAGATAAAGCGAGGTTTCGAATTCGTCGGCGTGGGCAATTACTTCCGCTTCGCGCACTTTTTCGAAAGCCTCCATCAGGAAGGTGAAATAGCCGGCGGCAAAGCACAGCGATTCGGTTTCCAGGACCGTGCGGCGGGCGATCAGATCGACCAGCGGACCGTTGGAGCCGTGGCCGTTGACCAGGAGGATTTTCTCAAAGCCGTGGTAGGCCACGCTCTTGGTGATGTTGAGGCAGAAGGCGATAAAAGTCTCGGGCTCGATATGGATGGTGCCGGGGAAATCGATATGGTGCCGATTGAGGCCGTAGGCAATGGGCGGCAGCACCAGCACCTTGTCGGGGGCGCGGCGGCCCACTTCCAGGCAGACTTCCTCGGATAAAAAGACATCGGTGTCCAGGGGCAGGTGACGGCCGTGCTGCTCGGTGGAGCCGGTCGGCAGGACGATCAGCTTCTGCATGCCGATGGCCTCGTTCATTTCGGGCCAAGTGAGGCGGTTGTAGCGGTATTCGGTGGCGGCGGACATGGGTTCCCTTTCTAGAAATTGAATATCATATTGCCTTCAATGCCGAAATAGCCGTCGATAAAAACCCACAGGCAGGCGGTGGAGAATTCTCCGAGGATGAGGCCGAGGAAAAAAGGCATCAGAGTACGATAGGTGCGCACCCCGCCGTAGCGCAGGATGGCGGCTTTGAACAGCCAGGCCATGAAAATGGCGAACCACCCGTACGAGACAATGGTATAGGTGGCGGCGACGGGGAAACCCAAAGGGTGCAGGGGCCACCAGACGAAGCGCTGGCGCAAAAAGAGCAGACCGCCCATGATCAGGGCGCCAATACCGGTGAAGGTGGCCCGGGGCATGAAAGTGGGCTCGGGGGCATTGTAGACCGAGGCCATATAGGTGAAGGGCCAGCGCGGCGCCCCGACGAAGTACCAGCCGTGCAGATTGACGCCGCCGTAGGTATAGGCCAGGGTCATGGTAAACCAAATGGAGCCGGCCAGCCCCACGACAATGGCTATCAGCAGGGCCAGGGGCAGGCGGCGGGCGGGGCGGTCGCCGGTGGAGGTGAGTTTGAGGCTGTGCATGACCGCGTTCATCATATTGGCGGCGGTCTCGCCCATCCACACGGTGCTCAGGCCCAGCCCGGTCATATTCTGCAGGCCCAAGACTTCGGGGCCAAAGCCGCGGGTGATAAAAGCCTGGGGTGCCATCGGTGTTTGGCAGCCGGGCACGCCGCTTTCGCAGACAATGCGCGACAGGCCGATAAAGACCAGCAAGGCTCCGGCCACCAGCAGCAGGGCGACGTAGAAGGAAAGACCGTTGCCGGTAAGCCAGGCCAGCATTAGGGCGATGCCAGTGCCCAGGCCCAAAATGGCCAGGCGCGGGGAGAGGATTTCGCCCGGGGCCCGTTGGCCCTGGCGGGCCAGGTTCCACAGGCGGCGCAGATGGCCGCGGGCGGTCCACAGGACGAAGAGGGCCAGGACCAGCATGCCGCCGGCCTGCTGGTGCGAAACGGGGATGGAGCCGCCGCCCGAAGTCCAGATGTCGCCGCCGCCAATGGTCAGGCCCAGACGGGCGAAAATGACCCTTTGAATGGTGAAGAAGAGGAAGAAGAACCAGATGCTGAAGGAGACGTTGAGGGCCATCAAATAGGCCAGCCCCATGACCGGTAGGTTGACCCGGAAGGGGATGCCGATTAGGCCTTGCAGCATGGATACCGAGCCGGTCAGGGCGATGGGCTGGAAGGCGTCGTGGTAGTAATTGAGCGAATTCCACGAGTGCAGGATTAGGGGCACGGCAAAGCCGATCCACATCAGGCGGTTTTTGAACAACCGCGTCAGGATTCCCTCCTCGGGCTCTTCGAGCATGGCCAAGGGCAGGCGGGTGAGGGGATAAAGCAAGCGCTCGTTTTCTACCCACTGTCCCCGCAGCAGGGAGCCCAGACAGAAGATGACCCAGTAGAAGATCAGGATAAAGGCGGTCCAGGCCACCAGCGGGCGGAACCAGGCGGCCCAGGGGACAGGGGCATCTTTAGGCAGGCCCTCGTAGAACAGGCGAATGGCCGTTGGGTCGGCGGGGACCAGCCATTGCGGCAGATATTCGACGAAAAGCTCGGACCAGTTATTTTCAGGGGTGGCGTAATAGCTGGCTCCGGTGATGACGGAGAGGAAACTACCGGTAAAGCCGGTGGTCACCACGACCGAGCCGACCAGCATCATGGCGTAGACGACAATCAGCTCGGCGCGTGAATAGGCGAAATTGCGGCCCAATAGGCGCAACAGCGGCATGGCCACCAAGGTCAGCAGAAAAAGAAAGAGAACGGCGATAATGGGGATGGCGTTGCTGGTGAGCTGGGAGCCTTTGACGATGAGGATGGCCCAAGGGCTGAGCAAGCTGATAGCCCCCACCAGCAGGGCCCCGGTCAGGACCGAGCGCAAGGAGAAACCGGCGGCGTCGTGGGTGGATTCAGACATGCAACCCCGTTGGTGTGGTATTTTTACGATTTATAAGCATAAGATAATCTATAAAAAACAGCTTCTTTGCGCTGTGAGGGTTCATGAGTAGATTGGAGTTTATTATAATATAGACCAGGCCAAAGGGGAATGCGGATGATAAGATCGACCAGAACAATTCGAATCTTGGATCGAGGAGGTCTGTGGGGGCTGGTAGCCTTTGCTTGCGGTAGCCTTGTGTGCGGTATCGCCTGGGCCGGAGAGGGGGGCTCGACGCAGGTGTTGGAAGATCTCTTGGGTAGCCAGTCCCTGGGGCTGGGGGTAATCCTGGGGGCGCTGGCCCTGGCGTTTTTTCTCGGTTCGGCCCATGCTCTGGAGCCTGGCCACGGCAAAACCGTTGTGGCGGCCTATTTAATTGGCCGCCGGGGCACGGTGGCCAATGCGGTTTTCCTCGGCGGGGTAGTGACCCTAACCCACACCCTCAGCGTGATTATTTTGGGGGTCATCGTCCTGGCGGCCTCCCATTTTATCGTACCCGAACAGATCTATCCCTGGCTCGAAGCCTTTTCGGGCCTATTGATCGCCGGAGTGGGCCTTTGGTTGCTGTTGCGGGGCGGCTGGCACAGTCATGGACACGGGCATGGGCACTCGCACGACCATGGGCATTCGCACGATCATGGGCATTCGCACGATCATGATCACGGCCATACTCACGGTGACGCCGGTCAAGGTCACAGTCATAGCAAAGCCCACGACCACGGCCATTCTCATTCCCACGATAAAGCGGATGCCCCAGACAGCGAGGATGGAGGTGTCACCCTTGGGGCCCTGTGGGCGCTGGGGGTTACCGGGGGGATTGTGCCCTGTCCGGGGGCGTTAGTCATTCTGTTGGTGGCGGTGGCCCTGCACCGCATCGCTTTTGGCTTGCTGCTACTGGTTGCTTTCAGTCTCGGGCTGGCCGCGGTGCTGATCGGCATCGGCATCTTATTGGTCAAGGCCCGGCCGTTGGTCGAGCGTTTCAGCGGCGATAGCCCGTGGTTGCAACGACTGCCCAAAATAAGCGCCGTGGTCATTACCATACTGGGCATAGGGATGGTCGCCAGGGCGGTGGGCGGGTTGGGGGGGTGAGATACGTGCGTTGGGCCCTGTTGAAGTGGTACGGCGACTATTGACTGCTGGCCGATAGATTATCCAGGTTTTCTCTCATAGTCTTCTCGGCGCTGGCACCAGGCCAGATATGCAGAGGTCATCCACCTGTCTCCATCGAAGTCTGGGATCATTCCTCGACGGTACTGCTCCAGCAAATGTTGGCATTGCTCCCTTTTGATATCCATAGTCGGCTCGTGGAGTCCGTAGGAGACCTTCCAGAAATGCATTACGCCACAGGATGACACCAGGTATACTTGCTGGTGGGTGGTCATTACCGCCGTCATTAAAGCCATCGTATCGTAGATGCCGGCCCCCTCTACGGCATTTTCGAACATCCAAGCGCTGCTAAAGCCGATTCGGTCTGCGACTCGTCGAAATACAGGGGTATTGCGGACCAGGGTGCAGCAGGGCTGGCAGCGTGGTTTGGGACTGCCTACCAAGGTTGTTAGTGGTTGTCTGCGCCCCTCTTCATCTAGCTCCCGGACGTTGATCTTGGGCGGCTCCACCCATGGCGTCGACGTTCCAGTTGGCGGTTTGGGTTTCGTCGAGCAATGGAGATAGAGCTTTTTTTGGTCGGCCAATTCTCGATTTCGGTACTGACTGATATCCTGTCTGACGGTTGGTGGGGCCGGGCCAAACAGCGGCGCCGTGGCGCGCCTGGATCTGGCCTGGACCGCCCAGATGTCGTTGTGCTCATTGAGTTCCTTGATGAGGGTATCCACGGTATTGGGTTTGATAAAACAGATATCCGCGTCGAGCAGGAGATAGTAGGAACACTCCGGATTGTCCATGACGAACTGGCGCAGCACCTCGCCGTGGGAATTGACCTTGGTCTGGGTGGCGTCTAAACCACTCTGCCTAAAGTCGATAGCCGCGGATTTGGCATAGGCTTTGAGCACAGTTGTTTCGTCCTGGGAGCTGTTGTCCATAATGGTAAAGCGGATATCCTCCCGCTCTCCGTGCATGGCAAAGAACGAGCGCGCCGCCAGCTCGGCGTAGATGGATGTATTGTTGTTGACAAGAACAATATTGAGGGTCGTATTGCGGCTATTCAAAGCAGCCTCCTTAGGTGAAGACATAAAAAAACCACGGCTTTTCGTCCGTGGTCTAGGTAGGTATAAGCCGCTTGAAAAGCAGCTTCTGCCACCAACGAGAAAGCCAACAGCGTGCAGTTGGTCGAGATCGCCTAAACACAAATCCATACCTGAGGCTTCTATAGGTTGGACCGCCCCTTGGCATTGCATTTTCTCAGTGATTTTCTCGACCTTACAATCTGCTGTTGACCCCTCCTAGTTTGATCTTTGATATCTGTGCGTTGAGACTATCGCATTGATGAAATGATGTCAATTTAATTCGGGCGTGTCATAAAAAAGCCGCTTCTTGGCCCCAATTTTATGTCGCTGTGGTGTCGCAGAAAAAAATAACCACCTGGCCGTTTTCCCCCACTATACAGTAAACCACCGTGCAGAGCCCCACTGACGCAGAATTAGTAGCCCGGGCGCGTCGCGGCGACAAAGTCGCCTTCGGCGCGCTGGTCGAGCGCCACCAGGATAGAGCCATGCGCCTGGCACGGCGTATGGTCGGTGAGGACGATTGTGCCCGGGAATTGGTGCAGGAGGCTTTGCTGCAAGCCTACTTGAGCCTGGAGACCCTGCGTGATGGCGAGCGCTTTGGCGCCTGGTTGTGCGGTATTGTGGCGAATTTGGGCCGCGACCAATTGCGCACGAAGCCCCCTGTTTTGCCCCTGGTCGGCGAAGTGGAGGCGAGCGGCCCCGATCCACAGCAAAGGGCGGAGGGACGCCAATTGAGACAGCGTTTGGCCGCGGCTATGGAGCGGCTAACCCCCAAAATACGGGCCGCGGCCCGGCTGTACTATTTTGAGCATTACAGTATCGCCCAGATCGCCCGGCAATTGGGAATTGCCCCCGGGGCTGTAAAGGCCCGCCTGCATCAAGGGCGGCAACGGCTGCGCGGCAATCTGGGGGCATTATACGAAGAGCTCTATGCGGGCCAAAACCAACTCAGGAGCGGACAGATGGAAAAAGCGGAAATAGGCGATGTGATCAAACAGGGGGACAACTGTTTGGTGGTATTGGTGACAGGAGAGGGTGATCGTTGTTTGCCCATTACCATAGGCGCGGCCGAGGGGTTTGCGCTGGCCTTGGGGCTCAAGGGGTTGACCCCGGCTCGGCCCCAGAGTCTCAATTTTGCCGCCCGCCTGCTAGGGGCCACCGGCGGCCGCTTGGAAGAGGTGCGCATCGAGCAACTCAAGGACCATGTGTTCTATGCCGTGGCCCGGGTGCGCGCCGGCGACCGTGTGGAGGCGGTGGACTGCCGCCCCTCCGACGGCATGGCGTTGGCAGTGCAGACAGAAGCACCGCTGTTTATTGCCGGCGAGGTGATGGAAGCGGCGGGGCGGGCACTGCCCGACGAAACCAGGGCGGCCATGGGACAGGGCTTGGAGGATATCGCCCAGATCCACGCCCGCCGCAGCGCCGACCCGGGACCTCGACCCGACTTTGACGCCGGGGCGGGGGAGGAAGGGGGAGGCAGCGTGGCGGTGCGGTTGCTGCGGGCGCGTGGGCGGGTCGAAGCCCAGATCCTGGAAAATCTGCAGGTAGGACAGGTCGTGTCTTTGGGCCCCCAGGCCAAAGGCTCGATCTTGACTGTCGGGACGGACGAATATTGGGGGAAAATTGTCGTCTATGGTCCGGTCTACGCTTTTGCGGTAGATCGCCCGGCCGGGCCTATGGAAGACAGCGGCGAAGGGGAATTGGCGACGCTGGAAATGGGGCGGGGTTGGTTGCCCGGTGAGGCGGCGGCGGTGCTGACCAGCGGCGATACGGTAAAATTCGCTCAACCAGTTGGCCGCCCCGTGGCTCTGGTCGCTGGCGATCGGCTATTGGGGCGGGGCGAAGTGGTACAGGTAGACAAGTGCTTTGGCGTGCGGTTGACGGTTGTGGGGGGCGATTAAGACTCGATTGTTGCGAGCACGGCCTGGTAGACTTCGACGCTGATGCGAAAACCGTGCGTTGCCACGAGAAGATCGACGAGGCGGCGCGTTTCGGCTGGCTCCACAAGGCCACTGCGTCTGGCGCGCAGGAGAATTCCGAGGGTGCCGAGGGGACGGATACCTTCGGTTTCTGCCATCATGCGAGTCACGCGCTCGTCGCAGAGCAGGATATCCGCTTTTCTGCGGACGGCTAGCGTCAGGGCCGCATTGTCGGCGCTGCTCATGGCACTGGCGAATGAGCGAGGCCGGGGTACGGGCTCAACGAGGCAGTCGGCCAGGAAAGCTTCCAGCGCAGCTATTTCCGCCGGATCTGCCCCGGGGGTCAGCACCTCGGCGCGGACGGGGCGAGGAATGCGGATATCGTCGCCGAGGAGTTGGTGCACCAGTCCTAGTCGCCGGATCTTGGCCAGGAAGATGAGCGGGCCGGCGTCGGCGACGACGATCACGGCTGCAAATCCCTCTCAAATTCTTCAAGTCCGTAGTTCAGTTCGAGATTGGCGGCCCGGAGACCGACTATCATATCCCGCACGGAGAGTCCTGCCAATTCCGCCGCCCGGGAGAGGGTCGTCTCCCCAAAGCGATAAGCCTGGCACGCCCTCTCGAACATCAAGTCCTCGGCCCCGCGCCTCAGCGCCCGCTTCAGGAGCGTGGGACGTTCTGTGCCCAGCTCCTCGGCCAATTCTTCGAGTCTGGCCACCTCGTCCCGGGGAAGTCGCAGTGATATGGTTACTGTTTTCATGTGTTTATACCTCTTGTGTTTACAGCTCTATTGTTTGTAAACAAATTAAAATTGAGAGGACGTTATTGCAAGTCGTATACCTGTATCCTCGGCACTTCGGCATACGGTTGACGGTTGTGGGGGCAATTGAACGGGTATCCAAGTGAGCCATTGCGTGGATGGCCGTCCATAAGGGGGGCTGGGCGAAAATCTCTGCTGGCTTTCTGCCAAAGGCGCTAGGTGGTGACCGGCGGGGAGGGAAACAACAGTTCCTGCAGGTTCTGCAAAGTGCGGAGGGCGGGCTTGCCCTCGCGCTGGTGCCATTCCTTAATCCAGCGGGCCCCGGCGTAGCTGTACATGAGGTTGGCCAGGCAGCGGCGTTCAAGATTATCGGGCCTGCCGCCATCGGCATAATAACCGGCCAATACCGCCCAACGCAGGGCGGGATCCTCGGGGAATAGATAGAGCAGGCCGTCGGTCCATTCGTATTCGGCGGGGGCCAGCATGGCGTCGGCAAAATCGATAAGCCCCGAGACGCGCCAGCCATTTTCGGTCTCGTCCAGATAAATATGACCGGGGCCAATATCGGCGTGTACCAGGGCGGAGCCGGTGTCGATATAGGCGGCGGCTTCGGTATCGAGGAAGGTAGCGATCTGGCGGCGCAGGGGGCCCGACAGGAATTTCATGGTCTCCAGATCGCGGCGGAACTGCGGCCCGTGCTGACGGCAAAAGTCCGTCCAGCCGCCGTGCCGTTGTTCCACTTGGCGCAGCGGCTCGGGGTCAGTCTGGTGTAGGCAGCGGAGCAAGTGGCCGATTTTCTGGGCCAGGCGGGGATGTTGGGCAGAGGGGATCGAAGGCCAGACCTTGCCCAGGGGCTGGCCTGGCACCTGGGTCATCAAGATGTAATCGGCTCCGTCGATGGAGCCGTCGGCAAGCCAGTGCGGTGCCGGTAGGGTGCTGTCTAGGGTCAGTTGCCGGAGGAGAGTTTTTTCCACAGCGAATTCTCGCTCGGCTTGGGCCGTGAAGGTTTTTACGACCCAACTCTCGTCGATCAGGTATACGGGGTTGGATTCGCGGCGATAGACCAGCGGTTTGTCGCTGTCGATGCCGTGGCGGCGGCAGATCTGCCGGGCCAGGGCTTGGCTGGCAGGGTCGTTGGGCAATGATTCCCCTTCTAAAATACGCCCTAGATAGCTCCGCAGCGGGGCTGGTCAGGGCTCAGTGGTGGGTGAACAACTGCTGCAACCACTGGGCCTTGTCGTAGGCCTGGGCCAGGAATTCCTCGGCCGTCGGTGCCGAGACCTGACCTGTGGTGCCCACTTCCAGGGCCACGGGGCCGCTGTAGGCGGCGGGGAAAGCCCGGGCCACGGCGGGCCAGTCGACCACGCCTGTCCCCGGCAGCCAGTGGACATCTTCCAACCCGTCGGTATCCGAGAAATGGGTGGCCACCAGGCGGTCGCCGTATTGGTGCAGCAAAGATGTCGGTTCGTCGCTGTAGAGCCGGTCGTGGGAGCTGTCGTAGCAAAAACCCAGATTCGGCGAAGCGAAGGCGTCTAGCAAGTGGGCGACGAAGGAGGGCTGGCGGACATTTTCAATGGCCAATTTCACGTCTACTGCTTCGGCGCGATTGACTAAGCGGGCGAAGCTATCTAGACCGTGCGCGTTGGGCTGGGCAACTTGGTCGCCTTCGGTTATATGCATCACCATGGCGGGGATGCCAAAGCGGCCGCAATCCTCTAGCCATTCTACATACTCGTCGAGGGCTTGGGTCCTTAGGGTCGGGTCGTCGCTCCACAGGCGGTTGCAGTCCCGGCCGGAGACGTGGGCATTGTCGATACGGAGGCCGTTGGCCCGTGCCAGCGGCGCGACTTCGGCTTTGTCCATTTCCCTAAAGGTGCGCTCGGCCCACCACAGGGATACGGCGTCGAAGCCAGCGGCTTTAATGCATTGGAAACACGCTCCAAGAGGGGCCCGAAAGCCATACCAACAGAAGATGCCTAACGAGCGTTTGGCAGAGACGGGCATAAGGTCTAGAGCCCTTTTTTGTCGAGATAGGCGGTGATTTTTTCAATGGTCTTGGCGCCAAAGCCCTTTACCTGGCCAATGCGGTTATCGTTGATGGCCACGCGCAAGCTAGGCAGATCGGCCACGCCCAATTCCTCGAACAAGGTGCGGGCCGTCACGGCGCCGACCCCCTTGATATCGACGATATCGAGCACGGTCAGGGGGACCCCCTGGCGCTCTTGGCTAAGGGCGTTTACGGGTTTGTCCTCGATAACTTCGGCAATGGTGGCCAGCACTTCGTCGCTGTATTCGTTGGTGCGCTCCAGGGCTTTGAGGCCTTCATTCGGGTATAATTCGTCGAGGCGGCCGCCGGCAAAGCCCTGTATCATCCAGGCGGCGTCGGGGTAATTGCCCGGATCCTCCGCGCAAATATCGCGGTAGTAGGCGACGCGTTTGAGCACTTGGGCGATGGTGTAATTAGACGGCATTCAGGGCCTTCCTTTCGCGGCTAGAGGTCTGCCCCATATAATGGTGCTTTGGCAAAACCCTTGCAATCTTCCGGCGCGGTAAATCTTCAGCTTTCCGGGAGGCGTAGATGGTCGGGGGTGATTTCATCGCCCTCGCACAGAATCAGGGCGCGTTCGACTAATTGGCCCAATTGGCGGGCGTTGGTTGCGGTCCAATCGGCGGCGAGAAGCCATTTTTCGGCTTCCGGGGAGAGGTCGGGCGGTCGTCGGCCGTCGCGTTGGGCCAGGCGTTCAAGGCCGTGGCGGGCCAGGCTGAGGACGTCTTCGGGGCGGTCCCGTAAAGGAGTAATGGGCAGGTGTAGACCCAATCCTGCGAGCAATTGGGGGTTGAATTGGCCCGCTTGCGCCAGTTGGTCCAAATCGCTTTCGGTGAGGGCGCAGAGGCGGACATCGATGCCGTCGGAGCCGGCCAATTGCAGCAGACTGGCCAGATGCAATTGGGCTCCGGTGGATAAGGCTTCGGGTTTTTCCAGTACCAACGTGCCGCCCCGGGCCTGGTCGAGAATGCCTGGGTCTTTGTCGGGCCCGAAGAGGTCGGTGGCCTCTGTGGAACAGGGGTAGAGGATAAAGGGCCGGTCGGCCCGGCTGCTGTGGCCATGGACGAATTGGGCGGCCACCACTTTGCCGGTGCCGGCTTCGCCCTGCAGCCAAAAAGGTGCCTGGGAGCGGGCTAATTTGAGCAAGGTGCTGCGGAAATTTTGGGCCCAGTCGCTGGTGCCAACAAATTGCGGCACCGGCGGGGTGGTGGCGGGTATGGGACTTTTGAGGGCATCGAGTAAATCCTCGGCCTGGGGCACGGCCAATTTGCCGTCGTAGAGCATGCGCAGGACTTTGCGGCGAGCGGCGTACATAGTGGACTCCTGGCAAGTCGGGGCGGCCTGCATATTGGTTTTGGCCGCCCCGACGGTCAATTGAGTTCGGGTAAGTGGTCGGGGGTGATTTGGGGGCCATCGCAGCGTTCTATGGCCTGGGTGATGACGTCGCTGAGTTGGGCGACATTGCCGGGCCAGTGGTGCTGCTGCAGCAAATCGGCCACCGCCGGGTCCAAGGTCGGGGCTTGGCGCTGCTGGCGGGCCGCTTGGGCGGTAAGGAAGTGCTCGGTGAGCAGGGGGATATCCTCGCGGCGTTGGCGCAGCGGCGCCGATTGTACCAGGCAGACGCTGAGTCGGTAGTAGAGATCGGCGCGGAAGCGGCCCTGGTCGATCAGTTGGACGAAATCGTGGTTGCTGGCGCCCATTAGGCGGACGTCGGCATGGTGTCGTCGGGTGCCGTTGACGCGGGTGAAGTAGCCGTCCTGCAAAAAGGCGTGCAGGCGCTGTTGCACGGCATCGGGCAGGGCGACGATGGTATCGAGTAAGAGGGTGCCGCCGTGGGCCTGGTCGAGGGCGCCTTTTTTACTGTGGGGCCCGTCCTCGCGGCCGAAGAGTTCGTCCATGATCACTTCCTCGGCGTTGGCGCAATTGAGGGCGGTAAAGGGGCCGTCAGCGCGGCGGCTGTGGTAGTGGATGATGCGGGCGATGAGCGCTTTGCCGGTGCCCCGCTCACCGAGGATGAGGACGGGGGCGTGGGTGGCGGCTATTTTTTCCAGGGTCTGGCGGAATTCCCGGTTCCAGGGGCTGTCGCCGACTATATCCGGGACGGGATGAGGCGGTCGCACTGGCTGGGAGCCTGGTTCGAGGGCGTCGAGCATTTCTTCGGCTTGTTGCACATCGAGACGGCGGTCTTGCAACATGGTCAGGACTTTGCGGCGGGCGGCTTGCATGGGTGGACTCCGTGGAATAGGGGGTTGCGGTCTTGGGGATCTCGTGTCGTTTGGGGTTGGAGTTATTCCTGCTGTGCTAGCAATAGCCTGTTATTGCGGCTTTCTCAGCGCTTTGATAAGGGCTAGGCCCTCTTGCGGGTCTAATTCGCCGCGCTCCATGGCGTCGAGGATTTCGTGTTGCTGGCGTTGCTGGGCCGGCGAAATATGGCCCAGGGCGCCAATGACCTCATCGAGCCTTTTGCGCACCGTGGGATAGGAAATGCCCAATTCTTTCTCCACTTCCTTGATATTGCCGCGGGCCAAGAGGAAGGCCTCGATAAATTGTTGGTGGTCGTTGGACAACAAGGCCAGGCGGGAAATGGGCAAATGGCCCTCCAGGGTGAGTTCGCAGGAGGAGCAGCGCATTTTGACCGGCTGCAGGGGGCCCTGGCAGACGGGGCAGTTGTGGACGGGGTTGGTCACGGGGCAAACTCCTTTGTGAATTATCAAGGAATCTAAATGATAAAATTCAATATATCAAGTTTTAATTTTAAGATAATTAATAAATTAAAATATAAAAATGGATTATATGAATTTTATTAATTCCAATCTTTAATTGTGGTTATAGCTAGTGGTTCAATTTTTATTAACGGATGGATAGAGTCGTTTTAATTTGATGCGTGCCTCGTCCGTAGTAAAACGCCAGTCGATGGTACAGGCGGCTTGATTACGTTGCTCTTGCCAGGCGGCGACTTCTTTCATTAGG